>Ga0207991_1000056_pt1 | contig 71304 bp, 67 predicted proteins | sample ETN07SmetaG_FD_185786 | JGI IMG/M metagenome (GOLD analysis project Ga0207991, IMG submission 185786) | Marine microbial and viral communities from oxygen minimum zone, Eastern Pacific Ocean - ETNP2014F14-07SV275 (SPAdes) (version 2) | ecosystem: Environmental > Aquatic > Marine > Oceanic ...
CTTGTATTTCCTTTTTATGAGCGAACAACTAAAAATTACTATAATACTGCTATAGTTATTTCTCCTGTTGGTAAAATTATTGGAAAGTATCATAAAAAATATCTTCCTGATGAACCCTGTTATCATGAAAAGTATTATTTCTCAGAATCTTCTAAGCCAAGTTTTGTGATAGATATAGGGATATGTAAAATTGGTATCATGATATGTTGGGATCAATGGCATAGTGAACCTTATTCGCAATTAAATAAACTTGGTGCAGACTTAATTTTATGTCCTACAGCTATTGGAAAAACATATATCGATAAAAAACTTCTAAGCCTTCCTAATGAAAAACTTAAATGGAAAATAGTCATTCAAGCAAATAGTCTCATGAACAACATACCGGTAGTTGTGGCAAATAGAATTGGCAATGAGAACAATAAAAATAGACGCATAAATTTCTGGGGCTCTAGTTTTATAACTAATGCTGATGGTGACATAATTACTGAGGCACTTGATAAAGCAAAAGTCATAAAAAGTACTATAGATCTAAGTTATAGAAGGAAGACTATACAAAAATGGTTATTTAAGAAATCTTAATAAACAGAGGTTATTAATCTCGCGCTAGGCATAAAGCGTAAGACATAATGCCCATTTTAAGCTATAAAAGAATTTTATTAAATGTTTAACATGATGTACACTTATTACAAGTAAGAAGTAACGGCTCCTTGAAATAGATGCCTAAAACTCATGGAATAATAGAGAAAAAATGAGAATAGTAACAATATTTTTTGTAGGGTTGTTTTCAATAAATATTGCTTTTGCAGATGTAAATATATTTAATGCAAAAGACATAATTTTTGAAGTAGAACCAGAAGAAGAAGAGCCGGATTGCGAATAATAAAATAGAAGGAGGAGATATGAAATTTAATGCTATATTAAGTGTTGTTTTGGTTTCTGTTTTTACGTTATCAACAGCATATGCTGATAAACCCGTTGCAATATCAAAAGGTGACGGACCTAACTCTTTAGAGATTGGAATATCAGTTAATGTTGGATCTCATACAATAATGAGAAATCAAAATAATGCTAATACTATAAATCCAGCATTTGCTAAAACATCAAGACCTTGCCCACCCTTTTGCATTCAACCTATGCAGCTAAGACCTGGTGTTGAAACAATTGGTGAACAAGAAATAATTCATTATAGTGTAATGATGAGTAAAGGAGAAAAAATGCCAGATGGATCAGAAATAATGGTTGTTGATTCTAGAACACCTGATTGGGTTGCGAAAGGAATGATACCTGGTGCAGTAAATGTACCATGGACTCACTTGAGTGAAGCAAAAGGAGCGGATCCAATTTCAATAGCTGAAATAATGACAGAAAAATTTGGAGCTAAAGAACAAAATGGATTGTACTATTTTGATCATGCAAAAACTCTAGTAATGTACTGTAATGGTATGTGGTGTGGACAATCACCCAATAATATTAAAAGCTTGCTGAAGTACGGTTACCCTGCACATAAAATTAAGTGGTACCGCGGTGGTATGCAAAGCTGGGAAGTTCTTGGTTTTAATACTGTAAAATAAGCTTGTCTTATATAAAACTAAAAGCAGTACTTATGTGCTGCTTTTTTTATTATGAAACATTTATTCAAAGATAATCTAAAATATTATAAATATGGTGGGCTTTATGGTTCATCTGGAAGCTATATTATAAGAAATATTAGTGATGCCTTTAAAAACACGGTTGTCATACTAGATAATAATAATGAAATATATAACTTATCTAATGAATTAAAATTGTTCCTTAACAAAGAAGAAAAAATTAATATGTTCTTAGATTTAGAGTCACTACCATACGAAGATATAATAACAGACAACGAAATTCTATCCAAAAGAATAAAAACATATCATAATATTCTCAATAATCAAAAAAATATAATATTAACAAGCTTTTCATCAGTATCAAAAAAAATACCACCAATAAACGAAATTTCTAAATACTTTTTTAAGATTAATAAAAATACTTCTTATCAAGAAATTCTGAATACAATAGAGAGTTTTGGTTATCAAAGAAATAATAAAATAAATAATCAGGGAGAGTTTTCAATACGTGGACCAATAATTGATGTTTATTCAATGACGTCTGAAAACCCAGTACGAGTTACTTTTGACGGAGAATTGATTAAAACAATTAAATTATTTGATGTTAATAGCCAAAAATCAATAAAACCAATAGATTTTTTTATCTTAAGCGTAGTTAATGAAATCAATTTAACTGATGATTTGATTAACTATTATTCAAAAGAAAGTTTAAAGATTTTTGATGAAGAGTATTTTGAAGATATAGAATATGAAAAAATTACAAATAAAATCTTGTATCCTTCGGCACATAATATATTGCCATTATTTTATAAAAATACATCTGCATTCATAGATTTCTTTAAAGATACCGATACAGCAATTTTATCTTCAAGAGATATTTTAGAGCAGATGAATAAAATTGATAAAAATTATCAAAAGTATTATTCAAAATTTAAAAATGATAAATATATATTAGAGCCAAAGAAAATTTTAGTTAGTCAAAATGAACTTGAAAATTCCTTGCAAGATCATACTAAGATTGAACTTTCAATTTATAAATTTACAGAAGATATTGATAGCATTAACTCAAGTATTAAAAATCTCCCATCTGTAATAATAAATAATACATTCAAGGATCCATATAAAAGTTTAAGAAAATTTATAAATGAGGTGTCATATAAGATTCTCTTATGTATAGAAAGAGAAAGTCTTAGAAAAGAAATGATAGAGCTATTAAATTCTATGGATAAAAAATTTGATACCGTAGATGACTATAATGAATTTCTTTTGTCTAAAAGAAAATTATCTATTACAAATAAAAGAATTGGTGAAGGATTTATTGATTATAAAAATAAAATAGCAATTATTTCTGATAAAGATATATTTGGGCCAAGATCTATATCAATCCCCAAAACTTCATCTAAAAAGAACCTCATTGATGATTATATTAATGATATATCTTCACTTAATATAGACTCCCCTATTGTGCATGATAATTATGGTGTTGGAAGATATAAAGGGTTGATAAATATGGATATTGAAGGTATTAAAACAGAATTAATTAAGATTGAATATGCGCAACAAGATGTGCTTTATATTCCTGTTACATCAATAAATTTATTAAAAAAATATGCTGGTTATACTGGTTTAAATACTCCACTACATAATCTTGGGACTGACTATTGGATAAAAATAAAAAATCGCGCAAAAAAGAAAGTAAATGATATAGCAGTAGAATTACTGGAAGTACAGTCAAAAAGATTATTATGTGAAGGATATCAATTTAAAAATAATATTGATGAATATTATAGGTTTTCTAAGAAATTTCCATTCATTGAAACTGAAGGTCAATCAACAACAATTAAAGAGGTTATTAGTGATATGACTTCTCTAAAATCTATGGATAGACTTATATGCGGCGATGTTGGGTTTGGAAAGACTGAGATTATCATGCGCGCAGCTTTTATTGCAGCACTTGATGAAAGGCAATCCATGATATTAGCTCCAACAACAATTTTAGTTGAACAACATTATAAGACATTCGTAAAAAGATTTGATGAAACACCAATTAGTATTGGAAAACTATCTAGGTTGCAAACTTTGGGTGAAAAAAAGAAAACTTTAGAAATGATAGAATCAGGAAAATTAGATATTATTATTGGAACACATGCTCTGCTATCTAAAAAAGTTATATTTAAAAAAATTGGATTACTTGTAATTGATGAAGAACATAAGTTTGGCGTTGCAGACAAAGAAAAGATAAAAAAATTAAAGAATAATATTGATGTCATTACTTTAACAGCTACACCTATTCCTAGAACATTAAATTCAGCTCTTTCTCAAATTCGTGATTTAAGTGTAATTGAAACAGCACCTGAAAATAGGAAATCTATTATAACAAGGATTATTGATTGGAATAATGACATTATTTCAGATGCAATTGAAAGAGAGGTACAAAGAGGTGGGCAAATATATTATGTTCACAATGATATAAAAACAATGGATTTAGAAGTTCAAAAGTTACATGACATTAACAAAAGTTTAAAAATTGGAATAATGCATGGTCAATTAAATAATAAAAAAATTGAAGAAGAAATGGATAATTTTCTTAGTCATAAATACGATATTCTAGTTTGTACAAGTATTATAGAAAGTGGTTTAGATATACAAAATGTAAATACCATAATTATAAATGATAGTGACAGGTTTGGATTATCACAGTTGCACCAAATAAGAGGCAGAGTTGGAAGAACTAAAAGACAAGCATATGCTTATCTAATTATTCAAGATAAATCTTTAATTACTAAAAATGCAGAAAAAAGATTAGAGGCCATAGATTCTGTAAATAGTTTGGGAGGAGGACTAGAGTTAGCAACACATGATTTAGAAATCCGAGGGGCAGGAGAAATTCTAGGTGAAGAGCAAAGTGGGCAAATTTATGAAGTTGGTTATGCTATGTTTGCTGAAATGTTATCAAAAAGTATTGAATTTCTAAAAACTGGAAAGCATGAGAAAAGTATCAATGATATTGAAATTGATGTAAGTTCATCATGTTTAATACCACAAGATTATATAAATGATATTTTCACACGTTTAACTTATTATAAAAAAATATCATCATGCAATAAATTAGTTGATATAGGTTTTATTAAAGACGAAATGATTGATATATTTGGTCCTATACCAGAACATCTTGAAAATTTATTTCATTTAACTAAACTAAAAATTGAAATTAATGGGTTAAATATTAAGTATATCAAGATTTTAAAAGATAATGTTAAAATTGAATATGAAAATAAAAATATAATTAATCTTAATGGTATTTTATCTAAAACAAATAATCAGAATAATTTAAAAATTTTAAAAAATGGCATGCTTCAATATTCATTAGATATGGAGAATTTAAAAGATAAATGTGAGTTTATCTCTAATATTATCACTAAGGTTTCTTGATAAGTTTTAAGATGATGGATTATCACTTTTCCAATCAATTGTTGTAGTTGGAAATGCTATAGCAGCATTATGATTACTAATTATTTCCGAAATTTTATATAAGACCTGTTCTTTAATTTTAAGAAATTCTCTCCAGTCTTTTGTATTTGTAAACGCACGAATAAAGAAATCACAAGATGATGCAGAAAAGCTCTGAAAAAATACAGCAGGCTTGTTTGATTGATCGATATCATTATGATTCTCTAAATATATTCTTACATCATCTACTATTTTAGGTATCTTTTCTAAATCATCATACCTGAGACCTATAATCTGATTGATTCTCCTGTTAGTCATTCTAGTAGCGTTTTCTACGATTATGTTAGAAAAAGCAGAATTTGGTATATACAAAACATTTTTTGAGAATGTTCTGATAACGGTTAATCTCCAGCCAATATTCTCTACAATACCCTCAATATTTCTATCAGGAGATTTAATAAATTCACCTACTTTGAAAGGCTTATCAAAATAAAGCATTAAGCTTCCAAAGAAATTTGATAAAAGATCCTTAGCAGCTAAACCTAGTACTAAACCACCTACTCCGCCAAATGCAAGTAAACCTGAGACACTTAAGCCAAATTCCTGCATAAGTGTTAATACAGTAATGACTATTACAATAATTTTAAATATACGTATAGTTATCTCATATGTATTCTCAACAACTATAGGGTCATCACCCTCTTTTAAATTTTTCAAAAATGATTTATTTCTATAATAATTATCTAGAATTCTGAGTAATGTCCATGATATTAATACAAGAATTAAAGGATAAATGGCTTTCGATGTATCAAAAGATTCAAATATTTGATAAAAATTGTTTAATGACTCAGATATTAAAACTAGTGAAACTAAAATTATTAAGTAAGTTAGTGGTTTTTGAAGTGAATTAACTACTATATCATCGAACTCTGTAGCTGTTTTAGCGGAAATCCCAGAAAAAAATAATATAATCTTATTTTTTATAAACAACAATAAAAGTGCAATTAATGATATTAGAGCTATTTGTGTCCACAAATCTGTTTCAAATATTTTATTTAGTAACTCATTCATCAGTAATCATCCCAGCAGTTTCTATATTTTCAATTGCTTCTTCATATAACTCAACATTTTTACTTTCAATTTTTAGCAATTCTATTTCAGACATTTTATCATGATTTTTTTCATAGTACTCAATGATATTATCAGTAAGATAATTTTCAGAGAAATATTTATAGGAACTTTTTTCCTTTATAATCTTGTTATTTTGCATAGTAGTAGCAATTATCATTCTACACCCAGCATTCAAAGCTAATAATACTCTTTCTTCGCATGATAATTCCCTATCATCCATAATTTTAGCTGAATACATTTCAACATCATCACTTATGAAAATAGGAGGTTTTTTAAAAATTAAGTTTGATTGGGTTTTTAACCATTCTTTTGAATATGTTACAACGAATTTATCTACTTTTGAATAAATGACATGATTTGTCATAATAGGTAAATTAAATTTACTATGAGTCAGATGTAAATTTTTAAATGGTAGGATATCTGTTTTTAATAACTCATTAATATCTATGTCTGATATGCAACCTTCAATATGACTATCTGTAACTACTCGCCCATGTCCTGGAAAATGTTTTAAAACAGGGAGAATCCCTCCTTCTAAACATCCGTTAATATATTCATTAGCTAATAAAATAATATTATTAATGTCATTTCCAAATGTCCTGTCTTTTAGCAAATTATTTTTTTTATTATAATTAATATCAATTACAGGAGAATAATTAACATCAATATTCATTTCAGATAATTCATAACCGCTAACATAGCCTGACTGGTTAGCAATTTTTTTTCTTAATTCATAATCTTTTATATTTGATATTGCTTCTAAACTTGGAAGGTGAGTAAATTCTTTTAATAGTCTTTGAATTCTTCCACCCTCATGGTCTATAGAAATTATAATATTATCTTTAACAGATCGAATATCATCAATTAATTGACATAATTGATTTTTAGAATCATAGTTATGTGAAAAGAGTATGATTCCTCCAACTAAATTATGTTTTATTATATTTTTTTCATCATTAGACAACTTAATATCGTCTAAATTTATAATAAGAGGGCCAATGTTCTTCATATCTAAATACTACGCAAGAGAAACTATACAGTAACAGGTGACGCCCTCACCTTTTCCTATAAATCCAAGTGACTCAGAAGTTGACGCCTTAATATTAATATTATGCTTGCCAACATCATCCATGCCACAGTTAATTAATATCCGCGCAATATTATCTTTCATTTGTTCCTTTTGTTTAGATATATTAGGGGACTCAAGTAATAATACCACATCCATATTCACGAGGTTATATTCTTTAAATACAATGGCAGTAACAGCGTCTTCTATAATTTTTCCACTATCTAGGCCTTTATTATTAGGATCAGTATCAGGAAAGTGATCTCCAATATCACCCATAGATATTGCACCGTATAAAGCGTCTGCAATTGCATGATAAACAATATCACCATCAGAATGAGCTTTAATAGATACATTTGAAGGTATGTCAACACCTCCTAGTCTTATTGATTTCCCAGGTATTAATTGATGCGTATCTATTCCTAAACCAATTCTCATATCTTTTTCATCAAATCTTTTATGACTTTAACATCATCCTGGTAAGTTAATTTAATATTTCTTGGAGATGATTTAATAATTTTTACTTTATATCCCAACTTTATCATTGCCTCTATTTCATCATCAACATTCAATTTTTTATTGATAATATCAGTGTATGCCTTAAAAAGCTTCGCAAAATTATATAATTGAGGTGTGAATGACATATATAGATTATCTCTTTTAATATTTTCAATAACATTTAATCCGTTACCAACTCTTTTTAATGCATTTGTTAATGGATAGCCAAGAGATAAGCCTGTAGATATAGAGTTTCCTTTCTCTATTAATCCTTTCAACTCTTTAATATCCAAACAAGGTCGAGCTGCATCATGTATTAAAATATTATATGGAGAATCTTTATCTTTGGATAAATAGCTCAGTGCTTTATAAACAGATTTTGTTCTTGTGTTGCCTCCTATTAAGGTTTCCACATTTTTAATATTTTTTGGAATTTTATAATTACTTTCTTTATTTAATACTACATAGATGGTTCTTAATTTTTTTGTAGAATTTAAATTATAAATTGCTAAGTCAATTAGACTTTTATTATTAATCTTAAAGTATTGTTTAAGCTGAGATGAATCAAACCTTTTGCTAGATCCAGCAGCTAGAATAATCGCATCACAAATCTTAATGCTCATTTCTTATAATTTGAAAGAAGATCTCATTTTTTTTAATATATCCAAAATTTTCTCTTGCAAAAATTTCTAAGCTATTTTTATTTTTTTTAATACTTTTTATTTCAGATATTAAAAGATTATTTTTTTCTTTATACTTATTTAAATCTGAAGAAAATACTTCTAGATCATTTTTAAGATTAAAAAATGTTATGACGCTATTATTACTTAAGAATAATGAATACTGTAAACTTATGAAAAGTATAAAACATATAGAGTAAAATAATTTCATTTCACCCATCTCTCAAAAACATTATTTCTATTAAAAGATTTGCTGCCAAGCTCTTCTTCAATTCTCAATAACTGATTATATTTAGAGTTCCTATCTGAGCGGGATAGTGACCCAGTTTTAATTTGACCTGACGCTGTTCCAACACTGAGATCAGCTATAGTTACATCTTCTGTTTCTCCTGATCTATGAGAAATAACATAATTATAATTATTTTTCCTAGCTAATTCTATTGTGTCTAATGTTTCTGTTACGGTTCCAATTTGATTTAATTTTATTAATATCGAATTAGCAATCCCTTTATTAATGCCATCTTGTAAAATTTTTGGATTAGTAACAAATATATCATCACCGACAAGTTGAACTCTGTTACTTAATTCTTTAGTAAGCACAGTCCAACCTTCCCAATCATTTTCTGACATACCATCTTCAATACTTATTATTGGATAATTTTCACATAATTCTTTCAGATATGAAGCAAAGTCATTACTATTAAATGATGAATTATTAGATAGTTTATACTTTCCATTAGAGTAAAACTCAGAACTTGCTACATCTAATCCAAGATAAATATCTTTGCCTGGCTTATATCCAGCAGCAGCAATAGAATCAATTATAATACTTAATGCTTCTGCATTCGTCTTTATGTTAGGCGCAAAACCCCCTTCATCACCCACAGCAGTACTAAGTGATAGCTTGTTAAGCTTTCCTTTCAATGTATGAAATACTTCAACTCCAGCTCTTAGGCTATCACTAAAACTGGAAAACCCTATTGGCAATATCATGAACTCCTGAAAATCTAGGCTATTATTAGCATGAACTCCACCATTTATAATATTCATCATTGGCACCGGTAAAATATAGTCAGAATTATTATTAAAAGACTTATAAAGTGGAAGATTTTTTGATTTTGCATTCGCATGAGCAAAAGCAAGTGATAAGGCTAATATGCTATTAGCTCCTAATCTACCCTTGTTTTCAGTACCATCTAAATCTATAAGAAATTTATCGAAAGAATCTTGTTTAAAATCTTGATTATTAACAATTAATTTGGATATTTCCTTATTAATATTATCAATGGCTTTATGTACTGATTTGCCTTGATATACAGAATTATCATGATCTCTTAATTCTAGAGCTTCTAGAGAACCTGTTGATGCTCCTGACGGAACTACTCCTCTGCCAAAAGACCCACAATCAAGTATCATGTCAACTTCAACAGTTGGGTTCCCTCTGGAATCCAGTATCTGCCTAGCCTTAATGCTTTTTATTTTACTCAATAGTTTAATCCATATTTTTTTTAGTTATATTATTTATCATAACTAAATTATTAATAAGATTCTTTAAATCTTTGATATTTAATGAATTATTTCCATCACTGATTGCTTTTTCAGGGTTTGGATGTGTTTCTATAAATACAGCATCTACTCCTACCGCTACTGCTGCTTTAGCTAATATTGGTATAAACTGGCTTTCTCCTCCAGAATGATCAGAGTTTAATCCTGGTTGTTGCACTGAATGTGATGCATCAAAAATTACTGGGCACATAGTATCCCTAAGTATTACGAGCGACCTCATATCAGATACAAGATTATTATAGCCGAATGATACACCTCTCTCACAAACAAAAATATCCTGATTTCCTGTAGATTTTGCTTTTTCCACAACATTTATCATTTCTTTTGGTGATAAAAATTGGCCTTTTTTTATATTAATTGGTTTCATTGTTGAGGCTACTTTTAAAATAAAATTGGTTTGTCTGCATAGAAAGGCAGGTGTTTGTAAAATATCAACAACATCTGCAACTTCATCTAGAGGTGTATCTTCATGGACATCAGTTAGAACAGGTATATTAAAGGTATTTTTTATTTTCTCAAGTACTTTCAGGCCTTTATTTAATCCAATTCCTCTTTGAGACTTCAATGAAGATCTATTTGCTTTATCAAAAGAAGCTTTAAATATATATGATATAGGCAGGTCTTTCGTAATTTCACAAATGTGTTCTGCAATTCTCATAGATAAGTCTTCTGACTCTATTGCACAAGGACCTGATATTAGTGTCAAATCCGAACTTTTCCCAATTTGTATAGAATTATTATTGCTCACTTTTTAGCCCTTTTTTTAGCTGATGCGGCTATAAATCCATTAAATAATGGATGGCCATTTATAGGAGAAGAAGTAAACTCAGGATGAAATTGACATCCTAAATACCATGGATGATTTTTAATCTCCAACATTTCCATTAAATCTCCTTTTTTTGACTTACCACTAAATACAAGATTTGTTTTTTCAAAAATATGAAGTAAATTCTTGTTAACCTCATATCTATGACGGTGTCTTTCTCTAACAGAGTTCTCATTATACATATTATATGCCAAGGTATTTTTGTTTATAAAACATTCTTGCGCGCCTAGTCTCATCGTGCCCCCATAATTTTCTTTATCAGCAATTATTTTTTTACCTTTCAAATCATCCCATTCATCAACTAAGGCAATGACTGGATTTTTTGTCTTAGAGTTAAATTCAGTACTATTTGCACTGCTGAGTTTAATTACGTTTCTTGCAAACTCTATAACTGAAATCTGCATACCTAAACATATGCCAAAGTATGGTATTTTATTAATCCTTGCAAATTTAGCCGCTAGAATTTTACCCTCTATACCTCGATTACCAAAACCCCCTGGTACAACTATTCCATTCATTTTTGTTAATAAATTAATATTATTCTTTGTTAACTTTTCTGAATCAAGATAAGTAATATCTACCAATCGGTTGTTTATGATACCAGCATGATATAAAGCTTCATTTAATGACTTATAAGAATCAACAAGGTCAACATATTTGCCTATCATAGCTATTTTAATACTTTTCTTACAATTTAAAACCTTAGCCCTATAATTCTTCCATGGCTTCAAGTTTGATTTTTTTGATTTAAGTTTAAGGTTTTGTATTATGCAGTCATCAATTTTTTGTTCTCTTAATAGTATTGGTATGTCATAAATAGACTTAGCATCAACTGCAGAGAAAACTGCTTTTTTTGAAACATTAGTAAATAATGCTAATTTCTCTTTAAGTGCCTGATTAATATCATTTTTAGCTCTACATAATAAAATATCAGGCTGAATTCCTATTGATCTTAATTCTTTAACAGAGTGTTGAGTAGGCTTGGTTTTTACCTCATTTGTAACTTCTATTAGAGGCAACAAGGTTAAATGTATAAAAATTGCATTTGATTTTCCTAGTTCAAGACCTAATTGTCTAATTGCTTCAAGAAATGGCAAAGATTCAATGTCTCCAACAGTTCCGCCAACTTCTACAAAGGCAATATCTGCTTTTTTCGAGCCTTTTATAATTAATCTTTGTATTTCATCTGTAATATGAGGTATTACCTGTACTGTACTCCCAAGATATTCACCTTTTCTTTCTTTATTTATTACATTAGAGTAGACTCTGCCAGCAGTAACATTGCTATCCTGACTCATTTTAATACCAACAAACCTCTCATAATGACCAAGATCTAAATCTGTTTCAGCTCCGTCTTCAGTTACAAATACTTCTCCATGTTGAATTGGGCTCATTGTTCCTGGATCTAAGTTTATGTAGGGGTCAAGCTTTTGTAAAGATACCTTAAAGCCTCTGAGTTTGAATAAGGAAGCTAGGGAGGCGGATGCAATTCCTTTTCCAAGGGATGAAACGACTCCACCAGTGATAAATACATATCTTGTCATATAATATCTAATGAATTATAGACAATCTTGGCATAGAAATATACATTTAGCTCATATTATTAATATTTTTTTGACAAAGTTAAAATGTTTTTATTTTTTTTGATTATAATTGAACTGAATTCAAACAAAGGGTTAGAATCATTGTTAGTATTTAATATCTTTAAAATTTCTTTAATTTGTCTAAGATTTAATATTGTCTGAGTTAACATAAATACCCATTCATGTATAATGATAACTTTAATATGAAAATCTTCTTTATTAAGCTTATCAATCAATAATTCATTTTTATTCTCAGCATAATAGTTAGGTAAAACTAGCTCTATATTATCTGATGTAAATTTTGACTGTATTTCTTGGATAAGAATATTATTTGTGATGTTTTTATTTATAGATGGCCATCTTTTTTTTATATGAGGTATAACATGATTTCTCAAATAATTTCTATCAAACTTATTATCTTGGTTACTTTTATCAGAAATAAATTTAAGATCATACTTTTTTTGATAATCAATAATTTCTTTTTTTGATATATTTAAAAATGGTCTACCAATTATTCTATCATTTATCATAGTTTTATTTTTCATACTAGATAAACCTCTTACACCGGAACCTCTGATAAGTCTTAAGAAAAAAGTTTCAACTTGATCATCTTCATGATGAGCAGTTAATACACACTCATCTTTGTGCGCTATATTTGTAATAGACTGATATCGTTTTTCTCTACACTGTTCTTCGATATTTGAAAAACCATCAATATTTATTCTTTCTGATAGATGTTCAATACCATATTTATTGGTAATTTTTAAACAATGGTCTTCATATTTATGCGCATCATTAGAAAGATTATGGTTAATATGAATTGACCTAATAATTAATTCTTTTTTACTTGATAGTTTATATAAGCAGTCTAGCAGAACTGTTGAGTCTAACCCTCCACTAAATGCAATTAAAAATTTATTGGTTGAAATCTTAGATAAAAAATTACTACACTTATCAATTAACTCGTCAGTCTTGATAGACACCATATGATCCTATTTTTTCCTTCCTTTCAGCGATGAGATCTTTAATGTTTTTGCTTGATACATCATCAAGGAGATTGATAATATTCATTTTAAGAGACGAACTCATGGCTGAATAATCTCTATGGGCACCTCCTAAGGGTTCAGGAATAATAATATCTATTAATTTGAATTCTAGTAATTTAGAAGCTGTTATACATAAAGCCTCAGCTGCTTGTTCTGCTTTTTTAGCATCTTTCCATAATATAGATGCACAACCTTCAGGACTAATAACAGAGTAAATGCTATTTTCCAGCATACCAAGTTTATCACATACACCAATTGCAAGTGCTCCACCAGAACCACCTTCACCTATTATTATGGAAATAATTGGAACGTTTAAGCTAGACATTACAAAAAGATTCTCAGCTATAGCTTGACTTTGATTGCGTGACTCCGCATCAATACCTGGATAGGCGCCAGGTGTATCGATGAATGTAATAATTGGAAGATTAAATTTTTCAGCTAATTTCATAATTCTTAGAGCTTTTCTGTATCCTTCTGGCTTCGGCATACCAAAGTTTCTCTTTACTTTTTCTTTTGCATCTCTACCCTTTTGATGACCAATAAATACAAAATTATATTTTTCAATCATGGCAATTCCTGAAATAATAGCTGGATCATCACCAAACATTCTATCTCCATGAAGCTCATTAAATGATGTAAATATATTTGGTATATAATCTAATGTATACGGCCTTAAGGGATGTCTTGCTAGTTGAGATATCTGCCAATCAGATAAATTATTAAAAACCTTTGTGGTTAAGCTTTCATAGTCTTTTTTTAGTTTTATTACAGCTTGATCACTTTTAGCAGTTTTTTCGGGTGAATTATTAAGCTGATTAATTTTAGCCTCAAGCTCTAATAAAGGTTGTTCGAAGTCAAGATAGTTTGGATTAAATTCTTTCATATTTTAAATAAGTATAACTAAATATAATAAAAAAACTATTGATATTTAACAATAATATTTTCTTTGCCAAGTAAATCAGAAAGACTATTTATAAGAGTGGATGATGGATTAATTAACCATTTATTATTAAGATTAAGGGGCACAATATGTTTGTCACTAATACATTTAATAGTTAAAGGACACTTTCCATTTTTATGAGGCTCTAGCAAGCTAACTATCTTTTGCAAAATATCATCATTAGATAAATCTGGGGTTAATAATAATTCAATTTCTTTAGAATATCTCTGTCTTGCATTTTCTATATCAAATATTTTTGTAACTTTTAAGCTTAAACCAGAATTGTATTCATCTATAGATATTACACCGGCAAAAAATAATATTTCATTTTCTTTAATAATATTTTGATATTGTTGATATATATCAGGAAAAACAATAACTTCTAGTCTTCCAGATGAGTCATCAACTGTTAATATATTTATAAATTTATCTTTCCCCATTCTTTGGGATCTTATATTAATAATTACACCGCTTATTGTCGTACTTTCAGAAAAATCACTAGTTGAGGATGCCGAATAAAGTCTCTTTAAATATGTATCAATTTTATTGATCGACATTGCATTAATTTCACTTGAATATTCATTGATAGGATGTCCGCTAAGATAAAAACCAATAACTTTTCGTTCTAGAAATAATTTATTTAATCTAGATTTTCTAGTGTCTTGTACAAAATATTTATCTTTTTTAAAATCACCGTTACTATTAGAAATAAAAGAGTCTGATTTATTTTCAAATAATTCCTGCTGCCCTGAGGACTTAGAAGATTGTTTGTGGTGTCCATAAGACATTGCTTTTTCTAATAAATTTTTCTGAGTCAGTCTACATTCGTTAAAAATGTCAAAGGCACCAGAATATATTAATGATTCAATAGTTCCAATATTAACAATATTTAAAGATACTCGTTCACAAAAATCAAAAAGGTTCTTAAAGTCGCCACTTTTTTGTCTTTCATCTATAATATGGCTTGCAGCATTTTGTCCAATACCTTTTACTGCACCTAGCCCAAATAAGATATTTTTTTTATCATTAGAAATAAAATTAAAATCAGAAACATTAATATTAGGTTGCAGAATAGTTATTTTCATTTCTCTTGCAGCATCAATTAATAAAATGACTTTATCAGTATTATCCATATCTGACGACAAAGCTGCAGCTAGAAACTCTGATGTATAGTATGTTTTTAGAAAAGCAGTCTGATATGATATGAAAGCATATGCAACTGAATGTGATTTATTGAATCCATATCCTGCAAACTTTTCCATTTTAGAAAAGACAGAGTTGGCTACAGACAATTTAATCCCTTTTTTTGATGCACCTTCTATAAATTTTTGTCTATGTACCTCCATTTCTTTTTTCTTCTTTTTCCCCATTGCCCTTCGTAATAAATCTGCTTCTCCAAGAGAATAATTAGCAAGCGATCTAGATATTTCCATGACCTGTTCTTGATACAACATGAGACCATAGGTGCTAGATAAAATTGATTCAAGCAAAGGGTGTTCATAATTAATTTTTTTACCATGTTTATTACTAATAAAGTCATCAACCATATTAGTCCCTAGTGGCCCAGGTCTATAGAGTGCAAGAAGTGCAACAATATCATCAAAACAATCAGGTTTTAGTCTCCCCATATAACGCTTCATCCCTGGTGACTCAAGTTGAAAAACTCCTGTTGTTAATTTCTTCTGAAGCAAATCAAAAACTTTAGGGTCATTGAGCAATATACTTTCATGATCTATATTTGTATCAACATATGTTTTTTTAATAGTTTTTATAGTTCTATCAATAATACTAAGAGTGCGTAAACCTAAAATATCAAATTTTACTAATCCTAGTTTTTCAATATCATCTTTATCATATTGCGTCACTATCTCATCACTTTCTTCAATCCTATAAAGAGGTATATGTTCATGTATATCTCCTGGTGCTACCACAATACCAGCAGCATGTTTCCCAACATTCCTAGGTAATCCTTCAAGGTTTTTTGATGTATCAATTAAATTTTTTATTTCTTCATTAGAGTCATACGCTGATTTGAGCTCTTCCTTCTGTTTTAAAGCATCATCTATTGTTATGCCAACACCAAATGGAATTAATTTAGCTATCCGGTCTACAAAAGTATAGGCCATGCCTAATACACGTCCTACATCCCTTATAACAGCTCTAGCCGACAATGACCCATAAGTTATTATTTGAGAAACTTTCTTCTCTCCATATAGTTTCGTAATATGTTCTATGACTCTTTGCCGATTAATCATACAAAAATCAATATCAAAATCAGGCATAGAAGTTCTTTCAATATTTAAAAACCTCTCAAAGAGTAGATTGTATTCAATCGGATCAACTGATGTAATATCTAATGCATAAGCAACTAATGAGCCAGCCCCAGAGCCTCTACCAGGTCCAACTGGAATCATATTATTCTTTGCCCATGCAATAAATTCATGAACAATTAAAAAGTAACTCATAAAACCCATTTTTTTAATAACATTTATCTCATCTGCAAGTCTAGTTTCATAAGCATCTCTATTGGTTATACTTTTCTTATCAAATATATTTTGTAAACCAACTTTGACAATATTATCAAAATATTCTTCAACAGAAGAATTATCAGGTGTATTAAATTTTGGAAGATGATATGTGTCAATATCAATATGAAAATTACATCTCTTTACAATTTCAGAAATATTATCTACGGCATCAGGTATATCTTCAAATAATTCTTTTAACTCTATTTCAGATTTAAAATATTGATTTTCATTAAAATCTATTTGATTTTGTCTATCTTCTAATTTAATTTTTTTATTGATACATACCCGTACCTCATGTGAATCAAAATCAGATTTTTCTAAAAACAAAACATCATTAGTTGCAACAATTGGTAATTTATATTTTTCAGCTATTAAAAGCACCTTATTATTATAAATTTCTTCAGAGTCCCTTGATGTTCTGTCAATTTCTACATAAACTCTTGACGGAAAATAATTAGATAACTTTTTCAAAAATACGTCTATATTGTTATCTTCATTAAGGAGGGTATTCTTGCCTAATAATCCATTCCTACCGCCAGTAAGAAGAATTAAGCCTTCGTTATATTTTTTTAGAATATCAATAGTTACTGCTGCTGTTTCATTTTGTTTTTTAGAAACATGTATTTCAGAAAGGAGCATGATTAGGTTTTTATATCCAGCAAGGTTTTGGCATAATAAAATTATATTTGACTGAATATTTTTTTTAAAAATATTTTTAACTGGAATTTGGCAACCTATAATAGGTTTAATCTTACTATCTATACATTTTTGATAAAATTTTATAGCTGCAAATACATTAAGATGGTCAGTAATAGCTAAATTTTTTATTTTATTTTTTTTTGCTAACTTAATTAGTTTATCAATATCGACAGTACTACTGCTAAGTGAATAAGCGGTATGTAAGTGTAGATGAGTGAATTGAGTGTTCATATACAGAAATCCCCATCCTTCAAAGGGGAAAAACTTAGTCTATGATAAACAGATGGCCCAAAGATATCTATTGCCATCATATGTTCTTTGGTTCCATAACCTTTATGATTAGCAAATCCATATACTTTTAAGATAGAATCCAAGATTATCATTTCATTGTCTCTTAATACTTTAGCAATTATTGATGCTGCTGAAATTTCTGGAATTTTTTGATCTCCTTTTATAAAACACTCGCTCTTAATTGAAATATCTGGTTTATGTATACCATCTATATAAACTAGGTCTGGCTCTAAGTTTAAGTTGTTAATAGCTCTTTTCATGGATAATAAGGTTGCGTTATGGATATTTAGTTTGTCTACCTCAAAGTTATCACATATTCCAATACCAACAGCATGTGAATGCTCAAGTATGTATGATACTAAATCACGCCTTTTTTTAGATGAAATTGATTTAGAGTCTACAAGTTTCTCTTTATCAGCGCTTTTCTTCAATATAATAGCAGCTGACACAACAGGTCCTGCGAGACATCCGCGCCCCACTTCATCAACACCTGCTAAATATTTGCTTGTCATTAGTAATTCACTATATAATTGGGTCTTAATTATAAATATAACAAAAATACATTATCAATGCTTTTAAAAAAAACTAGAAAAAAAATTAATATAGGACTTATAGGGCTAGGTTATCTAGGGAAATATCATTATCAGAAGTTAATTAAAAATCAACTATGCTCCCTCAAATGGATTGTTGACTCAAGCCAACAGCAAATAAACTCAATAAATAGCAATATAAACAATACTAAGGATTTTAGAGCAATTATTAATGACATTGATGCTGTATCTATAGTTACGCCAACGCAATCACATTATTCAATAGCCAAATTTTTTTTAGAGCGAGGCAAACATGTGCTTATTGAAAAACCAATGACAGAAACAGTTTCTCAGGCAGATAAATTAATAAAAATAGCTAATAAAAACAAAGTTATTTTACAAGTTGGGTTTTTAGAGAGATTCAATCCTGTAATGGAAAAACTAGAAAAAGAATTAAAACAACCAATGTTTATAGAAGGTCATAGACTTTCTGAATTTAATAAGAGGTCAACTGATGTTGATGTAATTTTTGATTTAATGATTCATGATATTGATATCATAATGTCGCTAATAAAAGCAAAAGTAAAAAAAATTTCAGCATTTGGAAAAAAGATCCTAACATCATCAATAGATATAGCCAATGTAAGACTTGAATTTGAAAATGGTTGTGTTGCAAATTTGACAGCCAGTAGAATAAGTCAAAAAAATGAAAGAAAGATAAGGGTGTTTGAAAAAAATATGTATCTATCAGTTGATTTTATGAATCATAGTATAAATAAATTTATAAAGAATACTTCAAAATCAAAAGATCTTTTTAAGAACAAAAAGTTTGAATTTAAAAAATCAGATGCTTTAAAAAGTGAGATAAATAATTTTTTAAAATCATGTCAAGGTAATGAATATCCAAAAGTAAGTGGTGTAGATGGGAAAAATGCGATAATAATTGCATCAATGATTTCAAGTAAGTTAAAATGAAGAATCCTAGTATAAAAATTTTTGACCTAAAAAAGCAATATGAAGAGTTATCAAAAGAAATTGAAAAAGATGTTCTTAAAGTTTTAAGAAGTGGGCAATATATTTTAGGTCCCAATGTAGTTAAAATAGAAAAAAAAATTTCAGATTTTTTAAATACAAAATATGCTATCTCATGTAATTCAGGAACAGATGCTTTATTAATAGCACTAAAATGTTTAGGAATTAAAAAAAATGATGAAATAATAACTTCACCTTTTACATATTTTGCCACTGCTGAAGTAATAGCTCAATTAGGAGCAAAGCCTGTATTTGTTGATATTAATATTGACACTTTTAATCTTGATGTGACCCAAATATCAAAATTAGTTACAAAAAAAACAAAAGCAATTATCCCTGTCCATATTTTTGGTCAACCTGCTGATATGATTTCAATTATAAAAATTGCAAAACAATATAAATTAAAAGTTATCGAAGACTGCGCGCAATCTTTTGGTTCTAAAATTAAATCTAAAATGACTGGAACATTTGGAAGTTTTGGGTGCTTTAGTTTCTTCCCAACAAAAAATCTAGGAACAGCTGGAGATGGAGGAATGATGGTTACAGACAATCAATCCTATTACAATAAAGCATTAAAACTAAGGAACCATGGGGGCTTAGAAAGGAATATTCATAATTATCTTGGATATAATAGCAGATTAGATGAAATTCAAGCTGCAATATTAAATATAAAGATGAAATATATAACAATGTTTAATAAGAAAAGAAATATGATAGCTGATTATTATAAAAAAAGTATTCAAAACACGGAGATAATTACTCCTCAAATAGTTAAGGATAATTACAATGTTTTTCATCAATACACCATAAGAGTAAAAAATAGAAAACGATTTATGAGCTATCTAGAAAAACATAGTATACCTTTTGGTATATATTATCCAAAACCTTTATATATGCAAAAAGCATTCAATGGAATTATAAAAGTTAAAAAATTACCAAACGTAGAAAAAATCTGCAAAGAGTGCATTTCATTACCTATATATCCAGAGTTGGATAATAAATCTATGAAATATATTTCATCAATTATTAATAAGTATAAATAATGAAAAATAAAAGAATTTTTATAATCGCAGGGGAATCATCTGGTGATCAGCATGCTGCCAACTATGTAAAGGAACATAAAAAAATAAATCCTAATATTAAATTCTCAGCTATTGGTCAAAATGAGTTAAAAAAAGAAGGCGTTGACATAATTTATAACTCAGAATTAATTTCAGTTGTAGGAATAATTGAAGTTATAGCAAAATATAAAAAAATAAAGAATGCTTTAAATATTGCATATAAGTATATTGTTGATAATAAACCAGACCTAGTGGTATTAGTTGATTATGTCGAATTTAATTTAAAAATTGCAAAGTTTGCTAAAAACAAAAATATACCTGTTCTATTTTATGTTGCACCACAGGTTTGGGCATGGCGTGAAAAAAGAATTAAAAAAATAATAAATATCGTTGATCATCTGGCTGTTGTTTTTCCTTTTGAAGAAAATTTATTTAAAAAATATACAAAAGCAGTAACTTATGTTGGTCATCCTCTAGCTGACGATAACAATCTTTCTCCATCACAAATCGATTATAACGACAAAACTACATATATTGGAATATTCCCTGGTAGTAGAGAATCAGAAATAAAAAATAATCTTCATCTTATGATTGACTCAGTGCAAACTAGAAAAAATGAAACAATATTTGATAAAAATATAAAAATATTTTATTCAAATGATACTGCAAAACAATTAATTTCTGATATGTTGCCAAAAGGTTGGGATAAATTATTGGCTAGTGGTAAGAATTTTGATGAAATAAAAAATTGCAGAAAAGCAATAACTGCTTCTGGAACAATTACTTTAGAGCTTGCATTAATGAATATTCCGATGATTATAATGTATCGCTTATCACCAATAACTTTTTTTATTATGAAGAACTTGATTAAACTTAAATATATAGGATTAGTAAATTTAATTTTAGGTGATACTCTTGGATCAAGACCCATAGTCAAAGAATTCATCCAACCAAACTATAATGATGTCGTGCAAACAATGGTGGAATTAAATAATATTGAATATGATTCCCAATATAGAGAAAATATTGAAAAAAGCTACGATGATATTAGAAAGATTCTTAAACCAGGTGCATCTTCAAATGTTGCAAAATTAGCAGAACATATGCTTAATTAAATAACTACCTAGTAACTCCTCTTTCGCTACTATTGACAAAATCAACAAAGTAATTTACTTCAGAGCAATCGAAATTTAATTTCTTGAACGAAGAATTGACTTCTTCTCGACTTTTTTTAGATTTTATAAATAACTTAAAAGTTTTTTCTAAAGCAGAGATTATTTCTGTACTAAACCCTTTGCGCTTTAAACCCGCAGTATTAATTTTATATGCTTGCGCATGGTTTCCAGCTACTAAGGTATAAGGAGTTACATCTCTAGATATTACTGTACCAAGTCCACTGAAAGCATAATCACCTATATCGCAGAATTGATGAACCAAAGTAAAGCCACCTAAAGATACATTGTTGCCTATTCTGACATGTCCGGCTAATGATGCTGCATTAGAAAATATGCAATTATTTTTTATAACACAATCATGTGCAATATGACTATAGGCCATAAAAAGATTATCAGAACCTATTATAGTTTCATTAATACCCGCTCCGGTGCCTCTATTTATTGTACAATATTCTCTAAAAACATTATTATCTCCAATAACCAAAGTAGATTCTTCTCCTTTAAATTTTAAATCTTGTGGGGCTTCTCCAATAGATGCAAATTGAAAAATATGATTATATTTCCCTATCGTGGTATTCTTTTTTATAACAACATGACTTTCAATAATAGTTTCAGCATTAATACGAACGTCGTCATCAATAATGCTATATGGTCCAATAATAACAGAGGAATCAATTTCAGCTTTCTTGCCAATAACTGCAGTCTTATGTATCATTATTTTTCTCTAACTGCACCTAAGAGTTCTGCCGTGCAGACAACAGTATCCTCAACTTTACAGGTTGCGGTAAACTTATAAACATCTCTTTTGCTTTGAGTTAATTTAACATCAATAATTAATACATCACCAGGTGAAACAGGTTTTTTAAATCTAGCTTTATCTATTCCAACAAAATAATATAGAAGCTTATCTTTTTCTCTTTGATTACTCTTAAAATCTAATAAAGCAGTTGCTTGAGCCATTGCTTCTAAAATAAGTACGCCTGGAAAAACTGGATGACCTGGAAAATGTCCTTGAAAAAATGGTTCATTAATTGTTACATTTTTTTGTGCAATCAAATAAGAATCTTTTTTAAAATCAATAATTTTATCAATTAGAAGAAATGGGTACCTATGTGGCAAATAGTTTTGGATATCATTGTTATTCATTTTTTTCTCCTATTTCTTTTTTAATTAATTTAACCACTTTATCAAGTTCTTTAAATCTAGCTTGGTTCTTTCTCCAAGTAGATGCTGATTCAACTGTTGTTCCTGAAGCATATTGACCCGCTTGATTAAGAGATTTAGTTACCATAGTCATTCCATTTATATGAATATTATCTGCTATTTTGATATGCCCATTAATGCCAGCGCCGCCACCTATTGTACAATTCTTACCTATTGTTGTACTGCCAGCAATTCCAACACATGCAGCTATAGCAGTATTTTCTCCAATAATTACATTGTGAGCTATATGGACAAGATTATCTATTTTGACATTATTTCTTATAATTGTGCTATCTAATGTTGCCCTATCAATAGTTGTATTTGATCCAATTTCGACATTAGACTCAATAATAACATTACCTATGTGCGGAATTTTACACCATTTATTTTCATGCTTTACTAAACCAAATCCATCGGAACCAATCACTGCTCCAGACTGAATTATGACATTATCATTAATAATTACATCATTATGAATGGTAACATTTGGATGAATAATGCAGTTCTTGCCAATTTTTACATTATCACCAACTAAAACATTTTTTCCGATAAAACTACTATCTTCAATTGATTGATTTTTAGCCATTGCATCAGTGAATAATGACATTTTATTATATTCTAAAGAATCATTAATAATCTGAGAAAATACATATAAAGGTTCATCAGACACTAACATTGGTAATGATATATACTGACTAAGCTCTTCGGTTGTTATTAAACATGAAATTGCTGTTTTATTTAATAATCTAAGGAGCTTTTTATCACAGACGAATGATATAGAATTATTTTTACTATTTGCAAGACTTGAAACTGAGTCAAAAACTGTATTTGGGTCACCTTCTATTTTGCAATTATATATTTTTGATATTTCGCTAATAGTGTATTCTTTTTTTAGCTTCATTATTGAAGTTCAGAGATTATCTCTTGCGTAATATTGATATATTTTTTAGCAAAGAGAGTTGTTCCATCAGCTCTAATTATGATATCAAAATCATTATCTTGAGCATATTTTTCTATAGCGTTTTCAACAATACCCCTTATTCTTACAAGTTCATCTCCTTGTACTTTTTTCAAATCTTTTTGAATCTTTTCTTGGCCTGCTCTAAATTTTTTTTCTATACCTTTTATTTTTTTAACTAAAGAGGTTTTTTCACTTTCAGACATAACTTTTTCATTTTTTAAATACTTTTCATTTAGTGAGTTCCATTCTGTTTCAAGCGTTTTAAGGTTTCTTGCTCTAGGATCAAATTGCTTTTTAATTTTAACTTGTGATTCTCTATATATGGGAATTTCTTTGAATAATGAGTCAAGGTTAACAATTCCCATCTTTAATTCTGCATTAACATGACTGGGAATGAAAATTAGCATCATAAATAACATAATTCCAAACAATAATGTATTTTTTATATTCATATTAAAACCTACCTCCTAGTGAAAAGATTACTGGTTGAGTATCATCCCCTTCTTCAGATATAAATGCGTCAACAAAACCTATTGAGACTGCACCTACAGGCGTCATAAATTGTGCCTGCATTCCATAACTTGCTCTTAATTCATTGTAATCGAAATCATTGATATCTTCAAATACGTTTCCTATATCTACAAATAAAATAAATCTTGCAGTCCTGTTGTCTACTCCAAGAAATGGAGGTGGCGGAAATATCCAACTAGTCTGAGCTGTAGTCAAAAAATCACCACCAACAGAATCACACTTGATAAATTTACCTGGTACTGCTTTAGCTGCACATGTGTTTGATGAACGAGGATCATTATAAGTTAATGGACCAAGACTTGAACCCTTGAAACCTCTTACAGATCGATTTCCACCAGCAAAATATTTAGAGTAGAATGGTAAACTTGTTGTTCCAAATAACCCAGCTCCTATTCCTACTCTAGTTTTAAGTTGTAATACAGTTTCCCAGTCAAAACCAAATGTTTTAAGAGTATATGGGGTATTATGTTCAGAAGTAAAAGTTGCTGAAGCATATGACGCACCATCAGCAGCAAAAAATATATTTGGACTTATATCAAATATGCTACCTTCTGATGCAAAGATTGTGCGGTCTCTAGTATCATAAATATATTGACCAGTTAAATTTAAGCCAATTGATCTATTACCATGGTCAGCAATATGATGTGTAACTACTATTGGAGATCCAATAGTAGTGGTAAAATCTGTCAATTTAAGATCGTAACCTATACCAAATGATTCAGTTTCTGAGATAGGCGCTAGATAAAAAACCCCACCTCCAAAAGTATCAGCCACATATGTAGCAGTAGATGTCGAGCTAACATCGGTTTGGGTGATTGATATATTTGTTGATCTACTAACACCATCTGGAGAATAATATGGGTCTGTAAGGATAAATCTAAGTGATGAACTAATTGAGCTTTTATTTGCAATAACACCAATATTTTTACCCCCACCTAGAAAATTGTCTTGTTGTAATTTAATATCAAATAATGCTCCATCAATATCAGACCAACCTGCGCTAACCTTAAACTCACCTGATTGACGCTCTCTTATATTAAAAGTTATATCTACTAAATCATCCGAACCTGGAACTTTAGTTTTTTCCACATCAACATTTTCCACAAATCTTAAACGCTGAATTCTAACAGCAGATCTTTCTATATTAGAATTACTATGTAAAGATGACTCATACTGTCTCAGTTCTCTTCTATAAACTTCATCGTTGGTATTATCATTACCTATTATATTTATCCTCCTAACCATGCTTCTTTGCCCAGGACTTACTCTAAATTCTAAGTCTACAATATTAGTTTCATCGTCAATAATTGGAACTGATGCAATATCAGGAAATGGATAACCTTTATCTCCTAATAAATATGCAATTTTTACTTTTGCTTGTTCTATTTTTTGTCGTGAAAAAATCTCCTTAGGTTTGAGAATTTTAAGTAATGATGATTTTATGTTTTCCTCTGCTATAACTGTATTTCCAAATAATTTTATATCACCAAATTGATAAATTTCACCTTCATCAATACTAATAGCTAAAACAATATCTTCATTATTATTTGATAAATTTACTTGGTTCGATAAAATTCTAAATCTAATGAAACCTTTGTTAAAATAAAAGTTTTCAATCCTTTGAAGATCTGATTTTAATTGTATACCTGAATATGTGTCCCTATCAGACCAAACCTCAAAAAAGTATTTAGTTCCAGACTCCATGAGACTTATCAGTCTTTTATTAGTATAAGCTTTATTCCCAATAATATTTATTGCTTTTATTCTAGAAGCTTCACCTTCTGTAATAATTAATTCAAGAGCAACTCTATTACGTTCTAGCTTATCAACATTTGATACTATTTGAGCATTATATCGTCCTCGATCAATATATAAGCGAACAAGTTCTTGTTCAACTTTATCAAATATATTTTTATCATATGGTCTAGATCTTGATACTCCAACATTTTGTAATGATTCAAGAATTGCTTCATCTTCAACACTTTCATTGCCGGTAATCTTAATATCGGAAATAATAGCCTTTTCAACGACATTAATAATTAAATTATTAAACTCTAAAACAACAGATATATTGTCAAAATAATTAGTTGCATATAATTTTTTGATAATACTTTTAATTAAATCCGGACTAAATTTATCACCTATATTTACCTCTGCATAACTTAATACTGTATTATTTGTTACTCTACTATTACCTTCTATTGTTATATTTGAGATTAGTATTTCTTCGTTTGCAGCCTCTTCTCCAAATGCAAAACTATTAAGAACTATCGAAAGGAATAATAATAATGTAAGGCTCTTATTAACCATTATAATATTCTCAAAAAATCATTATAAAATGCTAGTATCATTATTCCAAAAAGAATTATAATTCCAATCTGTTGTCCAATATGCTGTATATTTTCTGGAACAGGTCTTCCTATCAACATTTCAAATAAATAAAATAACAGATGTCCTCCGTCTAATACTGGAATAGGTAACAAATTTAAAACACCAAGACTGATACTTAGTATCGCTAATATATATGCAAAGTAAACAATGCCCATTGATAAAGATTTTCCTGCAAATTCAGCGATAGTAAAAGGTCCGCTAATGTTATTAACATTAGCTTGACCAGTAAATAATTTATAAATCATCTTGAAAGTAAGTATCGAATAATGATAGGTAAGTAAAATTGATTGGTGTATAGAATTAACGAATGAATATTTAACTTCAACACGATAATTTTCAAGGACTTTTCTATCAGGAGAAACTCCCGCATATCCAGAAGTTTCCCCGTTAATAACTTTAGAAGCTGGAACAAGAATTAAATCATATTCTTTATTGAATCTTATGACTGATAGTTGAAGAATATTATCAGGATTATTTTTAATAATATTTGTCCAATCTGACCAAGTTATAATTTCAATATCATTAACTTTTTTTATTATATCTCCTGGTTCTAGTCCGGATAAATGTGCAGGTGTATTATTCTCTACTGACCCTATAATTGGTGGAAACTCGAGTTTTTTAGCAACGATGCCAATGTTTGTAAGAATATCACCATCTTTGTTAAGCACTGTTTCATTATCAATGTTGATAGGTACGGTTAGCTCCTTCCCATTGTCATCCTTAAGATGAAGCACTAATTCTTCTTTATCAACTATCTTATCTAATACTTGTATACGGACATCTTGCCATCTTTTTGTTTCAACATCATTTACTTTATAAATTGCTAAGTTTTCAAATAAATCATAATTTATAGTTGGCGAAGAATTATTGATTGAACTAACAATAGGTTTCATTCCTGTGATACCAGAAAAATGCACAAATGTGAAAAAAATTACAGCAAGAATTAAATTAAATACAGGTCCTGCCGCAACAATTAAAAATTTTTTATATACTGATTGTTTATCAAAACAATATTTTAAATCTGGATGAGGAGTATCTGATGAAGATGCTTCGTTAAGTTCGTTTGATTCAAGCATTTTTACATAACCACCTAATGGTATTATGCCAATACTATATTCAGTATCATGGTTATTAAATTTTTTCTTATAAATTGTTTTGCCAAAACCAATACTAAAGTTAAGGACCCTCACATTAAATAGTCTAGCAATATAAAAATGACCATACTCATGAAATGTTACTAAAATTCCTATAGCTATAAAAAATCCTAATATGCTTTGTATTATTTCCATTTTATATTTTCTTAATTAGTTCTCTTGTGTATTCCCTTGTCAATTCATCGCTAGCTAATATAGAAGAGAGCGAACTATTTTTTTTAGTAGGAACATATTTCAGTGCTTTTCCAATTATAACTGGTATATCGATAAATTTAATCTTATTTTCAAGAAATTTTTCTACAGCTATTTCATTGGATGCATTAAGAATAGTTGGAGCATTAAACCCCATTTTAAGTGCTTTAAAAGCTAAATCCAAACATTTAAATTGACCTTTCTTAACTTCAGAAAATGTTAAATTATTAAATTTATCATTATTTAATGATTTAATATTTAATTTATATCTTCCAGGCCAAGAAAGTGCATAGCTTATTGGTATACGCATATCATGATTACTCATATGAGAAATAGTAGAACCATCATAAAATGAAACTAAAGCATGTACTATGCTTTGAGGATGTACTAACACCTTTACTTGATCAGGTTTAAGACCAAAAAAGAGACAGGCTTCTATGACTTCAAAACCTTTATTCATCATAGTCGCAGAATCAACTGAAATTTTTTTTCCCATCTTCCAATTAGGATGTTTTATTGCTTGAGTCACCCGAACATTTGAAAGTTTATTATGAGAATAATTTAGAAACGGCCCTCCTGATGCAGTTAATGTTATTCTTTTAATAGTTTTACTATAAAAGTTTTTAACACCAATATTATATTCTAAGCCAGAAGACATTAATATCTGTAAAATAGCATTATGTTCACTATCAACTGGTATTAAGATAGCCCCACTAATTTTTGCAGCTTTTATCAATAAGGTCCCAGACATGATAAGGGACTCTTTATTAGCTAATAATATTTTTTTTCCAGCTTCAACTGCTTTAAATGTTGGTTCAAGTGCAGCAGCGCCAACTATTGCTGACATCACACAATTACATTTTTTATGGCTAGATACATAATTATAATTTTTTTTTCCATACAATATAGTAGTTTTACTATTTATTTTGTTACACATTACTGTTAACTTATCGGCATCAGTTTTATCTAAAACTACAGCAAAGTCAGGATTTGCTTTTTGTATCTGTTTAAAGAGTAACTTATAGTTAGATTTAGCAGTTAAAGCAAATATTTTAGGTTTCTTATCTAATTGATTGATTACTGATAAGGTATTAATTCCAATTGTACTAGTTGAACCGAGTATTGTAAGTTTCATTATAAGAATAACCAAAATTGTATAATTGCAACAACAGGAAGATAACTATCAATTCGATCTAATAAGCCACCATGTCCTGGAAGAATATTGCCCGTATCTTTAACGTTATGATGACGTTTAAAGACACTTATAAATAAATCTCCAACTGTGCAAAATATGCAACATAATACCACAAAAATTATATCAGACACTAAAATAGGTATTGAAAGATAATATATAAATATTATATAAGAGATAAATAATGGTATTAGTATTGAGGCGATAAGTCCTTCAATTGTCTTTTTTGGGCTAATACCTTGGCATAATAATTTATTACCAAAGTTTCTACCTACAAAATAAGCAGAGATATCTGTCATAGAAATTAATGAAATTAAAAATATATAATAATAATTTAAATTAGAAACTTCAGTATGTGAGAAAAGTAGATAGCTATTAGTATTTGTTACAGAGGCAGTGCTTGTACTTCCTAGTGAAATTAGAAGAAACCAAGTAGAAAGAATCATCACTAAACCTAATAAATTTGATCCTTTTTTAATAATATTTTTTGTAATTTGAAAATTAAAAATTAGGTCGATTAATATAATACCCCAAAATATAAGAGAGATTGAGTTAATAATAACAATATAGGTATGTGATGATAAAAATAGAATAAATAAAAGCATAAAAAAAACTAATAAAAAAAGTAACTTATATTTATCTATCTTTCCAACTTGCGAGACTGTCAACCATTCATTATAAGCTTGGATTGATATTAATGAAAAAGCTAGAGCTAAGAGAAAGGGGTTAAAATAAACTAAAAGAAAAAGAAAAAAACCTGCGAGTATCAAGCCAGTAATAATACGATTACGCATCATTTTTTAAACTATTATTTTGGTTTTCAAGAGTTCCAAATTTTCTAGTTCTATCTTGAAAAAATTTAATAGCAATATCTAACTCATTTTCATCAAAATCAGGCCAAAGACAATCAGTAAAATATAGCTCCGTATATGCATGTTGCCATAGCATAAAGTTACTTAGTCGCTGTTCTCCACCTGTCCTAATTAAAAGATCTGGATTATTTGTTTTCAGCGAAAGATGTTTTTCAATATTATCAATATTAATGTCATCTACATTAATATTATTTTCATTAGAAGATACAAAACCCTTAAATGCATTAATTATATCCCATTGTCCGCCATAATTTACTGCAAGATTTAAAAGCATGCCTTTGTTGTCTTTAGTAGTATTTTCTGCAACTGCAATATTATTAAGAAGTTTCTTATCAAAGACTTCTATATTTCCTATAAACTTAATTACAATATCATTAGAATTTAATTCATTTAGATATTTATTTATAGATTCACTAAATAAACTTATTAATAAATTTACTTCATATTTGGGTCTTTTCCAATTCTCACTACTAAATGCGAATAGTGTCAAAGTGGATACTTGTCTTAATATGCAAGCATCAACAATCTTTCTTATAGATTTTATTCCCATGCGATGACCGTAAGCTCTAGGCATACTTTTACTATTAGCCCATCTGCCGTTTCCATCCATTATTATAGATATATGATTTATGTTTTTATTTGACATATTTAAATTCCGCTAATTTCTGATATTTTTTTCTCCACCATTTCTTCGGAGTTTTTAATAAATTTATCAGTTATTTCTTGTATCTCAATAGTATAATCACGTTCAAAATCTTTTGAGATTTTTTTATCTTTCTCTAGATTGGTAATATTAGTATTAACATTTCTACGAATGTTTCTCAGTGAAACCTTTGCATTCTCTCCTTCTTTTTTTAAAACTTTAATTAATTCAGCTCTACGTTCCTGAGTGAGAGGAGGAATCTTAATGTGTATGTTTAGTCCATTTACTACAGGTGACAACCCTAAGTCAGAAGTTGATATGGCTTTTTCTATAGACTGAAGTGCATTTTTATCCCATACATTGACAGTGATTGTTGTGGCATCTGTAACAGTGATATTTGCAAGCTGTTTCAGGGGTGTTTTGGTATTAAAATAGTCTGCCTCTATTTGGTCTAACATGCTGGGGTTAGGTCTACCTACTCTTATTTTATTTAAAGCTTGGCGTAGAACCTCAATAGCCTTACTCATGTTTTCTTCAGTATCTTTTTTAATTTCTTCAAACATAATTATATTATTCTAGTTCCTATATTATCATCATGTAGAACTTTTTTTAAGTTTCCTTCGGTGAGTATATTAAAAACTCTTAATGGCATTTTATGTTCTTGACACATGACAACAGCTGTTGTATCCATTACTGATAGATTCTTTTCGATAATATCAGAGTAAGTTATAGTTTTAAAAATTTTTGCATCTTTATTTTTTGCAGGATCAGAATCGTAGATACCGTCAACCTTCGTTCCCTTCAACATTACTTCAGCATCTAACTCAATTGCTCTTAAGCTTGCAGCTGAATCTGTCGTAAAAAATGGATTGCCTGTACCCGATGCAAGAATTACTATACGTCCTTTTTCTAAATGTCTTTCTGCCCTCCTTTTAACATACTTCTCACAAACAGCGTTCACGGTTAAAGATGACATAACTCTACAGGGTATATCTATTTTTTCTAAAGAGCTTTGTAAAGCTAAGGAATTAATGACAGTAGCTAGCATACCCATATGATCAGCAGTAACCCTTTGTATACCAAGTTTCTCAAGATCAGATCCTCTATAGAAGTTTCCACCACCTAGGACTATAATTAGTTCTATATTATCTTCATATACAGAATGTATCTGATTCGCCAAACTTGTAATAACTGAACCATCTATACCATAATCTTTTTTTCCAATGAGGGCTTCACCACTTAGCTTTAGTAACACTCTCTTATATTTGACATTTGTCATAAATAGATGAATTTATTTAATCTGGCTATACACTTCTTTAGCAAAATCTTCTTTTTTTCTTTCAATACCTTCGCCTAATTCATATCTACAAAACTCAAGTATTTCATTATTTTTAATTATTTTTTTAAGAGTAGTAGTATTGTCTTTTATAAATGGTTGATTTAATAAAGTATTCTCAGTAATAAATTTTTTAATTTTTCCATCTAAAATATTTCTTTTTATATCATCTTTTTTATTTATTTTATCGAGCTCAGCTTTATATATTTCCTTTTCATTAGCCAAAATGTCTTTATCTAAAGATTGTTCGTTTAAACCAAAGGGATTGGATGCAACAATTTGCATACATATATCTTTACCAAGTTGTTCATTATTATTTTTTAAGACAACCATTGCTCCAATTTTATTATTATGAGTATAGCCAACAACATGATTATTTAGCTGATCTTTTAAAATGTAACGTCTAATACAAATATTTTCGCCTAATTTAGTTATAGATTTTTTTCTAATTTCTTCTATGCTTTTGCTCAAACTATCATTCTTTGATTCCAAGAGTTCATTAAGATTACCATATGGCGACTCTATAATTAAGGAAGAAATTTCATTTACAAAACTTAAAAAATATTTACTCCTTGCTACAAAATCCGTTTCAGAATTAATTTCAATTAATAATGATTTATTATTACCTGAATAGAAAGATATAATTCCCTCAGCTGCTATACGAGAAGATTTTTTATCAGCCTTTATTCCCTCTTCAGATCTCATTAATTTGACTGCATCGTCTAAATTATTTTTAGCTCTATTTAGATATTTTTTACAATCTAAGATTCCTGCTCCTGTTATATCTCTAAGTTGTTTTAGAAGGTCTAAGTTATTTGACATAATTATACTTTTGTAGTTTCTTTTTTAGAGTCTGTGTCGACCTTAATTATTTTTTTGGCCATAGTTTTTAGCTTATCTTGTTTGGGTTCAACTTTTATTACTTGTTTCTTTTTAATGCTTCTTGGTTTTGCTGTAGTAGCTTTTTCATTAGTAGAGTCTTTGGTGGCTGGTTTTGAAAACTTACTTTTTGTTTTCATGATAGTTTCTGAAATTGCTTTAATAAATAATTCTATTGAAGACATTGAATCATCATTTCCCGGTATCATGTAATCAACACCATCAAATGAATTATTACTGTCAACGATTGCCACCACTGGTATATTTAATTTATTTGCTTCTTGTATTGCTATTTTTTCATATTTTGTATCTATTACAAATAATGCGTCCGGAAGTTTTTCAAGGTCTTTGATTCCAAATAAGTTTTTTTCAAGTTTAGCTATTTGTTTTTTAATTACTAATAATTCTTTCTTCGTCATGTTTTCTATATTAGAAGATGATAAAAATACTTTCAAACTATCTAATTTTTTTATAGAATTTCTTACCGTATCGAAATTAGTTAACATCCCTCCTAACCATCTATTGTTAACATATGGCATTTTTGATTCTTGAGCATACTTAGCTATAAGATTACGGGCTGCCCTCTTAGTTCCAACAAACAATATGTTTGAATTATTTTTCGCAAGTTTCTCTATAAAATTAATAGCAGAATTAAAATGAATTACACTTTTTTCTAAATTTATAATATGGAGTTTTTTATATGTGGTATATATGAAGGGACGCATCTTAGGGTTCCAGTATTTTGATTGATGACCGAAATGAACCCCTGCTTCAATCATTTGTTTGATAGATAAATTTGACACCTATTTACTTACTCCTTTGTTTATCAAGTTGTTCAATTATTGAATATTTCTTTATAATTTATATTGATAGGAAGTTTTTAGCATATTTACGTGGATTCAACAATAGAAATCTGATAATTTGGGCTAAAAAGTGCTATTTGGGTAATATAATTATGGTTCATATTAAATCAAGGAATGATATAGAAAAAATGCGGGTTGCAGGAAAGCTGGCGTCTGAGGTTTTAGAAATGATAGAACCATTTGTTGTGGCTGGTATTTCTACCGAAGAACTTAATTCAATATGTCATAAGTTTATTATTGAGAATCAAAATGCTATACCAGCGCCATTGAATTATAAAGGATTTCCAAAATCAATCTGTACATCAGTTAATCACCAGGTATGTCATGGTATTCCATCAAATGATAAAAAACTTAAGGATGGAGATATTATCAACATAGATGTTACGGTAATCAAAGATGATTTTCATGGTGATACAAGCAAAATGTTTCTAATTGGCAAACCATCTATTCTGGCAGAAAGACTTTGTAAGATTACTAGAGAATGCATGTTTAAAGCTATTGATTTAGTGAAACCAGGGCTTCATATTGGTGATATTGGAGCAGTAATTCAAGATCATGCAAATAAAAATAACTTTACTGTTGTAAAAGATTATTGCGGGCATGGGATTGGAAAAAATTTTCATGAAGCTCCTCAAATACTTCATTATGGGATTAAGAATACAGGTATAACTCTTGAAGAAGGAATGACATTTACTATTGAACCAATGATTAATGCTGGTAAAGAAAAAACAAAGCTTCTTAATGATGGTTGGACTGTCGTAACACAAGACCGTTCTTTATCAGCACAATGGGAACATACGATTTTAGTTACTAATGATGGCCACGAAATTTTGACTGCTCGTAATGAAGAATTAAGTGAGGAGCAAGTATCATGAAAAATGTAGAAGTTATTGAGGTATTATCTAATCTAATTAAATGTAAATCTATAACGCCTAACGATGATGGTTGTCAAACATATATAGGCGGATATTTAAAACAACTCGGGTTCAATATATATTTAAAAAAATATGGAGATGTGAATAATATAATTGCAAAAAAAGGTTCAAGCGGACCAGTTATTGCATTTGTTGGGCATACCGACGTCGTCCCTACTGGAGATATTAATCAGTGGTCTACAAATCCTTTTGAGCTAACTGAGTTAAAAGGAAAATTATATGGAAGAGGTACATCTGACATGAAAGGAAGTGTTGCTTGCATGATGTTAGCAATAAAAAAATTCTTGGAAGAAAATAGTAGTCATGATGGAACAATTATGATGATTTTGACTAGTGATGAGGAAGGAGATGCTATAAATGGTATACAAAAACTAGTAAGCAATAATGATCTAAAAGAACATAACATTGATATGTGTTTGATAGGTGAACCAGCATCTAAAAATAAACTAGGTGATACTATTAAAAATGGAAGAAGAGGATCGCTGTCTGGTACGATAGTTATTAAAGGTATACAGGGACATATTGCTTATCCACATAATGCAAAAAACCCAATTCATTTATTTTCTCCAATTTTAGATAAATTAGTTAATCAAGAATGTGATAGAGGAAATGATTATTTTCCTCCTACCAGTTTTCAAATCTCAAATGTTAATAGTGGTGTTGGAACAGGAAATATTATCCCTGGTGAATTAACTTTTGATTTTAATTTCAGATACTCTCCAGAAAGTACAAAAGAAATGCTTCAAAAAAATGTAAAGGATATTTTAGATAGCAGTGGAGTTGATTATGGTGTCGAATGGTATCATTCTGGAGAGCCATATTTGACGACTGAAAAAAAATTACTTAACGCTTGTATAGATTCTATAGATAGCGTTCTTGGAACAAAACCCTCAGTGTCAACTGATGGTGGTACTTCTGATGGAAGATTTATGGCTAAAATTTGTAATGAAGTAATTGAGTTTGGCCTCATCAATGAATCTATTCATAAAATTAATGAATATACCACCGAGCAAGACTTGGATGATTTAATTAATATATATAAAAAATTACTAAACAAAGTTTTAACTTAGTTAAGTTAAAAAAGAAGATTTAATAAGATTTTTTGTATACTCAGTTTGAGGGTTATCTAATATTTGGTTAGTTGTATTTGATTCTATTACCTTAGACTCTTTAATTATATATATTCTATGTGAAATTGATCTTATAACTTTTAGATCATGACTGATAAAACAATAACTTAAAGAATGTTTTTTCTGCAAAGAAACAAGGAGTTCCAAGATATTTTTTTGAACTAATACATCTAGCGCGCTGGTTGGTTCATCTAATATTATTAGTTTTGGCTTCATTGATAAAGCTCTTGCTATCGCAATTCTTTGTCTTTGACCACCAGAAAATTGATGAGGATATCTTTGAAGCATATTTTCTGATAAACCCACTTCTTTTAATAGGTTTTTACAAGTATCTTTAACTTTTTCATCTGAGATGGTCTTATCGAAAGCTAAGATTCCCTCGGAAAGAGTTTCTTTGATAGTATACCGGGGAGATAGTGAGGAAAATGGGTCTTGAAAAACTATTTGAAATTTTTTTCTGAATTTTCTTAAGTCTTTTGAGGGCATAGTACTTATGTCTTCACCATCAAAAACTATTGTCCCATCATAACTAAGTAACTGCAGAATAGTCATTGCTAATGTTGTTTTACCAGATCCAGACTCACCAACAATTCCAATTGTTTCCCCTACTCTAATATTGAGATTAATATTGTTTAATGCTGAAAAATACTTTCTATTATTTTTAAAAAAACTATTTTTGACTAAAAATTTACAAGAAAGATTTTTGATATCTAACAAAATCTTATCTTTAGGCGGAGTGCCTACCAGCCTTTCTGGATTACTGAATATTAATCTTTTTGTATACTCATGTTGTGGATTAGTGAATATTTTATTTGTATGTCCTTGTTCAACTATATGGCCATCCTGTAAAATAATTAATCTATCTGAATATTTTTTTATAAGATCTAAATCATGAGATATTAATATTAATGACATTTTTCTCTCTTTTTTAAAATCTTGAAGTAATTCTAATATTTGCAGTTGAAGCGTAACATCTAATGCGGTTGTTGGTTCATCAGCGATAAGAATATCAGGATTACAAACTAATGCTATAGCTATCATTACTCTCTGTCTTTGTCCGCCCGAGAGCATATGAGGGTAGCTTTGAAGAATTTTTTTATAATCTTCTAACCCCGTTTTTAATATAATATTTTTTGATAAATCTTGTATTTTTTTATTATCATTAGTTATATGCAATTTAATAATTTCTGTTAACTGCGTATTTATGGTTAGAACAGGATTTAGGGAAAGCATCGGCTCTTGAAAAATCATAGATATTTTATTGCCACGAATTGACTGTAAGCTGCGATCATCTAAATCAAGAAGACTCATATCTTGATAATTAATTTCTCCCTTTTCAATACTAAAAGTAGCTTTATCAAGCAGACCCATTACTGATAAACCTGTTAAAGTTTTTCCAGACCCAGATTCTCCAACGATCCCCAATGTTTCACCTTTTTCTAAATGAAAATTAATATCTTCTAATAACATTTTGTTAGGCGAATATTTATTTTTTAGATTAAGATTTTTAATTTCTAGAATATTCATGATGATCGTGTATCAAGAGATTCTCTCACCCCTTCTCCAATAAAAATTAAAAGCAGCAGTGTGCCTACGAGAACAAAAAATGTTGATAAAGATAACCACCATGCTTCTATATTTTCTTTTCCTTGCGCAAGAAGTTCTCCTAAGCTTGGTGTATCTGGGGGAACACCAAGTCCTAGAAAATCTAAACTTGTAAGTATTAATATTGCCCCACTAATCCTAAACGGTAAAAAAGTTATAACTGAAACCATGCTATTAGGAAGAATATGTTTTAAAATAATTCTTGTGTTAGTTAATCCAAGAGTTCGAGCAGCAATTACATATTCCATATTACGTCCTTTCAAAAATTCTGCTCTTACATAATCAGATAAACTCATCCATCCAAAAAGAGATAAAAGGATAACTAATAATGAAATGCTTGGTTCAAATAATGATGAAAAAATTATTAAAAGATAAAGTTCAGGCATAGATCCCCATATTTCAATAAATCTTTGTAAAAAAAGATCTGTTTTACCAGCAAAATAGCCTTGAATAGCACCAAAAAAAACACCTATTATGATTCCAATAAATGTAAGAACAAAAGCAAAGATTACTGAAAGCCTGAACCCATATATAAGTCTTGCTAAAACATCTCTGCCTCTATCGTCGGTTCCAAGGTAATTATGTTTTGATGGAGGAGCAGGGTTTGGCGTTGAATTACTTAAATTTATACTATTATAAGAATGTGGATTAAAAGGAAAGATCGCCCAGTTATCTAACTCCTTAATCCTACTTATCATAAAGTTATCTTTATAATCTGCTTCTGTATCAAAGTAACCACCAAAGTTTTGTTCACTATATGAAATAACTATTGGGTAATAAATTTTATTATCTATTTTCATTATTATAGGTTTATCATTACTCAAAAGTTCAGCAAAAAGACTTAAGAAAAAAATAATAACGAAGATATAAAGGCTATATTTATTTCTATTATTAGAAGAAAATTTTTTCCAGAATATTTTATCTTGTTTAAAAGTATTCATTTATTTCTCCCAGAGTCTACTGAACTAAATTGTATTCTTGGGTCAACAAAAACATAACTAATATCAGTAAGAAGTTTTGCGATTAATCCAAGAAGAGTAAAAATAAATAATGTACCTAAAACAACTGGATAATCACGATGTAATATTGACTCATAAGATAATAAACCAATTCCATCTAAAGAAAATATGGTTTCTATCAGGATACTTCCGGTAAAGAATGCAGAAATAAATTGAGCTGGGAATCCTGTGAGAATCGGTATTAAGGCGTTTTTAAAAACATGCCTATATAAAATGGCATTCTCGCTCAAACCTTTAGATTTTGCTGTTAACACATATTGTTTATTTATTTCTTCAATAAAACTATTTTTAGTAAGCATAGTCATTATAGCAAAGCTTCCTATAACTGAAGATATTATTGGCAGAGTCATATGCCATAAATAATCTAAAATCTTATTTATGAACGATAAGTCATTCCAATTATCTGAGACTATACCTCTTGTGGGAAAAACATCATAAAAACTTCCGCCGCCAAGAAGAACTATAAGACTTATTCCAAGAACAAAACCTGGAACAGCATACCCAACTAAAATTAATGTACTAGTAAATAAATCAAATCTTGTGCCATGAGAAACTGCTTTTTTTATTCCTAACGGTATGCAAATTGAATAAATTATTATAAAAGTCCATAAGCCTAAACTTATAGATACAGGTAATTTTTCAATAATTAAGTCTGAAACAGATTGATGATGAAAATAACTATCCCCTAAGTTGAAAGAGATATAATTTAATACTAAATCCGTAAATCTTTCAATAAAAGGTTTATCAAAACCATAGAATTCTTTTAGGCTTTCAATATGCTCCTCACTTAGTCCGCTAGCACCTCTGTAAAGATTACTACCTCCTGAAGATGCTTCTCCAACAACATTAATATTACTTAATTGATTAGTAAGTTGTTCAATAGGGCCGCCAGGGACAAACTGGGTAACTATGAAAGTTAAAAATAGAACACCTAATAATGTAGGGATCATCAATAATAATCTTTTAAAAATGTATCTATGCATTTATTTAACCCACCATGTTTTTAGAATATAGTTTGTTGCTTCATAGTAAAGTGGCAATATACTTGGTTTATCAAATTTATCGAAATAAGCTATTCTATGTTTATTAATATACCAATTTGGCAATAGATAATATTCATTCCAAAGTATTCTATCTAATAAATGTGCAGAGATAATCATATCTTTTCTGTTTTCAGTATAAATTATATGATTCAAAATTTTATCAATATCGTTGTCATTAATGCCTCCTAAATTATACGCCCCTTTTTTGTCAGCACTTGAAGAGTGAAACATAGAAATAAGTTCATTGCCTGGTGACTGGGATTGAGGATAGCTCATTACCATCATGTCAAAATCAAATGAGTCAACTCGTCTTTGATAAAGGGAAAGATCTATTGTTCTATACTTTAACTTAATGCCAAGTTTTTTTAAATTGACTGCAAATGGAGCAAGTATTCTTTCAAATCCTTTTTGAGCTAATAAGAAATTAAATTCAACTTTTTTATTATTATCATCATATAAAATATTATTTTTTACTTTCCAGCCAATTTTATCGAAAATCTTTTTTGCTTCTATTAAATTATTTCTAAATGGCTTAGATTCTGAAGATAAAAAAGACTGATCTTTTGGCTTTAAACGATGATTAGAGATATTTAGAAGTTCCGCCAACAACATTTCATCTTCAGATGGATTAATTGGCGCAGATAACTCACTATTACTAAAATAACTTTCGCATCTTTGGTATTGATTATAGAAAAGATTCTTATTTGACCAACTAAAATCAAAGGCTAAGGTAACCGCCTTTCTAACATCTTTATTTTGGAACATTTTTTTTCTAGTATTGAATACAAAACCCTGGATACCAGCATTATTCATATGCTTAAGTTCTTTTTTTATTATGGTTTGATTATCAAAATTAGGCCCATTGTAGTCTCTTGCCCATCTTTTAGAATGATTTTCATAGATAAAATCATACTCCCCAGATTTAAAAGCTTCCAAAGCCACTGTCATATCTTTGTAATATTTAAATGTGATTGTGTCAAAATTATACATACCAACTCTAGTTGGCATAGATTTAGCCCAATAATTTGGATTTCTTTCATATGTGATAAATCTGCCAAACTCATAATCTTTAATAATATATGGTCCGCTTGCTATAGGCTTAGCAAGTATCGTATTACTAAAACCTTTGCCTGAAAACCATTTTGGAGAAAAAATTGGTATGTCTCCAATAATCATATGTAATTCTGGATTAACTCTATTGAAATAAAATTTAATTACTCTGTTATTTATAATTTCAGTACTTTTAATATCAGCCCAATAAATTCTATATTGAGGGTGAGCATCTTTGCTTATTAAAGTTTCAAATGAGAATTTAATATCTGATGCTGTTATGGCATCACCATTAGAAAACTTTGCTTTTTTATTGATTATATAAGTTACGGATAACTTATCATCCGCAAAGATATAATCTTCAGCTATATGCCCATAACTAGAAGATGGTTCATCCAAACTTCTCTCCATCAATGTCTCAAATACAAGGTCATTAATTCCAGTTGGGGCTAAGGATTTTAGTAAAAACGGATTTAATGATTCAAAAGTTCCAAATGCTGATAATTTTATGGAACCGGTTTTTTTTGCATTTGGATTAACATAAGAAAAATGTGAAAAATTATCAGGGTATTTAGGTTGATACCCTATTCCAATTGAATACTCTGCATTTATAGGTAAAGTAAATACAATAAATATAATGAATATGATTATTTTTATAGATTTTTTATTATAAATATTCATGAAAAATTATAATTGTCATATTATTATGATATTCTATATATCCTCTAAATCAAAATTTAAAGAAAATGAATCTAAAGAATAAAAAAGTACTTATAATAGGTGTAGCTAGTAAACGCTCTATAGCTGCAGCTATTGCAAATACATTTAGCCTCAATGGAGCTGATATATTGCTTACATATCAGAATGAAAAATTAAAAAGCAGAGTTGAAGAAATTGCAGCTGGATTAGATAATAAAGCGATAACTTATCCATGTGATTTAGCTTCTGACACCCAAATCACATCATTAAAGAACCATATAGAAGAAATATGGTCAAATATTGACATCATAGTTCATTCAGCAGCATTTGCTCCTAGGGAGTTATTAGCTGGGGACTATGTTGAGAATATTACCAGAGAAGGTTTTAAAGTTGCTCATGATATTAGCTCTTACTCATTCGTTGGCCTAGCAAAGTCATTCAATGAAATAATAAATGAAAACGGGTCAATGTTGACATTAAGTTATCTTGGTTCAAAAAAAGTAATTAAAAATTACAATGTTATGGGTCTTGCTAAAGCTAGTTTAGAAGCCAATGTAAGATATATGTCTCATTCTCTAGGGAAAAAGAATATAAGAGTCAATGCTATATCAGCTGGACCAATAAAAACTCTGGCCTCTGCTGGGATATCAGGGTTTAATGAAATTCTTAAACATGTCGAAGAAAAATCAGCTTTAAAAAGAAACGTTACTTTAGAAGAAGTCGCAAATACTGCACTATTTTTAGCAAGCGATTCATCTTCAGGAATCACTGGTCAAACAATTTATGTTGATTGTGGTTTTAATATAAGTGGAGTTTAATCTCTATCAAAATAATCTTTGTTAATTTCAATATCTTTTTTAGATTTTATAGAATTATAAAATAAACTAAATTCTGACTCGCTTCGAGTATTTAATACAAAATTAGAAAAGTCATTCTGTTCATCTATATTTTTTAGATTTTCAGGATAGGTAATATTATCTACTACAAAGACAACATAATTATTATCATCTAATTTCCTATAACTGAACCCTTTGTTAATATTTGAACTGAAAATAATTTTTTTTATATTATCAGATAGTTCTTTAGAGTCTATAGCATCATTAAAAGTAATAAGTTTATATTGATTTTCAATAGGTAACCCGGCATTCAAATTATCTCTTAAATCTTGTGATTTAGAAATGATTTTCTTATTTGTTTTTTGGGTTAAAAGTAAAGGTTTAATTATTTCTTTGGATTCTGACAAAGTTAGTTGCTCTGGTTTAATTAAATTATCAAGTTCAGCAATAATAAATCTATCATCATTAACAAATATAAGCTCTGTTGTTTTATTTTTTGTAAGTATATCTTCTTCAAAAATAATTTCCCTAATAAAATTATAATTAAACAAACCATATCCATTATCTCGTGTAATAGTCTTAGATCTATTAATCTTAAGATTATATAAATCAGATAATTGTTTTAAGGTAGTATTCTCTTTAAAATTTTCTTCACTAATTTCATCTGTTAAATCAAAATACTTTCTTGAGCCAAACTCTCTTCTGTAATCTTTTATTATTGTGTCTTTTATTTCAGAAAAAGAGGTATTTGATTCGGGTTTTTTTTCTTTAATAGATATTATATGAAAACCTTCGCTGGATTCAATTATATTTGAAATGTCTCCAACATTAAGATCCTTAACTTCCATTGACATATAATCTGGCAAATCGTCTAAAATGAATTCACCTAGATAACCGTTGTTTATTTTAGTCTCTTCATTATTAGAATATAATTTAACAACTTCAGCAAAAGACATACCTGATAAAAGTTCCTCGCGTGCTTTATCAGCAGTTTTTTTAGCTTTAGAGGTATTGAAATCTTGATTAATTGAAATCAGGAGATGAAGGATTTGATATTTAGCAGGTATATTATATATTCCATCTTTAGAATTTTTTTTATATATGCTCTTTATTAATTCACCATTAGTCTTAATGCCTTTAATAATATCATTCTTATTAATATCTAAATAATTAAATACTGCTTTTTCAGGAGAAAAAAAAGTATCTTTGTTTTGATCATAATAATCTGAAATCTCATCATCTGTTATACTTATTGATTTAGCAATATCATTTCGTCTTATAATAAAATAACTACCTTGTCTTTTATGGTGTCTAAATTTAATTAAATTCCCCTCTTCAGGTTTGGTTAAAAAAGATGTATCTGTAATAGAATTTTTTAGCTGTTCTGTGATTTCTTTCTGATAAACATACCGTTCATAATTTTGGGGCGTCATATTAATCTTAAATAGTTGCCTTTTATACAAATCTTTATTAAATCCATTTTCATCTCTAAATGAAGAAGTATTGGATATCTTATCTATAATAGATTTATTATGATAAACAAGCCCAAGATCTCTTGAGATCATATCTAACAATATTGTACGCATCATGTATTCCATGGTTAAGTTTTTAATAAAATTGTCAGTATAAATAGGTGGTATATTCCCTTGAAAGTTTTTTTCTAATGCTTGTCTATATTGGAAAACTTCTTGTTCAAGCTTTGCAGTTGTTATAACTTGATCATCGATTTTAAACACATAGGTTTCTGATGCTGTTTGATAATTACCTAATCCCATAAAAATAAGCGGGACAGCTACAAGAAATAATAGGACTCCTATCACCCAGCTACCCAATTTTTCTCTTATACGTGTAAGCATAATTATTCCATTATCTAATTTTCGGGAGTGAAGGGACTCGAACCCTCGGCCTCCTGCGTGACAGGCAGGCGCTCTAACCAGCTGAGCTACACCCCCAAAAACTAAAGCCATAGTAGCATTTTTTAAAAATGACATAAATAAAAAAAGAAGCAGATTAACTGCTTCTTTTAATTATCATTTGGTGGGTACTGTAAGAGTCGAACTTACGACCTCCGCCTTGTAAGGGCGGCGCTCTAACCAGCTGAGCTAAGCACCCCCTTAATTATTAACTTAGTTTAAAGCATCTTTGAACGCTTTTCCTGCTTTAAATGCAGGGACATTTGACGCTTTAATTTGGATAGATTCCCCTGTACGTGGGTTTCTTCCCATACGTGCTTCTCTATGTTTAGCTAAGAAAGTACCAAAGCCAACCAATGTAACTTGATTATTGTTTTTTAAAGAATTAGTGACTACATTAATCATTGCTTCAACATGTGCTGTTGCATCTGATTTACTGCTGCCTGCTGATTCAGCGATTGCTGAAATAAATTCTGCTTTATTCATTTGAACTCCTTTATATTTTGATTTTGTATATCTAATCAATAAAAATAATAGTTATGCCCCAGGTAATTTATTTTTATAATTAGGTGATTCTTACGAATTACACGTTAATTTTACATCAATATGGTTGCAAATTATATTAATCTCTTAGAAAATAACTTCATTAGAATGATTTTTTAGCGTTTACTTCATAAAAAAACTATGCTAATGAGGCAGCTGTTTATTAGCTGATGACTTGGTCTTTTTTTGTCTAGCAGGAGATTTCTTTGTAACATTTTTAGATTTGTTAGGTTTATATTTAAGAGCTAAGGCAAATACTTCATCAATAAATTTAACAGGATGAATTTTTAAGCCTTTTTTGACATTATCAGGAATATCTACGAGATCTTTTTCGTTATCTTTAGGGATAATAACTTCCTTAATTCTTCCACGAAGAGCTGCAAGCAATTTTTCCTTAAGACCACCAATTTCCAAGACCTCACCACGCAATGTAATCTCGCCTGTCATGGCAATATCTGAGCGGACAGGTATACCTGAAAGCGATGATGCGACAGCTAAGGCCATGCTAATTCCGGCACTGGGACCATCTTTGGGCGTTGCTCCTTCTGGAACATGAATATGTAAGTCTTTGTTTACATGGAACTCATTGTCAATTCCTAGTAATTGCGATCTAGTTCTAACAACAGTAATAGCAGCTTTAATAGATTCTTGCATTACATCGCCAAGTTTCCCAGTTAGGGTCACTTTTCCTTTGCCTTTCATTAGAGCGCATTCAATTCTTAAAAGTTCACCACCCACAGAAGTCCACGCAAGACCATTAACTTGGCCAACCATATCTTTTTTATCAACAACACCATAATTATATCGTCTAACACCAAGGTAGTCAGAAAGATTTGCAGCAGTAACATTAATTTTACCTTTTGACTTACCAGAAGTTAATAAAATACTTTTCACAACTTTTCTACAAATTTTTGAAATTGCTCTATCTAAACCTCTAACTCCGGCTTCCCTCGTATAATATCTAATTATATCTTTTATGGTTGACATAGAGATTGATAGCTCCTTTGGTTTTATGCCATTTTGTTTAAATTGTTTCGATAATAAATATTTTTTGGCAATATTAATTTTTTCATCTTCCGTATATCCTGGTAATCTTATAATTTCCATACGATCTAAAAGAGGAACAGGTATCATGTCCATAGAATTCGCTGTTGCTATAAACATCACATCAGATAAATCAAAATTGATTTCAAGATAATGATCATTAAAAGCAAAATTTTGTTCAGGGTCAAGCACCTCTAGTAAAGCAGATGAAGGATCACCACGAAAGTCCATCGCCATTTTATCAATTTCATCTAAAAGAAATAGAGGATTCTTTTCTTTAGCCTTTGTTAAATTTTGTATTATTTTACCAGGCATTGAACCTATATAAGTTCTTCTATGTCCACGTATTTCAGCTTCATCACGGACACCACCTAATGACATTTTAATAAATTTCCTATTTGTAGCTCTTGCAATTGACATTCCAAGTGATGTTTTTCCAACACCTGGCGGTCCAACTAAACATAAAATGGGACCTTTCAATTTTTTTACTCTTTTAGTAACTGCTAAATACTCTAATATTCTCTCTTTTACTTTATCTAAACCATAGTGATCATCATCCAAAATTGTATTAGCACGAGTAATATCACCATTGACCACAGCTTCATTTTTCCATGGTAACCCGATAACCGTATCAATATAGTTTCTTACAACAGTGGCTTCAGCTGACATTGGCGACATCATTTTAAGTTTATAAAATTCAGATGTTACCTTTTCTTTTGCTTCTGGAGATAATCCTACTGTATTAATTTTTTTAAGAAGAGAATCTAAGTCATTTGATTCTTCGCCAATTTCACCAAGTTCTTTTTGGATAGCTTTCATTTGTTCATTTAAATAATATTCTCTCTGACTTTTTTCCATCTGGTTTTTCACTCGACCTCGTATCTTCTTCTCTACGTGTAAGATATCCAGTTCACTTTTCATTGCTTTAATTAGATATTCAGCTCTATTTTTTAAATTTGAGAGTTCCAGAATTTTTTGTTTTTCTTCAAGACTCATGGTCATATGTGCCGCTATGCTATCTGATAGTTTGCTTAAATTATCAATTCCTGCAATTGAGGAAAGTACTTCTGGTGGAATCTTTTTATTAAGTTTAACGTATTGATTAAAAGTATCTTCTAGAGTTCTCGCCAATGCATCCTTATGAGTTGTTGATGAAGGTTTTTGAGTATCAGGTAATTCTTGATATTCTGCATTTAAGAGCTCATCAGAATCATTTATTTTAATAATTTTTGATCTAGATATGCCTTCTATTAATACCTTTACAGTTCCATCTGGAAGCTTTAATAGCTGCAATATAGTGGCAGTGCATCCAATTTCATATAACTGGCTTGGATTAGGATCGTCAATGTCAGCAGATTTTTGGGTAACCAAAAGAATTTTTTTCTCATAATTGTTCATTGAATCTTCAAGAGATCTTATAGATTTAGGTCTACCTACAAATAATGGCACAACCATATTAGGGTAAACAACTACATCGCGAAGCGGTAATAATGGGATATTTTCAGTTGGCATTTTTTCATTCATATTATTTCCTAACACACATATTGTGGGCAATTTTTAAAATTTCAACTAATCTTTTATATTAGCGCTTGTTTTCTTCTTTTTACCATATATTAAGAGTGGTTTGTTGAATGACTCTATAACAGTTTTATCTATAACAACTTTTGAGATATCAGGTGTAGAAGGAAGGCTATACATAGTATCTAATAATGTTTTTTCAAGAAGTGTTCTTAGTCCACGTGCACCAGTTTTTCTTTCCATGGCTTTTCTAGCAATACTCATTAAAGCATCATCTCTAAATTCTAATTCACAATTTTCCATTTGAAATAATTTTTGATATTGCTTGATTAAAGCATTTTTTGGTTCAACTAATATTGTCATTAAAGATTTTTCATCAAGTTCATCTAAAGTTGCAATTACAGGAAGTCTACCTACAAATTCAGGAATCAATCCATATTTGATTAAGTCTTCGGGGCCAACTGAATTTAAAGTTTTTGTTAGGTCAGCACTTTTATTAATATTTCTAACAGTAGCAGAGAAACCAATTCCTGATTTGTCAGTCCTATCTTGAATAATTTTATCTAGACCAAAAAAGGCTCCGCCAACAATAAATAAAATATTGGAAGTATCCACTTGTAAAAACTCTTGCTGAGGATGTTTTCTCCCACCTTGGGGTGGTACAGAGGCTATCGTTCCTTCTATAAGTTTTAATAACGCTTGTTGAACTCCTTCGCCAGAAACATCTCGAGTGATAGATGGGTTATCAGATTTACGTGAAATTTTGTCAATCTCATCTATATATACAATTCCAGTTTGAGCTTTATCTACATCATAATCACATTTCTGTAATAATTTTTGAATAATATTTTCTACATCCTCTCCTACATAACCTGCTTCAGTCAAAGTGGTTGCATCTGCTATGGTAAAAGGAACATTTAACAATCTTGCAAGTGTTTCAGCAAGTAAAGTTTTTCCTGATCCGGTAGGCCCAATTAATAAGACATTACTTTTGTTTAATTCTACTGAATTTTTAGTTAACTTAGAATTTAGGCGCTTATAGTGATTATATACAGCAACAGACAAAACTTTCTTAGCATGATTTTGACCAATGACATATTCATTTAAGATTGAACTAATCTCTTTTGGTTTTGGTAAACTTTCACGTGTATGTAAAGACTTTTCTTCAAGTTCATCACTGATTATTTCGTTACAGAGATCAACACATTCGTCACATATAAAAACTGACGGGCCAGCTATTAGTTTATTTACTTCATTTTGATTTTTACCACAAAAAGAGCAATGCAATAACTTATTAGATTCTTTTGTGTTTATATCCATTTTAGCTGTTTTATTTTATTATACATTTCTTTTTAGATAATGTAAAAAAATATCAAAAAGAGCAAAAAAAGGACATAAAAAATCGTAGAGTGTTATCTTTCTATGGTAGAAACTGGCCTTGATTCAAGTATATTATCAATTAAACCATACTTTTTAGCCTCCAAAGATGTCATAAAATTGTCACGCTCAGTATCAGCTTGTATTTTTTTTAAAGATTGACCAGTATTCTTAGATAAAATGTCATTTAACCTTGCTCTAATGCTAAGGATTTCTCTTGCTTGAATATCAAAATCAGTAGCTTGACCTTGAAAACTTCCTAATGGCTGATGAATCATAACTCTTGAGTTAGGCAGCGCATATCTCTTTGGTTTTGCGCCTCCAGATAATAGAATTGCTCCCATACTTGCAGCCTGACCAATGCACAAGGTGCTTATACTTGGTTTAACAAATTGCATGGTATCATAAATAGACATCCCAGCAGTTACCGATCCTCCGGGAGAGTTTATATATAAATGTATATCTTTATCTGGATTTTCAGATTCTAAGAAAAGTAATTGGGCTACAACTAGATTAGCAGAATGATCATCAATTGACCCTACAATAAAAATTATTCTTTCTTTGAGTAATCTTGAATATATATCATATGCTCTCTCACCCCTTGGTGTTTGTTCAACCACCATTGGAACTAAGTTGTTTGAAAAATCATCTTTATCCATTTAATTTACAATCTCCAAAAAACTTTTCTTAACCATATCTTTTTTACACTTTGAAACTATAAGTTTAATAATAGCATCTTCCATGAGTTTGTTCTTTATATGATTAAGGTATTTCTTGTCTTCTTTAATTTTAGCAATAAGATTATTTTGAGTTTCTGTATCTGCTTTAGAAATAAAATCATGAACTTCTTGATCTTTGACTTCAATTTTATTTTCTTCTGTAATCTTCATATATATAATATTTAGTTGAGCTCTTTTTTTAGCTACATTATCTAAATCTATTTTAGTTTTATCATCAAGCTCTTTCATCATTCCCTTATATTGATTAGTTAAATTTTTAATTTCTGATTCAATCATATAAATTGGTACTTCAAAATCATTCTTTTCTAAAAGCTTCTGATTGATGGATGCAGTCAACAAAGATTGCTTTTTTTGTTCGAGCTCATGCTCCATATGTTTAATAATATTATCTTTAAAAATTTTATCTGTTCCGTTTTCAATTCCAAATTTTTTATAAAATTCTTTATCAAGTTTAGGTAAAATACCTTTAGATATTTTTTTTATAAGGATTTTATAATTAATCAATTTTCCTGCAATATTTTTATCAACAAAATCTTTGGGCATATTATAACTGAACATTTTTTCTGTATTAATTTTCTCATTAATACAATGTTTATAAAATTCCTTAAATAAATTTATAGTTGCTAAATCTCCTCTAACATCAGCATCTATTATAAAAGAGAAATCTTTTTGCTTGTTGTTTTCAAATTCTTTGCCTTCTATTGTTCCTTCATAATCAAGAACAATCCTATCTCCTGAGTTGGAATTATCTTTAGAGTCTTCCCATTTTATATGCTGTTTTTGTATATTTTTTATCACCTGATTTATATCACTATCATTTATATCAACTTCTGGTTCTTCAATGGATATCTCCGATAAATCAGCAACTTTAAATAAAGGATATATCTCAAATTCTGCAGTAAAAATAAGTTCATTATCAAATGAAGGAACCTTGTCTATTGATAACTTTGGAGGACTAGCGGTGTCTAATTTATGTTCTAATAAAGATTGCATTAATGAGTCTTCAATTAACTTATTCATTGCATCGCTATGAATTCTATCTTTATATTTTTGTAAAATAACCTTTTCTGGCACTTTTCCAACTCTAAACCCTTTGAGTTTTACTGAAGATTTATATTTTGTAAGATTACTATTGAAAACTAAGACATACTCATCTTTGGGTACCGTAATATTTATCGACCTCTTTAATCCATCTAACTTATTTACTTTAGTTTCAATATTCATGATTACTCTAAGGCTAGTTTTTATGTAGTTTTGTTATTTGATCTACAAAATACTCTATAGCAAGTTGTCCATTATTGAAGGAGGCAGATTTAGCTTCATCTTCATGCATATCATCACATTCATAGATTATGCATTCCCATGACTCTGCCCCATCATTAGATAAATCAAACAAAGATAATGTAACATAAAAGCCGGAATGAGTGCCAAAATTATTACTTCTTGAAAATGAGCCAAATTTAACAGTATATGGGTTTATTTTTACAATTCCCTTTCTGATTCTATCATCCGTTAGATATTTAGATAAATATGATATAAATGTTTGATTTCTTCTGTTTGCGAAATCTTCAAAATCAATTTTGGTTTGGGGCACCGAAATACTTAATTTTGTTTGTTTTTTATTCAATTTTTGTTTAAATTCACTTAAAAATATCTTTCCCATCTAGCTTTTCCGGTTAATTATTTACAGACAAAAGTCACAATATACTGGTCATCATCGCCGAACCAATAATTATCTATATACTCTTCCCTTACTATTGAATAACTATTATTACATTTTTGATTGGCCAGTTTCATACAAGTGTCTTTAAATTCCGATAAACAGATACTTTTTTCTTTAGATATCATAATCTTACCAGTATCTTGTGATGAACATCCTAATAATAATATGCATAAAATAAATAAAAAATAATTAAAAATTTTCATAGTTTTATCCTCAAAAATACGAGAGGAGAGACTCGAACTCTCACACCGAAAGGTACTGGTTCCTAAAACCAGCGCGTCTACCAATTCCGCCACTCTCGCAATATTTGGGTGGATGATGGGATTCGAACCCACGACAACTGGTACCACAAACCAGGGCTCTAACCAACTGAGCTACACCCACCATGAGTAAATTTTATCATATAATCGCGCCTGGAAGGACTCGAACCTCCGACCCCATCGTTCGTAGCGATGTACTCTAATCCAACTGAGCTACAGGCGCATAACTTCGGGGTGATAGGATTCGAACCTACGACCTACTGGTCCCAAACCAGCCGCGCTACCAAGCTGCGCTACACCCCGTGATATATGCATATTATACCTATAGATTAAATTATTGAAATTATAAAGTTAACTTCTATTATGCTTCCAGGTTGTTTTTCCTTGCATATCTTTAAGTTCAATATTCATTTTTAAAAGTTTATCTCTAATCTTATCAGCCTTATCAAAATCACCCATATTTCGTGCTTCATTTCTTACTTTGATTAAGTTTTCAATTACCTCTACATTTAGATCTGGCTGAAATGATGCATTTTTTTCGTCCAAAATATCTAAACCCAAAAATTTATAAGCAGCAATAAAAGACTCAGAATCTACTTTATTTTTCTTTGCATGTTTTGATAGTAAAGACAAATATTTTATTGCTTCAGGGGTATTGAGATCATCTGATAAAATACTATATATTTCATTATTAGGGTAATCCGTCTCAGAAATATTTTCATATGACTGGATAATATTTCTAAACTTTTTAATAAGATTATTTGATTCCACAATAGTTGAATCTGACCAATTCAAGGGTTGTCTATAGTGAGCTGATAATAATGCCAGCCTAATTGAAGCAGCAGATTCTTTTTTTAACAAATCGCTTATTAGTATCACATTTCCTAGAGACTTAGACATTTTCTTTTTATTTACCAAAACAATTCCATTATGAAACCAATAATTACAATAACTAGCATCAGAAGCACAATTACCTTGCGCAATTTCATTTTCATGATGTGGAAAAATTAAATCATTACCACCGCCATGTATATCTAAAGTCGAATTCATCCCAATTATACTTTTAATCATACTTGTACATTCAATATGCCACCCAGGTCTACCAAGACCCCAGGGACTTTCCCATCCTGGTTGTTTGTCATCAGATGGTTTCCAAAGAACAAAATCTCTTGGTGATTTTTTATAAGAAGCAACATCAACTCTAGCTCCATCTATCATTTCATCTAAAGACCTCTTAGAAAGGTCTCCATATTTCTTATATTTATTTGTATCAAACAAAACATGATTCTCGGCAATATACCCATATCCATTATCAATGATTCTAGAAATTGTTTCGATAATGGTAGGTATATTATCTGTAACTTTAGGTTCATATGTAGGATTCAAAATACCAAGAGAGCTCATATTTGATTTATATATTTTAATAAATTTTTCACTAATTTGATAAACAGTTTTACTTTGACTAAAAGCTGCCTCAGAAATTTTATCATCAACATCAGTAATATTTCTTATATAAGTGACTTCTTTAAAATTTTTTTTAAGTACCCGAAATAAGATATCAGGTATTATTGCAGCTCTTGCATTACCTATATGAGGATGACTATAGACAGTAGGGCCGCAGACATACATAGTAACTGAGTTTTTAATTACAGGTGTAAAAACTTCTTTTTTTTTACTTATTGTGTTAAAAATTTTTATCGTCATGATATGATATATTCATTAAAATTAAATATATAATAAAAAATCAAAATGATAAAATCCATCTATTTTTTTGCCTTAGTTTGCCTGACCATCTCGTCATGTTATAGTGATAGTATACATGAAATTAAAAATACAGAGGATACAAAATTGATAAAACTTCATACTACTAAAGGAGATATAGTAATTAAATTATTTATAGACAAGGCGCCAGAAACTGTTAAAAACTTTTTACACTACACTAAAAATGGAAATTATAATGGAACAATATTTCATAGGGTCATACCAAATTTTATGATTCAAGGTGGAGGGCTGATGCCTGGCATGAGAGAAATAAATACAATTTCATCAGTAGTTAATGAGTCAAATAATGATATCAGTAATAAAAAAGGTACTGTTGCTATGGCAAGAACAAGTGACCCTCATTCTGCAACATCACAATTTTTTATTAATCTGAAAGACAATGATTTTTTAGATAAAGCAAATGCTCCTGATAATTTCGGATATTGTGTATTTGGAGAAGTAGTTGAAGGTATTGAAATAGTTGAAAGTATTGGAACTGTTAACACAGGTAATAATGCTGGGTACTCAGATGTACCTCTAATAGATATAACTATTGAAACTGTAGAAGTAATCGAAGGATAATAAACATGCCTACAATATTCATGTCTGATTTACACCTAGATAAAAAAAGACCTGAAGCAATAAAGTTTTTTATTGACTATATGAATCATGTCTCACCTTCTACAAAAGCAATTTATATATTAGGTGATTTAGTTGAATATTGGGTAGGCGATGATGATCCAGCAGATGGACTCGAAGATGTATTCAAAATAATTTATACAAAATCAAAGGAAATAAATATTTATTTTATGCATGGAAATAGAGATTTTCTAATATCAGAAAATTTTTGCAAAAAACATGGAATGAAACTACTCCAAGATCCCACGCTAATAAATTTATATGATAAAAAGGTTCTTCTTATGCATGGAGATATCTTATGTACTGATGATAAACAATATCAAGAATATAGAGTTCTTGTAAGGTCTCATGCATGGCAAAGTGAGATGTTAATCAAAACGCTTTCTGAACGTCTGATGATTGCTCAACAATTAAGGGAAAAAAGTTTGGAGGCCACTGAAAAGAAAAAAGAATATATCATGGATGTAAATAATGAAACTGTAATAAAAATAATGAAAGAATATGATGCTGATATTTTAATTCATGGTCATACACATCGTCCAAATGTTCACAAATTGCAGATTGATCAGAAAGATATTAAGAGAATAGTTCTTGGTGATTGGTATGACAGGTCATTTATACTTGAGTTTTCTAAGGACAAAATAACAATTAATAAACAAAGTTTAATTTAATCAATAAAATCAAAGCTTTTAATTTTCCTATCACCCGACAACTCTTTAATAATATTTTTTATAATATTACGAACTCCTTTAGTCTCATCAATCAAAGAAAATTCATATTCAAGCAAATGATATAAAGATTTTCCACTAATCAAGATTGACGATTGGTTATTGCCAGCTTCTCTAAAACCTACTTCATAATCATAGAAATATTTCTTATCCCATATAATATTACTTGATTGAATCTGTGCTCTAACAACTTCATAGCCTATTTCTTTGAGAAACATAGCTTCAAAAGTTAATAAAATTACATCGGCAGTATCTTTGGTCGTTTTCATATACTCTAACTGGTTTTTATATAGAGAATACAAAGATGGCAATGGTTCACTCTTTGGGATAAATTTATATATTAATTCATTAAAATATAAACCAATTAATAAATATTTATTTTTAATCTTAGAAAATGAATTGATAATTTCAAATTTAGTAAGTATCGGTAGCGACCCTTTACTAGTATATGATAACTGAAGCTCTTTAAATGGTTGGAGTAATAAACCATCTTTTTTTTTCTTAATCCCTTTTGCAATTAGTGAAATTAAACCATTACTCTCTGTTAAAATATCAAAGATTATGCTCGTCTCACTGTAAGGCCGTGAATGTATTATAAAAGAGTTTATTAATAAATTTTTCAATCAATATAACCTAAATCTTTCAAAAGGCTGTAATTATTTTTCCAATTTTCTTTCACAACAACATTTAAAGATAAATAGAACTTCTTTTTGTGGTTTTTTTCTAATATCTTTCTTGATTCAACCCCTATTATCTTTATCATTTCTCCACCCTTACCTATAATTATTTTTTTCTGATTCTGTTTTTCAACATATATGTCAGCGAAGACCTTTACAAGCTTGGCTCCTTTCTCTATTTTCTCTATACACACCGCAGTGTCATATGGAAGTTCATCATGTGTTTTTTTAATTATTATTCCACGGATTAATTCCTGCATTGATAGTCTCATAGAATTTTCAGAAGATATATTAATAATATTTTTAGCTTTGTTGCCAGTTAAGTTTTTTAGGATTCCTTGGCTGATAAACTGATCTACACCTTCATTTTCTTTTAGGGATAAAAAAAATAGTTCTTTATTAAATTCTTTTGAAATATTTTCTTTAAATTTAATTAAATCATTAAGATTATCATCACATAAGTCAATTTTATTTACTATAATTAGAGTTTTTATATTATCAGAATCAGATAACTTTAATATAGCTCTCTCATAATTAAAGTTATTTATATTAATATCAATCATTAGAATTACTAAATCTGTAAATGCTAAACTTTTTATATAAGAATTCTTCATTGATAATGACATTAAATTATTATTTTTGATAGATACTCCGGGCGTATCAACTAATACAACATCTAAATCATGAATTTTTGTTTGATTGTGTAAATTAATTCTTGTGGTTTGCTCTTTTTTGCTTTCTGAAGTGACGTAGTCTTTGCACAAGAGGTTAATAAGGGTTGATTTTCCAACATTACTACGTCCCACAATTGATATATAATGTCTATTTTTCACTTACTAACTTTCCCAATATTAAACTAGAAACTCTTTGTTGCCCTTCTTGAACCGTACTTGATACACATGATTGCTCTTTTTTTATAACCGAGACCTTACAAATAATTTTAAATTTTGGCGAATGAGAAGGACTTTCTAAACGGATAGTTTTATATTTAGGAATTGGCAATTTTTTTGATTGCATGTATTCCTGTAGGAGTGTTTTTGAATCTTTTTTTCCAATAATTTCTTTCTCATTAAGCAGGTTATAAAATAGTTTGGTTACAATCTTTTTGCAATTCCCATAATTACTATCTATAAAGATGGCTCCTATGATTGATTCTAATAAGTTGGCTGCAATTGAAATTTTTAATGATTTTGTGGAATTTAAATTAAGGTTGGTTGCCTCTAATAGTTTATCAATACCCAAATCAATTGATAATTTCGCTAAAGACTTTTTGCTAACAAGTGACTGTTTTTCTCTTGATAAAGCACCTTCATCAAGTTCAATATGTTTTTCATAAAGAGATTCTGTGATGATTAATTGCAATACTGAATCACCAAGAAATTCTAATCTTTCGTAGTTATTTCCGCTTATACTTTTGTGTGTTATTGACTCAATCAATAATTTTTCACTTTTAAATTTATAATTAAAAAATTTTTTAATTAATAATTTTTTGTTATCAAAATCTTTAATTTTTTTTTCCATAAGAATTAGTTGATAGACTTGCCTATTCTATCAGAAATAGAATAATCACTCTCAGGATTCCAGAACATCCATATCATGAATGCCTTGCCAACTATATTAGATTCTGGAACGGGTCCCCAATATCTACTATCATTACTGTTATCTCTATTATCACCAAGAACAAAATATGTCTCATTAGGAACTATATAAGTAAAATTTTGCCCTATATTTTTATTCTTAAGAATATTATAAGTTTGTGTTCCATTATTTTCAGTAGCAATAATGTTATCACCCAAATCCTCGAGTGAGATCATAGATGGAGTTATATTTGTATTAGAATATTTTTTATCATTAACATAAACAACTTTGTCTAAATAATCAATTTTATCTCCTGGTAAAGCTATTACCCTTTTAATATAGCTAATTTTTTTATCTAAAGGATATTGAAATACAATGACATCTCCATAGTTTGGTTTATTGTTTTCAACTATTATATTATTTGTAATCGGTATTCTCAGACCATAATGATATTTTTTAACTAGTATAAAGTCACCAACAACTAAAGTGGGTATCATCGAACCAGACGGAATTCTATATGGCTCAAAAACAAAAGATCTAATAATTAAGACTATAAATAAAATTGGGAAGATTGATTTTGCAAAACTAAGTATTTCAAAAAGTATGCCTTGGCTGGATTTAATTGTACCTACAAAAGCTATAATGCCTGTTAAAAAAGTTATTATTATAAGTAATAGAGTAAAATCCATAATTATTTTTTAGGCATCATAAATTCATAGAAAGCTTCTTTAGGTATATCTACATTACCAATTTTCTTCATTTTTTTCTTACCTTCTTTCTGTTTTTTAAGTAATTTCATTTTACGCGTCACATCCCCTCCATATAATTTTGCAGTAACATCTTTTCGAAAACCTCTGACTGAGGTTGATGCTAGTATTTTAGATCCAACACAGCCTTGAATAGAAATTTCAAACATTTGTCTAGGAATTAAAGCTTTTAGGTTTTCTATTAACTCCCTCGCTTTCTTATCAGAATTATCTTTATGTAATATCTGTGATAGCGCATCCACTTTCTTTTTATTAACCAGTATATCTAATTTTATCATTTTACTTTCTACGTAATCAATAACTGTATAGTCATAAGAAGCATATCCTTTAGTGCAGGATTTCAATTTATCAAAGAAATCATATATTATTTCCGATAATGGTATTTCAAAAGATATTTCTACAGAATTAGTTCTATACTGTAAATTAGTTTGCGAGGCTCTCTTCTTTACACATAATTCTATAATTGATCCTAAGTATTCAGCTGGTGTTATTATATTAATTTCAGCGATTGGCTCCATAAAAATTTTAATCTTATTTGCATCAGGTAAATCTTTAGGACTTTTAACATCAATTAATTTATTATTTTTGGTTTCAATTTTATAAGTCACAGATGGCACTGTCATCAAGAAATCTAGATTATATTCCCTCGATAAACGTTCTCGAATAATTTCCATATGCAATAGACCAAGAAACCCACATCTAAAACCATGTCCAAGAGAATCCGAGTTTTCAGGTTCATATGTAAATGAATTATCATTTAAAGATAATTTATCAAGAGCTTTTTTAGACTCTTGATAATTTTTAGAATCAATCGGATAAAAGCCAGAAAATACTCGTGGTTGGATATGCTGGAAACCTGGTAGTGGCGTTGGATCAATTGCTTTAGCATCTGCAATAGTATCTCCAACTGGCGCAGCATCTAGAGTTTTTATTGATGCAATTATGAACCCAACTTCTCCTGAACATAATTCATTTAAATAAGTAATCTTTGGTGTAAAGATTCCAACTTTGTCAATAATAAATTCTTTTTTATTAGATAGAATCTTAATTTTTTGTTTAGGATTGATTTTTCCACTTATAACTTTAACTAACACAACAACCCCGAGATAATTATCAAACCATGAGTCTATTATAAATGCCTTAGAATATTTATCGTTTGATTCTTTAGGAGATGGTGTTTTTAAGACAATTTGTTCCATTATTTTATCAACACCCAAGCCTGTTTTAGCACTCACCTCAATTATATCTTCATCATTTACTCCAAGAAACTCTTTTAAATCTTTCCTTACAGCTGGGATATCAGCTGAAGGTAAATCAATCTTATTAATAATAGGTATTATTTTTAAACCAAGATCAACGGCTAAATTAGTGTGCGCAATACTTTGTGCCTCTATACCTTGTGTCGCATCTACAATTAATAAAGCACTATCACATGCTGACAACGACCTTGATACTTCATAAGAAAAATCCACATGGCCTGGTGTATCTATAATATTAATTTTAAATAATTCATTATTTTTTTTATATGTTAGAGATACTGTTTGCGCCTTAATTGTAATTCCTCTTTCCCTTTCAAGGTCCATTGAATCTAATACTTGATCTTGCATATCACGAGATGATAATAAACCATATTTTTCTATTAACCTGTCAGCTAAAGTTGACTTTCCATGGTCTATGTGGGCAATGATGGATATATTTCTGATGTTTTTCATTTACCCTATATAATAGCGTAGAGTAAATAAACATCAATCAATTAGAAATTTTTATTGCAAGATAAATTGGAGTTGAATTTCTATAAACTAAAAAATTTGCAAGAGAGTTGTTATCCATTTTTTTTATCTTTCTTACAAAGTCATTAGCATTATAAACTGGTTGATTATTTATATGAATGACAATATCATTAATTTTTATTTTAGAATTATTTATTAAATCATCAGAGATATCAATAACTTTTGCGCCACCGTAGATATTTAATTTCTTTTTTATTTTCTCATCAATATCCTCAACAGTTATTCCGGCAGCTTCTACCTTGTCAATTTTGTTCTGCTTCATTCCGGCAATTTTTTCTTCTTCTGGAAGTTCTTCAATAAGAATTCTTTTAATTAAGATTTTTTTATCTCTCAATATTTCAACATTTACAACTTTATTAACTTTGGCGGCACCAACCATCAGCGGCAAATCCCTTGATTTGTTAACAATCTTATTATCAAATTTTAGAATTATATCTCCTTGTTTGAGCCCAGATTTTTTAGCTGGCCCCTCCTCAATTATTTTAGCAACTACTGCGCCAGTAGGTTTTTTTAAACCAAAGCTCTTTGCTAAATCCCTGTCTACTTCTTGAATATATACGCCAAGCCACCCTCTTTTTACTTTGCCTCCATTTTTTAGTTGATCATATACATAACTTAAGGTCTCAGATGGTATTGCAAAAGATACTCCCATAAATCCACCAGATCTTGTATAAATTTGTGCATTAACACCAATAACCTCACCATTAAGGTTAAATAATGGTCCTCCAGAATTTCCTGGATTTATTGCTACATCTGTTTGTATGTATGGAACATAACTTTCATTTGGTAATGTTCTTTTTTTCCCACTAATAATGCCGGCAGTGACGGTATGATCAAAACCAAATGGAGAGCCTATGGCAAGAACCCATTCTCCAATCTTTAAATTTTCAGATGTACCTATTGTAACTACTGGCAAACCATTAGCATCTACTTTTAATAAAGCTAAATCACTTCTTTTGTCTGTCCCAATTAATTTAGCATCTAGCTCTGTATAATCACTAAAAGTAATTGTTATTTGATCGGCATTATTGACAACATGAAAGTTTGTCATAATAAAACCATCAGTAGATAATATGAACCCTGAGCCGAAGCTTGGAACTTGCCTGTGTCTATTTCCGTGTCCATTATTGCCATCAAAAAATTTATCAAAATATTGCCTAAACTCCTCTGGCATATCTGGCATATTTAATCGAGGGCTTTTATTATTTTGGGTCATTGTCCTAGTGGCATTGACTATTACAACTGCGGGAATATTCTTTTCTACAATTTTTGTAAAATCAGGTAAAGTTCCTTCTGCATGACTTAGTGAAAACGTACTGAATAGCAGTAAAAAGAAACAAATTTTTAAAATATGTTTTGAATAATAATTAATTATAATCATTTGCAGTTGATTGTATCAGACTTTATTTCTTGATTCTGATTTCTTTCGCACTCATCTGGTTTATTTATTACATTCCTTGAAGGGATTATATTTGGATTATTTATTGTTGATTTTGAATATTCTATATCATCAGCTGTAAAACTTTGAAGTAAAAATAAAGTAACTACAGCAAAAGTTACAGCGCTTGCTATACGTAAAGTATTTTGAAAAAAAGGTCTTATAGTATAGGTGGTCTCCTTATTAATTCGCGACATTATCCTTTTAGAAAATTTTTTAGATAGTGTTGACGGATATTCTTTTTTCAAAAAAGCCTTAACAAACTGCAATAACTCAAGTTTTCTCAAATCTTTATTCATCATCAATCTTGTTATCAAGTTTTTTCATCAATATATTCCTTGCTCGATGTAGTCTGGACTTAACCGTTCCAACCGGCATACTTGTTATTTTGACAATTTCATCATAACTCATATCATCAATATCCCTTAATTTTACCATTAATTTAAGCTCTTCAGGTAATACTTCATAAGCATTTTCAATAGTTTGGGCTAAATTAACCATATTATAATTTTCAAATGGCGATTCTGTGTCCCTCAAAGTAGTAACTTTTATACTATCTATACCGCTTAGACCGAAGTTTTCTGAAATAGTTTCCCTTTCTTTTGTTTTTTCTTTTGAATTAATGAAATTTAAAGAACAATTAATGGCAATTCTATGCAACCATGAATAAAATTTGCTCTCAAATCTAAATTTTTTCAGTGATGAAAATGCTTTAAAAAAAGATTCTTGTGCGACTTCTTCAGCATCAGAGTAATTTTTTGTATATTTAAAACATAAATTAATAATACGCAGCTGATACTTCTTGATGATTATTTCAAATGCATCTACGTCGCCATTAATAATATTATTAATTGTATCTTTATCATCATCAATCATTTCCCAGCCTCATGATTTTACTTATCTTTTACAAAGATTTCCATAAATGTTATTTTACTATATATGAATGATATTAAAAACACAGATGTTTTAATCGTAGGATCTGGATTATCAGGATTGACGGCGGCTCTAATGCTACCAGATGACATAAAAATTACCCTGATAACTAAAGGTAAAATAAATCAATGTTCAACATCTTGGGCTCAAGGTGGTATAGCTGCTGTCTTGGCATCAACAGATTCATTCAAAAAACACTTTAATGATACTATTCATAATGGCCAAGGATTAGTTAATAAAGATGTTGCTATGACCATAATTAAAGAAGCTCCATCTTGTATTCAATGGTTAATAAACAATGATATTCAATTTACAAAAACAAAAAATAAAATTAATCTTGCTTTAGAGGGAGGCCATAGTGAAAGGAGAATTGTTTATATTGAAGATAAGACGGGTTTAGTTATACATAATAAACTATCTGATATTTTAAAATCTAAAAAAAATATTAAAATAATTGAGGAATGTCAAATTATTGACCTTATTGTTGAAAAGAATAATGCTACTAAAAGAAAAGAATGCTTGGGTGCATATTTATATCAAAAAAAAGTAAATAAGATTTTAACGATACATTCTAAGTACCTTATTATGGGTACCGGGGGTGCAAGCAAAATTTATCAATTTACTTCCAATCCAAATACATCAACAGGCGATGGAGTAGCTGTAGCATGGAGAGCAGGATGCACAATCTCTAATATGGAATTCATTCAGTTTCATCCTACTTGTTTGTATCATCCTAGTATAAAATCATTTCTTATATCTGAATCATTACGCGGAGAAGGTGGTAAATTACTAACACCTGATGGCAATGCTTTCATGGAAAAATATGATAATCGAAAAGAATTAGCATCGAGAGATATTGTTGCTAGAGCAATAGACAATGAAATGAAAACTCATGGATATTCAAATGTTTTCCTAGATATTAGTCACAAATCAGCATCTTTTATTAAAAAAAGGTTTCCATTAATCTATGATACATGTCTTAGTGTCGGTATAGATATCACGAAAGAGAAAATACCAGTTGTACCGGCATCACATTATACATGCGGTGGTGTAAAAACAGATGTTGCCGGGAAAACTGAAATAGATAACTTCTTTGTGGTTGGAGAATCAGCTCATACAGGATTTCATGGAGCTAATAGATTAGCAAGTAATTCATTATTAGAATGCTTAGTAATGTCAAAAAAATGCACTGAATTATTAATAAAAGATATAACTAATAATAAAAAAATTCAGGAATTGAATAAACTGCCAGTATGGGATGATAGTTTTGTATCTGAATCTAATGAGAATATAGTAATAAGCCATAATTGGGATGAACTACGAAAAATTATGTGGAACTATGTAGGCATAGTTAGATCTAATAAAAGATTAAAACGAGCACAAGAAAGACTTGAAATAATTGAAAGGGAAGTAAATGAGTATTACTATAAATATAAAGTTAGTTCAGACTTATTAGAATTAAGAAATATTATTCAAGTTTCAAATTTAATTATTAAATCTGCTTTAAAACGAAAAGAAAGCAGGGGTTTGCACTATTCTCTTGATTATCCTAAATCAAAAATAAGTTTTCAGTGTGATACACACATTGCTGGTAGAAAAGATAATTCTTATTTAAAATTAGTAAACCTTAAAGTCTAAAAATAGTTTTACGATAATAACGGAGTTCCTCAATTGAATCTCTTATATCACCTAAAGCTCTGTGGTTAGAATTTTTTTGAAAATTATCAGTCTGCTCAAAATACCATCTTTTGCCTAATTCTCTGATTGATGAAACATCGAGATTACGGTAATGGCAAAATTCTTCTAATTCAGACATACATCTTGCTAAAAAACGCCTGTCTTGACAAATAGTATTACCACATAGTGGCGATTGACCGCTAAAAACAAATTGTTCCAAGAACTTAATTGTTTCCTTTTCTGCTTGAGTCTCATTAATTCTACTGCTTTTAACTTTCTCAATTAAGCCACTTCTTCCATGTTGTTTTGTGTTCCATTCATCCATATTATTAATAATCTCGTCTGGTTGATGAATAACAAGATTAGGGCCTTCAGCTAAAATATTTAGGTTTTTATCAGTAACTATAGATGCAATTTCAATTATATAATCACGCTGAGTATCAAGCCCAGTCATTTCAAGATCTATCCATATTAAGTTACTTTTATCTTTCATCGTCATAGAGTAGTATATTTGTATGTTAATGTAAATTAATTGGAATTTAATATGATTAATATATTAATAATCTCTATTATATCTACTTATGTAGTAACTAAACTATTTTTAGATATAAACCAAATCAACTATATAAATAATACCAAAACCAGTAATGAGGAGTTAGCGGAACTTAATTTAACCAATGATTATATAGCCACTTCTAATTCTTATAACATAGAAAAATTATGTTTGTCAGTTGTTAACTTAATTATACAAATATTAATAATTTTATTTTTTTTATTTTTTAATGGAATTGAAGTATTAAGAACATTTGTACTAAACTTAAATATTAAATCAGTTGATAGTGAGATTTTAATTGTAGTTTCTTTCATGGTCATACTAATATTTATTAAACTGCCGCTCGCATTTTATAAAACATTTAAAATTGAAGAGAAATATGGCTTCAATAGAACTTCTAAGGGTTTATTTTTTAAGGATACATTTTTATCAATCTTAATATCAGTTTTGATAACTATTATATTATTTAAATCGTTCATGTTTCTTTATTATAATTATGAAGAATCTTGGTGGTATTTGATGTGGGCTGTTTTTATGATTTTTAATTTTATAATTTTATATATCTATCCTACATTAATATCCCCTATTTTTAATAAATTTAAAAAAATTACTGATATCAAAATTATTAATGTAATAAATGATTTAACAGAAAAAACCAAATTTAATATACAGGATGTATATGTAATGGATGGGTCCAAAAGATCAAAGCACTCTAATGCATATTTTACTGGTTTTTATAAAAACAAACGAATAGTGTTTTTTGATACATTATTAGAAATGCTTAATGTTGAAGAAATTAAATCTGTATTAGCTCATGAAATTGGGCATTATAAGAAAAAACATATTATAAAATCTTTATATATAAGCATGATTATAAGTTTAATTATATTATATGCTTTATATATACTCTCGTCTGTTCCATCATTTTTTAGTGTATTTGGAATTACAAATGTAACTCCAGCGATATTAGTTATTGTATATAGTTTGTTGCTTCCTTTGGTTGCCTTTTTTTCCAGTCCTTTTTTATCATCATTCTCTAGAATGAATGAATATGAAGCAGATAATTTTGCAAAAGAATATGCAAATAAAAATGCTCTAATTTCATCTTTATTAAAGTTATATAAAGAAAATTTAAGTATTATTAAATCAAGCCCAATCTATTCTAAATTTTATAATAGTCATCCAACTGTATTTGAGAGAATAAATAACTTAAAATCATAATATGAATGCAAAAAAAATAAATTTAGCAAAAAAGAAATGCTCGCCTTGTGAGGGTGGAATAGACCCTATTAATAAAGATGCAGCTACTAAACTTATAAAAGAACTAGATTATGGGTGGCTTTTAACTGCTGATAATAAAAAGATTTATAAGGAATATAGAACTAAAAATTATCATGAGATTATGTCGATTATAAATATGATAGCATTTATATCACATAAGGAAGATCATCATCCAGAAATTAACTTCACATACAATACTGCTAAAGTTGTTTACTATACATATGCAATTGATGGATTATCAGAGAATGATTTTATTTGTGCAGCTAAAGTTGATGAATCATTGAAGAATTAATAATAATGTTAATATAATTTATAATACTTTTCTTTCATTGAAAGCATGAGCAATTGTCTCACTGTCTAAATAGCCGATTTCTCCGTTCAAAGGAATACCAAAGGCAATTCTTGATACCTTGGTATTATATGTAGATGCAATTTGTTGAACATAATGTGCAGTTGCTTCTCCTTCAATCGTGGTACTTGTAGCCAAAATAAGCTCATTTATATTACCTTTTTCTAATCTTGTCTTAAGCCTATTGATACCTATTTCTATTGGCCCTCTCCCATCAAGTGGAGATAAATTGCCAGCTAAGACAAAATAATAACCTTTATAATCAGTACTATTGTCTATTGTATAAACATCAGCTGGTGATTCAGTTACACAAATTTTTGTATTATCTCTATTTTCTTTTATACATAGATGACATTCATCATTATTTTGAGCTTCCACATCTTCATTATCTAAGTAAATACCACATATTTTACAATTAGAAATATTAGTTGTAATATTCAATAATTTTTCAGATAGCTTAAGCGTTTTTTCTTTATTTGATCTAATAAGCTTATATGCCATCCTTTGAGCAGATTTTCTACCTATACCAGGCAAAATAGTTAAAGCTTCTATTAAATCATTTAGGTTTTTAGACTCTTTCATGCTTAAAAAGGTAATTTAAAGCCTGATGGGAGATTCATCATGCTGCCCATCTTTATTTTAATTTCTTTTTCTACTTTAACCGTTGCATCGTTACACGCAGCAACAATAAGTTTTTCTATATTTTGATGATTTCTATTTTTTACAGATTCATCTATTTGAATATTAGTAATCATATGATTGCCCTTTACAGAAACAGTTACAAAACCATCATTAGATTGACCAGTAACCTCTATCTTTTCAATTTCTTGTTGAGCTTTTTTCATATTACTATACATATCTTTTGCTTGTTTCATGTTATCAAGAATACCCATTATTATTTCCCCATTAATCTATTATTTTTTTAATTGATTCTTTTTTAATATCAGCACCAAATATCTTTTGAATTTTATTAATACTTGGGTCATCCTTCACACTTCTGTACACATCATTCAACTGCTTTTGCTGACGCATTTCTTCAGCTATTATAGGTGTTAAAAGATCTTTTTCATAACTAACTTCAATGTTACTGTTTATATTAAAATGTATTTTAATTTTATTAATTAAATCTGATATACATGTTTTAGGATATATATCTCTTTTATCTTCACTAATTTTTAAAATAGGCTCATCTTTGCTAGTATTAGAAAATAGAGAATGGTTGGCTAAATGTAAACTTAAACCAGAAATAGAAAGCTTATGAATAGTTTCAGTCCAAGAATTATCATTTAAAGAATTATTTTCTTTAACCTCTTTATCAGTATTAACAATATTCTTTTTAGCTGATTTTTCTGTGCTTGGTGTACTATTAGAAAAATTCTCTTTATCTTCTGTTTCTAAACCACTGCTATCCTTTGCATTCCCAGAAAATAGCACCATTCTTAAAAAAGTCATCGAAAAATGATCTTTTTTATTTTGAGAAAACTTATAATCTTTTTTTGAAGAAATTGCAATTTGATAATAAAGCTGTAAATCTTCTAATTCTATATTTTGAGAAATAGATTTATAAAAATCATAATTAGTATCATCTGCATTTATTGAATCTGGTTTAATTTTAAAAAGCGTTATTTTATAGAATATGTTAATTAAAACATCAGTTATTTTTTCGAAATCGGAATCTTCTTTAATTTCTTCAATATTATTAATTAAACTTTTTGCATCCTTTTTTGAGACATAAATGATAATATTTTGAATTAATTTATAATCAATTTCTCCAAGAAGTAATTTAATTTTTGAATACTCAAGCTTGCCATTACAAAAGGATATGCATTGTTCAAGAATACTCAAACTATCCCTAATACTAGAATTAGCTGTATTTGATATTGATCCGAGGGACTCTATATCATATTCAATATTTTCACTTTTTAAAATATTTTTAAGATGTTCTATTATAATATCATTCGTTGCTGGCGCTAGTTTAAAATGAAGACATCTAGATAAAACAGTCTCAGGTAATTTTTCTGGTTCTGTGGTAGCCATTAAAAATTTTACATGCTCAGGAGGCTCCTCAATAGTTTTAAGAAGAGCATTAAAACTCTTTGTAGATAACATATGAACCTCATCAATCAAATAAACTTTATATCTTGATGAAGATGGAGAATATTGAACATTATCCATCAGCGTCCTTGTATCTTCTACTTTTGTTCTTGAAGCAGCATCTATTTCTATAAGATCTAAATGATTTCCTGCATCTATTTCTAAACAAGTACTACATTTACCACATGGTTTTGCCGTAACTCCTTCTTTACAAAGAAGTGATTTTGCTAATAAACGTGCAATAGTTGTTTTTCCCATTCCTCGGATACCAGAAAAAAGGTAAGCATTGTGTAATTTATTAAGGGTAATTGAATTAGATAAAGTTTCTATAACTAAATCTTGACCAGTTACTTCATTGAAAAATTTAGGTCTATATTTTAATGCAAGGACATCGCTGCTCATAAAATATTGTATCGCATTAATCTTTTATTTTAAATGCCCTGTTTTTACAAAGATTAAAGCACCCTCATCTTTTGTAAAAGGTGAATGCTGACTTAAATGAGGGCTGCGTATCCATGAACCCTTTGGATAAGATCCAAATTCATCATAAAATACACCTTCTAGAACTAATATTTCTTCTCCTCCCCAATGTTTATGTACATTAAAGATAGTATTTGGCTCCCATTTCACTAATGCTGTATGTTCAGTTTCATATTCATGGAGAGGCATAACAAAAAGGCCTGACACTAATCCCTTGTGCCATGGCAAGTCATATGTTTTTTTAACCACGCGTTTAATATCATCTTTATTGAACTGTCTTAATTTAACGAATATTGTACAACCATCTTTGCTGAAAGGGTTATGTGATGATTTATCAGGATTCCTCACATAAGTTCCTTTTGGATAATTTCCATATTGATCTGAAAAAATTCCTTCTAATACTAAAAACTCCTCTCCATATTCATGCGTATGCATGTCAAAAGAGCTTTCTGGTAGAAATTTGACAATTGATGAAGCTTTAGCTTTTTCACCTTTGTCATCTCTCTCTAAATAAATCCTTTCAACTCCAGACACAGGAGATGGTTGCCAATCTTTATTTAAAGTATTAATAACTATGCGCTTAGAATAGTCCTGATTTAAACCTTCAAATGATTCTTCAAAAAAATTAACTTTCCCTTTACTCATTTTATAAATCATTTATGTTTAGATAATCATTTCTTTTCAAAAGCAGAGACCATTAACCATATCAACAGAAAAAATATAATTATAGACAGTATCATAACAACACCTCTAATTTAATTATGAGCTTTAAATGTTCGTTTACAAGTCATAAATTAGGTACAACTATTGTATAATTAATATTATGGCGCTTATTGCAATTATTATTTTTAGTCTAACTGTGTTAATTGGTAGAGTAGTTTTTCACTATAAGTTAACGGGTACATCAGGTATTAAATTTGAACCAAAATCGCTCTCATCCACTTCATTTTCTATCTATTCTATTTTAGTTGGCGTAGGGTTCTATGGGATAGTAATTCTCTCAATTCTTGATGTTCTTGGTAAATTTAACGCACAGTTTAATTTAGGCATCAATGGAATAATACTAGGTTGGATAATCGTCCTATTAGGATTATTGGTTACAATGGTAGCACAATATCAAATGGGAGCATCATGGAGATATATTGGCTCTAAAAGTAATGAAACCAAACTAATAACGCATGGACTTTTTAAATATTCTAGGAACCCCATTTACGTAGGTGGTTTGATTTTTTTTATAGGAGTTATAATTTTATTACCGGATTATCTTACGATATTATTTCTTATATTTATTTTTACAGGATTAAAAATTCTTGTTCGATATCACGAAGAACCACATTTAAGAAAAATGCATGGCAAAGCCTATGAAAATTACTGTAATGAGGTTAGCCGCTTTATTCTAAGAATTTAGGTTCTTTTAATACCGGCTGTTTAAAAGCAGCATACTTTGGCACAACCAGAACCGGATCTATTGGAATAGGTCCTTTTCTATACTTCTCATATAAGTCATACACTTCCTGGCTATCAGCATATCTTCTATCAGGGTCATCTTTGAGAAATTTTTCTGGAATGTCCTTTTTACCAGTTACATATTCCATAAAATTATCAAATAGCTCTATAGTTTTTTCTTTAGTCATACAAGGGTTTTTCATGGTAGGTTCTCTGCGCATTGTAATATTTGCAGTACTCATTCCTTTGAAACCAGGCTCAATATGAGATTCAATAAGATCCATGTCTAGAGCTATATTATGTATAACGGTTCCCATATATGGAGCCATAAATGAAACATCAAAGGATGTTAAATCTGGGTGCAGTGCTCTAATTTTTTTATTTAGTTTAATAGTTTCAAAAAAATCCTCTTCATATTCTCCTGGTATGCCAATCATATTATTAGCCGTTGATCGTATTTTATACTTTGCCATTAATCCAAATCTTTCCATATAAAATTTGTTATCCATTTTGCCTTTTAATAATAAATTTCTTCTGACCCAATCACTTCCTGTTTCTAGTCCGATAGCAATACCAACGCAACCACTTTCTTTTAATTTTGGCAGATTATGATCATTCACGGTTTCTATACATGTATTAATCCAATAAGGGAGATTAATTTCATTTTTCCACAATTCAAAAAACTCATCTAATTCTCTTGGCTGTCTACCTAAAAAATTATCGTCTGTAAACATAATAAGATCAAAATTTCTCTCTTTGTGTATTGCTTTTACTTCATCTACTATTCTACGAGGCGATTTATTTCGTCTCACTTTACCCGCATCCTCTTGAAAGACTTGGAAAGCACGATTGATGCAATAATGGCATCTGTGCATACATCCTCGTGAACCTTCAAAAAAACCAGTGTTATATAATTTGCCATCATAAGGTTTGGTAAAATGTTTATCATCCCAAAAATCTAATTTTTGAAATGGAATTTCATCCATATCTAAATATTTCACAATTCCGGTATTTTTTGTTACACCATTCTCTTGATACCATAAATTTGCCACTTTACTCACATCACCATCTTTCATTAATGCTTCGATCAATTCTATAAAAGCTACTTCTGCTTCACCTTCAAACAAATAATCAATATTAGGGTTTTCAATCATTACTCGCGGTACAACTGTTGGCATGCTTCCGCCAACTACTATGGGCACATTAAATTTATTTTTTGCTAGACTTAACAATCTATCGGCATAAGTATATGCATCTTCAACAATTGTTGTTGCTATAATATCTGGAGAAAAATCTTCCACTGCTTTCAGCCAGTCAGTTTCTATTTGGTTTGTTGATTTTTTATTGAAGTAATTATCTAGAGTTACAGGTTTAACTAAACCAGCGTCTTCCCTTTTAGTATTATCCTGATTATCATCAGAATTCATAAAAGTAGTATCAAATAGCTTAACTTGATGACCCTCGTTTTCTACTACAGTCATAATCAATGTTAGACCAACCGGACACCTGAAGTAACCCTCATGATTGGGATAAAGAAACATCACTTTCATTTTTTTACACCTACTCTATACTCTATTTTTATTCTATTTTTAAACATAATTGTGAATCATGTCAAGTTTACAGAATCCCCAAAAACTACTAAAATAGTATCATTAAGTGTATCAAAATTAAACAGATATGTCTTATACTCTTACTTTATACTATATTTTTAGGCTTTTAATTATATTTCTATCTTTAAAAATAGTTTGAAATATAGGTTTAAAGGTTATT
>Ga0207991_1000057_pt1 | contig 71253 bp, 75 predicted proteins | sample ETN07SmetaG_FD_185786 | JGI IMG/M metagenome (GOLD analysis project Ga0207991, IMG submission 185786) | Marine microbial and viral communities from oxygen minimum zone, Eastern Pacific Ocean - ETNP2014F14-07SV275 (SPAdes) (version 2) | ecosystem: Environmental > Aquatic > Marine > Oceanic ...
ATGTTTTGTAATAATGGTTCCAATTTTAGTATAACTAAAATTCATGTTTTAGAAATATAAGCTTATTCTTCTTCAGCCGGAGCTTCTCCTTTAGCCGGAGCTTCTTCTTCAGCCTTAGCTTCTTCTTCAGGAGCAGTTTCCTCAGCCGGAGCTTCTTCTTCAGCCTTAGCTTCTTCTTCAGGAGCAGTTTCCTCAGCCGCCTTAGCTTCTTCAGCCTTAGCTTCTTCTTTAGCCTTGGACTCTTCTGATCTTTTCTTGCTATATTCTTCTTCTCTTTTACGAGCTTCTTTTTTATTAGACTCTAATGTAGATTCAAGATCTTCAATCTTTTTCTCAATTTTTGCACCTTTCCCCTTTTTCCATTCATCAAATCTTTTCTTTGCTTCTTCTTCTGTGAAAGCACCTTTTTGTACACCAAGATTTAAATGTTTTCTAAGTAAGACACCTTCATAAGAAAGAATTGCCTTTGCTGTATTTGTTGGCTGAGCACCTTTTTCTAACCACTTTACAGAAGAATCAAAATCTAATTCTATTGATGCTGGATTAGTATTAGGGTCATATGTACCTAATTTTTCAATATATTTTCCATCTCTTTTTGATTTTTCATCTGCAATTACTATCCAATATATTGGGTTACCTTTTTTACCGTGTCTTTGAAGTCTAATTTTTACTGCCATAGCATATTAATATTTAGGGTACTCGACCCTGGTTACTAATTAATAAGCTGCAAATTTAGCATAATATTTTTATTTACATATGTATTTGACTATTTTTGGACTAATACAATGAAATAGAAAAAAATGGATTACTCTAAAGAATTTAAAAATTATGCTATAAAGCATCATGGTATTAACTCGCTATACTATGAAAAGATAGTTAGTAGTATGACACCATACATTATTGAAGAAAGACAATTAAACGTTGCTCAAATGGATGTTTTCTCAAGACTTATGATGGATAGAATAATGTTTTTAGGAACTACTATTACTGATAATGTTGCAAATATTATTCAAGCTCAATTGCTTTTTCTTCAAAGTACAGATTCTTCAAGGGATATTCAGTTATATATAAATTCTCCTGGAGGAGAAGTTTATGCTGGTCTGGGAATATACGATACAATGCAATTTATCAAGCCTGATGTTGCCACAATATGTACTGGCTGTGCTGCATCTATGTCAGCAATTTTATTATGCGCTGGTAAGAAGGGTAAAAGATCTGCACTTAAACATTCAAGAGTGATGATTCACCAACCACTCGGAGGAGTTTCAGGTCAAGCTGCTGATATTGAAATTACAGCTAGAGAGATTCTAAAGCTAAAGGATGAATTGTACCAAATTGTTTCTAAGCATAGCAATCAAAGTTTAAAGAAAGTAACCTCTGACAGTGATAGAGACTACTGGATGAAATCTGATGAAGCACTTAAATATGGAATGATTGATGAGGTCCTAATCTAATTTAGTATGAGTGAAAAAGAAATTCTATGTTCTTTTTGCGGAAGAACAAAATCACAAACAAAACTTTTAATTGCTGGTTTAGATGCACACATCTGTGATATATGTATTTCTCAAGCTGACATTATATTAAAAGATGATGAATCAAGCCATCAATTAGATTCAAGTAATTTTGATTTAAAAACCCCTAAAGAGATAAAATATTTTCTTGACAAATATGTTATCGGTCAAGACCGAGCAAAAAAAGTATTATCAGTGGCTGTTTATAACCATTATAAAAGAATACTTCAAGATAAGTCAGAAGATGAAATAGATATTCAAAAAAGTAATGTTTTATTAGCTGGACCTACAGGAACTGGGAAGACCTTGTTAGCCCAAACAATTGCAAAATTATTAAAAGTTCCAATAGCTATTGTTGACGCTACTGTTTTAACTGAAGCGGGATATGTTGGCGAAGATGTTGAAAGTATTTTAAGCAAGTTATTACAGGCTGCAGATTTTGATGTTAAAAAGGCAGAAAATGGAATTGTCTTTATTGATGAAATAGATAAAATTGCAAGGAAAAGAGATAACCCTTCAATTACTAGAGATGTTTCAGGTGAAGGAGTTCAGCAAGCATTATTAAAACTTCTAGAAGGAACTAAGGTAAATGTTCCGCCAAAAGGGGGAAGAAAACATCCAGATCAAAAATTTATTGAACTGAATACTACTAATATACTTTTTATAGCCGGAGGAGCTTTTGATGGAATTGAAAAAATTATAAAAACAAGACTGAACCTTCAGTCAATAGGTTTTAAAATGTCAAAAGAATATAAACTTCAAAAAGAAGAGGGTAATGTTTTAAGATATATTAATCCTCATGATGTTAGAAAATACGGTCTTATCCCTGAAATTATAGGAAGATTTCCTGTATTGAGTTTCCTAAATCCCCTTTCAAAAGATGCTCTTTCAGATATAATGACAGTTCCTAATAATGCTTTAATAAAACAATATAAGAAACTATTTGAAATGGATGGTATAAGTTTTTCTATTACTCCTAGTGCAATAGATTATATAGTTGATAAAGCAATGGAATATAATTTAGGAGCAAGAGGCTTAAGAAATTTATGTGAAGCTATTCTAAATGATGCAATGTTTAATCTTCCTAATACTGGAGTTAAAGATCTTAAAGTAACTAGAGTCTATGCTGATCAAAAGTTACAAATGATAGACATGATATATTTGAAAGCAGTTTCTTAATTTAAAGATTTTAATTCTTCCAAGTAATCTCTAGAATTTGAAAGTCTTGGAATTTTATTTTGTCCTCCTAGTTTCTTTTTTAAAGCCAGCCAATCATAAAACAGACCGGGTCTTGCTTTAACAACTTTTGGCATTTTCATAGTTGAATCTTTATATCTTTTTGCCTCATAGTCTGAATTTATATTTTTTAAATTTTTATCAAGAGTTTTTGTAAAATTCTCTAAATCCTTAGGTTCATTGGAAAACTCAATTAACCATTCATGACTACCTGTATCATTTGAACTCATAAATATTGGAGCTGCAGTATAATCTTTAACCCTACAATTATTTGTTTCAGCAGCTTTAGCTAATGCAACTTCTGCATTTTCTATTATTAATTCTTCTCCAAACACATTAATAAAATGTTTCGTTCTTCCTGAAACTTTTATCCTATAGGGGTTTAATGAAGTAAACTTAATTGTATCTCCCATTTTATATCTCCATAATCCTGAATTAGTAGTGATTACTATAGCATAATTTACATCAAGTTCTACGTCGCTTAGAGGGATTATTTTATCTGTATTATTAGTTGGTATAAACTCATAAAATATACCATAATCTAGCATAAGTAGTAACTCGGAGGAATAATTTTGATCTTGAATTCCAAAAAAACCTTCAGAAGCATTATATATTTCAAAATATTTGAATTTTTTTGATGGAAACATTTCTTTGAATAACGACCTATAGGGTTCGAAATTTACTCCTCCATGAAAATAAACTTCACTATTTTCCCACACTTCAAGTATATTATCCTTTTCGGTTTGTTTAAGTACATTATTAAGTAGAACCATCATCCAAGAAGGAACTCCAGCAAAACTCGTTACGTTTTGATTTAATGATTCATTTATTATTGCTTTTACTTTTTCTTCCCACTCAGGAATCAGTGAAACTTTTTGACGGGGTGTACTGCTTAATTCTGCCCAAAAAGGAAGATTGTCAATTATTATTGCAGATAAATCACCATAATAGCTGTTATTGTTTTCATAGATTTCTTTTGATCCACCTAGCCTAAGGCATTTCCCCTCTAGAAGTTTAGAGTTTTCATTATTGTTAAAATATAAGGATAGCATATCCTTTCCAGCTTTATAATGGCAATCCTCAAGACTTTCATAGCTAATAGGGATAAACTTACTCTTTGCATTAGTAGTTCCACTTGACTTTGCAAACCAGTTTATTGAAGTGCTCCAAAAAATATTCTGTTCCCCTTTCCTCATTCTTTCAATAGATTGACTTATATCTTCATAGGAAACAGTATCTAATCTATTGTTAAAATCTTTATAGCTTTTAATGCTTTTAAAATCATATTTTTTCCCAATCTCAGTATCAATATTATATACCAATAGTTTTCTAAGAACCTCTTGCTGAACTTCATTAGGAAATTTTTTAAATAATTCAATTTGATGAATTCTTTTTTTTAAAAACCAAGAAGCTACAGAATTGAATAAAGGAATTGGCATGGATTATATATATTTATTATAAATAAAAATATAATGTTCTCGGGAGTTTTGCAAAAAATGACAAGTATTTATGATAACCCTATTAGGTACATTCTAGAGTTTGAATCAAACTTTATATTAATGAATCAGGCTATTAATAAGGAAATTCATATTTCAAAAAAAGGATATTGTTGTTTGTCATGTAGCGGCAATATTGAGATTTTCGCTAATGGGTTTTGTAAAAAATGTTTTTTTGAGTCACCAAAGTCTGGAGATTGGGTTATGAGACCAGAGTTAAGTAAAGCTCATCTAGATCAGGAAGATAGAGATCTTGATTTTGAAAAAGAAATGCAATTACAGCCGCATATCCTATATTTCTCTATTACCAGTGGCCTCAAAGTTGGTGTGACAAGAGTGAAAAATATGCAAACTAGATGGATAGATCAAGGTGCTGTTGAGTCAATTATACTTCTTGAATTACCTAATAGATATTTAGCAGGTTTAGCTGAAGTTGAATTGAAAGAAGATTACTCTGATAAAACAAATTGGAGAAAAATGCTAACCAATGAAATTAATAAAGTAGATCTAATAAATGAAAAAAAGAATGCTCTTGGTAAATTATCCAATGACTTAAAAAAATATAAATCAGGAAATGATGAGGTATATAAATTTAATTATAATGTCCTGGATTATCCGAAATCTGTTAAATCTAAGAGTCTAAAGAAATATAATAAAATAAATGGCAAGTTGGTTGGTGTTAAAGGGCAATATTTAATTTTTGAAGACTCAACTGTATTTAATGTTAGATCTAACGAAGGATATGTAGTAGAAATTGGGTTAAAATAATTGTTTTACCTCACTTTCATTAAGAAATCTATACTCACCAACTTTAGTGTCAAGTTTAATATCCATAACTCTAATCCTCTTTAGTTTGGTTACCCTATATCCAAGAGCATTACACATTCTTCTAATTTGTCTATTTAACCCTTGAGTTAGAACTATTTTAAACTTATTTTCATAAGTTTTTTCAACATAACATTTTTTTGTAAGCTTACCCATAATTCTTACTCCACTTCTAATTTTTTGAATAAAATCTTTATCAATTTTTTTGTTTAGAGTAACCAAATACTCCTTTTCTTTTTTGTTTTCAGCTCTTAATACATTATTTACGATATCACCATTGTTTGTTAATAATATTAAACCTTCACTATCCTTATCTATTCTTCCTATTGTAAACAACCTTTTATTAAAATTTATATAATCTATAATATTGTTTTTTACTTTTTGATTTCCAGTACATTCAATTCCAACAGGTTTATTAAATGCTAGATATACTTTTTCTTCTTGATTATTTATTAATTCCCCATCAACTTTTATTAAATCGTCTCTATTAACTTTTGAACCTAAAACAGCAATCTCTCCATTAATATAAACTCTACCTTGTGAAATGATTTTATCAGCTCCTCTTCTAGAGCAGAATCCAACCTCGCTTAAAAATTTATTTATTCTTATTTTTCCTTCCAAACTCTAATCCATTTTAATTTCTTCACCAACTTTTAAATCAAACTTTTTTCTAAATAGCCATACAAAAAAGTATAAAAGTGGAGTATCTAAAATTGCGACTATAACTTTAAATAAAAACCCAGAAATAACAAGAACTAAAAACTTATCACTTGGTAAAATTTCAAAAATTATTAATAACGATACAATTGTAAATGTATCTATAAATTGAGAGGTAAAAGTTGAAAAGTTATTTCTTAGCCAAAGATGCTTCCCTTTAGTTAAATTTTTCCAGAAATGATAAATCCTAATATCAATATATTGTGCAATTAAGTATGTTAGCATTGATGCAAGTACTGCTAGGGGAGCATTCAAAAAAACTTGATTAAATATCTCATCATTAATAGGAGAAGCTTCTATAGCAGGGACTTGACTAGATATTAAAATCAGTAAAATTGAAAAAATTGAGGCAAAAATACCAGTTGTTACTACCTGATTAGCTTTCCTTTTACCATAAATTTCAGAAATTAAATCTGTGATCAAAAAAGTAAGAGGATAGGGTAGAATACCTACAGATAGCTCAAAAAGTTTAACACCATATATATTAATATCAAAAGGATACCAGTAAAATAATTTTGTAAAAATTAGATTAGAGGCTACAAGAGAAGTTATAAATAATCCTGCTAGAATTAGATAAATTTTACTAGCAAGAGAAATTTGATTAGTTTTCATAGTATTTTCAAATTTATGAGTAAGATTTATTTATCAATAGGCAGTAACAAAGGTAATCGTTATTCTCAAATAAAAGAAGCTCTTAAGTTGATTAGAGAAGATTTAGGAGAGATTACATCAATATCTAAAATATATGAGACTAAATCTTTGGGTTTTGAATCAGAAAATTTTTTAAACCTATGTATAGCTATTAAATCTAAACTTTCTCCTGATAAACTTTTATTCTCAATAAATAATATTGAAGAGAAAATAGGAAGAAAAAGGGATTCAAAAATAATGAAGTCTAGAGAAATGGATATTGATATTATCTTTTATTCCAATAAAACAGTAAATCAAAAAGAATTAATAATTCCTCATCCTAAGTTACAGTTAAGAAATTTTGTGTTAGTTCCATTAAGTGAGATCGCCAGTGATTTTGTGCATCCAATATTATTAAAATCTGTTAAAGAATTATTGGAATGTTCTAATGATGATGATATTCCTATAAAAACTTCACTAAGCATTATGTAGATCACATTTTTTATAAAAATCCCATAAAACAACCCCTGCTGCTACAGAAACATTAAGAGAATGTTTGGTTCCTGCTTGAGGGATTTCAAGAACGTGTTTTGAAGCTTTAATAAATTCATCTCTAACACCATCAACTTCATTACCAAATACAAAAGCATAGTTAAATCCATCGACTGGTTTAAAATCTTGAATTTTGATTGATTGATCAGCTTGTTCTACCGAAACAATTATTACATTATCTTTTTCAAGTTTATTAATTAATTCTTTTGGCTCTTTCATATACTCCCAATCTACAGAATCTGTTGATCCTAAAGCAGTTTTTGTCATCCTTTGATTCTCTGGGGTTGCAGTTATACCACAGATATATACTTTTTTAATTAAGAAAGAATCAGAGGTTCTAAATATTGATCCAACGTTGTGAATACTCCTAATATTATCTAATATAACTATAGCAGGAGTCTTATCTGCTTTTTTAAATTCTTCAATTGATTTTCTGTTTAACTCTGTATTTTTTAATTTACGCATATAAGTAAAAATAAAAATATTTACTTTAGTAGAAATGCAAATATTGTGACGAAAGCTTCAAAAGTAACACCTTTAATGAAACAATACAATGATATTAAATCAAAGTATCCAGATGCAATATTATTATTTAGAGTAGGAGACTTTTATGAAACTTTTGGAAATGATGCAGTTGTAGCATCAAAAATTCTTGGAATCGTTTTAACAAAAAGAGGAGCTGGCTCTACAAGTGAAACTGAACTTGCTGGATTTCCCCACCATTCAATAGGAAATTATTTGCCTAAGCTTGTAAAATCTGGATACAGAGTTGCAATATGTGATCAACTTGAAGATCCAAAACTTGCAAAAAAAATTGTTAAAAGAGGAGTTACTGAAATTGTAACTCCTGGAGTAGTATTAACCGATGGAGTATTAGAGCAAAAAGAAAACAACTATTTAGCATCAATCTGTTTCTTAAAAGATAAGTGTGGAATATCTTTTATCGATGTTTCAACTGGCGACTTTTATATAGCAGAAGGGTCAGTTAAACTAGCAGATCAATTATTAACTAATTATGCTCCAAAAGAAATATTAGTTTCAAAACCATCAAAAAAAATATTTCAAGAGTCATTTGATAATTTATATAACCCTTTCTTTTTAGATGATTGGGTTTTTGAAGAATCTTATGCAAAAAATAAACTGCTTACTCATTTCAATACTTCAAGCTTAAAGGGTTTTGGAATTGTTAGTGAGGATTTAGGTCAAATTGCTGCAGGAGTAATAATTCATTATCTAAATGATACAGAGCATAACAAACTATCTCACATTAATCGTATTCAAAAAATTTACCCTGATGACTATGTTTGGATGGATAGGTTTACAATTAGAAATCTTGAATTATTTAATTCAAATTTACCAGGAGGATATAATCTGGCTGATACTATTGATAATACAATAACCTCTATGGGTTCAAGGAAAATTAAAAATTGGATAGCATTTCCTCTAGTTAAAGAGAAAGAGATTAAAAGAAGACAAGATATAGTTAAATCACTAGTAAAAGATCAAGATATGTCAGAGGACTTAATGTATAATTTTGATCATCTTATAGATATTGAAAGGGTAATGACAAAAATTGCAACATATAGAGTTAACCCTAGAGAGTTAGTTCAATTAGGATATTCGTTAATGAGGGTCTCTGAAATAAAAAAAGTTTTAGGGAGTTCAAAGTCTAAAGATTTAAAAAATTTTGGCAAAAGAATTCCTAAAACTAAAAAGCATTTTGATTTAATATTTAAAACGCTGAATCAAGAAGCACCAGTTCAAATAAATAAAGGAAGCGTAATAATTGATAATTTTTCTAAAGAACTTGATGAGCTTAGATCAATTCATGAGTCAGGGAAAGAATATTTGAATCAAATACTAGAAAGAGAAACTGAAAAAACTAAAATATCTTCCTTAAAAATATCTTTTAATAATGTGTTTGGGTACTATATAGAAGTTAGAAACACTCATAAGGATAAAGTTCCAGAAGAGTGGATTAGAAAGCAAACTTTAGTTAATGCTGAAAGATATATAACAGAAGAACTAAAATTATATGAGGAAAAAATATTGACTGCAGAAGAGAAAATTAAGGCTATAGAGAATAAAATATATATAGAATTATTAGATAAACTCCAGAAATGTTTAGTTGATCTTAAAGAAATAGCTAATCTTATTTCAGAATTAGATGTGCTGAATTCTTTTTCTACAGAGGCTAGTAGATTTGATTATACCTGTCCAAAAATTTCTAAGGATCAAATAATCCGTATAAAAAATGGAAGACATCCTGTATTACAGAAAAATACTCCTTTTGGAGAGTCCTATGTGCCAAATAGTGTTTTGTTAGATAAAAAACAGCAGATAATTATGATTACAGGACCAAATATGTCTGGTAAATCTGCAATCCTGAGACAAACAGCTTTGCTTACTTTGCTTTCTCAAATTGGTAGTTTTGTGCCAGCAGAGGAAATGACATTTGGTATAGTTGATCGAATATTTACAAGAGTAGGGGCGAGTGATAATATATCTATGGGAGAATCTACATTTATGGTTGAGATGAATGAAACAGCTTCAATCTTAAACAATCTTACAAAATCTAGTTTAATTTTATTAGATGAAATAGGAAGAGGAACAAGCACATATGATGGGATCTCTATAGCTTGGGCTATAGCTGAGTATTTGCATGAACATAAAGAGAGACCAAAGGTTCTCTTTGCTACTCACTATCATGAACTTAATCAGATGGAGAGTTCTTTTAAAAGAATAAAAAACTTTAATGTATCGGTCAAGGAATTAAAAGATGATGTAATCTTTTTAAGAAAATTAGAAAGGGGAGGAAGTGCTCATAGTTTTGGAATACATGTTGCAAAAATGGCTGGTATACCAAAAACAGTGTTGTCTTCTGCAGTTAAAAAATTAGGAACTATGGAAAGAGCAAATGGATCTCCTAAAAAAAGTGATAACAGCTCAGATGACTTTCAACTTAGCTTTTTTGATATAGAGGACCCAAAAATGCAAGAGATAAAAAAAATCATAAAAGATTTAGATATAGAAAGTTTAAGTCCTATTGAAGCTTTGCTAAAACTTAATCAAATTAAAAAACAAATTGAAGATGAAAGTTGATTTACATGGAATGAATCATAATGAGGCGATAGAAAAAGTCGAGGAAATTATGCTTGTAAATTCTGCAAAAGGAAGTGTTGATTTAACTGTAGTTACTGGAAACGCCCCTTCTCTTCAGGCTAAAATTATTAATCAGATATGTGATAAACATGGTTTTGTTTATTATAAACCTCCACATAATGCAGGAGAATTAGTTATTCAATATGAGAAAATTTAGAATCCCAATTATAAATAAGTAAGGATCAAAATAGATAATAGTATCATAAAATATTTTAAATTTGCATTCGCGCGAAAGTAGCTCAGGGGTAGAGCATCACCTTGCCAAGGTGAGGGTCGCGGGTTCAATTCCCGTCTTTCGCTCAATTGCTCGAGTGGTGGAATCGGTAGACACGTTGGACTTAAAATCCAATGAACAGAAATGTTCGTGCGGGTTCAAGTCCCGCCTCGAGTACTTAAGGAAATCGTAATGAACTAGATAATAGTTTGTTACGATTTTTTTATTACCTATTTGGCAACATATTGGCAACAAAACCTGAAAAAATCTAGTCGCTTAGTCTTAAACAGCACCCCCCGGGTCAGTTTAAAATCCATTTTCTTTTTGGGGGTTCTGCTTGATAAACGGTATATAATATTTAAGTTCTAAAACCTTTTGAATGAGTTAAGCGCTATTTTTACGTCCGTACATCGCAATAAAAGCAAAGCATAGAATAGGAAGTAAAAATGAAAAGTTGATTTCTGAAATACCTGCTATACTCACATCGTTAACCCCGTAGCCCCCAAGGTCAATAATCATCCCTTGAAGCTTTGGCATAAGTGCTCCACTGACTATAGTATCTACATCCGTTAGAATCTTTAAAAAAATGATTTGTTTCGCAAAATAAAGTATTAGGCTTCCCTTTCTTTCATTGATAAAACTTTTCTTTGAGGCAAACCAACATAATTAGATAGAGGTCTGATAATCCTATTGTCAGCAGCTTGCTCCATTATATGAGCTGTCCATCCTGTAATTCTAGACATAACAAATATTGGGGTAAACATTTCAATATCAAACCCCATCATATAATATGCTGGACCTGCAGGAAAATCTAAATTAGGATAGATGTTTTTTTCTTCTATCATAGTGTCTTTTAAAATGTTTGAAATTTGAATCCATTTTTCTCCACCTGTATGAGAAGCCATTTTTTCCGCATACTTAGTCATTGTTGGAACCCTAGAGTCTCCTGATTTATAGACTCTGTGTCCAAACCCCATTACTTTTTTCTTGTTTGCTAGCGCATCTAACATCCACTTTTTCGCATTTTTTACCTCACCTACCTCTTTTAACATATGCATTACTTGCTCATTAGCTCCACCGTGTAATGGCCCCTTTAAAGCTCCAATGCCACCACAAACTGCAGAATATATATCTGAAGTGGTAGAAGTAATTACTCTTGATGCAAATGTAGATGCATTAAAAGAATGCTCTGCATAAAGAATTAATGAAACATCAAAAGCTTTTATCACTTCCATTTCAGGTATTTTATTAAAACACATATGAAAGAAATTTTCTGAAGCCGATAAATCAGTTCTCGGTGCAATAATTTTTTTTCCTTCTTTATGTCTAAAAAAAGCAGCAATGATTGTTGGAATCTTAGCCAATAATTGAATGAATTTGTCCATGTTTGTGGCTGGAGAGTCATCCCATATTCTTTTATCTTCCAAACCTAAAAAAGAGACTCCAGTCCTTAATGTATCCATTGGGTACGCCTCCATTGGAAACTTCTTAATTACATCAATTAAATCTTGAGATATATTTCTATATTCTCTTTCTTTTTCAATAAAATCTGAGTATTCAGAAAATGATGGTAATTCTCCATTTACCAATAAAAATGCAACTTCTTCCCAGCTACATTTCTCACATAAATCTTGAACAGCATAACCTCTGTATGTTAATGAATTGGTTTTCGCCATTACCTTCGATATAGATGTGTTATCTGTAATAACTCCAGCCAATCCTTTAGGAACAAAAATATTTTCTAACATCTTTGATTTGTTTCTATTGTTTCTTATTTAGTTTGAAATTATATAAGTTTTTATCAAAATTATTGTATTGTGAATATCCTAATACATCGTACAATCTTGATCTTGTTTGCATAATATCCAGTACTGAATCAGCACTTCCAGATTCTTTAATTGCATTTAATCCCTTTTCAACTCCAAACATCGCTAACCTTTGGGTAGTTACGGGATAGATTACCAAATTATATCCGAGGTTCTCTAATTCTTTTTTGGTTAATAATCTAGATTTACCAAATTCTGTCATGTTAGCTAACAAAGGAGCACTGATAGCTTTTCTAAAAGCTTCAAACTCTTTCAAAGATTTCATAGCTTCAGGAAAAATCATATCCGCTCCAGCATCAATATAGGCCTTTGCTCTATCAACAGATGCGTCAAAGCCTTCAACTCCTCTTGCATCTGTTCTTGCAATCAAAAGAAAGTTATCATCATTACGTGAATCTGCAGCAGCTTTTATTTTTTTTATCATTTCTTCTTTTGAGACCAATTGTTTACCATCTAAATGACCACATCTTTTTGGATTCACTTGATCTTCCAAATGACAACCAGCAACTCCTGCGTTTTCAACTTCTTGAATAGTACGAACCACATTCATTACTTCTCCAAAGCCAGTATCAACATCCATAATTGTTGGTAGAGAAGTTACCTTAGCTATATTGCCTGCAAATTGAGTAACTTCGGAAATTGAAGTCAATCCAATATCTGGTAGTCCAAGAGAATTAGCCATTACTGCCCCAGAACAATAGACCCCATCGAAACCATACTGCTCTACCATCTTGGCAACCATTGGATTATAAGCCCCAGGAAATTCTAAAAGTTTTCCAGAGTTTAAAGCTGATCTAAAATCTGCTCTTTTTTGTTGATGTGTTTTCTTATTAACGATCATTTAAAATATTTTTCTTTAAAATTAAATTATTATTCTCTATACTATACTTAAATTGATTATAAATCAATTTAATAGTTTAAAAAATTCCTTTGGAGTCCAAAGAATTATTTGATAAATCCGGAACCTGTATATTAAGTTCTTTTACTTCTTCCACAGATAAATTTCTTAAATTTTCCACTAATGCAATAAATCTATCTCTTTCAGCTTTTGTAATTAGTTTATTAGTTAACATATCAAATTTAGCCAAGTAATTTTCTCTTACAAAAGGCTTAGCACCAGCAGGGTGAGCATTTGCTCTTTCGATTTGATCCTCAATAATAGTTCCGTCATTCAAGGTAATAATCACCTTACCTCCAAACGCTTTTTTGTCAGGATCTTTTGCATGATACAGTTCTGTCCAATAAGGTTTTTCTATAGTTGAAACTTTGTGCCAAACTTCAATTGTCTTGGGATCTTGTGCTTTACTTCTTTCATATGAATCAACATGATGCCATTTTCCATCTAATAATGCAACAGCAAATATGTACATTATAGAATGATCTAAAGTTTCTCTTGATGCATTTGGATCCATTTTTTGTGGATCTTGTGCGCCAGTTCCTATTACATAATGAGTATGGTGGGAAGTTTCGATTAAAATATCTTTAATTTGAGAAAAATCGGAAATTTGATCTCTCATTTTAAATGCCATGTCAATCAAAGCTTGAGATTGATATTCAGCTGAATGTTCCTTAGTGTAAGTTTCTAATATTGCTCTCTTTTCTGCACCTGGTGCTGGCAAAGGAACAACATAATTAGACTCAGGACCATCTAAGATCCAGGCCAAAACCGAATCTTCTCCTTCATAAATTGGAGAAGGGGCTCCTTCTCCTCTCATTGCTCTGTCTACTGCTTCAATGGCTAATTTAGCTCCGTGTGCAGGCACATAAGCTTTCCAAGATGAAATTTCACCTTTTCTAGATTGTCTTGTTGATATTGAAACATGTAATGCTTGTTGAATTGCTTGATATGTAGTTTCAACATCTAAGTTTAACATTGCACAAATTCCCGCTGCTTGAGCAGGGCATAGATGAGCAACATGATCAATTTTATGTTCATGGAGACAAATTGCTTTAACTAAATTAACATGTAATTCATAAGAGCTTACAATTCCTCTTAACAAGTCTTTACCATCTATCCCTAATTGCTGTGCGACTGCTAATACAGCCGGAATAGAATCTCCTGGATGAGAATAATCTGCTGCTAAAAACGTATCGTGATAATCCAACTCTCTCACTGCTGTACAATTTGCCCATGCGGCCCACTCAGCATGAAACTTTTGATTATTTGGCATTCCAAAAATTGTAGCTCCCCTATCATCATGTCTGGGATGATTTACAGCCATTGCTCTAGCATTTGCGACAGGAGATCTTTCCAAAGAAGCAATTGCAACAGATGCATTATCAATAATTCTATTGATTACCATTTCCTCTACTTCTTTAGAGATTTCAACATCTTCACAAATCATTTTAGCAATTTTAAAAGCTAGCTGATCTTTTTTGGGTAAATTTTCTTTGGATGCGTAAACCCTTAAATTGTGATAAACCAAATCACTATTTGATGCTTTCATAAAAGCTTTTTTTAAAGTTATAAAATATTATTTATATAAACTGTGTTATCCCCTCTGGAAACAGTATTAAGCAACTAGATATTGAGAAATCCCAGGATAAAAAGAAAACAAATGTTGAGTTATTAAGAAGCCTTTCTAATTATTAACTTTTGTTTTTTGTCATTCATAGTTTGTTTAGGTGTTTGTCAGAGGGAGCTTAGTAAGCTCCCTTTTTTTGCAATTTCTATGTGAGCTAAATGATGTTCAGTATGCCATGCATACATTCCAACATGTTCATGAAGAAAAATATTTTTACCCATATTAGAATGATAATATGTTTTGTTAAAATCTTCTTCTGAAATAGTCTTTAGAAGACCTACCCATTTTGAATGGATACCTTCAATAATGTTTAAACTATCTTTTACATCTAATGTATTTGAATCAGCTGTAGAAAGAAATTCATCTACTTCATACATTTTTACATTTGGGTTGTCTTCAACCAATGTATGTTTTGTCCTTAAGAATGCATAAGTATGTGTATCACACCAGTGATGAATTATTTGGGCAATATTCATTCCACCTTCCCTGTATGTTTTTTTTAAATCTGATTTATTAAGACCTTTGATAGATTCTTTAATCTTCTCCGAAAAAGATTCTAATGTATCTATATCTTCTAATGTTTTTGAGAAATCAAATTCTAGATTAGCTTTATATTTTCCAATTGGAAATTTTAGTTTTTCAATATTTTCTTCCATTATATTATGTATTAGTTGTTAAAATTTTTTTTACAATTTCTCCAGAGTGATCTTCATAATTAATATGTAAAGCTGTAGGAGAATTAATCCATTCATTTATTTTATCAATATATTTTAATGAGAATTCTTTTAATACTTGAACTCCCTCTTTTTCTAAAGCAGCAGCATTAAATTGCTGTTCTATGTGATCCTTAACTGGTATTACTAGCATTGGTTTTCCTAGAAAAATCGCCTCAGAGGTTATAGAGAATCCCGCAGCACATATTATACCATAGCAGGAACCTATCTTTTTTGCAAAAAGATCATCTGATATAGAATTGATATTCACTCCTTCTATCTTGTAATTAGAATCACTTTCATTTGTAAAAATTGTCCATTCCATTTGATCTGGTATCTTTTTAATTATATCAATAATATTATTTATAGAATATGTGGGCAAATAAATTAATATTTCATTATTAGTCGAAGTATTTATTTCTCTAATTCTATCTCTAATAATAGGAGATAGTATATTTTCGTTATAGGGCCTATAATGATATCCATATCCAAGTTTTGTGGGACATAAAAAATTTATCACCCTTAGTAGTAACCTGCTATATCTTTTTGGTTTGGGCACATTCTTTGAATTAAGTACATATTGATTGCTTAGTGCTACACATTTTACTCCCTTTATCATTGAAGCCCATGCTGAAATTGGTTCATAATCACTTATTACCAGGTCATAATCTCTAACAGGACAGCTATATACATCAATAAAAAATTGAAAATAATTATTCAAAAAAACAGTCTGAATCCAATTAATTGATCCAGATTTAGATGTGAAAAATTTAAATCCTTTGTAATGTTTTATTGGAGGTTTGTAGGTTGGAAAATTATTTAAGGGACCACTAGTTATAATATCTACTTTTGTCTTTTCAGAAAATTTTGGAACCAGTTTTTGAGCACGAGAAAGGTGACCATTTCCTGTAGTTTGAATAGCATATAAAATTTTCAAAGATTAATTAAATATTAAATTATAAAGCTTCAATATATTCTAGAAAAGACTTTCCATGTATCTGACGAAAAGAACGATCAAACTCTTTTTTAGACCTAAAACCACATAAGGCCCAAATCTTATCTATTGAAGAAGGATCTTTTTTAGATATTGAGTTAGCCAAAGATAAAGCGTAATTTATCTTGGATCTATTTATTTTTAGATTAATCTTTTCGATATTAATTGGTTTTAAGGCTCATAAATGTAAAAAATAAATCATTTTAAAAAAAAAAAAATGAAATTTTCTTTTTTTACATAAAAGATTGAAGTTTCATAGCTAGTCCAGTATCACCTTTAATTTTCAATTTCCCAGTCATAACTGCCATCATTGGATTAACCTTTCCATTTTTTATATCTTCCATTAATGATCCTTTCATAATAATAGTACAGTCAGACTCCATATCTTCTAATAATATTTTGTTTTCTGATCCCGTACCATCAATGCAGATGGAGTTATCATCTATTATAAATTTTATAATTCCTCCAATAGGAGCTGCATTTTTTGCTTTTTCTTGAAACTGAGCAAGAACATTTTCTTTGTCCATAACAAATTCCTTATTTATTTTAGCAAAGTTAAACATTATAACTAATTCAATTTATTTTTAATTAGTTTAGTACCAATATAGAAAACATGAGTTATAAAATTAAAAAAGCTGCTGTATTAGGATCAGGAGTTATGGGTTCAGGAATTGCATGTCACCTTGCAAATGTAGGAATTGATGTATTAATGTTAGATATACTTCCAAAAGATTTGGAAAAAAATAAAAATAGAAATGCTATTTCTGATGGTTCTTTAATGAGAGCTGTTAAGTCTAGGCCAAACCCTTTATACAAAAAAGATTATTTGAAAAGAATTAAAACTGGGAATTTTGAAGATGATTTCTATAAAATATCTGAGGCTGATTGGATTATTGAAGTTGTAGTTGAAAACTTGGATATAAAAAAACAAATTTTTGAGAAGGTAGAAAAATATAAAACAGAGGGAGCAATTGTGACTTCTAACACATCTAGTATTCCTATTGGTTTATTATGTGAAGGTAGATCTGAAAATTTTAAGAAAAATTTTTGTGGAACACACTTTTTTAATCCCCCAAGATATTTGAGATTATTGGAGGTTATCCCTCATGATAAAACAGACTCTAAGTTGGTTGATTACTTAATGGAATTTGGAGATATAGTTCTTGGAAAGCAAACAGTGCTTTGTAAGGATACGCCTGCCTTTATAGGAAATAGAATTGGTGTTATGGCAGGAATTAAATTAATTCAATTAACTGAAAAATATAATTATACAATCGAAGAGGTTGACCTAATGACAGGTACAGTTATCGGGTATCCAAACTCAGGAACATTTAGATTACAAGATTTAGTTGGCTTAGATACTAGTGATAAGGTTACAAAATTTTTAGTTGAAAACGTAAAGAGTGACACATTTTATAGCAAACTTAAGGATCAGCCTCAAAATAAATCCTTTAAATTTTTGATCGATAATAATTTCCTTGGAAATAAATCAGGGAAAGGTTATTATGAGAAAACAAATAAAAAAGATGAAAATGGAAAGACTATAATTAATGCATTAGATCTTGAGACTAATACCTATAGAAAATCAATAAAGCCTAATTTAAAAGTTGTGAAGGAAGCAAAATCTATAGAACTTTTTGATAGAAGAATTAAATTTTTGATTGAAGGGGATTCAAATGAAAATTTATTTTATAAGGAGTACTTAGCATGTCTTTTGTCGTATTCTTCAATGAGTATCCCTGAAATTGCAGATGATTATTATCAAATTGATGATGCTACAAGAACTGGATATGCCTGGACATATGGGCCTTTTGAGATCTGGGATCTTTTAGGAATAGATGCTGGTATTAAAATGATAGAATCTTGTGATGAAAAAGTTTCTGATTGGATTCATGAAATGCAAAAAAGTGGAGCAGATGTGTTTTACAAATTTGAAGATGGAAAGAAAAAGTTCTTTGACTTAAAATCTAAAAAATATACTCCTGTTCCTAGTTCAGAATCGTTTATTATGCTAGATGCATTTAGATCAAGTAAATACATATTAAAAAACCCTGAATGTACAGTTCATGATATAGGAGATGGCGTTATGTGTATTGAGTTTCAGAGTAAAGCTGGAGCTATTGGAACAGGTATAGCAGAAGGAATATCAAAAGCTATTGACTTAGCTGAAAGTGAAGGCTGGAAAGGAATTGTTCTTGGTAATAATGACAAACAATTTTCTGTTGGTGCCAACCTAATGAATATGGGTATGTCAGCAATGCAAAAAAAATATGATGAAATTGAAAAATTTCTAGTAGGATTTCAAGATATTTTGATGAGGATGCGAACATCAAAGATCCCAATTGTAGCTTCAACTCAAGGGTTTGTTCTGGGTGGAGGTTTAGAAGTAGTAATTCATTGTGATGCTGGTATAGTTGCATCGGAGTCCTATATTGGCCTTCCCGAGGCAGGAGTAGGTTTGCTTCCTGCAGGAGGAGGAACAAAAGAGATGGCAATGAGAGTATCTAATTCATTTAATACAGGAGATGTAAAAATGCCAACACTAATAGATCATTTTAAATCTATAGCCATGGGTTTAGTATCAACATCTGCTCATGAAGCATTTGATTTGAATTATTTACAAAACACTAGGGACTTTATTTGTATGAATAGAATGAGAAATATAGGAATGGCTAAACAAAAAGTTTTAGATTTATCAGTAGGCTATGTCCCTCCATCTTTAAAACAAGATATTGAAGTTCTTGGTCGATCAGGACTTTCAACATTATATACTGCAATTAATGAATTCAGCCTAGGAGGGTATATGTCTGACTATGATGTTGAAGTCTCAAGAAAAATAGCATACGTTATGTGTGGTGGAGATTTGACAAGTTCTCAATTAGTAAGCGAGGAATATTTATTTGACCTTGAGAGAGAAAACTTTATGAGTCTTCTTGGTAATCAAAAAACTTTAGATAGAATTCAATACATGTTAATGAATAAAAAACCGTTAAGAAATTAATTATGGAAGCATATATAGTAGCTGGATATAGGTCAGCAATAGGAAAAGCAAAAAGAGGCGGCTTTAAAAATTATAGATCTGATGATTTAGCTGTAGATGTTATAAAACATCTTGCATCTCAAGTTCCAGAACTTGATACAACTAAAGTTGATGATGTAATTGTAGGCTGTGCAAATCCAGAAGGAGAACAGGGATTACAAGTTGCAAGATTAATTTCTGCAAGAGCTCTTGGAAAAGAGGTTCCAGGTGTAACAATTAATAGATATTGTGCTTCAGGTCTTGAAGCAATTTCAATGGCAGTTAGTAAAGTAAGAGCTGGATTTGGACATATTTTTGTAGCAGGTGGAATTGAAAGTATGAGCTTAATACCAATGACTGGATATAAGCTAGCACCAAGTTACAAAGCAAATTTGGACAATATGAATTATCATGTTGGGATGGGTACAACAGCTGAAGCTGTCGCGGAAAAGTATAATATATCAAGAGAAGCTTCAGATCAATTTTCACTGGAGTCTCATACTAAGGCAGCTAATGCTATTGATAAAGGACATTTTAAAGACGAGATAGTTCCTATAACTGTCGAGGAAGTATTTGTAGAAAATGGTAAAAAAGTTTCTAAATCACATGTTGTAGATACGGATGAAGGCGTTAGGAGGGATACTACTCTTGAGGCTTTATCAAAGCTAAGACCTGCTTTTAAAATGGGTGGAATTGTTACTGCTGGTAACTCATCTCAGACTTCTGATGGTGCTGCTTTTGTTTTAGTAATGAGCGAAGAAATGGTTAAGCAATTAGGAGTTAAACCAATTGCTAGAATGGTTACTTGTACTTCTGGAGGTGTAGACCCCTTATATATGGGTATTGGACCTGTTGAAGCTATTCCAAAGGCACTAGACCAGGCCGGCTTAAAACTTTCTGACATTGAGCAAACAGAGTTAAATGAGGCTTTTGCTTGTCAAGCTTTAGCTGTTATTCAAGAGGCTGGTTTAGATCCTAATACAGTGAATCTTAATGGTGGAGCTATAGCAATAGGTCATCCTCTAGGGTGTACAGGAGCTAAGCTAACCATTCAACTTCTAAATGAAATGAAAAGAAGAGATCAAAAGTATGGAATGGTTACAGCTTGTGTTGGAGGTGGTCAAGGAATAGCAGGGATTTTTGAAAGACTTTAAATTTTCTTTATTACATAGGTTACGATTCCCCATACTATAAGCTCATTTTCCTCAGTTACTTTAATTGGATTATATTTTTTGTTTTCTGGCACTAGGTATACATGATCTTTTTCAATCTTTACTCTTTTGACTGTAAACTCTCCATTTAGATAACATACAGCAATTTTGTTATTCTTTACCTCTTCGCTTCTGTCAACTACTAGAATATCACCATCATTTAGCCCAGCATCTTTCATTGATTCTCCCGATACTCTTGCATAAAATGTAGCCTCTTTATTTTTCACTAAAACTTTTTCAAGATTAATTCTTGATTCCTCAAAATCACTTGCTGGAGATGGAAATCCTGCTGATATACCATCCTTAACAAAAATATTACTAGAAGAATTTTTATCGTTTGGCTTAAATATTTTAATCTTATTTTTCTTAATCATAATACTATTTTACAATTAGAATCTCTTCAATATTAGTTGTATAATTTCTGGATAATTTTTGTCTATTCATTTTCCATATTCTTTTTTGATCTTGACTTGCAAGTCTAACTTTGTACAGACCATACTTATTATCAATACCATCTATACTTTTCATTAATTTTTTCTGCTTCTCAATATTTCTGTCAAAAAAACTAAACTGATGATTAGATTCAGGAGTTAGCCCCATCAGAATTATACCTGCTTTTTTATATACTCTACCTTTAGAATAGATCTTCTTTAAAAGTTTTATTGCAAATTTACTTATCTCAATACTTGAGTTTGTAGAAAATGGTAAAGCTCCAGTCAAACTAAAATGATATTTATCATTATTGTCTTTAAATGGATTACTACGTATATAGACAGAGATTATACTACACTCACTATTTTGTCTTCTCAATTTTTTAGAGGCAACAACAGCAAATGTTGTAATCCTTTCTATTAAATCATCAAGTGATGAAATTTCAGCTTCGAAACTTCTAGTAGTAGCTATAGATTTCTTATTATTTTTTCCTTCTTCAATACTTAGAGTTGAGATGCCTTCAAGCTCTTTTTTTAATTTTAATCCAATTATGCTCATGTTTTTTTTAACCCATTGATCGGGAAGACTTACAAAATCAAAACCAGACTTTACACCAATTTTTAATAGTTTTTTTTCATTCTGAAACCCAATACCCCAAATATCCTTGATATTTATATTCTTTAGGGATTTGATACGTTTACTATTGTTGTTGATTGAATGAAAACTATTAGTTTCATTAGAGTATTTTTTTGCAATTCTATTTGCAACTTTTGCCAGTGATTTTGTCGGTGCAAGTCCAATTGATACAGGTATGCCTGTCCATTTTAAAACAGTTTCTATTATCTCTCTACATTTCTGATCAATTGTATCTTCTGAGAATCCATCAAACTTTAAAAATGCTTCGTCAATACTGTATATTTCAACATCTGGTATAAATCGAGATATAATAGACATTACTCTATTACTCATGTCTCCATATAATTTAAAGTTGGAAGAAAAGACTTCAACCTTATTTTCTTCAAATATTTTTTTGTATTTGAATGCAGGAGTGCCCATTGGAATTCCAAGAGATTTTGCCTCATTACTTCGAGCTATAACACAACCATCGTTATTAGATAGAACAACAATAGGCTTGTCAATTAAGTCAGGCTGGAATACCCTTTCACAAGAGGCATAAAAATTATCACAGTCAATAAGGGCAAACATTATACAAAAGTCTAAAAAATATTGAAATACATTAAAAACAAGTTGTAATTTTATTAACTAAATAGCTTACTATGGATAAGTTCTCTTTTCTCAATTCAGCTCACACGAGTCATTTTGCAGAAATGTATGATCAATATTTGCAATCTCCAGATAGTTTAGAGCCAAGTTGGAAGGCTTTTTTTCAAGGGTTTGATTTTGGAATGGAAACATCAAATGTCACATTTGAAGAAAAAAAGTTTGAGGTTCCTGAGAACATAAAAAAGGAGTTTCAAGTTGTTAATTTGATTGATGCGTACAGAAAAAGAGGACATTTATTTACAATTACAAATCCCGTTAGAGAAAGGAGAAAATATTCTCCAACCCTTGATATACAAAATTTTGGTCTTGAAGAAACAGATTTAGAATTAGTTTTTAGTGCAGGAGAAATTGTAGGTTTAGGTCCAGATAAGCTAAAGAATATAATTAAACATTTAACAAAAATCTATTGTACATCGATAGGCGTTGAATATATGTATATTAGAGATCCTGAAAGAGTTAAATGGATACAGAATAAAATTAATATTAATGGAAATCATCCAAATTTTTCAAAAGATCAAAAACTGAGTATTTTAAATAAACTCAATCAAGCTCACACATTTGAAAATTTTCTGCAAAAAAAATATGTTGGACAAAAAAGATTCTCTCTAGAGGGGGGGGAATCACTGATACCAGCAGTTAATTTTCTGATTCAATTGGCTGCTGAAAAAGGAATTTCTGAAGTTGTTATGGGAATGTCTCATAGGGGAAGACTTAATACTCTAGCTAATATTTTTGGAAAATCAGCTAATGAGATTTTTTCTGAATTTGAAGGTAAAGATTATGAAGAAGAAGAAGATATTTTTGATGGAGATGTAAAATACCATTTGGGATGGACTTCAAAAAGAGAAACTGATAGTGGGGTTAAAATAAATTTAAATTTAGCTCCAAACCCTTCACATCTTGAGTCTGTTGTTCCAGTAGTCCAAGGAATTACAAGAGCTAAAATTGAAAATGAACTTGACAATAAATCAAATAAGATACTTCCAATAATTATTCATGGAGATGCTGCTTTAGCTGCACAGGGAGTGGTATATGAAGTTGTTCAAATGTCAAAACTTAAAGGTTATTCTACTGGGGGAACTATTCATATTATAATAAATAATCAAATTGGATTTACTACCAATTATCTTGATGGTAGGTCAAGTACATATTGTTCAGATGTAGGAAAAGTTACTTTATGTCCAGTTCTTCATGTTAATGCTGACGATGTAGAAGCAGTTGTGCATGCTGTATCTTTTGCTCTTGATTATAGAATAGAATATGGTAAAGATATATTTATTGACCTTCTAGGTTATAGAAAGTATGGACATAATGAAGGAGATGAACCAAGATTTACTCAGCCTAAGTTATATAATTTAATATCCTCTCATTTAAATCCAAGAGATATTTATTCAAATGAATTAATTAGTCAAGGAATAATAAATCAAGATTACATTCAAAAAATTGAATTAGAATATTATGAGTCTTTAGAAAATGAACTGATTGAAACAAAGAAGAAAAGGAAAACAAAAATTACCCCTTTTATGCAGAAAGTTTGGAAAGACTATAATCGAGTTGATGAGGAGGCTATGAAGAAGGATTTTGAAACAAATTTCTCTAAAGAAAAACTTTTAGAAATTGCAAAATCAATTACTGAGCTTCCTGAAAATTCAGGTTTCTTAAAAAAAATCTATAAGCTTTTTGAAAAAAGGAAAAAAATGTTTTTTGATGAAAACAAAGTTGATTGGGCCCTTGCAGAGCAGTTGGCATATGGGACATTATTATCCGATGGGTTCAACATTAGAGTGTCAGGTCAAGATGTTGAAAGAGGGACATTTTCACACAGGCATGCAGTTTTAAAATCAGAAGATTTTGAAGAAGAGTACCTTCCTTTAAATTCAATTAAGTCTAAACATAAAGGTGAGTTCAAAATATATAATTCTCTTTTATCTGAGTATGGAGTTTTAGGATTTGATTATGGGTTTGCACTTGCTAGTCCAAAATCTTTAACAATTTGGGAGGCTCAATATGGTGATTTTTCAAATGGAGCTCAAATAATCATTGACCAGTATATTTCATCTGCAGAGGATAAATGGAAACTTCAAAACGGAATAGTATTATATCTACCTCATGGTTATGAAGGTCAAGGAGCAGAACATTCATCTGCAAGGATTGAGAGATATCTTCAACTATGTGCTAATGATAATATGTATGCTGCTAACTGTACAACACCATCAAATCTATTTCACATCTTAAGAAGGCAAATGGTTACTAGTTTTAGAAAACCACTTATATTATTTACTCCAAAAAGTTTAATTAGACATCCTGAGGTTTCCTCAAACATAGATGATTTAATTACAGGTAAATTCAAAAAAGTTATATCAGATGATGATGTAAATCCAAAAGATGTTTCTACTGTAGTATTTTGTTCAGGAAAATTCTATTTTGATTTGTTGAAATTTAGAAGAGAAAAAAACATTAAAAATGTTGCTCTTATTCGATTAGAACAACTTTTCCCTTTACCTATTAGAGAAATGAATTTAGAATTAAAAAAGTTTTCAAAAGCAACTGATTTAGTTTGGGCTCAAGAAGAACCAAGAAACATGGGAGTTTGGAGTCATTTTTTAATGCATTATCCTAATGCTAATCAATTTAGACCTGCTACAAGAAGACCTTATGGTTCAACGGCATCAGGAAGCTATGCTAGATTTGAAAGAAGGCATAACCAGGTTATTGAATATGTTTTTGATAAAGAAAAAGATAACTTCAGAAAATAATCTTTTAAATTGATTAATTTTGATAACAACCTTGTAAAGTAGAAAAATAAATTATGGTGCATGAAATGAAAATTCCATCTCCTGGAGAATCTATAATGGAAGTAGAAATTTCTCAATGGTTGGTGTCTGATGGAGATATTGTTTCTAAAGATCAAACTATTGCAGAGCTTGATTCCGATAAAGCTACTTTAGATTTACCTGCTGAAACTTCTGGTAAAATTTCTTTAAAAGCTGAGGAGGGTGATACCATGTCTGTAGGGGAGGTTATCTGTCTTATTGATACTTCTTTTGCTTCTGAAATAAATTTAGATAAAGAAGAATCAACATCAAATGTTGTAAAAGAAGAAACAATAAAATCAAATCCTGAAGAAGTTACAGCGACACCTTTAGCAAAAAATATTGCCAAACAAGCAGGAGTTAACTTAAACCAAATAAGTTCAAAGGGAGAAAAGATAACAAAGCAAGATGTGCTAAAAGCTGTTCCTGCAATGGGATCTGTAAATGATGATAATAGATCAGAGACTAGAGAAAAGTTATCCTTATTAAGGAGAAAAGTAGCCGAAAGATTAGTGGCTGTTAAGAATGAAACTGCAATGTTAACAACATTTAATGAAGCTGATTTATCTCAGATTTTTGATTTAAGAAAAAAATACAAAGATCTGTTTTCTACTAAACATGGAGTAAGTCTTGGTTTTATGAGCTTTTTTACAAAAGCTGTTACAAGGGCTCTTCAGCTTTACCCTGATGTCAATTCTATGATTGATGGAGAACATAAGGTCTCATATAATTATACGGATATAAGTATCGCTGTTTCAGGGCCAAAGGGTTTAATGACTCCTGTTCTTCGAAATGCGCAGAATTTATCATTTGCATCTATCGAACAAGAAATAAAAAGGCTTGCTGATTTGGTCAGGGATAAATCTATTACAGTTGATGATTTAACAGGAGGAACTTTTACAATTTCAAATGGGGGAGTTTTTGGTTCAATGTTATCAACTCCTATTATTAATCCACCACAATCTGGAATATTAGGAATGCATAATATAATCAATAGACCAGTCGCTATTGGAGAAAAAATTGAAATAAGGCCAATGATGTACTTAGCTTTATCATATGACCATAGGATAATTGACGGAAACCAGTCAGTGGGGTTTTTAATTGCAGTAAAAGAAGGTGTTGAGGATCCAATAAATGTTCTGATGGATGGTAACATTGAAAAATCTTTAGCAATCTAATAAATTGATTGATACACATACACATTTATATTTAAAACAATTTAATGAAGACATTGATGATGTTATTTCTAGGGCATTATCTGTTGGTGTAAATAGATTCTACATGCCTTCAATTAACTCTTCATATAATAAACAAATGCTTCAGTTGATGTCTAGATACCCAAAAAATATTTTTTGTATGGTTGGACTCCATCCTTGTTATGTAGATGAAAATTATAAAAAAGAGCTTGATTTTGTTCGAGATGAAATTGAAAGGAATAAATATTATGCAATTGGAGAAATAGGAATTGATCTTTATCATGAAAAAAAGTTTTTTAAAGAACAGATAATAGCTTTTGAAGAACAAATTAATTTATCAATTTCTTATGATCTGCCTATTGTTATTCATTGCAGGGAATCATTTAATGAGATTTATGATGTTTTAAAAAAATTTAAATCTAAAAATATCAAAGGAATCTTTCATTGTTTTTCAGGTTCTATTGAAGAAGCAAAAAAAATAATTGATTTAAACTTTAGTCTTGGAATAGGAGGGGTTGTAACTTTTAAGAATGGTAAGATATCAGAATTTTTAAGTCAAGTTCCTATTGAGAAAATTGTCTTAGAAACAGATTCCCCATATCTTGCCCCTGTTCCTTATAGAGGGAAAAGGAATGAAAGCTCTTATATTGAATTAGTTGCAAAGAAAATTGCTGAAGTATATAATCTTGATTTTGATTATGTAAATGAAGTGACAGATAAAAATGCAATAGATATTTTTGGCAGTTGAATTAATTTTAATATAGAGGGGTGGCCGAGCGGTTTAAGGCGCGCGCTTGGAAAGCGTGTATTCTGAGAAATTGGAATCGAGGGTTCGAATCCCTTCCTCTCTGCTAACCTATTTTTTGATTTATAACTGATTGTATAGAATAGTTTTATTCTCACTTCATATACTTTATTCTTATTATCTTTAGCATTTACAAAAAGGTACATGAGTGCCAAACTAAAAACTAAAAATTACAAAATGCAAACCAGTAATTCTATGCGTTATGTTGCACTCACTTTGTGTGTAATATCCATCCTTTTTTTAAGTTGTAATCCATCAAAAGAATCTAATAGTATCGATTTATGGGCCACTTTAGAGCCTTTACCATTAGACCCTACTATTGAAGCTCAAATTGATGAAATGCTTCCTAAACTTACTTTAGAACAAAAGGTAGGGCAAGTAATTCAGGCAGATAGTGGGTCTGTAACTCCTGAAGAAGTACAAGAATACCGATTGGGTTCTGTGTTGAGTGGAGGAAATTCTGCTCCGGGTCCATTGCCATACGCCGACTCAAAAACGTGGCTTGAAATGGCAGACAAATACTACAATGCCTCAATTGATAATGAGGGTGTTGAAATAGCTATCCCAATTATTTGGGGAATTGATGCTGTGCATGGGCATGCCAATTTAAAGGGCGCCATTGTTTTCCCTCATAACGTTGGCTTAGGTGCCATGAATAACCCTGATTTAATTGAAAAAATTGCAAGTGTTACTGCGCATGAATTAACCGTATCTGGACATGATTGGACTTTTGCTCCTACTCTTGCAGTGCCACAAGATTTGAGATGGGGAAGAAGTTATGAAGGGTTTTCAGAAAACCCTGATGTTGTTCAGTCTTATGGAGACCGTATTGTAATTGGTTTACAAGGACAATTTGGTTCAGATGATTTTATGGGCGATGGAAAAGTAATTTCTAGTGCCAAGCATTTCTTAGCTGATGGTGCTACTCAAAACGGAGTAGATCAAGGTGATGCCTTGATTAGTGAAGAAGAATTAAGTACAGTTCATGCTGCTGGATATTATAGCGCTATTCCTGCTGGTGTACAAACAGTGATGATTTCATTTTCTAGTTGGCAAGGAAGAAAACTACACGGCGATAAAGAATTGCTAACAGATTTATTGAAAGGAAAAATGGGCTTCAATGGATTTGTAGTTGGTGACTGGAATGGTCACGGTCAAGTACCAGGATGTACCAATACAGATTGTGCACAATCGTTAAATGCAGGGTTGGATATGTATATGGCGCCAGATAGTTGGAAAGGCTTATATGAAAGTACTCTACAACAAGTAAAAGATGGAACCATTTCTATGGAACGTTTAGACGATGCCGTTCGTCGTATTCTTAGAGTAAAACTCGCATCAGGTGTTTTTCAAAAAGGTGCTCCGAGTACTCGTGCCAATGCGGGTAACGAAAGCTTTTTGGGCTTGCCAGAACACAGAGCCATTGCAAGACAAGCGGTAAGAGAATCTATGGTACTGCTTAAAAATAACAACCAAGTATTGCCTATTGATGCTTCTAAAACAATATTGGTTGTTGGAGATGGTGCTGCTAGCATTTCTAAAGCCAGTGGTGGATGGACACTTTCTTGGCAAGGAACTGGTCATACCAATGATGAATTCCCTAATGGAGCATCTATCATACAAGGCATTGAAGAAGTCGTTAATGAAGCAGGTGGAAAAGTAATTTTCTCTCCAAATGGTGATACTTCTATAAAAGCTGATGCTGTGATTGCGGTATATGGAGAAGATCCTTACGCAGAATTTCAAGGAGATCGTGAGAACTTAGATTTTGTTCCTAACGGATTTGACGTTAACAAATTGGCTGCCTATAAAAACAAAGGAATTCCTGTAGTATCTGTATTCTTATCCGGACGTCCAATGTGGACGAATCCAGAGATTAATAATTCTGATGCATTTGTTGCTGCATGGTTACCTGGCAGTGAAGGTGGTGGTGTTTCTGATCTATTATTCCAGAGAGATCCATCATACGATTTCATGGGTCGATTGTCTTTTACATGGCCAGCCAGCGCCGTGGTTTCAGAAAACAATGAAGCTCTATTTAAATTTGGGTATGGACTTACCTATGCTAGTACAGACAATCTTGATGTATTCCCAGAAAAATCTGGATTAGAAAATAGCGACGTAGCTTCAACAGGTGAATTCTACAGCAAAGGAGCTGCAGTTGCTCCTTGGGGCTTATGGTTAAGCTCTGGAGATTTGGTAAAGCAAATCGCAAGCTTCCCAGCATCTGTCGGCGGATTGATTATAAGTAAAACAGATCATATAGCTCAAGAAGATGCCTTACGAATTAACTGGACCAAATCTGATGGAGATTATTTGCGCATTTCTTCTGCTAAGCCAAATGATATGGCTCGTCAGTCAAATGGTGCTATGGAATTAACTTTTAATGCAAAATCATTTACTGGTTCTGATACTGTTGTACAAATTGGCCAATGTGATGCCAGTGCTACCTGCGATAACACATTAGATATTACCATAAGTGGTGACTGGAACGAGTATAGAATTAGCTTAAGCTGTTTTGAAAAATTAGGAGTAGACATGACCAACATCACTTCTGCATTAGTAATCAAAGCACGAAAGGGTGTTGATATTGGATTGGGCAATGTGCGTTTGGAATCAGATTTAGATGCCAAACCTGGTTGCGATGGGAATTAACATTAATTTTTGTAAATTGTGTTATTCAGAATATCTATTTAATCTGAATAATAAACCTAAAGAAAAAAATTAATTCTTTAAAAATGTTGTGTTTATGATAAATAAGTTTCAATTTTTAATTATTGTTTTTACATTTTTCATTTTTAAATTCGGTTTCTCACAACCTGAGGTGCCAGTTGAGAAATGGAAAAATAAAACTATTCTTCTTGTAGGGGCGCATCCAGATGACGATTATCAATCTCATGGAACATTAGCCCTTTTAAACAAAAATTCAAATAAAATCTTTATTCTCACCTTAACAACAGGAAATGTAGGAACTAAGGATCTCACCATAAGTAAGAATGATTTGTCTATTATAAGAAGAAAAGAACAGCTTGAAGCAATGAAAGTTCTAGGCTTAACAGAAAAACAATATATTAACTTAGGATATGATGATGGGAGACTTGAATTTGCAAATAGAGAGGAAATTATTGGAAAAATTGTTTATTACATAAGGAAAATAAAACCAGATATTTTAATGTCTTTTGATCCAGGATTCAATTACCAGGTCTGGCATAAAAGTGATCATAGAGCTTCAGCATATTTAACTGCTGACGCAGTAAGAGCTGCAGAGTGGCATCTAATGTATGAAGGACAAATTATTCACCAAAATTTAAAAGCTTACGCTGTTCCTGAATTTTTATTTTACGGGGGTAATATCGATGATAAAAATACCGACGTTGATATTTCAGGATTTTCTGAATTAAAAATACTGTCGGGGTCGAAGTACATTAGCCAATTTTCTTCAAGTGGATGGAACAAATATCTTGGTTCTGATTTGGATAAGTACCCAGATGGAGAAAAAGAAAAAGTATTCAATAGATTAAAAAATAGAATAAAATATTATAACGGTAAACCAATTGAACGATTTAGGTATTATAAAGGTATGCCGGATGGAATGGGAAGAGAAAAAAGAGACTAATAATTCGTAGTTTTTACTGATGTTGAAAGTGGTAAAAAAATATATATACAAACTTCACTTTATTTTATTAATATTTAGTTCATGTAATAATGAAATAGATAATCCACTTAAAGAATATGTTTATGGAACACAGCATGAATATAGTTATGAAATAGTTGATTCGATAATTGCAGAAAAATGGACTGGATACCATGTTAAGATGATATCAGGAAATTGGCTTAATCAAGACTTGGTTGATGAGGTTGAATGGTGGCATTATGTTGATATTATAATCCCTAATGAGGTAGAATTTGATAAATCTCTAATGTTTATAGATGGTGGCACTAAAGATGAAGACTTTTTTAGATTAGATAGTACAAGTATTTCATATGCAATAAAAAGTAAGTCAATTATTGCAAATATTAGCAATATCCCCTTTCAACCAATAAATTTTTTAGAGTCTGAACAAAATGCTTTTTATGAAGATGATCTAATAGCATTCTCTTGGAATAGATTTTTAAAATCAGGAGCTAAAAAAAATGATGTAGAGTGGCTACCAAGATTGCCAATGACTAGAGCAGTTGTAAGAGCTATGGATCTTGTTCAGGATATTGCTCAAAAAAATAAAATAGATGTAACTGAATTTGTTGTTTCAGGAGCATCTAAAAGAGGCTGGACAACCTGGACAACTGCTGCAATTGATAAGAGAGTTATTGCAATAGCTCCAATGGTTATTGACATGTTAAACTTAAATGAATCTCTTGAAAATCATTATAGAAGTTATGGAGAGTATTCTCTAGCTATTCAAGATTATGTTAATTATAATATTCCAGATTGGATGGTTACAAAAGAATTTGAAATTTTAATGAAATATGTTGAGCCTTATTATTTCAAAGAAAAGTTTACAATGCCAAAACTATTAATTAACGCTGGTTCTGATGAATTTTTTTCAACTGATTCATGGAGGTTTTATTTTAATGAGTTACCAGGAGATAAATATCTTCAATATATTCCAAATGTTAACCATTCTTTAAATGGAAGATATTTAAATGAAAATTTATTTTCTTTTTATACAAGAATTATAAACGATCAGGTTTTTCCAAAGTTAATTTGGGAAATAAAAAATGATAGTCTAATTAGTCGAGTAGTTACTAATCAAGACTATAAGGTTTCAATTTGGAAAGCAAATAATGAAGACACAAGAGATTTTAGGTTATGGGAAGAGGGGAAGCTATGGAGCCAAACACCAATTGATAGAAATAGTTTAAATAAATATAAAATCAATTTAATAAATAATAATAGTGGCTATACAGCTACTATGCTTGAATTTATATTCAACCCTGATTCAGAATTCCCTCTGACATTAACTACAGGTCCATATGTAACCCCTAATAAATACCCATATGATAGTTATATTCCAAACAGGGTAGATGTTATAAAAAATGATTAGTAAATCCTGATGAAAAAAAGTTTGAATCGTATGTATTTTTTTTTATCTTTCCAATCTCAATTATTGAAAATATTACAAAAATGAAAAAAATATTAATCTCTTTCTTCTTGTCTGCTGTTGTAAGTATTGTATTTACTTCAAGCGCTTATGCTTTTACAAATGTCAATCTAACCACTCAAGAAGATTCAGAAGCCGTTCAAGAGGATTCGGCAACTGAACAAATGATGGAATCTTCATCAGAAGATACCTCTGCTAATTTTACTCAAGAAATAAAGAAACGTTTTATTGAAGGTGGGCCTAGCTTTATGGGAATAGTTTTAATCTGTTTAATTTTAGGTTTAGCTATTTCGATTGAAAGGATCATATACCTTAATCTTTCCACTACTGATACTGATAAATTAACTTCAGGAGTTGAAGCTGCTCTTAAATCTGGAGGAGTTGAAGCTGCAAAAGAAGTTTGTAGAAATACTAAAGGACCTGTTGCTTCAATTTTTTATCAAGGACTTGATAGATCTAAAGACGGAGTTGATAGTGCAGAAAAAGCTGTTATTGCTTATGGTGGTGTCCAAATGGGACAGTTAGAAAAAAATGTTTCATGGATTTCTCTTTTTATTGCTTTAGCTCCAATGCTTGGTTTCATGGGGACTGTAATAGGGATGATTAATGCATTTGATAAAATTGAAGCTGCAGGAGATATGCAACCATCTTTAGTTGCAGGAGGAATTAAAATAGCTCTTTTAACAACAGTATTTGGTTTAATTGTTGCTATTATTTTGCAAGTATTCTATAACTATATAGTCGCTAAAATTGATTCAATTGTTAATGATATGGAAGATTCATCAATTACACTAATTGATATACTTTCTTCATATAAAAAATAATTTAGCATGAACACAAAAATTTATAATAATGAATGTAAGTAGAACGATAGAAGATAAACAATCTTATAAATTAACTAGAATTGGGTGTATAGCCTTAGGAGTCTTAGGAGTTATTTCTCTTTTCCTTGTCTTTATTACAGGAGATGATGCAATTAAATTTGGTGATGGTCTTGGAGCAATAACGCCAATAATCTTATTAGGTCAATTAACTTTATTAGTTGCTGTAGTAATAACTTCAATCTATGCTCTAAAAGGGCTTATGGCTGATAAAGCTAAATTAAAAAGTTCATTGATGTTTGTTGGAATATTTTTAGGAATATTCCTAATTGCTTTCTTATTATCTAAAGGTGTTGAAACACCTATGAGAAATGGTAAAGTCTTATCAGCTACAGGCTCAAGACTTATTGGAACTGGAATTAGAGTATTTTATATTTTAACAATTATTGCTGTGGGACTTATGGTTTTTACAGGACGAAAAAGATCTTTAAAAAAATAAGCTGTGCGTAGAAAACCTCCAGAGATAAGTACGGGATCAATGGCAGATATTGCCTTTTTGTTATTAATTTTCTTCTTAGTAACAACAACTATTGAGACAGATAGTGGGATTAATAGAAAACTTCCTCCAATGGAAGATCAAATAGACCCTCCTATTGTTAGAGAAAAAAATATTTTTACAGTTGTAGTTAATAAATACAGTCAAATCCTAGTTGAAGAAAAATTAACTGATATTAAAGATTTAAGAGGACTTGCAATGGAGTTTCTGGATAATGGAGGAGGCAGAGGGGAGGAAGCTTGTGATTACTGTCAGGGTGATAGAAACCCTAGCTCTTCAGATAACCCAGATAAAGCAATTATCTCTTTAAAAAACGATAGGGAAACACCTTATAAGGCCTATATATCTGTGCAGAATGAATTAGTAGCTGCATATAATGAACTTAGAGATCGTGAATTTATAAATAGATATCCAAATGAAGGGTTGACATATGTTCAAGCAGATTTTATTTATAGCGATCCAAGGACAACAATAGCTCAAAAGATGAATTTAAAAGAAAAGTTAGAAGTAGTTAAAAAATTATATCCTCAAAAGTTATCTGAGGCAGAACCAAGTAAAGTAAAATAAAATGGCAAAATTTAGTAAAAAGAAAAGTGGAGAACTACCAGCTATTTCAACAGCATCACTTCCTGATATTGTTTTTATGTTATTATTCTTTTTTATGGTGGCTACTGTTATGAGAGATAGTACTTTAATGGTTCAAAATACTTTGCCAGCTGCTGATCAAATTCAAAAACTTGATAAAAAAGATAGGGTAATATACATATATGCTGGTAAACCTTCAAGTAGGTATCGAGAGACCTATGGTACAGAAGCACGAATTCAATTAAATGATAAGTTTGCAACTGTTGATGAGGTTGGAGCATTTATTTTAGCTGAAAGAGCAGCCAAGAGAGAAGAACTTCAAAATGTTTTAACAACCGCTCTTAAAGTAGATGGTGACACTAAGATGGGTATAATTAGTGACATTAAGCAAGAATTAAGAAAAGTTAATGCTCTTAAGATAAACTATACAACTAGAGTTGGTGATTATACTCAAAACCTTAATTAATTTAAGATTAAAATTTTTACTTAATCTTTTTATCTGTCTTTTTTCAGTTCAATATGTTTTTTGTCAAGAAAATAATCAAAAATATAAGGAAGACCAATTTTATTTTGGAGTCAGTTATTTTTTGCAGGCTAAAGAAATCACTGATTTTAAGCAAAATGGATTCTCAGGAAACTTTCAAGTTGGTTTTATAAGAGATATTTCATTAGATAAAAAAAATCAGAAGGCTCTTGGTATAGGAGTTGGATTTGAAAGAAACAAATTCACATCAAATATTCAACCTTTTCTTAATTCTGATGATCAAGTTGATTATAGACTTGTTGTAAGTCGTTTTCTTGAATCTAAGAATGAATTAAATTATTCATCAATTGTGTTCCCAATTGAATTAAGATGGAGAACTTCTTCTCCAAATAAATATGATTTCTGGAGAATTTATGGAGGTTTAAAAATTAAAAGGAACTATTATATTTATTCAAATCCTTCATATGGACGTTCTTTAACAATAAAAAAACGAAGAGAGTGGACAAATTCGATTTATTTAAACTCTGGGTTTAATACTTGGAATATTCATTTAGAATATGATCTAAACTCTATATTTGAAAACAAAAAAACAGATATAGGAGAAGAAATTGATATTAATTTTTTTAAAATAGGTTTGATTTTTTATATTCTATAACTCTTTTCTTAGTCTAGCAACTGGAATACCCATTTGTTCTCTATATTTTGCTATTGTTCTTCTAGCAACTTTATATCCTGCATCTATAAGTCTTTTTGATAATTCAAGATCAGCAAGAGGTTTATTTTTATTTTCATTATCAATTATTTCTTTTAAGATTTTTTTAATTTCAATAGTTGAAATATCTTCACCTTCAATATTTTTCATACCTTCAGAAAAGTAACTTTTTAGTAGTTTAATACCATAAGGAGTGTCAATATATTTGCTATTTGCAACTCTTGAAATAGTTGAAATATCCATATCTACTTTTTTAGCTATATCTTTAAGAATCATAGGTTTTAGTAGCTTCTCTTCCCCTGTTAAAAAATAATCTTTCTGAAAATCAATTAAAGCATTTATTGTTACAAAAAGAGTTGTTTGTCTTTGCTCAATAGCCTCAATAAACCATTTAGCTGAATCTAGTTTTTGTTTAATGAATTGGATAGCTTCATTTTGACTTTTCTTTTTATTCGGATCATCTTTATAACCCTTAAGAATTTCTTTATAAGAATTTGATAGTTTTAATTCAGGTGAATTTCTTCTATTTATCTCTACTATAAGATTCCCATCTTCAAGAGTTAAAATAAAATCAGGTATTATAGTATTATTTTGAACTTCTGATGATATTGAGCCTCCTGGTTTTGGATTTAACTTTGAAATTTCATTAATAGATTCCTTTAACTCTATATCAGAAATGCCTAGTCTTTCAATAAGTTTCTTATATTTTTTACCCGAGAATAATTCAAACTCATTCTCTATAATTTTTAAGGCATTAAATATTGATTTTTTATTTTTATCTTTTCTATTTAGCTGGAGTCTTAAACATTCTTTAAGAGATCTAGCTCCAACTCCAGGAGGATCAAGTTGTTGAATTTTTTTCAAGATTAATTCCACTTTTTCTTTTTCTACAATTAAGTTTTGCGTAAAAGCAATGTCATCAATTAGGTCATCAATATTTCTTCTAACATATCCACTTTCATCAATACTTCCAATAATAAAATCTGCAATTGGTTTATCAGCTTTATCAAGCATCAAATTTTTCGCTTGATTATCTAAAAATTGATGAAAACTTATTCCTCCAGATACTGGAATTTCTTTATTAGAAGAATCATTAGGGTTATAATAACTTAATTCATATGACGGGGTATCATCCTCTGATAGGTAAGAGTCGACATCAATTTCATTTTCATTAAAATTTTCTTCTTTATTATCTAATTCATTGTTTGTATCTAAATCCTCTACCCCTCTTTCTAATGCAGGATTTTCTTCAATTTCATTTTTTATCTTTTCCTCAAATTCTAGTGTAGATAGTTGAATTAATTTCATAAGCTGTATCTGCTGAGGAGACAGCTTTTGAGAAAGTTTTAATTGGAGTTTCTGATTCAGCATTAATAATTAGTTATTTATAACAAAATTAAAAAAAGAAATTTTATCAATTTTTAAATTAAAAAGAAGCATTTTTTGATGATCTTGGATATGGTATAACATCTCTTATATTTGACATACCAGTACAAAACTGAACAAATCTTTCAAATCCAAGTCCAAAACCACTATGAGGTACTGAGCCATATTCTCTTAATTCTAAATACCACCATAATTCATCTTCATCTATTCCATTCTCTTTAATCCTTTTCTTAAGAACTTCAAGTCTTTCTTCTCTTTGGGATCCTCCAATTATTTCTCCAATACCAGGAAATAAAACATCCATAGCTCTGACTGTTTTCTTATCATCATTTAATCTCATGTAGAATGCCTTTATTTTTGATGGATAATCATATATAATTACTGGAGATTGAAAATGTTTTTCAACTAGATATCTCTCATGTTCACTTTGAAAATCAACACCCCACTTATCAATTAAAAATTTAAACTTCTTTTTTTTGTTTTTATTTGAGTTTTTTAGAATTTCAAATGCGTCTGAATATGAGATTCTTATAAAATCATTATCAATAACAAATTGAATTTTTTCTATTAAATTTAATTCACTTCTTTCATTTTGTGGTTTTGTTTTTTCTTCATCTAAAAGTCTTTCACTTAAAAATTTTAAATCATCTTGACAGTTTTTAATAATAAAACGTAAAATAGATTTAACAAATGACTCTGATAAATCCATATTGTCTTCTAGATTATAAAAAGCCATTTCAGGTTCTATCATCCAAAATTCAGAAAGATGTCTAGAAGTATTTGAATTATCAGCTCTAAATGTTGGCCCAAAAGTATAAACATTTCCTAAGCCTAGGGCATATGTTTCAGCTTCAAGTTGACCAGAGACAGTTAAGCTTGTTTTTTTTCCAAAAAAATCTTTAGAATAATCTATTTCTCCTTTTTCATTTTTCTCAATATTTTTAAGATCTAGAGTTGAAACCTTAAACATTTCTCCTGCCCCTTCAGCATCACTTGAGGTAATTATAGGTGTATTTACATAATAGAACCCTTTTTCATTAAAAAAACTATGTATCGCATAAGCTAAATTAGATCGAACTCTCATTACTGAGCTAAATGTAGAAGTCCTAATACGAAGGTGAGCCTGTTCTCTTAAAAATTCAAAACTGTGTTTTTTTGGCTGAATAGGATATTTTTCAGGATCAGATATACCTATAACAGATATATTTTTAACAGCAATTTCAATTTTTTGTTCTGAACCAATACTCTCAACTATTTTCCCAGTAATTATAATTGATGATCCAACATTTATATTTTTTAGTGTTTCAGCATCTGTAGTTTCAGAATTTATAACACATTGAATATTTTTTTGAGACGATCCATCATTTAATTCGATAAATCGATTTCCTCGAAAAGCTCTAACCCAGCCACCAATACTGATATCGGATTTTTTAGATTTTTCGGAAAATATTTCTTTTATTTTTGTAAGAGTCATTAATTTTCTATACAGTTAATATATCTTTTTCTTTAGAAGAGAACATATCATCAATAATCTTAATGTATTTATCAGTTAGTTCTTGTATATCTATTTCATTATTTGATTTCAAATCTTCTGATATTTCCAAAGATTTAATATTTTGATTAGAATCTTGCCTGATATTTCTTATTGTAACTTTAGCTGAATCAGATTCAGATTTTGCAACCTTAGATAATTCGATTCTTCTTTCTTCTGTTAATGGAGGGATATTAATTATAATAGATTCTCTATTATTTACAGGATTAAAGCCAAGATTTGAGTTAATAATACTTTTTTCTATTTCATCTAGTAAAGATTTTTCCCATGGTTGAATAGATATAGTTTGATTATTTGGGGTGTTAACATTTGCAACCTGGTTAAGAGGGGTTTGACTACCATAGTAGTCTACTGAAATATTCTTTAACATTATAGGATTAGCTTTCCCAGCTCTAATTTTAGATAGCTCACCATCTAGATGATTAATTGCAGAAATCATATTTTCTTCTGCGTTTTTTATAATATTTAAATTGTCATTCATATTTTTAATCTTATGAGAATACCCTAGTCCCTATTTTTTTGCCAGAACCAACTTTTGTTAGATTTCCTTTAATATTTATATCAAAAACAATAATAGGTAATTTATTTTCTTTACTTAATGTAAAAGCTGTTGTATCCATTATTTTAAGACCTTTTTTTATAGTCTCTTCAAATGAGATATCATCAAATTTAATAGCTTCTTTATTCTTTTCAGGATCTACATTATATATACCATCAACTCTTGTGCCCTTGAGAATAACATCTGCATTAATTTCAATAGCTCTAAGAACTGCAGCTGAATCTGTTGTAAAGTATGGATTACCAGTTCCAGATCCAAAAATTACAACTCTTCCTTTTTCAAGGTGTCTTGTAGCTTTTCTTTTGATAAATGGCTCTGCTATAGACTCCATTTTTATTGCTGTTTGAAGTCTTGTTGGAATATCAATACTCTCAAGTGCATTTTGAAGAGCTAATCCATTAATAACAGTTGCTAACATTCCCATATAATCTGCCTGAACTCTATCAATTCCATTTTGAGCACCTGCTACACCCCTATATATATTTCCACCTCCTATGACAATAGCAATCTCAATTCCAAGAAAATGGAGCTCTTTTATTTCTTTTGCGTAATCTAAAAGTTTTTCATTATCAATACCATAAGAATTTTTTCCAAGCAATGCCTCTCCGCTTAATTTTAATAAAATTCTTTTGTATTTCATTTATAGAAGATAACTATTACAAATATAGAAATAATGTTTTGAAAGTTTTAAGATATTTCTAATGCATTTTTTAATGAATATTTTCCAATTTTGGTTCTTTTCAATGAATATAGAAAAGCTCCAGATTTTAATGATTTTCCATAATCATTGGCAATTGATCGAATATATGTACCCTTAGAACATTCTATTAAGAACTCTGCATACGGTCGATCATATTTTGTTATTTCAAAATCATAGATTTTAATCTCTCTATCTTTTAATTCAATTGTCTTATTCTCTCTTGCATATTCATAGGATCTTTTACCATTTTTTTTAATAGCAGAGAATATTGGAGGCTTTTGTGAGATTTTACCAATAAAATTTTTGCTTGATTCTATTAACTTATTGATTTCAATATGGTCATACTTATATATTTGATTAACCTTAGTTTCTAGATCATAAGATGGTGTAGTTTCGCCAAATTTGAATGTCCCTTTATATGTTTTTTTCATATCTTGATAACCAGAAATTTTTTTTGTTTCTTTTCCAGTACAAATCAACAATAATCCCGTAGCTAATGGGTCAAGGGTTCCTGCATGACCTACTTTAATTTTTTTTAAATTAAAGTTTTTGCAAAGCCTATTTCGAACTTTTTTTACAACATCAAAAGAAGACCATTTGTAAGGTTTATTTATTAGAATAACTTCTCCCTCTAAAATATTTTCAAGATTATAATTTTTTTCTAAAAAAAACATTTTATACTATAGAGTTATTTATTTTTAGTAAGTATTGAGTAGATGGAAAATAAAAAACCAATAATAACAATAGTAGGAGCAAGTCTAATTCTTCTAAAATTATAAATCTCTGGATTAAATTTAAATGGATCATTTGAACTGCCCCCTGACATTAAGAAGAATCCTATTAATAATATAAAAATTGACATTAATAATAGATTGTAGTTTTTTGAATCAAACAAAAATTTTTTATTTCTATTTTTTTTGTTCATAATATTATAATTCATCACTTGTCTTTAGATTAAGATATTTCTGAGTTACAAAATATGAGCTTATAACTGATGTGAGAACCCCAAATATCAAAGTAAAAATTAATACAATTATTAAATCATTAAAATCTTTTAATATTTCCAGTTCTTTAAATCTAATATCAATCTGATAAATTAAAATAGATAATAAAGATATAGAGAATAAAGATGATACTAGCCCTAATTTAAGATAAGTAATGATAAAAGGAAATCTAATAAAGCTTTTAGTTGCACCAACAAGTTGCATAGTTTTTATTATATGTCTCTTTGAGTAGACAGAAAGTTTTATTGAATTATTAATTAAAAGATAGCAAATAATCAAAAAGATGATTCCTAAAGATAGTATCCATATACCAATTTTCTTAAAATTATTATTTAATAGATCTATTAAAGGTTTATCATATTCTATACTTTCTATAAAATCATAATTATTTTTTAAATTCAGTATAAAATCATCAACATATTTGCTTTCAAATTCCTCACCTTTAAAATTAATATTCAGCGAACTTGACAATGGGTTAAAGCCCAGGAATGTTGTAAAATCTTCACCTATCTCTTCAGTAAAAATTTCTACTGCATCTTCCTGAGACAGATATTCAATTCTTACTATGTTTTGATTTAAAGTTAAAAGCTTTTCTAACTGTTTGATCTGAATGTCATTAGTATTTTCATCAAAATATACTCCAATTACTACTTGTTCTTTGAAATAGTTCCCAATACTGTTAGTTTTGACAAGTATTAGACTTAATAATCCTAGTAAAAACAACACTGAGGATATAATTATGAATATTGAAAAAAGATTACTCCTTAATCTATTTTTGCTGATCTTGTCGTAATTAGTAGATTTCAATTTTTTTTGTAAAATTAATAAACTATAAATTAATTAACTTTTTTATGTTAATCAAATTAGTTTCTCTTTTTAAACAATAAATGTATTTTTACAAAAAAAAGTGAAATACAGTTTTCTTGAAATAGAAAAAAAATGGCAAAAGTTTTGGAGTGATAACAGAATATATGAGATTAAAAATTCTAGTACTAAGCCAAAATTCTATGTTTTAGATATGTTTCCATATCCATCTGGAGCAGGTCTTCATGTTGGTCATCTACTAGGTTATATAGCAAGTGATATCTTTTCTAGATACAAAAGACATAAAGGCTATAATGTTTTACACCCTCAGGGGTATGATTCTTTTGGACTACCTGCTGAGCAATATGCTATTACAACTGGTCAACATCCCAAAAAAACTACATCAGATAATATAGAGATATATAGATCTCAACTAGATAGGATGGGTTTTGGTTTTGATTGGAGTAGAGAAATAAGGACATCTGATCCAGAATATTACAAATGGACTCAATGGATTTTTATTCTATTTTTCAATTCATATTACTGTCCATTTGATAATAAAGCAAAAAGTATAGATAATTTAATTGAGTTATTTAAAAGTGAAGGAAACCTAAAATTTAAATCTTTTTTATCATCAGATGATATGATTTTTGATTCTAAGGATTGGAATAATTTTGAAAAGGAATCTAAATCAAAAATATTAATGAGTTACAGACTTGCTTACTTATCAGATGGAGAAGTTAATTGGTGTGAAGAATTAGGAACTGTTCTAGCTAATGATGAAGTTATTAATGGGTTTTCTGAAAGAGGAGGTTTTCCAGTAACAAAAAAAAAGATAAAGCATTGGTGTCTTAGAATAAGCAAATATGCTGAAAGACTTTTGTCAGATCTAGAATCAATTGATTGGCCTGAACCTTTAAAAGAAATGCAAAGAAATTGGATTGGAAAATCAAAAGGTGTTTCTGTCAAATTTAAAGTTGAGGGGTTGAAAAAAAATATTGAAGTTTTTACTACAAGACCTGATACAATATTTGGCACAACCTTTTTAACAGTTGCACCAGAATATGATTTGTTAAATGAATTAACAACAAAAGAAAATGAAGAAAAAGTTAATGATTATTTAAAATCTATCTCAAGTAGATCTGAACTAGATCGAATTTCTGATTTAAAATCTGTTACAGGTGTTTTTACTGGGTCTTATGCAATTCATCCATTTACTTTAGAGAAAATTCCAATATGGGTTTCAGATTATGTTATTGCAAGCTATGGAACAGGTTCTGTAATGGCTGTTCCTTCTGGTGATCAGAGAGATTATGATTTTGCAAATAAGTTTGGTCTAGAAATAAAAAATATATTTAAAGGAATTGATATTTCTAAATCAGCATTTGACGAAAAATCTAATTTTATTCTAGAAAACTCACATTTTCTTGATAATCTTTCTTTTTCTGAAGCAATAGATAAAATTATTTCAGAAATAGAAAAAAAAGACATTGGAAAATCAAAAATCCAATATAAGTTAAGAGATGCAATTTTCAGTAGACAAAGGTATTGGGGAGAACCAATTCCAATTTATTATAAAGATGATCAGCCTAATACCTTAGATTTATCTGATTTACCTCTTGAACTTCCAGAAGTTGATAATTTTTTGCCAACAAAAAATGGTGATTCACCATTAGGAAATTCAAAAAAATGGGCATGGGATATAAGAAATAAAACTGTAGTTGAAAATGATTTAATAGATGAAAAGGATGTATTCCCCTTAGAACTTAATACAATGCCAGGGTGGGCAGGTAGTTCATGGTATTTCTATAGATACATGGACTCAAATAATAAAGACTCTTTTGCATCAAAAGATGCAATAGAATATTGGCAACGTATTGATCTTTACCTTGGAGGAAGTGAGCATGCTACTGGACATCTTTTATATTCAAGATTTTATCAAAAATTTTTGTTTGACCTAGATATTCTACCTGTTAATGAATATGCAAGTAAATTGATTAATCAGGGAATGATATTAGGGAACTCATCATTTATTTATAGAGAGAGAGGAACTAATAACTTTTATTCTAAAAATTTAATAAAAAATAAAAAGGTAGATAAAATTAGAATTGATATATCTTATGTAGATATTGAAAATAATTTAGATATAGATAATTTAAAAAAGAGTAACAAATCTTTTAGTGATTCTGAATTTTATTCTGAAAATGGAAGGTTTTTAGTAGAAAGAGAGCATGAAAAAATGTCAAAATCTAAATTTAATGTAGTAAATCCAGATGATATATGTGATCAGTATGGAGCAGATACACTTAGAATGTACGAAATGTTTCTTGGACCTATTGATCAATCAAAACCTTGGAGTACAAGAGGTATATCTGGTGTTCATTCCTTTTTAAAAAAATTCTGGAATCTATTTTTTTTAGATAGAAAATTCAAAGTTTCTAAGGATTCTCCTTCAGAAGAGTCAATAAAAATTTTGAATCAAACTATAAAGAAAATAACTAATGATATAGAAAAGTTTAGTCTTAATACATGTATTAGTAGCTTTATGATTTGTGTTAATAAACTCAGTGAGGAACAATGTAACAGCGAGTCTGTTTTAAAACCACTATTAATATTAATCTCTCCTTTTGCTCCTCATTTTGCAGAAGAATTATGGAGTTTAATGGGAAATAAAAAGTCAATTGTAGATGAACCCTTTCCAATTCATGATGATAAAGTTCTAGTGGAATCGCAAAAGTTATATCCTGTATCATTTAATGGAAAGACAAAATTTACAATAAATCTATCATTGGATTTAAGTAATGAAGAAATTGAAGAGATAATATTCAACAATGAACAGACGAAAAAGATTTTAGATAATAAAAAGCCTAAAAAAATTATTATAGTAAAGGGGAGAATCATTAATATTGTAGTGTGATGGCAAACTTTAATTATGAAATTATTGGGTTGATTGCAGCAGCTATAACAACATTTGCATGGGTTCCACAAGTTTACAAAATGTATAGTGAAAAAAATGCAGCTGGAGTATCTCTAACCATGGCTTTATTATTTTTTGTTGGTATAACACTTTGGTTTATATATGGTTATTTAATTGGGAGTATTTCAATTATGATAGCTAATGGGCTAACACTTTTTCTCCAGGCTATGATAATTATTTATAAGTTAAAAGAGCAATAATAATTTTTATTAATCTTCTAATTGTATAATTTTGATAAAAAAATATTATGGACTATTTATTTTATGGATATGACTTAGATTATTATATGATACTAATTCCTATTATTCTTTTGAGTATGATAATTGGTGGGAGGTTAAAATATAAAATGAAGAAATACTCAAAACAGAATCTTTCTTCTGGTATGACAGGAAAAGAGATTGCTGAGAAGATGCTTAATGATAATGGGATTTATGATGTGAAAGTTATATCTGTGAGAGGACAGTTAACAGACCATTATAATCCATCAAAGAAGACTGTTAATCTTAGTGAGTCAGTATATAATCAAAGAAATGCTTCTTCTGCTGCTGTAGCTGCCCATGAGTGTGGGCATGCAGTTCAACATGCAAAAGGATATGAATGGTTAAAAATGAGATCAATTCTTGTACCATTTGTAGGAGTTAGTTCCAATCTTGGTATTTATCTTATTATTGGTGGTATTTTTCTTATGGGGAGCTCACCCCTTCTAGGACAGACTATATTTCAATTAGGCATACTTGGATTTGCTACAGGAACTCTTTTTAGTTTTGTAACTCTGCCAGTAGAGTTTGATGCAAGTAATAGAGCAATCTATTGGCTTGAGAGAAAGAGGATTGTTAATCAAAGAGAGTTAATTGGAGTTAAAGATGCTCTTAAATGGGCTGCAATGACTTATGTTGTTGCTGCTTTGGGTTCTCTAGCTCAGCTGGTTTATTTTTGGACTAGAATGAGAAGGTGATCTACTTATTTATATAATTTTCAATTCCCATTGCCATAGATGGAGAATCATCTGTAGGAACTTCTATATCAACTTTTAAGTTCTTATTTTTTGCAGCTTCAAGAGTAGTTTCCCCATAAACAGCTATAAGTGTCTTATTTTGTTTAAAGTCAGGAAAATTCTTAAATAATGATTCTATACCAGAAGGACTAAAGAATACAAGAATATCATAGTATACATCACTAAGATCAGATAGATCACTTATAACAGTTTTGTATAATTGTACTCTATCCCAAGTTATCTCAAATGAATCTAGTGTTTGAACTATTTTTGGATTAAGACTTCCTGATGTTGGAACTAAATACTTCTCATTAATAAATTTTTCAAAAGTACTTTCTAGGTCATTGAAATTATTGTTTCCTACATATATCTTCCTTTTTCTATATACAACATACTTTTGTAGATAAAATGCTACTGCTTCAGATTGACAAAAGTATTTAGTCTGAGCCGGTACTTTAAATCTCATTTCCTCAGCAATTCTAAAGAAATGATCAACAGCATTTCTACTTGTTAGTATAATATTTTGAAATTTTGAAAAATCTACTTTTTGAGATCTTACATTTTTTGCTGAAAGCCCTTCTACGTGTATAAAAGGTCTAAAATATACTTTAACCTTATATTTCCTAATAAGCTTTGAATAAGGTGAATTATGATTGGAAGGCTCTGGTTGTGAAATTAAAATAGTCTTTATACCCATGCTTATAAATTAATTAAATTGAGACCTTTAGAATATTTGAATACAACCATATCCAAGGGGCTAATTTGAACGCACAAAGATACAAAATAAAATAAACAATAAGTTTTAGATTACCTCTCCGGATTAAATATAAATAATTGCTTAATTGCGCTACCATATATATAATTAAACAAATCGAAATCAAAGTTTTTAAGAAAAATGAATTATAGCTAAAGTAATAACTGTTTATAAAAACAATAATAAATGCAAAAAATGCTGCAATAATAGATAAATTATATATTTTATTGGAAAAAAAATTTAAATTATAACCTATATAAACATTGAATATAAATCTAACTAATAAATATCTGGAAATACAAATAATTGCTATAATTAACCATATTTTAAATAGATCATATGGATTTTTAAAATTTATAAATGAGTCAATAATAAAAGTTATTATAGAAGTAATAAACAAAAACCAATAAGAATTGAATAGGTTAAAATAATTTGATTTGCTTGATCTCTTCTCCTCTTCACTAATTCCTGGAAATAAATTAGTCATTGAATACCTAAATCTGTTAAATAAATAAATTAATTTTGTAGAGTTGAATATTTTAAATATAAAAATTGAAATTAGAAATACCAATAAGTAAATACTGTAGAAATCTTTGCTTATATAATTTATATAAAAATGCATTTTACAAAATTAATCTTATTCAATGAACAATAAAACTATAGTAATTATTCCAACTTATAATGAAGTAGAAAATATTTCTAGGATCATTGATTTAATAATTTTAGAAAATCAGCATATTGATGTTCTGGTTGTTGATGATAATTCTCCAGACGATACTGCATCATTGGTTGTTCAAAAACAAAATAGCTATCCAGATAGAGTATTTTTGATTAAGAGACTTCATAAAAAAGGGCTTGGAACTGCATATATAGATGGTTTTAAGTGGTCTTTGAAAAATAAATATGATTTTATAATATCCATGGATGCTGACTTTTCTCATAATCCAAATGAATTACCAAAAATGTTAGACAATTTACATGCTGGTGTAGATGTAATGATTGGCTCCAGATACATAAATGGTGTTAGTGTAGTAAATTGGCCAATAGGAAGAATCCTTTTGTCATATTTTGCTCAAATATATGTCAGATTAATTACTAATATGCCAATTAAAGATCCTACTTCTGGTTTTGTTGCTTATAAGGCTAAATGTATTGATTCTCTTGATTTAGATAAATTTAGATTTATTGGCTATGCATTTCAAATTGAAATGAAATATAAAATTTGGAAGAAAAAGTACAAATTAAAAGAACATCAGATAATCTTCATGAATAGAGAGTTTGGAGAATCAAAATTAGATAAAAAAATTATTTTAGAAGCAGTTTTTGGTGTTTTGAAACTGAGATTTGATTCTATTTTTAAGAGACTATGAGCAATAAAATTTTAATTAAAAATGCAAGAATAATTAATGAAGGGACTTCATTAATCAAAGATATTTTAATAGAAGGATTAATTATTAGTAAAATTGACACTGAAATTAACGTGTTAAGTTCAGTAAATATAATCAATGCTGAAGGTTTAACTCTTATTCCTGGAATGATTGATGATCAAGTTCATTTTAGAGAACCAGGATTAACTCATAAAGGAGATATTTTTTCAGAATCTAGAGCTGCTGTAGCTGGGGGGGTAACTTCTTTTATTGAAATGCCAAATACTATACCAAATACTACAAATAATTCTGCCTTAAATGAAAAAATAGAAATTGCAAAATCTAAATCATTTGCAAATTTTTCATTTATGTTTGGTGGAACAAATTATAATTTAGATGATATTCTTAGTGTTGATGACAATAATATTGCAGGGATAAAGCTTTTTCTTGGCTCATCAACTGGAAATATGCTTATAGATAATCATAAAGTTATTGAAGAAATATTTAGAAATACGAAATTGCCAATTTCTGTTCATTGTGAAGATGAATATATAATTAAGAAAAATTTAATTAATTATATTAATAAGTACGGAGATGATATCCCTATAGATCTCCATCCTGAAATTCGAAATGAAGAAGCCTGTTATAAATCATCAAAATTTGCAATTGAATTAGCTAAAAAAACGGATGCAAGATTGAATGTATTTCATATTTCAACTGCAAAAGAACTTGATTTATTCGATAATAAATTACCCTTAAGACAAAAGAAGATTACTTCAGAGGCTTGTGCTCATCATTTGTGGTTTACAGACAAAGATTACAAACTACTTGGAACTAAAATAAAATGGAACCCAGCAATAAAAACTGAAAGAGATAAAAACGAACTATGGAATGCTGTATTAAATGATAAAATTGACATTATTGCATCTGATCATTCCCCTCATACAATTGAAGAGAAAAACAGATTTTATACTAAATGTCCATCTGGTGGACCAATGGTTCAACATTCAATAATTTCTATTTTAACCGAATCAAAAAAATATAATATTGGTATTGAAAAAATTGTAGAAAAGATTTCTCATAATCCTGCAATAGTATTTAATATAAAAAAAAGAGGTTTTATTAAGGAGGGTTATTATGCTGATATAGTATTAATAGATACTAAGAAAGATTATAATGTCACTAAAGATTCATTACTTTATAAATGTAATTGGTCACCCTTTGAAGGTCAGACTTTTGACTCATCAATTTTTATGACATTTGTAAATGGTCAAATTGTTTATGATAAAGGTAAGATAGTTTCAGATCCAAAAGGCAAACAATTAATTTTTGATAGATGAGAAATATAATATTTATTTTATTAATTTTATTTGTGCCAATAGGTTGTGAAACATCTAATAAGCCTAATAACCTCATAGGTAAAAAGCAAATGGAAAATATAATTTTTGATATTTTAATATTAAATGGTATTAACACAAATTCTTTAATGAATGAAGTTGAAGTTATTGGCGATGAGTTTATCTTTGAGAGATATTCTATAGATAGTTTACAATTTTATGAGAGTGAAGTATATTATTCAAAAAGACCGAGAGATCACTATGAGATTTATTCTAATGTTAAAAAAAGAATAAACAAAATCATTGATACTCTTTCAATTAATTAATTAATTAATCATGAAAAATTTTATTGATGAGTTAAAGTGGAGAGGAATGTTGCAGGATATTATCCCTGGAACTGAGGATCATCTTAATAATAATAAATCACTTGGATATATAGGTTTTGATCCAACATCTGATTCACTTCATGTAGGAAGTTTAGTGCCAATTTTTATTTTAATGCATTTTCAAAAATATGGTCATACCCCTGTTGTTTTATTGGGAGGAGCTACGGGGATGATTGGTGATCCTTCTGGAAAATCAGATGAAAGGAAATTATTAGATAAAGATATTTTAGATTATAATTTTCAAAAGCTTAAAAAACAATTTGAGAAATTTTTAGATTTTGACTCAAAAAAAGAAAATTCAGCAATTTTATTGAATAATTATGATTGGATGAGTAAGTTTTCGATAATTGATTTTTCCAGAAATATAGGGAAACACATTACCATTAACTATATGATGGCAAAGGATTCAGTTAAAAAAAGAATTGGAAAAGAATCAGACGATGGAATGTCCTTTACTGAGTTTACATATCAATTAGTTCAAGGATATGACTTTCTTTATTTATTCCAAAATATGAACTGTACTATTCAAATGGGTGGAAGTGATCAGTGGGGAAATATAACTACAGGGACAGAATTAATTAGAAGAAAAGAAAATAAAAAAGCATTTGCACTGACATGCCCATTAGTTACTAAATCTGATGGTTCAAAATTTGGTAAGTCTGAGAGTGGAAATGTTTGGCTTGATAAAAAGAAAACTTCAGCATATAAATTTTATCAATATTGGATAAATGTATCTGATGAAGATGCTCAAAACTATATTAAGATATTTACTTTTTTGACTCAAAAAGAAATAGATGAAATAATTACAGAGCATAATAAAAATAAAGGTTTAAGAGTTTTGCAAAACCATTTAGCAAATTCTTTGACTAAGCTTATCCATGGAGAGAAAGAATTAGAAAATGCAGTAAATGCATCTAAAATTTTATTTGGAAAATCTAGTGAAGATGACTTAAGGTCAATTGATTCAGATACAATTATGGAAATTTTTGAAGGAGTCCCTAAATCAAACTTAAGTTTAAAAAAGCTTAATGATGGGGTTCAGATAGAAATGTTTCTTTCAAAGGAGACAAATTTTTTAAAATCTTTAAGTGAAGCCAAAAGAGCGTTGAATGAAAATTCAATTTATGTAAACAAAAATAAAGTTTCGAATAACTTTATAATTAGTGATAAAGATTTAATTAATAAAAAATTCATTCTTCTTCAAAGAGGTAGAAAAAATTATTTCTTGGTTAATGTTAATTAAAAGATTATAGTTTTTTGCTAAATTACCCATAGGTATATGAAAAAATCAGATATTAAAATACTTCTAGTTGATGATGAACCAGATATTATTGAAATTTTAAGATATAATCTGACACAGGAAGGTTATAGTGTTATAGCTGCTAAGGATGGCCATTCTGCCATAAAGAAAGCAGAAAAGGAGATTCCTAATTTAATTATAATGGATGTTATGATGCCTAAAATGGATGGAATAGAGGCTTGTGGAATAATCAGGCAAAATCCAAAATTTAATGATACAATCATAATGTTTCTAACTGCAAGGGGTGAAGATTATTCTCATGTTGCAGCCTATGATGCTGGAGCGGATGACTATGTTACAAAACCTATAAAGCCAAAAGTTTTTATATCTAAAGTAAAGGGTCTTTTAAGAAGGTTAGAAAAAGAAAATAATTTGACATCAATTATAGAGATTGGTAAATTAATAATAGATAATGATGAGTATAAAGTGAAAGTCTCAGGTCAATCCCTTTCACTTCCAAAAAAAGAATTTGAACTTCTATATCTATTAGCTTCTAAGCCTGAAAAAGTCTTCAAAAGAGAAAAAATAATGCAATTTATTTGGGGTTCTGATGTTGTCGTTGGAGATAGAACAATTGATGTTCATATGAGAAAATTAAGAGAAAAAATTGGAGATAAGTACTTTGAGACAATAAAGGGAGTTGGTTATAAGTTCGTTAATCCAGATAAATGAGTTTTTTTCGAAAATTGACTAAATATAAATACCCATTAGGATTGTCAATAGTTTTCACAATATTGGCAACCATACTTTATATAATTTTTGAAATACAATTTAACAATAGTTTTGATTTTTTGCATTTCATTGGTAAGCAAAAGTTTACTATAATTATATTTTTTATTTTATCTTTTATTCTATTTAATGTACTGATTAATAGATATATAAATAATGTAATTAATAGAGTCCTTGAAGAAATATCACCTGAATCTTATTTTTCAGAAATTCAATCTGATAAAGTGGGCCTTGATCAATTAGCTCAGAAGCTGTTTAAAAAAATTCAAGCTAGAACATCAGAAATAAATGTTCTAAAAGATAAAGATACATATAGGAAGGAATTCTTAGGAAATATTTCTCATGAACTAAAGACCCCTTTGTTTACTATTCAAGGTTATATCTTAACTCTAATGGATGGTGCATTAAAAGATAAAAATGTTAGACATAAGTATCTTAAAAGGGCTGCTAAAGGAGTTGATAGAATAATAAATATTGTATTAGATCTTGATTTAATAACTCAATTTGAATCGGGTATAAAAATAGTTGATAAGAAAAAATTTGATATTGTTGAGGTAGTTCAGAATGTTTTTGATTTACTTGAAATAGAATCACAGAATAGTAGAATATCACTTGTATTTGATAAAGAATATTCCTCTCCAGTTTATGTTAATGCTGATGAAGAAAGAATATTACAAGTTTTAACCAATTTATTAGTTAACTCCTTGAAATATGGACTTGAAGGTGGTAAAACTGAGATTTTTATTCAAGAATTAGAAAACCAGAAAATTTTAATAAAAGTTATGGATACTGGCGAGGGAATTGAAAAACATCATCTTCCTAGGTTATTTGAAAGATTTTATAGAGTTGATCCAACCAGGTCTAGAAAAAAAGGAGGTTCTGGCCTTGGGTTATCAATTGTTAAGCATATTATTGAAGCCCATAATGAAAATATTTATGTTGAAAGTGAAATTGGCAGGGGAACTACTTTTTCTTTTACACTTGACCGACTATAAGGTTAATAATACCAAAATATTTTATCTGAAATTAATATATGTTAGAAGATGATTTTTACAAAAAAGTTTATAAGGTTGTAAGAAAAATACCATTTGGTCAGGTGACAACATATGGAGCAATAGCAAAATTTATTGGTTCACCATCCAGTTCTAGAGTTGTTGGCTGGGCTCTAAATTCTTCGCATAATGATTCATCAATCCCAGCTCATAGGGTAGTTAATAGAAATGGACTTCTAACTGGAAAACATCACTTTTTTGGTCATGATTTAATGAAACAGTTACTAGAAAATGAAGGAATAAACATAATAGATAATCAGGTGCAAGATTTTGAAATAAAATTTTGGAAACCTAAATAATTTTTCAAGGTTATAATATTTTAAATTACTACTTAGCAGTATCTTTGTAGATATTATTAATAATGGAATTGAATAAAAAATCTATTTCTAAGGTATTAGAAGAAGTATATTCATCAGGTTCGAAAGATAATATTATAAAATCTGGTGTTGTAGCAAATATAATGGTATTTGATATTGAAGTAGATATTGATTTAATTATGGATAATCCAACACTTCAAGCTAGGAAAAAGTTAGAAGCAGAAATAATTGACATAATACATCAAAGAATTAACAGTAAAGCAAAAATTAAGTTTAACACAAAAATTAAAAAAGTGTCTAAACCTGAGATTGAGAGGGTTAATAAAAAATTATCTGGAGTTGACTCAATTATTGCAATTTCTTCAGCAAAAGGAGGGGTTGGAAAATCTACTTTTACTGTTAATGCTGCTGCAATACTAGCTAAAATGGGATGTAAAGTTGGAATATTAGATGCAGATATATATGGTCCATCTATTCCGACAATGCTGGATGTTGAGGGATATGTTCCAAAATCTATCAAAATTGACGGTGTTTCAAAAATTGAACCTGTAGAAAATTATGGGATTAAATTAATGTCAATAGGTTTTTTCACAAAACTTGATCAAGCAGTTGTATGGAGAGGTCCGATGGCATCTAAGGCCCTTAATCAAATGATTTTTGATACTAATTGGGGAGAATTAGATTTCTTGTTTTTAGATTTGCCTCCAGGTACTGGAGATATACATCTTAGTATAGTTCAAGCTCTTCCAATAAATGGAGCTGTAATAATTAGTACACCACAAAATGTTGCATTAGCTGATGTTAGAAGAGGAATTAAGATGTATCAACAAGACAGTATTAATATTCCAATTCTAGGTCTAGTTGAAAATATGTCATATTTTACATCAAATGAAGAACCAGAAATTAAACATTTTATCTTTGGAGAAAGTGGGGTAAAATATCTTGCTAAAGATTTAGATATTAATTTTTTAGGTGAAATACCAATATTTACAAGTCTTAGAGAAGCTTCTGATTTTGGTAGACCTGGATCACTTCAGGAAAATTCAGTAATCGAAAATATATTTAGAGATATCTCTAAGCTTCTTGTTGAAGAATTAATTAAAAGAAATAATGAATTACCCCCTACTAAGATTGTCAAAATCACTAATTTAGTAGGGTGTTCAGCAGTTAAGAAAAAATCATGACAAAAGAAATAGAAGAAAAAGTATTAATAGCATTGGATGAAATAAGACCTTTTTTAGAAAAAGATGGAGGTGATATTTCTTTAGATTCAATTTCTGACAATAAAATAGTCAACGTTAAACTTCATGGGACATGCGTGGGTTGTAAAGTAAATCAAATGACACTTAAATTAGGGGTTGAGACTATAATAAAAAGACATGTACCTCATATTGAAAAAGTAAACTCAGTATTATAATTATTATCTAAATGATTAAAACAGATATTTTAATTATAGGAGGAGGACCCGCTGGACTATTTTCTGTTTTTGAAGCAGGTTTGTTCAAAATGAAATGTCATATACTAGACTCTCTAGCTCAGCCTGGTGGTCAGTGTATTGAATTATACCCAAAAAAACCAATATATGACATACCAGCCTATCCTGAAATTATTGCAGGTGATTTAATTAAAAAATTATTAGAACAAATTAAACCATTTAATCCAGGTTATACTCTTGGAGAAACTGCAGTCAAATTAAAAAAAAATAATGAAGGGTCTTTTATTGTAACTACAGATAAGGGAACAAAGCATGAATCTAAAATTATTGCAATTGCTGGAGGTCTTGGAACTTTTACTCCAAGGAAACCCAATCTGGATAATCTAGAGAAGTTTGAAGATAATGGGATCGATTATTTAGTTAAAGATCCAGAAAAATATAAAGATAAGATTGTCTTAATTGCTGGAGGAGGAGATTCTGCATTAGATTGGACTTTATTTTTGTCAACTATTGCTAAAAAGGTAATTCTTATTCATAGAAGGAATGTATTTAGAGGAGCAGAAGAATCCATATTAAATGTTCAAAATTTAAAGAATAGGGGGTTAATTGATGTCTTAACACCAACTCAAGTTGTCTCTCTTAAAGGATCTTCAAAACTTGAGTCAGTTTTTATTGATACTGATGGAGAATCTAAGGAAATCAAGGTTGATTATTTTATTCCCCTATTTGGGTTAGTTCCAAAACTTGGACCTATTAAAGATTGGGGTTTAGAAATTGAAAATAATTCTATTAAAGTTAATAGTAGTCTTGATTATCAAACAAATATTAAAGGAATATTTGCAATAGGAGATCTAAATACTTATCCTGGAAAACTCAATTTAATTTTGAGCGGATTCCATGAGGCTGCTGTAATGTGTCACAGTGCATATAATTTATTAAATCCTGGTAAGAAAAAGATATTAAAATATACTACCATTAGTGGTGTAGAAGGTTTTGATGGAAGCAAAAAAGAAGCAAAAAGAACTACTATTAGTAAAATAAACTAAATTTTATTTTTATAGAGTGAATGAAAAAGATTTTATTTATTCCAAAGACATTAAATTAAATGGTGTTGTTAAATGGAGCGCTCCAAGTAATATAGCCATAGTAAAATATTGGGGTAAATTAGAAAATCAAATTCCACAAAATCCTTCAATTAGTTTAACATTAAGTAAATCAATAACAAATACTAGCCTTTCATTAACACCGAAGAAGAATAAAATTTCAAATTTGCACTTTGAATTTGAAGGAGAGAAACAAGAATCTTTTGAAAAGAAAACTTTAATGTTTTTAAATAAAATTGAAAAATTCTTTCCATTTATTAAAAATCATGATTTAGAAATAAAATCTAATAATACTTTTCCTCATAGTAGTGGTATTGCATCATCAGCTTCATCAATGGCCGCATTATCAGCTTGTTTAGTTGATTTCGAAAAGATGGATAATAGAGAAATGTCTGATGAATATTTTTTTAAAAAGTCATCATTCATCGCAAGAATTGGATCTGGAAGTGCATCAAGAAGTTTATATGGACCAGTTGTTATATGGGGAGAGTCAAAAGCTTATGAAAACAGCAATGATTTATTTGGAATAAATATCTCAAATCAAGCCCATGAAATATTTAAAGAATTTAATGACACTATTCTAATAATAAACCCGGGGCAAAAGGAGATTTCTAGTAGTGAAGGTCATGAATTAATGAATAAAAATCCATTTTCAAATCAACGTTATGAAATAGCTAGAAAAAATGTTATAAATCTTATGGAAATATTAAAAAGTGGGGATTTAGATGGTTTTATAAGTATTACGGAATCTGAAGCTTTAATGATCCATTCTTTAATGCTAACATCTAATCCAAACTATATACTAATAAAGCCGAATACTTTGAAAGTCATATCTAAAATAACTGAATTTAGAACTGAGACAAAACTTCCTATTTGTTTTACACTTGATGCAGGTTCAAATGTACATTTGCTTTATCCAGAAAATGTAAAGAAAAAGATTTCAGATTTTATTAAAGTTGAATTAATGCAATACTGTTTTTCAAATAGATATATTGATGATGAGGTTGGTCATGGACCAAAAAAAATATTAAATGAAAAATAAATATTTCTATTCAAAAATTTTACTTTTTGGGGAATATGGCATTATAAAAAATTCTTCAGGATTATCAATTCCATTTAAAAAATTTAATGGAACATTAAAACTTAATGATAAGCTGAATGCTAAAGTAGAAGCATCAAATTTAGAAATTCAAAAATTCTTTGAATATATAAAAGCTAATACTAATGATTTAGGAAGATTTAATTTACAGTCTTTAAAAGAAGATATATCTAATGGACTTTATTTTGACAGTGATATACCTAAAGGATTTGGAGTGGGGAGTAGCGGAGCATTAGTTGCAGCAATATATGATAAATATTGTGATTCAGATACTGATGATTTGTATGAATTAAAAAAAACATTTTCAACTATGGAATCCTATTTTCATGGGAATTCATCTGGATTAGATCCCTTAGTTTCATTTTTTAATAATCCAATTTTTATTTCTGAAGGTGTTGTTGAATTATTAGCTGATATAAAGTTTCTAAATTCTAAGATATATTTAATTGACAGTAAATACTCATCAAATACTAAAGAAATGATAGAATTATTTAATAATAAAATGAATGATAAAGATTTTTCCAATTTTTTTAATAAATCTTATATTAATACAACTAACGAATGCATAACTAATCTTCTAAATAGTTCAAATTATTATAGAGATTCAATAAAAAAACTTTCAGAGATTACTTATAAAAATATGAATGAAATGATTCCTGATTCATTAAATGAAATATGGAATGAAGGACTCAAATCAGATTCCTTTTACATGAAACTTTGTGGCTCTGGAGGAGGAGGGTTTTTTCTAGTTTTTGATTTTGAAAATGAAATAAAAGATAAGTTAGATAAATTCAAATTATTTGAAGTTTAAACTAATGCAAAAAATTATTATACTATTTGGAGTAAGTGGATCTGGTAAATCTCTTATTGGAAAAAAATTATCTGATAATTTGAGTTTTGAGTTTATTGAAGGTGATAATTTTCATTCAACTGATAATCTAAAAAAAATGAAAACTAATATATCATTAAATGATATTGATAGAGAGGAATGGTTAATTAGTATCAATAACGAATTAAAAAACAATTTAGATAAAGATATAGTAATTGCTTGTTCAGCCCTAAAAGAAGATTACAGAAAAAAATTAATAAGTGGTATCAATGCAAATATTTTTTGGTTTTGTTTAAAAGGAGAATTCAGATTAATTCAAGAAAGATTAAAAAATAGAAAAAATCATTTTTTTCAATCAGATTTATTACAAAGCCAATTTGATATAATTGAATATCCTGATTATTGTAATTTTATAAACATAACTGAGAGTCCACAAGATATTGTTAAATTTATTAAGCATAAAATTTTAAAATGAGTAGCTGGGGTATAATTGGGATTGGTAGAATAGGATTAAGTATGGCAAGAAATATGTCTTCTAAGGATATAAGCTTATCACTATATGATAAGACTTTTGATAAAAAACTGAATCCAATTTTTGAGACTAAAAAATTATATCCTGAATTAAAATCTACATTAGTTTTTAAGGATATATCTAGTTTCGTTGATTCGATTCAAAAACCAAGAAAAATTTTAGTTCTTGTTCCTTATGGGAAACCAAATGATCAGGTTATATCTAAACTTCTAGAAATTTTGGATGAAGGTGATATATTAATTGATGGTGGGAACACTAATCCAGTTATTAGTTCAAATAATCATTTAAAAACTAAAAAAAATAAAATTCTTTATTTAGGTATGGGAGTATCAGGCGGAACAGAAGGTGTTTTGAATGGCCCATCCATGATGATTGGAGGAGATATTAATGCTTTTAATATAGTCAAAAAAGATTTTTCACTAGTTACATCAAAAACTATTGATAAATCATCGAGCTTTGATTTTTTTGGTGATTCCAATCAGGGGCATTTTGTTAAGATGATTCATAATGGAATTGAGTATGTTGAAATGCAATTAATATCATCTATTTATAAATTATTGAATGATTCAGGTAATTATGATAATGAAAAAATTGCTAAAATTTTTAAGGAATGGAATAACTCAAATTTAAAAAGTTATCTACTTGATATATCAATTAAAAAAGTATTAGAAAAGATTGATGATAAATATTTAATCGAAAAGATTGATGATCTAGCTGGAGATAATGGTACAGGAAGGTGGATGCTAAATTATGGAATTGAGCTTGGATGCTCAACAAGTTTATTATCCTCAGCTATGGATACCAGATTTATTTCTAACCTGAAAGGTGAAAGAAATAAAATAAGTAAAATAATAAAACAAAGTCCTAAAAGTTTTGATATAAATATAAATTCATTAAGTAGAGCTTATCAATTTTGTAGAATTATAAATTATATTCAAGCTTTTTGTTTAATAAATGCTGCAAATAGTAGTTATAATTGGAATATTAGTATTTCAAAAGCATTAAATGTTTGGTCAAATGGAAGCATAATAAAGTCAAGTTTAATTAATTTATTTTATTCAAATTATTCAGTTGAAAAGATTTTAAATGATAAGACAATAATTACAGATCTAAATGATTTTAAATCTGATTTAATTGATACAATTACTGTGTCATTAAAAAATGATGTTTCTATTCCTTGTTTCGCTGATGCCTTGAACTATTTTAATCAGATATCAAATAATTCATTAAGCACTAATATGATTCAAGCTCAAAGAAATTATTTTGGATCTCACTCTATAAAAATTAACTAGAAAATGGATGTTTATATAATAAGTATGTAATGCATAGCATAGTACTTAAAAATTATTATATTTGAACAAATTTTAATACAAAAAATCATGAAAAAACTACTATTAATTTTTTTAACCTTACTTTTTGTTTCATGTGTCTCTGTAAAAGTCCCAGAGACAGTTACAATAGACTTGCGATTAGATAAAGAATCTGCAAAAAATCTTGCAGAAGCAATAAATAAATCTAATTCTAAAATTCATATGATGAGGCTTCACAAAGACGGTCCAATTTCAATGAAAAGTGATGAAAACATTGTAATTATAAATGATTTGGAGGATTTTGAGTGGGTCGGAGATGATGGTAAAAAAATGTTGTGGGGCGGAGATGATGGTAAAAAAATGAAGAAGGTTATGATAAGAGTAAAGAGATTTGGAAAAGGTCCGAATGCTAATAGACATATGGATGAACTTCCAAAAGGAATTATTGATAGAATTAAAAGAGCATCTGAAAAAGGGATGGATATTAAAATCGATACAATAATTTCAGAGGATGGTGAAAGAAAAGAAATAAAAATTGAAGTAAAAGTAGGCAATAATTAATCTCTGATGGATTTTATAAATCCATTTATTGAACTAAGCCCTTTTGATTTAAGATTTTTTATGAATGAAGATCCAATAATTGCTCCTTTTGAGTATTGAGTTGCAGTTTCATATGTATTTTTACTTCCAATACCAAAGCCTATAATTCTTTTAGTTGAAAGATTCATTTTTTCAATTTTTTTAAAGTAAGTCAATTGATCAGAATCAAAAGAATCTTTAGAACCAGTAACACTTGATGAACTTACCATATATATGAATCCATCTGATATTTTATCAATGTGTCTAATCCTTTCTTCAGGAGTTTGAGGTGCAATTAGAAACAAGTTATATAACCCATAATCCTTGAAAATAGATTTATAGTTTGTTTCATAATAATCAATGGGTAAATCAGGAATTATAAGACCGTCAATACCAATTTCACTACATTTTTTACAAAAATCTTCCACTCCATATTGAAGAATTGGATTAAAGTAACCCATAATAATTAATGGAATAGAAACCTTAGATCTAATATTTTTTAATTGATCAAATAATACATTAGAATTCATTCCATTTTTGATTGCTTGGGTAGAACTATCCTGAATTATAGGTCCATCTGCAAGAGGATCACTAAATGGTAAACCTATTTCTATCATATCTACACCTGATTCCTCGAGTTTTATAATAATATCTTCAGTATCATTTAAGCTAGGGTATCCAGCTGTAAAATAAATGGATAGAAGCTTTCCTTCCTCGTTTAATTTTTTATCAATCCTATTCATTATAAATTAAAATATTCTATGTAAGTATTTAAATCTTTATCACCTCTTCCAGAAAAATTAACAACTATTATGTCATCTTTTTTAAAGTCTAAATATTTAAATGGAGCAAATGCATGAGCTGTTTCAATTGCAGGAATTATTCCCTCAAGTTTAGAAATTTCTAATCCAGCTAACATTGCATCCTGATCAGTAATTGAAATAAATTTAGCTCGCTTAGATTCAAGAAGATGCGCATGAAGAGGACCAACACCTGGATAATCTAATCCAGCTGATATAGAATATGGCTCAATTATTTGACCATCCTTTGTTTGCATTAATAATGTCTTACTACCATGAATAATTCCAATTCTCCCTAATACAGAAGTTGCAGCACTTTTTCCAGATTTTACTCCTTCTCCTGCTGCCTCAACTGAAATAATTTTGACATTTTCATTTTCTAAATATTCGTAATATAGACCAGCTGCATTACTACCTCCTCCAATATTTGCGATTAAGTAATTTGGATTCTCTTTTCCTTCTAGTTTGAGAAGTTGTTGTTTTACTTCTTTAGAAATAACAGATTGAAATCTGGCAACCATATCTGGATATGGATGAGGTCCAACAACTGATCCAATTATGTAATGAGTAGTAAGAGGGTTATTTATCCAATCTCTTATTGCTTCATTTATTGCATCTTTTAATGTTTTGCTTCCAGACTCTACTGAAATAACTGACGCTCCTAGCATTTTCATTCTAGCAACATTAGGAGATTGCCTCTTAATGTCAACTGCTCCCATATAGATAACGCATTCTATTCCCATTAGAGCACATACTGTTGCAGTTGCAACTCCATGCTGACCAGCACCGGTTTCTGCAATTATTCTTTTTTTTCCAAGTTTTTTAGCAAGTAATATCTGACCAATAGTGTTATTTATTTTATGTGCACCAGTATGACATAAATCTTCTCTTTTAAGATATATCTTAGTTTTATATTTTTCCGAAAGTCGACTAGCAAAATATAATGGTGTTGGCCTTCCAACATATTCTTTTAAAAGTTTATCATAATCTTTTTTGAACTCTTTTTGATCTATTATTTTTTTATAATTATTTTTTAGCTCTTCAAGATTTGGATATAACATTTCTGGAACAAATGCTCCGCCATATTTGCCATAAAACCCATCACTAGTGACTTTATATTTCATAATCTTAATATCTTTTTAAATTCTTTTAATTTACCTATATCCTTTAGAGTATCTTCATTCTCAAATTTACTATTCACATCTATCCCATGAATTGGAAGATTGTTAGTTAATAAATCTAAAATTTTTTTTGTAGAATCAATACCAATTCCTCCACTTAGAAAAAAAGGTTTTTCTAAATTATATTTTTTTAGAAGCTCCCAGTCAAAGGAAATTCCACTCCCCCCAGGTAGATCAGACTTTGTATCAAACAAAAATAGATTACAACTGTCTTTATATTCATTAACTACAGAAAAATCAAATTCATTATCAATACTAAAAGATTTAATGACTTCAATTTTTGAAGACATTAAGTTTTTACAAAAAGAGGGGGATTCCTTTCCGTGTAGTTGAATGGCCTTTAGCGAATGTTCTTTAATTTTATTTTTTATTTCAGCTGAATTTTCATCAACAAAAACTCCTGTTTTTTTGATTTCATTTGGTAATTCAGGAGTTGAATCCTTTACAAATCGTTTAGATTTACTCCAAAATATAAGACCAATGTAATCTGGTTTTAATTCTGATACATCAAGCATATTAGCACTTTCTTTAAGCCCACAAACTTTAAATTTCATTCTCAACAAGATTAATAAATTTATTAGCTAAATCATTTGGTGAATCAGATTTCATGAAATATTCACCAATTAGAAATCCATCAAACCCAGCTTTTTTAAGCTCAACTACAGAATCAGGATTATTTATACCACTTTCAGATATTTTAACAAAGTCTGAAGGGATTTGATCAATTATATTTAAACTGTTTTTTATATCTACATTAAAATTATTAAGATCCCTGTTATTAACCCCAATAATATCAATATTATCAGTTACAGATGCATCAAGTTCTTCCTTAGTATGAACCTCAAGAAGAACTTCTAATCCTACACTTTTTGCTAGACTAGAAAATTCCTGTATTTTCTTTGGAGATAGAATTGAAGCAATTAATAAAATTGAATCAGCTCCAATTGATTTTGATTCTATAATTTGATATTCATCTATTATAAACTCTTTTCGTAAAATCGGTGTGGAGATAATTTTTAAGGTTTTTTTTATATCATTAGTTGAACCGCTAAAATATTTTTCATTAGTCAATATAGATATTCCTGATGCTCCAGCTTGTTCATAACCAGCAACAACGTCTGTTAATTTACTATGATTATTAATAATATCTTTAGATGGAGATCTTCTCTTAAATTCACAAATAATTCCTGATTTGCTTGTTAAAATTGAACTTTTAAGAGATCTACACTTTATTTTGAAAGATTCACTTTGTTCCAATTCTTTAATTGTAGAATTTAGCTTTTGAGATATCAACTCATTCCTTTTATGTTTTACAATTTCACCTAGAATATTCATTGATTAATTTTTTTAAGTGTTTCAAATGATTGTAATGCATTTTTGGAATCAATAGATTCCCTTGCCAAGTTAAAAGCATCAGTTAAACTAATTCCTTTAGATGTTGAAATAGCTATTGCTGCATTAGAACAGACAACATCCTTTTGTTGTTCAGTTGCATTGTTGTTTAGAATATTCATGAATATTTTTGCTGAAGAATCAACATCATTACCTCCAATTATATCATTTGCATTAATTGGAACCAATCCAAGTAGCTCAGGTTTTAAAATAAATTCTTTTTGATTATTATATATTTTGGCATCTCCGGTCAATGATATTTCATCATATCCATCTAATGAATAGATAATACTATATTTCTTTTTAGTTTTCTGGAAAAAGTAATTATAAGTTCTAGCAAGTTCAAGGTTGAAAACCCCTACAATTTGCTTATTTGGTTTAGAAGGATTAACTAATGGCCCTAAGATATTAAAGATTGTTTTTAAACCTAGTTCTTTCCTAACAGGAGCAACATTTTTCATTGCAGGATGAAATAAAGGAGCATGGAGAAAACAAATTCCAGATTTATCTATAGACTCCTGAAGTTTGTTCTCATTATTTGTAAATTTAATTCCAAGATGTTCTAATACAGTACTTGAGCCACATCCTGAAGAAACTCCATAATTTCCATGTTTTGCTACATTAACACCTGCTCCAGCAGTTACAAATGAAGCTAATGTTGAAATATTAAAAGTGTCTTTTCCATCACCTCCTGTTCCACAAAGATCTATTGCATCAAACTGATTTAAATCTATATGTATACAGAGATCAAGAAGTGCTTCTCTGAACCCTTCCAACTCATCAAGAGTTATGTTTCTCATTATATAGACAGTCAAAAAACTTGATATTTGACTATTATTAAGTTTTCCTTCGGAGATATCAATAATAATTTGTTTTGATTCCTCTTTAGAAAGTGTTTGATATTTTGTTAGTCTGTTTAAAATATTTTTCATGAATTATTCACCCAATTTTTTAGAATTTCTTTTCCATTTGGAGTAAGAATTGACTCTGGATGGAATTGAACCCCTCTTATATTATATTTTTTATGTCTTAAGGACATGATGTTTCCGTTTTTATCAAATGATGTCGCTTCTAAATCATCTGGTAATGGGTATTTTACTATCCATGAATGATATCTTCCAACAGAAATAATTTTAGGAAGATTTGAAAATATATAATCATCTTTTATAATTTCAATTTCCGTTGCAACTCCATGGTATACAGTATCTAGATTTTCAATTTCTCCTCCAAATACTTCAGCTATAGCTTGATGTCCAAGACAGACTCCTAAAAAGTTTTTTGATTGAGAATACTTTAAAATAACCTCTTTTAAATCTCCCGATTCACTTGGAATTCCTGGTCCAGGAGAGATTACTATATTCTCATAACCATCAATTTCCTTAATATCTATATTATCATTACGCCTAACTAGTACCTCACAATTTAGCTCTTCTAAATAAGATACAAGGTTATAAGTAAATGAATCATAGTTGTCTATAAGAAATACTTTTTTCATTTTATTAATTCTGCATTTTTTAAAGCTTTATCTAGAGCACCTAGTTTATTATAAACTTCTTGTAGCTCTTTTTCAGGTTGGGAATCAATAACAATACCTGCACCAGCTTGATAATTTAATATGTTGTTTTGACTTAAAAAGGATCTAATAATAATTGCATGATTAAAATTTCCTTTAAAATCAATATAACCTATAGCTCCGCCATAAAAGTTTCTATTAACTTTTTCATATTTATCAATTAATTTAAGTGCCATATGTTTTGGAGCTCCACTTAATGTTCCTGCAGGAAATGTATCAGCAACAACTTGAAAAGTTTTAGAGTTCTTTTTTAATCTAGCGGTAACCTTTGAGACCAAATGAATTACATGTGAATAAAATTGGATTTCTTTATTTTTTTCAACTTTAACATTGTTTCCACTTTTTCCTAGATCATTTCTTGCAAGATCAACTAACATAACATGTTCTGAATTCTCTTTAGGATCTTTAAACAAATCTTCTGCAATTTTTTTATCATTTATATCGTTACCAGTTCTTTTAAAAGTTCCAGCAATAGGGTGAATTTCTGCTATTCCATCATTTATTATAATTTGAGCTTCAGGGGAACTTCCAAATATTTTAAAATCACCGTAATCAAAAAAGAATAGGTATGGTGAAGGGTTTATAGATCTTAAAGACCTGTATACATTAAATTCATCACCTTCAAATTTTTGTTTAAACCTTCTTGATAAAACTAGTTGAAATACATCTCCCCTTTTACAATGGGATTTTGCTTTGTTCACATACTCTATGAAATCATTATCTGATATATTTGAAGTTTTTTCTCCAATATTATTATAGTTGAAAACAGGGTAGCTTTTAGAGATTAATAGATTTTCAATAGTTTCTATATTATTTTCTTTATCAAATGAATTACAAAAAATATGAGCCTCATGATTAAATAAGCTAATAGCTATTATATTTTGATATAAGCCATAAAATATATCAGGGATATTAAGGTCTTCTTTATCTTCAGATAAGGAAATATTTTCAAAATATTTTATAGCCTCATAAGAAACAAAACCAAATAACCCATTATTTACAAATGTATGTTCATTCTGATCTATATCGAAGTTGTCTAAATATTTATGAATGATATCAGGGATATTTATACTTTGTTTTAATTCTTTTGTTGAGGCCTTTCCATCAGGAAATTTTTCTTCTAAAACAAAATCCTTGATTTTGATAGCCCCGATTTCATTAAAACATATAAAAGAGAAGTTATTTTTTGAAGACATGTAATCACTACTTTCAAGTAACAAGCTATTAGGAAAAACATCCCTTATTTTAAGATAAACTTCAACAGGAGTCATAGTATCTGCTATAATCTTCTTATGATAAGTATTTAATTTATATTTTCTCATAATTGCAAAAAAAAAGCTTGTCGCGAGACAAGCCTATATAATGTAAGGTTAATTCACGAACAGTTAACTCTTCTTAATCCACCAAGCAAAATTATTAGTTTTCATTTCCACAAATATAGAATAATAAAGAACTCATGCAAAATTTTTCTCAAATGAAACGTATTTTATTAATAATTTTAAATTAAATTCGAAAAAAATTCAAATGATAGATTTAAATCAAGAAGAATTATTAAGCAAGTTAGAAAATGATGAAAAAGCATTTCTTCTTGACGTAAGAACAAAAGAGGAATATGACGAATCTCATATACCCAATTCTACATTAATTGATATTAAAAACCCAAAGAGTTTTCTTGATGCTTTGGAAAATCTTAATAAAGACTTAAATTATTATGTTTATTGTAATTCAGGAATACGAAGTGTTCAAGCATGTCAAATAATGAAGACATTTGGGATAAATAATCTTTATAATTTATTAGGAGGAATTTCAGAGTGGGACGGACCAAAAGTTCAACAATAACATATGAAGAAACTGTATAGGTTTTTTGAAAAGTATGGAATGAATGTTTGTCAAAGAATGTCTCAAACTATAGGTGTATATCCAAGAAAAATTAGAATGTTTTTTATTTATCTTTCTTTTTTTACTCTTGTCCTAGGATTTATTTTATATTTGACCTTTGCTTTATTACTCAAGATAAAAGACTTAATAATAATTAATAGAAAAACAGTTTTCGACTTATAATTATGAATCTACAAGATCAAATGGGAATAGATGAGAGAATAAATGAAGCATTTCAGCCTATAGCAAGTTTTTGGGATGGGCTTATTTTACATGAATTTTTTGGAACAGGAATACCAACTATAATCTTTTTATTAGTTGGTGGAGCTACATTTTTCACATTTTACTTTGGCTTTATTAATATAAGACGCTTTGGACTTTCAATTAAAACTGTAATGGGAAGACATGATGATCTTGAGGATGATAAATCTCATAAGGGAGAGGTAAGTCATTTTCAAGCTTTAGCAACTGCAGTTTCTGGTACAGTTGGGAATGGAAATATTGCTGGTGTTGCTATGGCTATTGCAATTGGAGGACCTGGTGCTACTTTTTGGATGATATTATGTGGATTACTTGGAATGACAACAAAGTTTGTAGAATGTACACTTGGAGTTAAATACAGGGATGTTGATTCAGATGGAACAGTTTATGGGGGACCAATGTATTATTTATCAAAAGGATTAAAGGAAAGAGGCTTTGCGAAATTAGGTAAGACGCTAGCTGTAATTTTTGCTATTCTATGTATAGGAGCCTCCTTTGGTGGTGGAAATGCCGCTCAATCTAACCAAGCTGCAATGCAAATAGCTGACTCATTTGGAATGACTGGTGGGAATGCAAGAACAATTATTGGCGTTATAATGATGGTTGTTGTAGGAATAATTATAATCGGTGGAATTAAAAGAATTGCTTCAGTTACTGAAAAAGTAGTTCCTTTTATGGCTGGTATGTATGTTATAGCTTGTCTTTATATTATTATTTTAAATTTTTCACTTGTAGATGATGCATTTGGAATGATCATTGGTCAGGCATTTGCTCCTTCTGCTACTGTGGGAGGTTTTATTGGTGTTTTGATTCAAGGATTTAGAAGAGCTGCCTTTTCAAATGAGGCTGGTGCTGGTTCTGCATCAATTGCACATTCAGCTGTAATTACAAGTTACCCTGCATCTGAAGGGATTGTGGCGCTTCTTGAACCATTTATTGACACTGTTGTAATTTGTACTCTTACAGCCTTAGTAATAATAATCTTTAATGGAGATAATACATTTTTTGAGTATGGTGCAACTGTTGGTGATGGAACAGCAGTAATGATCCAAGGTCAGGAGTTAAGTGGCGCAGGTATAACTTCTGCTGCATTTTCAGAATATATTTCATTTTCTGGTCCATTTTTAACAATTGCTGTAGTATTATTTGCAGTTTCTACAATGATTTCATGGTCATATTATGGTCTTCAATCTTGGATGTATGTATTTGGCAAAGGAAAAGTTTCAGACCTTACATATAAATTACTATTCTTGGTATTTATAGTTATAGGTGCTGCAGGTGATATGTCATCTGTTTGGGCATTTTCTGATGCAATGATTCTTGCTTTAGTTTTTCCTAATATGATAGGTTTATTTATATTATTCCCAAAAGTTAGAAAAGAGCTTGAAAAGTATCTTAATGCAATTTCAGCAAAAAAATCTAGCTAAGATTAAATACAATTCTTTATATTTGCCACCAAAATAGAACTGAATGTTAATTATACCTATTAAAGACGGCGAAAATATTGATAAAGCTCTTAAGAGATTCAAAAGGAAATTTGATAAGACTGGTGTTAAGAGATCATTACAAGAGAGAAAGCAATTTGTTAAGCCATCTGTTGAACATAGAACAAAGATTCTTAAGGCTCGTTATGTTCAAAAACTTAAAGATCAAGAAAACCTTTAATTACCTCAAACTTTTTCAAATACATCGTAAATTTGATGTAGATGATAATTAATAAATTTATAGATTACTTAAATCTTGAGAAATCATATTCTCCAAATACGATTAAAGCTTATTTTACAGATTTAAAAGATTTCGATAAGTTTTCAAAATCGAATTTCGATAACATGAATATTGAGGAATCTAATTATTCAATAATAAGGTCTTGGATAGTAGAGTTGGTTAATAATGGTAATTCTAATAGAACGGTTAATAGAAAAATATCATCTCTTAAATCATTTTATAAGTTTTTGATAAAAATTGATTCAATAAAAATATCTCCTTTAGAAGAGCATATGCCTTTAAAGCAGAAAAAAAAGATCCAGGTTCCCTTCTCTAAAGAAGAGATTACTTCTTTATTAGATAGTAATTATTTTCCTAATACATATAAGGGTAAACTTCAAAAGACAATCATTTCATTTTTCTATTTCACTGGTGTTAGGAGGATTGAACTTATAGAGTTAAAAGAAAGTAATCTTGATTTAAAATCCGGAACAGTTAAAGTTTTAGGGAAAAGGAATAAAGAAAGAATAATTCCTCTTTTACCAAAAATCAGAAATCTACTTCAAGAATATATATCTGAAAGAAATAATGTAATTTCTAAATTAAATCATGATTTAGTATTTCTGTCAAATAAAGGAGATAGATTATCTGAAAAATTTGTCTATAGAACTGTCTCAGAATATTTTAAATTGGTTTCATCTAAAACTAAAAAGACTCCTCATATATTAAGGCATAGTTTTGCAACTCATTTAATTAATGAGGGCGCTGATATAAATTCTGTTAAAGAGCTTTTGGGTCATGCAAGTTTATCTGCTACTCAAATTTATATCCATACAAGTATGGAAAAAATAAAAGAAGTTTTTCAGAAAACACATCCTAGAGCAAAGTAGCAATTTTATTTATTATTTTTAGATTTTTGCTTTGATTGGGGCAAAAAAAACATTTATTTTGCAATCGGTTTTGTTTCAAGCCGATGTAGCTCAGCTGGCTAGAGCAGCTGATTTGTAATCAGCAGGTCGTGGGTTCGAGTCCCTCCATCGGCTCTTTGAAATTTTGATTTTAGGGGAGATACTCAAGTGGCCAACGAGAGCAGTCTGTAAAACTGTTGTTTTTAACTTCGCAGGTTCGAATCCTGCTCTCCCCACAAATTAATGCGGGAGTAGCTCAGTTGGTAGAGCGTCAGCCTTCCAAGCTGAATGTCGCGGGTTCGACCCCCGTCTCCCGCTCTACAATTGCCGATATAGCTCAGGGGTAGAGCGTTTCCTTGGTAAGGAAAAGGTCCCGATTTCGAGTATCGGTATCGGCTCATAATCAAATCAATACTTCCTAGATTTGATAATTGTATCAACAAATAAGAGTTTGAATATTGTTTGAATATTTAGCTCTTTTTTTTTGCTTATATTAGATTATAGAAAGCTCTTTTATTAGAACTCATTTTTTTAATCACTTGAGAGATGGCTGTTTACTAATGCTTGAGAAAATGAACTAATTAAAGGGCTTTTCTTTGTCTACGAATTATCTACGCTTTTAGTCTAATTAGTATTACAAATTGGCACAATCAGCATATTCTTAACGAATGTATTATTGAAACTTGTATTTGGACTATTTGGAATAGTGTTAGGTTGAGAATTGGGATATATTCCACTATTGACATCATCATATCGATGTGTATTCCATTTAACAAAAAAAGCACCCTCTGGAACAGTTGCTTTTAAAGTATAACTTTCACCAAATATAGCTTCTTCAATATGCGTTACTTCAGTTCCATCAGGTAAAACAAACCTTGAACTAAGACATTCAATAACTGGGGGATATATTCCACCTGGAGTAGATATATTTGTCGACAAGTATACATTTGGAAAAACAAGAGCTTCTCCTTCTTCTTCTTCTTCTTCTTCTTCTTCTTCTTCTTCTTCTTCTTCTTCTTCTTCTTCTGACTTTTTAGTACAGCTTAACTATAATCAATAGCGATAATAATAGTAGTTTTTTCATTTCTTTTTCTTTAAAAAAATAGTTAGGTATAGTACTGAAATAAGGAGAGCAATTACAGTATTGCCTTTAATATAAATAAGAGTGTCTACTACGTTCCTGCTACCCCTTGTACCAATGGTAAAGTCATCTACCATCTTATCTAAAGTGTTAAAAACATTATAAAGCCCACCATCTCTACTATAAGATAGATTATCGAGAAAGCTATTTAAAAGTATAAATATTATGATAGTTATTACAAGACCTCTTATGTTTAACCATTTCATATCTCTAATGTAAAAAAAAAGCCCCAATCAAAGGGCTATTCTTTGTTAATTAAATATTGAATAAACTTGAATATAAAGAGATAGCTTCTATGTTTAATGATTATCTAGCTTCAACATAACATAATTTTTTATAAATTAGGAGATTTAAAAGGTGCTTGTGGAGATTGGAAAAAAGCTGCAAATCTTGGTTTTATTGCTGCAGCTGAATTGGTTAAAAACCAATGCTGGCGATTTTAATTTTTCTAAATACAAAACTCAATCCCCACCGATTCCATTTTACGTAGTTAATTACTAAATTAGAGATATGAAAGATATAGAATTTAATAATGAAGAAGATTTTGAAGCGTTCTTAAAAGTAGATAAAGTAGCAGATTGGCTATTATATAATTCTGAACATCTTAGAAATCTAGCTTGGGAACAAGCGAAAGATTTATTCTATAACAACAGAAAAGAATTTAACAGAATATATAAAACATTAAATTAGAGATATGAAAAAGATATTACTAATAATGATTTTGCTTGTTTCATCTTTCTCTTATAGTCAAGAAGAAGAAAAAGAAAACCCTATTAACAATCTTATTGAGGACGCTAAGTCTCTAATTGATAAAATTGACTTAGATAATATTATTCCTGAATATGAATATGAATTTGGGGTTTTGTATATAAGGAATGCAACTCTGGCA
>Ga0207991_1000062_pt1 | contig 69741 bp, 64 predicted proteins | sample ETN07SmetaG_FD_185786 | JGI IMG/M metagenome (GOLD analysis project Ga0207991, IMG submission 185786) | Marine microbial and viral communities from oxygen minimum zone, Eastern Pacific Ocean - ETNP2014F14-07SV275 (SPAdes) (version 2) | ecosystem: Environmental > Aquatic > Marine > Oceanic ...
GCCAATCGGCTGGTCTTTAGAGCGTATTTACGAGCATTTCCCCCGTCTTGGAGAGCGTCGAAATCAGGAAGGAATTACTCTTTCTGGCGGCGAGCAGCAAATGCTTGCTGTAGCCCGTGCACTGGCTCGTGATATTAAGCTATTATTGCTTGATGAGCCTTTTGAAGGGTTGGCGCCGTTGATAGTGCGTGAAATTGAAGAGATTCTTAAAAGTATTAAAAAACTTGGCATTACCACTATCATTGTTGAACAAAATGCCGTCGCTGCGCTGCGCATTGCAGATAGAGCATTAATTCTTGATACCGGTGAGATCGTTTTTGATGGAACTGCGCAGGAGCTACTCGATAATAAAGATTTGAGGCATCAATATTTGGCCATTTAATCAATGCACTCAATTTGCATGATTAATGCAAGCATTAGTAAAAGACTCTTTCCCCCTGAGTTAGAGCTGAAACTGGTGGCCCCAACCACCAGTGGATGCTTTATTTTCATAACTAAGTCAAAACCAATAAATAATACAATTACGGTTAGTTATGAAAAATAAATTAATAGAATATTGACACAATGGAGTAATAATATGATGCCTGGTCCTTTTGAACTGATAATAATTTTAGTTATTGTAGTGCTTGTATTTGGCGGTAAGCGCCTTAAGAATCTTGGTGCAGACCTAGGTAGCGCAATCAATGGCTTTAAATCCTCCATGAAAGAAACCGCTGCAGATAAAACCAACAATGATTATCAAACTCTACTTGAAAAAGAGACCAAGTAATTAGTACTGTTAAATTTTGAGATTGTATGTTTGATTTCAGTTTTTGGGAGCTTTCTCTCGTCGGGCTAATTGCTCTTGTTGTTGTTGGTCCCGATAAAATACCTTCACTTGCCCGTAAGACAGGTGTCTATGCTGGAAAACTTAAGAAATTCCTCAACAAAATCAAAGCTGATATTGATAATGAATTGAATTTAGAAGAACTGAAAGAACTGAAAGAGCTATCACTAAAAGATCAATCTAATCATTTAAATGACTTTTTTGAAAACTCTCAAGAAGCTTCCAACGATATTGAGAATGAAGTAGAATTGATCAAAAAAATAGGATCAGAACCAGAAAAAGACATGAAAATACCAGTAGATTCCTCAAAAACTGAAGAAGTGGAAGTGGATCTGGGTTTTTCCTTAGAAAAGTACATAGAATCTGGCCCCATTGCAAAAGATACTGATAAATAAACCCTTCTAAAGATTCAAATATCAATAATCGTAGGCTTATTCTTAATACGTATTTATAGAAAAACGATACACTTTAAAGGTATTTGTTATTTAACTCTGTTAGCAATAAGATCTTTAACCACTTCTGGCTCGGCCAAAGTTGATGTATCGCCCAAATCCTCATAATTATTTTCGGCTATTTTTCTTAGAATGCGTCGCATAATTTTCCCAGATCTTGTTTTTGGTAAACCAGGAGCAAATTGTATTTTATCAACGGTGGCAATTGGACCAATCTCTTTGCGAACTAAAGCCACTAATTCTTGGCGAATATTCTCGGAGCCCGCTAAGCCTGCCATAAGTGATACATAAGCGTAAATTCCTTGGCCTTTGATATCGTGGGGCATACCCACAACTGCTGCTTCACTAACCGACTCATGGAGAACCAAAGCAGACTCAATTTCTGCTGTGCCAAGACGGTGACCTGAAATATTCAATACATCATCTACTCTACCGGTAATCCAATAGTAACCATCCGCATCTCGCTTAACGCCATCGCCTGTAAAATACTTTCCTGGATAGGTTGAGAAATAAGCCTCCATAAAGCGCTCATGGTTGTTATATAAAGTGCGCATTTGCCCAGGCCAAGAACGAGCTAAAACCAATATTCCTTCAGCCTTTCCTTCAAGAACCTCTCCACTTTCGCTCAATACCTGGGGTTCAACACCAAAAAATGGCTTAGAAGCTGAGCCCGGCTTCAAAGGCGTTGCATAAGGCATTGGTGTAATCATGTGACCACCCGTTTCCGTCTGCCACCAAGTGTCAACAACAGGGCAATTTCCCTCGCCTACAATGTTGAAATACCACTCCCATGCCTCGGGATTAATCGGTTCGCCGACCGTGCCTAAAATCTTCAAACTTGATCTAGAGGTTTTTTGAACAAATTCATCACCAGCGCCCATTAAAGCTCGAATAGCCGTTGGTGCGGTATAAAGTGTATTGACTTGGTGTTTATCAACTACCTGCCAAAAACGCGAAGCATCCGGGTAATTTGGCACACCTTCAAACATTAGTGTTGTTGCGCCATTTGCCAAAGGACCGTAAACAATGTAAGAGTGGCCTGTTACCCAGCCCACGTCAGCAGTACACCAATAAATATCGCCCTCTTGATAATCAAATGTATACTTATGGGTCATTGCAGCATAAAGCAAATAGCCACCTGATGTATGCAAAACACCTTTAGGCTTGCCTGTTGAACCCGAGGTGTAGAGAATAAACAAGGGCGTTTCAGAATCAAACATTTCACAAGGACAATCTGCAGATTCATTTGCAACTAAATCATGATACCAAACATCCTTCTCACCCCAGTTAATTGTACCGCTGGTACGCTCAACAACCACAACTGCTTCAACGCAAGGGCAATCTTGTACTGCTTTGTCAACATTAGCCTTTAAAGGTGTAGCTTTACCCCCACGTACACCTTCATCAGCAGTGATAACAATTTTGCATTCACAGTCAAGAATTCTATCTCGCAAAGCATCGGGTGAAAAGCCGCCAAAAACAACAGAGTGAATAGCGCCAATTCTTGCACAAGCTAACATTGCAACAGATGCCTCAACAATCATTGGCATGTACAAACAAATCCGATCGCCTTTAACAACACCGAGACTTTTCAATCCATTGGCAAACTTACATACTTTTTCATAGAGTTCGTTGTAAGTGATTGACTCACTGGCATTTGGATCGTCACCCTCCCAAATGATCGCCACTTGATCGCCTCGTTCTGGTAAATGGCGATCTATGCAATTGTAAGAAACGTTTAAGCTTGCGCCTTCAAACCAAGCAATTTCGCCTAGGTTGAAATCCACATTTGAAACCCTATCCCACTTTTTATCCCAATCAATAAAGACCTCGGCTTGCTCAGCCCAGAAGCTGTCAGAGTCATTGATTGAATGTTGGTACATGGATTCATAAGTTTCAGAATCTATTAAAGGCTTTCTGTCTCTTTTAATAGGCGGATAGGTCATTATTCTCTTTCTCAAATTAGATAACGGACATTTGATGTTACCAAAATGCCTATACACATGAAGAAAAAATTGATTTAATTTCATCAGGCAAAAAAAAATGACGCTTTCACGTCATTTTTATTGAGAACAACTTTTTTAGGCTTATTCTGCGTCAACAGCTAAGTCGTCACTTTCAGTGTCAAGCACTTTTTCAGAAAGCTCTTCTTCCACTTCACTCATTGTTGCCTCAGCGTTGCGTTTGTCTTGAGCAGTTAACTCCTCTTCCATCGCATATTCTTCAGTTAAGATAGAGGCATTAACCAAACCCGCCTCAATTTCTCTCAAAGCCACTACTGTTGGCTTATCTTTCTTAACATCTAGAGTTGATCTATAACCACCAGAATTCAACTGATGAGCGCGTTTCGCTGCAACCAAAACCAATTCAAATCTATTTTCGACATGCTCTAGGCATTCTTCAACTGTTACTCTTGCCATATTCTTAAAAAACCTTAATTACTCAGATGATAAAATGAAGCAATTTTACGCGAAATCAACTCATATGGAAAGGCTTATTGTTCTTGATACAGAGACTACTGGAATCGAACCCTCGGAAGGTCATCGAGTCATCGAAGTAGGGGCTGTGCAAATTCTTGATAGAGAGATTACTGAATTAGAATTTCACCGCTATCTACAACCTAATCGAAATGTTGGCGAGTCCGTCAATATTCATGGCATTAGTGATAAATTTTTAAGGGACAAGCCACAATTTAGTGAAATTTCTGAAGACTTTATAGCCTTTATTGAAGGAGCGACTTTGGTTATTCATAATGCCCCCTTCGACCTTGGCTTTCTTAACAATGAACTGAAACTGATTGGCTCTAAGAAAAAAATCGAAGACATATGCACCATAATTGACACACTTGAGTTATCTAAAGCGCAACGACCCGGCACCATGCATAATTTAGATGCACTTTGTCGTCGCTTTGAAATTGATGCAAGCGCACGCACAATTCACGGGGCATTATTAGACGCACAAATTCTTGCACAAGTTTACTTGGCAATGACTGGCGGACAATCCAACTTGTTCCAAGAAATCAATCCCGCGGATGCAGAAATGAATTTTGCCACATCGATTAATAAAAAGAATGTTGATACAAATAAAATCAAAGTCGTTTATGCGAATGATGATGAGATCAAAGCGCATAAAAACTACTTCCAAAATTCATAGCCTGGAGAAATAATGCAATACCAAGATTTAAGAGAATTTATTGAAACACTGGAAGCACAAGGCGAACTTGTAAGAATCAAAGCGCCAGTCGATGCCAACCTAGAAATAACGGAGATTTGCCGGCGTACTTTAGATAAAGAAGGTCCTGCATTGTTGTTTGAAAATGTAAATGACGCCAGCATGCCCGTGCTTGCTAACTTATTTGGCACAACCAAGAGAGTGGCGATGGCGATGGGTCAAGCAGACTTGAAAGGCCTGCGCGCGCTTGGAAAAGTTCTGGCACAACTTAAACAACCCGAACCACCAAAAGGCTTTAAGGATGCACTCGACAAACTACCGCTTTTTAAACAAGCTCTCAATATGCCAGTCAAAGTTGTGAGTAAAGGGCAGTGCCAAGAAAACATTATTGAAGGCGACGATGTTGATCTCAACAAACTACCAATACAAACCTGCTGGCCTAAGGATGTTGCACCATTGATTACTTGGGGCCTTGTCATTACCAAAGGTCCTTCAAAAGATAGGCAAAATCTTGGTATTTATCGCCAACAGTTATTGGACAAAAACAAACTGATCATGCGCTGGTTATCGCAACGCGGTGGTGCGCTTGACTATAAAGACTGGTGTGAAAAAAATCCCGGTGAACCTTTTCCAATTTCTGTTGCACTTGGCGCAGATCCTGCGACAACACTAGCAGCTGTCACCCCTATTCCTGACAGCTTAAGCGAATATGCTTTTGCTGGACTCCTGAGGGGTAAAAAAACCAAAGTTTGTAAATGCCTAGGCAACGATTTACAAGTCCCAGAAAATGCCGAAATTATTTTAGAAGGTGTTATTCACCCGGGTGAGGTTGCAGAAGAAGGTCCTTACGGCGACCACACAGGTTACTACAATGAAGTCGAAACTTTTCCAGTTTTTACAGTTAAAAAAATAACGCACAGAAATAACCCAATTTACCATTCCACATACACCGGCAAACCGATTGATGAGCCAGCTGTGTTGGGGGTCGCCTTAAATGAAGTTTTTGTGCCTTTATTGCAGCAGCAGTTCAGTGAAATTGTTGACTTTTATCTGCCGCCCGAAGCATGCTCCTATCGGATGGCAATTGTCAGCATGAAAAAACAATATCCTGGTCATGCAAAACGAGTGATGATGGGCGTCTGGTCATTTTTAAGGCAGTTTATGTATACCAAATTTGTTATTGTTGTTGATGACGATATTAACATTAGAGACTGGAAAGAAGTGATTTGGGCACTCTCAACACGAGTGGATCCATCTCGCGACACCTCTCTAATTGATAATACCCCAATCGACTATTTAGACTTCGCATCCCCAATCTCTGGCCTAGGCTCAAAGATGGGAATTGACGCCACAAACAAACACCCCGGAGAGACTGATAGAGAATGGGGAGACCCCATCGTAATGAGTGATCAGGTAATTGCCAAAATTGATAGCATCTGGGATGAATTAGGCATTGACTAGAGAGACTATCAAAGTATAATTATGCCTTTTTCGGAGTGTAGCGCAGTTTGGTAGCGTATCTGGTTTGGGACCAGGTGGTCGGGGGTTCAAATCCCTCCACTCCGACCAAAAATTTATTATTAGTGTTACTAGCCTAAACTTTATTAGAGAACAGTAATTGCGCCCATAGCTCAGCTGGATAGAGCAACGGCCTTCTAAGCCGTAGGTCATACGTTCGAATCGTATTGGGCGCACCACTAAGTTTGTAGACGTTTACTAAGTTTGAAAAACAAGCCAAAGTGTCTTGATAATAGATATAATTAGCGCCTTTGAAAAGTTCGATATGTAAGTGTTTCTGGAGCGTTTGGGGCTTGTCCCTCTGTAAGCCTTGCGCACCAAGGTATATTGGAGGTTAAAATCCCTCCACTCCGACCAATAATTTAAGGTTAGAGTGTCAAACGATACTTTACTAAAGAATAGTTATGGCGGGAATAGCTCAGTTGGTAGAGCCCCGGATTGTGATTCCGGTTGTCGCGGGTTCAAACCCCGTTTCTCGCCCCACCTTTTAAAGTTTATTGTTATTTACAATCAGTGATTTTGCTGACGCAAAATTTCCGGTTGCACCCAAGGGTAGGCTTCGCACTCACAGATTCAAACCCAGTTAAGTGCAAACAGCAGCACTCCTATAAGCAGGGCAATAGCCCATAGTCCTCGCCCCACCCATTTTGTTTAAAACCGCCCTCTATTCCTGCGTATTGTTCTGACTTGATTAAATGCAACAGAGAAAAAACTCTACAACGAAAATTTCCAATATTTTAGTTAATTAAAAACAACTCTGAATTTCAGACACAGAAATCCAACCTTGTTCAAAAGGCTGGACAATCTCATAAAGAAATTAGGGGGTTTTACGAGGGTTTAAAAAATCCCTGTAACGAAATCGACAGTAGAACCAATAGCACTTCCAATAGCATTTGGAACAGCTGCTACGCTAGATCTAACATTTTCCATCGAACAGCCAGTCAAAAACAAAGCCGTAAGAAAAACAGCTGCAATTTTAAGTTTCATTTGTATCTCTCCTTGTTATAGTGGGTGAATTATAAAACATTTAAAATTTGTTACGTGACTAAATTAACAATCCAAGAACAACTTAAACTTGCTCTTATTGGTTATAATCAATTCAATTACGCGTTTATGGTATCAAAATGAAATACTTTGTTTCAATCTTTGTATCACTTATTTTAAGTAATTCGGTATTGGCGGCATCGTTAACCGAGGAGGCCGTATCCAGAGGAGTGAACCCAAATTGTATAACGCATCTAAACAACATTGAAAAGTCTTTTGGCTTGAATGGCTTGAATGTAACCTTTGCCAAACCCGAAGAAACGAAGACACACCCCTCGTTGCATACATCAACAAAGCATTTTAATAATGGTGCTATTATTTTTTCAAGTACACTATTTCCAAATGGTGAATCCTGTGATGTGTCAATTGTGTTATCAACTATTATCAATAATCAAAGTTGTGATGATATTACCCAATCGCGTATTGCTGCTGACGCAACTTTAAAAGTAACAAAGTATGCCGAAGGCACTTATACTCATATCTACCCAGAGTCTAATGCCTATCAACTGGTGCTGGTCGTAACAGGAGAGCAATCCTGTGCAATGACAGAATCTCGAATGATGTGGCTTGGAAATTAGATAAAAAATAGTAATTTTCTATAGTTCAATAATCTTTTTTGTTTTAAAACACCCATTTGCTTTTTATAATCCTCTAAATTGTTGTTATCAATTTTTTCTTTTGTATAAAATAATTGCTAACTTTAACATTTCTGTAAATCAAATAGACCAAATAAGATGAGAAGAATTGCGCTTTTTTTATTAACCAATATCGCCATCATGGTGGTATTAAGCATCACATTGAGAATACTAGGTGTAGAAAGCCTTCTTGCTGAAAATGGCAGTGATTTAAATATTAACGCCCTGGTTATTTTTTCTGCTGTTTTTGGCTTCGGTGGCTCCTTTATTTCTTTGGCTATATCAAAATGGATGGCCAAACGTATGACGGGTGCGAAAGTGATTGAGAAGCCCGCTAATAATATGGAACGATGGCTAATCGAAACGGTTGAAAAACAAGCGGGGATTGTTGGCATTAGAATGCCAGAAGTGGCTATTTTTCCTTCAAGTCAGATGAATGCTTTTGCGACGGGTGCGAGTAAAAATAAAGCCCTTGTTGCTGTTTCCCAAGGATTGCTTGACAACATGAACAAAGGTGAAATAGAGGCAGTGGTTGGCCACGAAATGAGCCATGTAGCTAATGGAGACATGGTAACACTGGCGCTTATTCAAGGCGTTGTCAATACTTTTGTATTCTTCCTTTCGCGCGTAATTGGGCACATCGTTGACCGTGTCATTCTAAAAAATCAACGTGGACACGGAATTGGTTACTTTGTTACAGTGATTTTTGCCCAAGTTGTTCTTTCAATTCTTGCCAGTGTTGTAGTGATGTATTTCTCCAGAAAGCGTGAGTTTGTCGCAGATACTGGTGGTGCAGATTTGGCTGGTCACCAAAATATGATTGGCGCTCTAAAACGGCTAGCACAAAAAGAGCCTGAAGCACTTCCTGAGCAATTGGCGGCATTTGGAATTGGAGAGAAGCCAAAGTCTGGCTGGTCTCAATTGTGGGCATCACACCCACCATTGAAAGATCGAATAAAAGCTTTGGAGTCTCGTGCAGGCTTGTCTAATTAATCCGGCTTTTTAATGTCAATCTCAATTAAGTCTTCTGCAGACATTGACAAAATGCGCATTGCTGGCGGCTTAGCTGCGAGCGTCCTTGATATGATTACCCCTCATGTTGTTGTCGGCATAACAACAGAACACTTAGACCAAATTTGCCACAAATTTATTGTCGATGAGTTAGGCGCCATTCCAGCACCACTTAACTATCATGGCTTTCCAAAGTCAATTTGCACCTCTATTAATAATGTTGTATGTCATGGTATTCCAGGCGAGAAAAAACTTAAAAAAGGTGATATTATTAATATCGATATCACTGTTATAAAAGATGGCTTTCACGGCGATACCTCAAAAATGTTTATCGTTGGCAAGCCAAGCGTCAAAGCAACAAGAATTTGTAAAATTGCTCAAGAGTGCATGTATCTTGGTATTGAACAAGTAAAACCTGGTGCTCGTTTGGGTGAAATTGGTCAAGTGATTGGTGCACATGCTCATGCACATAATTGCTCTGTTGTCAAAGATTACTGCGGGCACGGCATTGGGTTGGGCTTTCACGAAGAGCCTCAAGTATTGCATTATGATAATGGCAAAACGAAGCACTCACCCATTCTTGAACCTGGAATGACCTTTACCATCGAACCAATGATAAATCTGGGCAACTATCAAGTGGTCACCTCTAGGCTTGATGGCTGGACAGTGACCACCAAAGATCGCTCTTTATCAGCGCAATGGGAGCACACTATTTTGGTGACTGAAAACGGTCACGAAATTCTCACTCATAGGGAAGAGGAGAATGTTTACACACAAAAAGCAGTGCAGAGCCTACTTTAGTATAAAAATCATTGGATCGGGGTTCTATCGTAGCGACTAATGAGCTACAACAATACTGCTAAAGCTGCGCTCTGTGATTGTTATTTAACAACTAGATTGTGCTAAAATATCTCTTTTTTTAATCTTGCCTTTTAACTTGTGAAACGCTTAAGAAATTACTTTATTTCTGGCCTTCTATTCTGGATTCCATTAGCGCTCAGCGTCATGGTTATCAAGTTCTTTTTAGAACTCGTCAATAGCCTTGTTCCCCCACAATTTTTGCCTGAAACTTTATTTAATATCAATACCGATTTTCTAGGATCGGGTGTTGTCTGGGTAGTACTTGTCATTCTTCTCACTGGTGTATTGGTCACCAATATAATTGGTCGAAAAGTTGTCGAACTTTGGGAGAGATTTCTCAATAAAATTCCGGGTTTTCGTGGCATATACAGCGCCTTAAAAAAACTGTCCTCTACGATGTTAAGCCCTTCGAGTGAAAATTTTAAAAAAGCACTTTTGGTGCAATACCCCCGAGAAGGCATGTGGACCATTGCCTTTCAATCGGGTAGTTATCGTGGTGAGGCTGAAACCATTATCGGTGAAGAAATTATCAATCTCTACGTACCAACAACACCAAATCCAACATCAGGTTTCTTTATCATGATGCCCAAAAAAGACACAATTGAGCTCAAAATGAGTGTCGAAGAAGCATTTAAACTAATTATTTCCACGGGCGTTGTTACGCCTGATTTACTCGATATTAAGGATAAAAAATGAGAACACACTTTTGTGGCGAATTAAGCAAAGCCGCCCTCGATCAAGAAGTCACATTATGTGGTTGGGTTAATAGAAGACGTGACCATGGTGGTGTTATTTTTCTTGACGTCAGAGACAAGCGAGGCATCGCCCAAGTAGTTATTAATCCCGACACAAAAGATACATTTGCTATAGCTGAGAGTGTGCGAAATGAGTTCGTACTCAAAATCAAAGGCAAGGTTATTGCCAGAGACGAAGCAATGATTAATAGCAAAATCCCAACGGGTGATATTGAAATTGTAGCCAGTGATATTGAAATACTTAACGCCTCTAAGCCCATCCCGTTTCAGCTGGATGCCACTGACACCTCTGAAGAAGTTAGGTTGAAGTATCGCTACCTTGATTTGCGTCGAGATGAGATGCAAAAGCGCCTAAGACTCAGATCTAGGGTGACGCATTTTATGCGTGACTTTATGGACAGCAACGACTTTTTGGACATCGAAACACCGTTCTTAACAAAAGCAACACCAGAAGGTGCAAGAGACTACTTAGTTCCCTCAAGAACGCACGAGGGAAGCTTCTTTGCCCTACCTCAATCGCCACAACTGTTTAAGCAGTTGCTAATGATGTCGGGATTCGAACGCTATTACCAAATTGTCAAATGCTTCAGAGATGAAGATTTACGTGCCGACCGTCAACCAGAATTCACCCAGCTAGATATTGAAACTTCATTTATGGATGAAGGCGAGATTACTGGACTAATGGAAAAGATGGTTCGCGGCCTGTTTAAAGAGGCAATTGATGTCAACTTGCCTGACGAATTCCCAACCATTACCTTTAATGATGCGATGCGTCTTTACGGTGTTGATTGTCCCGATATGCGCATACCTTTACAAATGGTTGATTTAAATGAATTGATGTGCTCAGTTGAATTTAAAGTGTTCTCAGGGCCTGCAAGCAGTGATGACGGGCGTGTAGCCGCAATGAGAGTGCCTGGTGGCGCAACCATCAGTCGCAAACAAATTGACGATTACACAAAATACGTCAGCATCTACGGCGCTAAAGGTCTTGCTTATATCAAACTCAACGAAGACGGTCCAGCGTCGCCAATTATCAAATTTTTGGGTGATGGGGTGACTCAAAAAGTCATCGAACTCACTGGCGCACAAACTGGCGACATTATTTTCTTTGGTGCAGACAAGGCCAAAGTGGTTAATGAATCTTTGGGCAACCTTAGAGAAAAACTTGCAAAAGACTTAAATCTATACGATAAAGAATGGGCGCCAATTTGGGTGCTTGACTTTCCAATGTTTGATGTTGCTGACGATGGCTCACTGAATGCCATCCATCATCCGTTCACCGCACCAAGCGTTGATGCACAAGCGCTTATTGACAATCCTGGCAAAGCATTATCACGTGCCTACGACCTTGTTATTAACGGTTCTGAAGTTGGTGGTGGCTCGATTCGTATTCACCAAAGCGACATGCAGAAAACGGTGCTTACACTTCTTGGTATTGATGACGAAGAGGCGCGCGAGAAATTTGGCTTCTTGCTCGACGCCTTGGAATACGGTTGTCCGCCACACGGCGGTATGGCTTTTGGTTTAGACCGATTGGTGATGATTCTCGCGGGCGCAGATTCCATTAGAGAAGTAATTGCATTCCCGAAAACGCAAACTGCCGCATGCTTGTTAACCAGCGCGCCATCCAGTGTGCCAAGAAAACAACTCAGAGAGCTAAACATCAAAGTTAGTTTGCCGGAGAAATCATAAATGCAACTCAGGGACTCCATAAAAAAAGCCCTCAAGGATAATAATGCCTTGTTGGTTGCGCACTATTACGTCAGTGCTGATTTACAGATACTGGCCGAAGAAACTGGTGGTATTGTTTCTGACTCTCTTGAAATGGCCAGATTTGGGCAAAATTGTGAAGCAGACACCATTGTTGTTGCTGGCGTTAAATTTATGGGCGAGACAGCTAAAATTCTATCACCTGAGAAGCGAGTGTTGGTTTTAGACGAAGCGGCCACTTGCTCGCTCGATCTCTCCTGCCCCATTGATGAATTCTCAGCATTTTGTGATGCCAGTCCCGACCACGTTGTTGTGGTCTATGCCAACACCTCTGCAGCAGTTAAAGCTCGAGCAGACTGGGTGGTGACTTCAGGCAGTGCACTTAAAATTGTTAAGCATCTCCATGACGAAGGCAAAAAAATTCTTTGGGCGCCAGATAAGCACTTAGGCCACTACGTGCAAACTCAAACAGGCGCTAAAATGCTGATGTGGGATGGCGCTTGCGTTGTCCATGAAGCGTTTAAAGCCGAAGGCCTTGAAAGACTGATGAAAAAGCTCCCCGATGCAGCAGTCTTGGTTCATCCAGAATCCCCTAAAGAGGTAATTGCTCTGGCTGATGTTGTTGGCTCTACAACCGCACTAATTAACGCTGTAGCAACAATGGATAACGATACTTTTATCGTTGCAACAGACAATGGCATATTCCACAAAATGCGTGAAGTTGCGCCCGGAAAAAAACTAATCGAAGCCCCTACCATGGGTGAAGGTGCAGATTGTGAATCCTGCGCACATTGTGGTTGGATGGCGATGAATAGCCTTGAAAAATGCTTAGCAGTGCTTGAGACAGGTAATAACGAAATTAACATTGAAGAGGAGGTTATTGAGAAAGCAAAATCCTCTATTCATAAACTACTCGAATTCACCCAATAGAACAAGACACGGATAAACAAAGCAATGGCAGGACACAGTAAATGGCACAACATCCAGCACCGCAAAGGTGCACAAGATGCCAAACGTGGAAAAATCTTCACCAAATTAATCAAAGAGATTGTCGTTGCCGCCAAAAGAGGTGGTGGCGTTATTGAAAACAACCCATCTCTACGTGCGATTATAGATAAGGCTCTAGCTGCCAACATGAAGCGTGACACCATTGAAAACGCTGTGAAGCGTGGCTCAGGTGATCTTGATGGAAATAATTACGAAGAAGTAAGATATGAAGGCTACGGTCTTGGTGGTACCGCTATTATGGTGGACTGCCTAACCGACAACATTAACCGTACCGTTTCAGATGTACGCCATGCATTTTCAAAACACGGTGGTAATCTAGGCACAGATGGTTCCGTTGCTTACATGTTTACCAAGCAAGGCTTTATTAGTTTTAGTAAAGGTCGTGAAGACGTCATCATGGAAATTGCCATCGATGCAGGCGCAGAAGACATTATTGTTAATGATGACGGCTCGATTGATGTTGTTACCACTCCTGAGGATTTTTTCACCATTAAGGATGCATTGGTTGAAAGCGGCCTAGAAGTCGCGCACTCTCAAATTATTATGGAACCTGCCAATAGAGTTGATCTCAACCTTGAAGACGCTGAAAAATTTATGAAACTTATCGATCGCTTGGAAGATTTAGACGATACGCAAGAGGTTTATCACAACGCTGAAATTTCTGACGAGGTAATGGCACAGCTATGATTTCACAGCACTCGGGCATTCAAGCTCTAAGCAAGTTTAAAGTAAAAGTACTACAAGAAAAACTCTCAACGTTATTACCAAATCTTACATTTCTGGGTGCAGAATTTACCCATTTTATCGACTCAAAGAACGAACTTAGCAGTGAACACACCGAACAACTCAACAAGCTCCTAAATTACGCTCCTGAAGTTGATTATTCTCATTCTAGTGATCACCTAACTATCACACCAAGACAAGGCACAATTTCACCTTGGTCTTCAAAAGCAAGTGATATTGCCCACCTTTGTGGCTTAAGCGAGCTTAATCGAGTGGAGCGCGGCATTACTTATCACTTTGATAAAACCCTAAATGAGGACAGCACAAGCAAAGTGCTAAGCATCATTATGGACAGGATGACCGAATCTTTTCTTAAAGATAGCGCCGATGCGCACTTGCTTTTCGACGAATTAACCCCGAAAACCTCTCAGAGTGTTGATATTTTAAGTGGTGGTAAAGCAGCATTAGAGCAAGCAAATAACACACTTGGTTTGGCTCTTAGCGATGTTGAAATTGATTATTTAATTGAAAACTTTACAGCCCTTAATAGAAATCCAAAAGATATTGAGCTAATGATGTTTGCTCAAGCAAACTCAGAGCACTGTCGTCACAAAATCTTTAATGCTGATTGGATTATTGATGATGAAGCGCAAGCCATTTCACTGTTTGGCATGATTCGCAATACTTACAAGGCTCATCCAGAGGGTTTATTGTCGGTCTATAGCGACAACTCTGCGGTAATGACGGGCTATGAGTCAGAGCGTTTCTTTGCCAATAAAGATGGTGTTTACACTTCCAAAACCGAGCAAAAAGCAGTGCTGATGAAAGTTGAAACGCACAACCACCCTACCGCGATTGCGCCAGATCCTGGTGCAGCAACTGGCTCTGGTGGTGAAATTAGGGATGAAGGTGCAACCGGTAGGGGCTCAAAACCAAAAGTTGGTTTATGTGGTTTCTCTGTATCCAACCTCAAAATCCCAAACAGCAATCAGCCTTGGGAAGTGGACTACGGCAAACCAAAGCAAATTGTCTCAGCTCTCGATATTATGATCGATGGCCCTTTGGGCGCCGCTGCTTTTAACAACGAATTTGGCCGCCCAAATATATGCGGCTACTTTAGAACTTACGAACAAAAAACAGCAAACAACCAAGTCAGAGGCTATCACAAGCCCATTATGTTGGCTGGCGGCTTGGGTAATATTCAAGAAGATCATGTTGAAAAAGGCTTGATTTCGCACGGCGACAAACTCATCGTATTAGGTGGCCCAGCAATGTTAATAGGCCTTGGTGGCGGTGCAGCTTCTAGTGTGGGCAGTGGTGAGCAAAGCGAAGATTTAGACTTTGCCTCAGTTCAACGAGCTAACGCTGAGATGCAAAGGCGCGCCCAAGAAGTGATTGACGCGTGTGCCAATCTTGGCGACGAAAATCCGATTGTTTCTATCCATGACATCGGCGCTGGTGGCCTTTCTAATGGCGTTCCAGAATTGGTAAACGACAGCGAAAAAGGTGCGATTTTAGAATTAAGAAACGTACCCAATGACGATAAACAAATGTCGCCAATGGAGATCTGGTGTAACGAATCTCAAGAGCGTTATGTATTGGCCATCAACGGCGATAGTGTTGATTTATTTAAATCAATTTGTGAGCGTGAACGCGCGCCTTTTGCTATTCTAGGCGAGGCAACAGACGAACGCCACCTAAAGATGAACGATTCTCATTTTGGTGACTCCCCTATTGATCTACCAATGTCAGTATTGCTTGGTGCAACACCTAAAACACTAAAAAATGTCAACTCAATTCCTAATACTGAGCTAGAGTTTGACGATGTAAATATCGAAGTTAAAGAAGCAATTGACCGCCTACTCGCCCTGCCAACAGTGGCAAGCAAGAATTTCCTCATTACTATTGGCGATCGATCGGTCACTGGCTTAGTTGCCAGAGAGCAAATGATCGGCCCATGGCAAGTGCCTGTGGCGGATTGCGCTGTCTCTCTTTCAGATTATGTTGGTTATCAGGGCGAGGCGATGTCGCTTGGTGAAAAAACACCCTTGGGACTTAGCAACGCTGCCGCTGCCGCCAGAATGAGTATTGGTGAATCACTAACCAATATGATGAGCATCTACGTTGAAGACATTCATCACATCAGCTTGTCAGCCAACTGGATGTGTGCCAGTGGATTTGAAGGCGAAGACGCCAAAATATATGAAGCTGTCAAGGCTATAGGCATGGAATTGTGCCCAGCGCTAGGCCTAACCATTCCTGTTGGTAAAGATTCGATGTCAATGAGAAGTTCGTGGCAAGACGGAGGACAAGAAAAATCCGTCACCGCACCGTTGTCACTCATCATCACTGCTTTTTCGAAAATTCCGGATGCACGCAAACAAATCACGCCGTTGCTGCAAAAAGAAACAGACTCTGAGCTCTTATTAATTGACCTAGGTTTTGGAAAAAACCGCATGGGTGGCTCTTGTTTGGCGCAAGTTTACAACCAAGTTGGTAAGACAACGCCAGACCTTGATGATGCCCAATTATTTGGCAATTTCTTTGCTGTCATTAACGAATTGAACCATTCGAGCTTGATTGATGCTTATCATGACCGCTCAGATGGCGGCGCCATTATCACCTTACTAGAAATGGCTTTTGCCTCAAATTGCGGCTTAGATATTGCATCCAGCAATACCATTGGCTCGTTATTTAATGAAGAGCTTGGTTGCGTGATACAAGTCTCAATCGATAACAAAGCTCGCGTGCTTGGTGCCCTTAACAAGTCCGGCCTTAGCGACTGCACAAGCGTAATTGCAACAATCAATTCTGACGATACCATCCGCATCTCTGATGAGAGCGGTGAAATTTACAGCGAGAATCGCGCCACTCTGCAACAACAATGGTCATCAACTTCGTATGAAATCTCAAAACTGAGAGATAACCCTCAGTGTGCACAATCTGAATTTGATGAAATACTAAAACCGTCCAACGGCTTAGTAATTGCACCAAATTTTGACATTAATGAGAACGTAAGTGCACCTTATATCAATGTTGATGTAAATCCAAAAATCGCCGTTTTGCGCGAACAAGGTGTTAATGGCCATATCGAAATGGCTGCCGCATTTACTAAAGCCGGTTTTGAGGCGCACGATGTCCATATGAGCGACATCTTAAGTGGTAGAGTGTCGTTAGACACCTTCCGCGGCCTTGTGGCTTGTGGTGGTTTCTCGTACGGCGACGTATTGGGTGCTGGTCGTGGCTGGGCAAACTCCATTCTTTACAACCCTTGCGCTAAAGACCAATTCAGCGAATTCTTTCATCGCGATGACAGTTTTGCACTGGGTGTTTGTAACGGCTGTCAAATGATGTCTAACTTAACAGAAATCATTCCGGGTACTGAAAACTGGCCAAGCTTTGAGCGCAACGCTTCCGAGCAATTTGAAGCGCGCTTCCTCAGTGTTGAAGTGCAAGAATCCAAATCATTATTCTTTAATGGCATGGCAGGATCAATACTTCCAATTGTCACCGCTCACGGCGAAGGTCAAGCAAGTTTTTCTTCGATTGTTAAAGAAAATACGATTGGTATTAAATACGTTGATCATCAAGGCAATCCAACTCAAACATACCCACACAACCCAAACGGCTCAGACAGTGCAACTGCAGGCCTTTGCAATGATTCAGGCAGAGTGACCATCGTTATGCCTCACCCTGAGCGCGTGGTTAGAGCGATACAAAACTCTTACCATCCAAACGATTGGCAAGAGAGATCCCCATGGCTGCGCATGTTTGAAAATGCTAGAGTTTGGGTTGGTTAAGGCAATGCTCGTCACAAACCACAAGCTTCACAGAATCTACTGAACCAAAACTTTATGAAATGCCTGTATTAAGACCTAGGGAGTTGTCTACCCCTTGGCGCTGTTTGTTAGTCGATTTTTCCATACAATTCACCAAGATTTTCTACAGTTAATGTTGGCTCAATCCCCCATGGGTCAAAGATGGCATTTTTTGAACGCTGAACCCAAGCGGCACACATGCCAGCCGAAATTGCACCGATGACATCAAAAGGGTTGCTGGAAATTAGCCATGCATCATTGCCGCAAGCTTCAGACTCTTGTAGAAAATGATGATACACAGCAGGGTTTGGCTTAAATGATTTGATATCATCGGCACTAACAACCCCTAGAAAATAATCTCTTATTCCTGCTGCAACTAGAAGCATTTCGACGGCATCTGCACTGCCATTTGAAAAAGCAAACAGCCGATAATTTTTTTCTTTTAATTTTGCCAGACTCTCTTCTACATCCTTGAACGCAGGAAGAGTGCGGTAACTTTCAAGTAAGATATTCTTTTGTTCTTTGGTGAGGTTGATTTCATAGAATGCACATGTGTAATTAAGTGCATCACTAGTGCAAACAGAAAAGTTCTCATAATTCTTCATCAATCCTCGACGAAATGAATATTCCAACTGCTTTTCTCGCCAAGTATGAGAGAATTGCTTTGCTTTGCCTCCTATGAGCTTCTGCAGAACAGAAACAACGCCATCTGTATCAATTAATGTTCCGTATACATCAAAAGCAAGTGTTTTCGACATTAAATCCTCCTAGTGCTTTTTATAGCTAGCGTTTATCAAAGGCACTGAAGTGTCAGCGACAGCGCACGAGTTTATGCTGTTGTTAGCCATTTATTCCTCAAATACAATCAACTCAATTTCAGCAGCCTCTTTTCTAAGCGGGATCAGGGCTCGGTATTCGGGCGAAGAGTACCAGCCATTTACTGCCTCTTTATCAGGAAATTTTATTACCACTGTGTCATTGTGCTTGTGGCTTCCTGAAAGCACTGAGGTCATCCTCCCTCTAAACACCAATACACCCTTCCACGGCTCTATAGTTGCAGGAACACTCCGACGATATTCAGACCATTTTTCTGCATTTTTTACGGTTATGTGCCCAATTACGTATGCCTCTGCCATAAAACAAGTTTACCTAATTTGTAGTTGATTTCGTAGATGTCGTACTGCCTTATTCTATTAAATGACCAAATTATTCGCTCTAAGAGGAAAACGCTTAAATAAATGGGTACCGTCCCCTTTTATTTTGATGCTTTCAACTGGTTGATAATGCAATAGTTTATACAATTTCTTGTGCTTCTATGCGGGTCATCTTTCAAGTAACGGAGTCAATCGATACTGTCTCCATCGAATTTTATTTACCGACTAACCCCAACAGCACAGAGCCAGCCATCGCGCAAGCAACAGCCACGAGTCTACGCAAATTGAGAGGCTCTTTCAAGAACATGACACCAATAGCAATCGCGAACACTGTGCTCGTTTCGCGTAGAGCGGACACATAAGTCATTGGTGCAAGGGATAGCGCCCACATTATTATCCAGATCGCGAACAATGAGACCACACCGGCTAAAATACCGGGCACCCAGTTCGTACGCATAATGCGCAAGGTTTCCTTGCGCTTATAAAATGCGACAACAAGAACCAGCGGAAACCCATCGAGAAAGAATAACCAAAATGTATAGCTGTTCGGATCCGCTGCAACTCGCACGCCAAGAGCATCCGTCACAGTATAGAACGCGATAAGAAGTCCTGTGGCCACAGCGGCAACCACTGCTCTCCAGTCGAACGATTGCGCTCGCGCATCTACCAGGGCGATTAAGCCTATACTAATGAGAGCGACAGCGAACAGTCCACCGGGGGTTATCTGCTCTCCTAACAACAGTACCGCAATCAATGTTACAACCAACGGCGAAATACCCCTGGCGATGGGATAAACAAGACTGAGATCACCGAACCGGTAGCTGACGATGAGGGCAAGATAATAGGCATTGTGAAGAACGATAGAAACCCCGATATACGGCCAGCTTTCTATCGTTGGAAAAGCGACGAATGGGAGAGCAAATAACGAGAGTAATCCACCAGAACCCGAGATAATAGCCATGATGACGAGCCTGTCACCCTGAATTTTAACAATGGCATTCCACACGGCGTGCAAAAGTGCCGCCCCGAGGACCATCAAGAAGACTGTTATATCCATAAATTATTGATCTCTCTCTTTCGTCAATTTCGGCACTAAGAATTGACTTTTAACCACAGTCACTTGTTAGCTGTAGGTGAAATCATAGTATTTTGAATAGTGCACAATATTTGGGATGGTTTCAACTCGCCAATGTTTGAATACGCTTTGCGTGCACCTAATTTGAAATTAAGCTTCGTACCGATTGCGTTTTTGCGTGTCTTGCCACGATCTAAAAATTGAGAACATGGAGTATTGCTGATTAAACTCCTGAGCTTCAACAAGGCCATTGTTTGCGCCCCGTCGCGGTACTGAGGTTGATCATGTCGGTATGAAAAATAGGTTCAGAGTATAATTTTAACCTGCCTCTTTCGCCAACTCCTTTTGTTTTGCTTCCGAAACATTGCCTGTTTCCGCATAAACTTTCCAATCACTCAGAAAGCCACCGATGAGCTTATTAAAATTCATTTTCATCAGTGGCCCCATCAACAAACCCATTAAACCACTTAATTTTGCTGTTATATTTGTTGAGGCTCTACAACTATTTTCGTCAATGACTTCAACAACAATAGTATTTGTTAGTTCCGAAACAAAGCCCGGCATTTTTTCAGCTTTTGCTGACCAGGTGATGGCATATTTTTCTGCATCATAATGCAGGATTTTCTCGTCAACCTTGCCAAAACCAGCCACTTCACAGTGCCGGCCGCCGGCAGGCGCATCGTTGAAATCTTTGGCAGCATCTTTATCTTCCCACGACTTTTGAACACCTCGACCCCAATCAGAAATATTCAAAAAATTCGGACCGACTATATCCCAAGTTTTTATTGCACTTGTGTCTACAATTATTGACCGCTTAATGTTTAATTTTCTCATTTGATTGATCCTTATTAATAGAATATAGCGCAAGTTATGTTACCAATAATTACATTTTAGAGTGATACAGAATGACACCAACCTTTTGATCTACATATTCAACGTTTAAGCCATTAACAATTGCTTGCATGAAGCACTCAAAAAAAAGGTAATTGAAAATTTGTAAAATTTTGATTACCATCTATCTTAGCACTTAAATAAGTCATATTTACCCACAAATGAGTACAGGAACAGCCATTTTCAGGCATTAAACGACTGTTTTATTGAGTTTTTATGTATTTAAGGCTGGAAACTTAGCGTATTGCTGAAAATTTTGGATTTTTTGAGAATGGCACCAATAAATAGAAAGTGCTTTTTTATTGCCCACTCAGAGCCGCTAGCTTACCTTTTTCTGGCTTTCCGCTAGATGTCCGTGGCATTTCCTTAAGGAAAACTATCTGTTTTGGCACCATAAAGCGCGCCATACATTTAGCACAATGCTGCATTAAGTCTTTCTCAGTGACCTCAGCGCCATGTTTTCTGACCACGAACAGCTTAATATCTTCTTCGCCCATTTCACCGGGAATCCCAATAGCGGCACAGTCTTGCACATCAGGATGTGTCAATGCACCTTCTTCGACCTCAAAAGCTGAAACCATCTCTCCTTTAACTCGGATGCGTTCACTGACCCGATGCATAAAATAAAAAAGACCCTGCTCATCCATACGCCCAATATCGCCGGTGTGAAACCAAAGATTACGCCAACTTTCAAGGGTGCGTTCTGGCATATCAAAATAACCATCGGACATAACGCCAGGCTCAAGAGGGCGTACAACCATTTCGCCCGCTTGACCGGGTGGCAACGGATCATCATTGTCATCATGGATTTCGACTTCAAAGTGCGGTAGTACGATCCCACCCGGATCATCCCACTGCGGAGTTACAACCCAGCCAGCATCGGTCGATCCGTACCCACCACCGGGAATCAAATGCAAATTAAAACGAGCATCAAAATCTTTTTTTGGAACGGGCGCAGGCGTACCCCAACAGCGGGTAACTTTGTGGTCTTTTTCCTCTGGACAAGGTGGGTGCGCCCATAACAGTTGTTGTACCGATCCAAGCATCATAAACCAAGTAACGCCGTATTTTTTGACTTCAGGCCAAAAATTGGAAACACTAAAACGTTGTCGCATAACAACACGTCCGCCCGTCATCATGGTCGGCAACACATCATAATAAGCGGGGCCGATATGGGAAAGAGGATAAATACAATACACGCAATCCTCTACAGTCACCCTATACGGTTCAATCATATTTTCGGCAGTTCTCACAGCGTAACGATGAGACAATAGACAGCCTTTAGACACGCCGGTGGTGCCCGATGTGAATAGAATTGTTGCAACATCCGTATCTTTGGCGGGTGAGACGATATGATCTTCACAGCTTGACAGAATCTCTTCAAAGCAAACAATCTCAAGCTCGGGGAACAGGCTACGCGCCTCATCTACACCATCAAGCATAATCAAAGTTTGTACGTTCGGAATCAAATCACGAATCTGATCTAGGGCAGAAAGTTGCTGGCTAGACGTAAACAATAACTTCGTTCCTGTTTGGTCAATCATCCGTGCCAGAGGCGCATCTCGCATGGCTGGATTAATGGAAACTTCCACTGCATTCACTTTTTTCAGGGCGTAAGAAATCCCGAGGTATTCAGCGCTGTTTTCCAGAAAAATATCAACGTATGACAGCGCATCACTATAGTTATCTAGCAATCCATGAGCCACACGATTCGTTAAGGCCTCGAACTCACGATAAGTCAGCGCTTCGCCCGTCTCAGCAATAATTAAGAAGGGTCGCTCTCCAAATTTTTCTGCACATTCATGCAGGAGATCTCCCAGTGTAATTCGCAACGCCATGATTTAATCCACCTTGATAATTCAGCTGCTATGAATTTTTAGCCGAATTCTACAGAAGTTTTTCAGAATATTTTCACTTATTTAACTGAAAACAACAATAGCATTGCACTTAACTTTTGAATTCAAGGCGCACTCTATATTCTTCTTGTTAGATTTTATTACCACCCTCTTTGTTCCGAGCCTAAATCCGGATGCAGACGGTATGTATCAGGATCAATGTTGCCGGACCATCGCCAAAGAGCCACCAGTGGGTGTTTAAGAGTTTTAAAAGCATGAAGCATCCATGATGGGTGGTGAATAATATCCCCGGCTTCATGACGGGTAGTCTTTTCCCCTTGAGTCCAGTAACCAACACCTTCAATCATGACATATGTCTCCACGGCGTCATGATTATGCAATGGGTAATAAGAATTTGGTCGTTGGACAAACAAACCAGCGCGCAAAGTCGAATGCTCGATCAGGCAGCCAGGGCCCATCAGGGAGTTTGAAGTAAATGCATTGGACACCTCGGTAGGAACCTGCTCATCCAAGAAGCCACCAGTAGCCTCCCATTGTAAGAAATTCTGACACCCTCTAGCCGCAACTGCGCAAGGGTGGTTTGCATTTTTAAGCGCGCTAACCACGAAATTATCATATTTGTAAGGAGTTGCCGGAACGGCTATCACTTTACCAGCAGCACGGCGTAAGACGTCCGCTGTTTCACCTCCAGCCACACAGCCGTCGCCCTCAAAAAGGCTGGCCATTTCCAATAAGAGAGTTTCAAAACATTTCTCAGATGATGCTGTCATACAACCTTACTCTATGAATTATCAACATTGGCTCTTTGCCTCTTCAACTAAGTCAGAAATTTGATTAACCGTCAAGGCTCCACTGCATCTTTTGAACTCAGCGCCGTTACGGAAAACTATTATGGTGGGTAAGCTCCTTACAGCAAATGATTTACTTACAGTTGAGTTCAAAGAAGCATCCACTTTAGCAACAACAACTTCACTAGAATATTTAGAAGAGACACTCTCAATGGCGCTATTCATCAATAGACAAGGACCGCACCACTCAGCCCAGAAATCTACCAATACATGGTCATGCTTAGCAACCAATTTTCTCAATTCATATTCCGATGAAATATCAATTATTTGATTCGATGATGTTTTCTTGCTACGCGTAAGTTTTGCAATTGCGGAAAATGGCCAATAAATCAACGCCAACATATTTGTCAAAATCAGTGCTATAAAAAGCAAGGTCCACGAAGCAATTTTTACAGGAAACAAATATAGAAGAGAATTCTCGGTGAATGACTCCAACCGGTTCAATTTATCTGTTACGTTGTCAGAGAAGCCTAACCACACATCCTTAGCAGCCAACGACACAGTTTGCCGGTGGGCGGAAACTAAGTGATGAAGGTGCACAGAACAAGAGGTTTTTGTTTAAAGCCTTGTTGGTTTTTCTTTTTAGAGGTTTATTTTTTCTCATAGAGTCCCAGAATATCATCGTTTATTTCAATAATTTTATTGCTATGATAGAAGGGTTCCAATTCTTCCTTAAAATTCGAGTGATAAAACTTGAAGCCACCCATCTCTTCCACCGTTTTCTTTTCAGAGTTTTTTTCCCAAACAATTATATATTTGGAAACCCTTGAAAACTCTTGATAGACCTTCTCTCTATCTTCATACCGAATGTGCTTTAATACTGCTGAAGCAAATATAACATCAAAAATAATCGTCTCTAAAAGGAATTTCTAACCCAGTGGATTTGACGAGATTCAATTCAGGAAAATGTCGATGTCCGGCCTCTATGGATTTCCCATTAATATCGACTCCAAATAGCTCTAATTTATATTTTTTGAAGTAATTTAACATAATGCCGTTATCACAACCAAACTCAAGAACTCTGTGATGCTTTTTCACTAGACTTGAATGTTCCATCATTTGATCTAAAAGCTCTTCTATTGTAGAGTCTAAACCCATTTTTTTTTATATAATTAGATGATACTGTTACTTACTTTTCTTTGATACAAATCAGTTTACCTAATTTATAATTGATTTCATTGCTGTCATACCACCTTATTCCATGAATTATCAAGTTATCCGCTCTAAGCGCAAAACATTGAGTTTGCAAATCAATCAAGATGCAGAGCTTATTATTCGTGCGCCACAACGCCTTTCAGACAAAGATATTCAAGCATTCATCACAGAAAAATCTAACTGGATTGAGAAGAAACAACAGCAAGTCAAATCTCGTATTTCAGAAAAATATCACTTTGAAGATGGCGAGATGTTTCTCTACTTGGGTAATAATTATCCTTTAACCATTTCTAGAAACAGAGGCACTCTCTCGTTTAACGGGGAAGCCTTTGAACTCGGTATTGATTACGATGAAGCATCCACTGTTTTTAAAGAGTGGTACAAACAAAAATTTAGAGAAATTGCCCTACCGAGAATTGACTACTTTGCCAATCGACACAATTTTCAATTTAACGATGTTCGACTAAAAGCACAAAAAACCCTATGGGGCTCTTGCTCAAGCAATAACAATTTGAATTTTAACTATTGTTTGATGATGGCGCCAATGTGTGTCATTGATTACGTCATTGTGCATGAATTGTCACACACGGCTCACAAGAATCATTCGAGTGATTTTTGGGGTCTGGTTGAGTCCATTCTGCCACAGTATAAGTTGGCAAAGAAGTGGCTGAAAGATAATGGCCACAAACTGAAGCGCTTGTAGCCGTTTTCTATGGCTCATTTTAGATAATGCGCGTAAGTATTTTAGAGTTGTGCAAGGCGAATTTGGAAAATATAAAGGAGTTTAGATTCTACTAAATGACTGAACATTTTCCTAGAATTCAACAATACACAAGAGAAAAAGACGCCGCAATTATTCGTTAAACTTCTCGACAGCCTCTTCCATAGCTACTTTCAATGTGCCCATCTCGGCCATTTCGATAATAATATCACCGCCTCCAACAAGCTCTGAGTTGAAGTAAATTTGTGGGAAAGTTGGCCAGTCGGCAAACTCGGGTAGATATTGGAAAACTTCTTGATCTTCAAAGATGTTCACAAAAGCGAATTCGACTTCAGTTTCAGCCAATGTTTGTGACGCACGCGCTGAAAAGCCACACTGTGGAAATTGCGGTGTACCTTTCATGTAGATAACGATAGGTGAACTATCCACTTGTTTTTGAATTTTTTCTAATACGTCCATTTTTTACTCCAAATACTAATTGCCGACTATTTTAGTCTAGTATTAGTTTCTATTCCACTATTGTTCCTTAATGGCTTGAGAAATTGTGTATTTCTGCCCTTGCTTTAGTTTCTTATAATTACCAAAGACCGACTTAAAGTTTGTTTTGATAAAGTCTCTGAGTCCATTAATGGTGACAAAAGTTATTTTCCCACCAGGTTTAAGCGCATCAAGTGCGTCATAAAGCATGATTGACAATTGCTCTCGGCCCACTTTGGCGGGCACGTTAGAGATGATTTGATCAAATTTAACCTCGCTCGGCACTTGTGTAAAGGCATCAGAAAGATAGGCCTTTGCATTTGTGAGGTGGTTTAATTTGGCATTTACATTTGAGAGTTCAACAGCAACAAAATCTTTATCGACCATATGCACTTCGCCATCAACACAATGCTTGGCAAGCGCCAATCCAATTGGGCCGTAGCCACAGCCCAAATCAAGACAAATATCACTCGGTTCAGCGCTAATATACTTCATCAATAATAAAGTACCATCATCAATCACTCTTGGACTGAATACTCCCCAACGAGTATTAAAACTCAGCTCGTTATCCAAAAGATTGGCGTTAAGATTTAAGTCTTTTTTAAGGCTGGCTATGTCACTTCGCTGAAACATCAGACTTTAGATTTTTTCTTAGTTTTTCTCAGAAGAACTTGAGTGGCGTCATCACCAATATGCGCTTCACCGCGTGCGCGTGCGAGTTGCATTTGCTTTTCTCTTTCACGGTAACGACTCACTTGATCGTCACCCTTAGTACCAAAACAGCGCGGACAAGACACACCTTTTTCGTAATGCTCATGCAGCTTGTCTACGTCGGTAATTGGATACCTGCAAGCGTGGCATTGATCATACTGTCCTCGCTCTAAATTGTGTTTAACGGCCACTCTATCATCAAAAACAAAGCATTCACCATCCCACAAACTGTCCTTTTCGTCAACTTCTTCAAGGTATTTCAATATGCCGCCGTGCAGATGGTAAACCTCATCGAACCCTTGAGACTTCAAATAAGCTGTTGATTTTTCACAACGAATGCCGCCAGTGCAAAACATCGCCACTTTTTTGTCGCGATACTGCTCCAAGTTCTCTTTTGTGTAATCTGGAAATTCTCGAAATGACTCAGTGTTTGGGTTAATCGCCCCTTTAAAACTACCAATTTCATATTCGTAATTATTCCGAGTGTCTATTAGAACAACATCAGGATCACTTATCAAGTCATTCCATTCACTCGGCTTTACATAAGTGCCAACTGAATACATTGGATCAATATCTGCAACACCCAAGGTGACAATTTCTTTTTTTAGCTTTACTTTGAGTCTTTTGAATGGTGTTTTTTCACTATAAGAGAGCTTATGATCAATCTTACCCAGCCTTTCATCAGCTGCGAGGAAATCCAAAATCTTCTCAATCGCTTCCTGAGAACCACAAATCGTACCATTTAAACCCTCTCTAGCAAGCAGCACAGTTCCTCTGGCACCGACGGACACCATAAAGTCTTTCAAGGGTTGCTGCATTTTCTCAAAATCATCGAGTCGTGCAAACTTATATAGAGCGCAAATTGTAACCATAATTGGGTTGTCGTTATTTCAGTGCCAATTTTACTAGCGAGGGGGTTTTGATATCAACTATTTCAAGAACTTGTACTATTCATTCATTATTCAAAAGGTAGGCTGGTACTGGTGAATGTCTCAAGGGTATAATGATTCCTTTTGCTTGTAAAGCCCTATTCTAACCGGCAATTGTAGATGCTCTCAGACATTCAAACTCCTATCGATATTAAACATCTTGATTTTGATCAACTGCAGCAACTTGCAGACGAAATCAGGGAGTTTCTCATTGAAAGTCTTAAAAAAACAGGTGGCCATCTCGGCTCTAATTTGGGCACTATTGAATTAACTCTTGCAATGCATTATGTCTTTGATACACCTAATGATAGCTTTGTTTGGGATGTAGGACACCAAGCCTATACTCACAAAATTCTTACTGAAAGAAAAGAGAGAATGTCAACCCTCAGACAAAAAGGCGGTCTTTCTGGCTTCACCAAAATAACTGAGAGTGAGCACGATGCATTTGGCGCTGGACACTCATCAACCTCTATCAGTGCGGCTCTGGGTATGGCTTTAGCCAACAAGCTAAATCAATCGGACAACACGGCTATTGCTGTTATTGGTGATGGCGCTCTTAGTGGCGGAATGGCTTTTGAGGCAATGAATCATGCGGGTGATACCGATGCTAATTTACTCATTATTCTTAATGACAACGACATGTCTATTTCCAAAAATGTAGGGGCTTTAAACAAATATTTAACACGCCTCATTTCTGGAAAAGTGTATTCGACGATGAAGTTAAAATCACTAAAACTTTTAGAAAGATTTCCTCGCATACACAAGTTTGCGAAACGCTCTGAAGAGCATTTAAAGGGCATGATTTTGCCCGGAACGCTTTTTGAAGAACTTGGTATTGATTATTTTGGTCCCATCGATGGCCACGATTTACCAACGCTAATTAAAACTCTACAAAACTTAAAGAATCTGTCAAAACCGAGACTACTTCACATAATCACCACTAAAGGTCGAGGGCTAGAAATGGCTGAAAAAGACCCTATTAAGTATCACGGTATTGCGCCACCTTCAAGTTCAAGTAATTCTTTTCCAAGCTATTCTCAAGTGTTTGGACGCTGGCTATGTGACACGGCTGAAAGAGACGAGCGATTGGTTGGCATTACGCCGGCAATGTGCGAAGGCTCTGGCATGGTTGAATTCTCCACAAGCTTTACGGAGCGTTATTTTGATGTTGCCATTGCCGAGCAGCACGCTGTCACCTTGGCAGGTGGCATGGCCATCAAAGGCTTAAAGCCGGTAGTGGCGATATACTCTACCTTCCTACAGCGTGGTTATGACCAATTTATCCATGATATTGCCCTGCAAAATTTAAATGTTATTTTTGCCATTGATCGCGCAGGCCTTGTCGGTGCAGATGGTGCAACTCACGCCGGTGTATTTGATTTGAGCTTTTTAAGATGCATCCCAAATGTTGTGATCATGGCACCCAGCTCCTCCATGGAAATGTATGAGCAATTAAATACTGCCTATTCACTTAACGGACCTGTCTGTATTCGCTTCCCACGAGGTAAATCTCCGGTTGAAAAATTTAAGAGCAATACTCAACAAGAAGTTGGTAAGGCCAATGTTGTTAGAGAAGGTTTTGATGTCGCTATTTTAGCTTTTGGACCAATGCTTGAGAAAGCGCTTGAAGCGGGTGGGGCTCTAGACGCTACAGTGGTTGATATGCGATTCGTTAAACCAATGGATAAAGATCTGATCAGAGAATTAGCAAAATCCCATAAAAAGCTTATTACTATTGAGGATAACGTAGTATCGGGTGGCGCTGGGAGTGCTGTTGCAGAATTTATCCATAACGAAAAATTAGATGTTTCACTTGATATTATTGGGCTACCCGATGAATTTGGCGAACACGGCAGCCAAGAAGAGTTATATGATATGTATGGCTTAACAGTTGACAATATTGTCAGATGCGCGAATAGCGAATGAAAAAGTTCTTAAAAAAATACACACCACACCGTTCAAAAGTTAATCTGGGTTGGCTTAACCAGCACCTGCACGATCCGTGTCTATGGAACTGGAATAGGAAATCAATATCGAAAGCCTTTGCAGTTGGACTATTTTGCGCCTGTTTACCTATCCCCTTTCAAATGGTAGCGGCAGCTGCTCTAGCGGTTGTTTTTTCAGCAAATATTTTGCTTTCTATTGCCCTTGTATGGGTTACCAACCCGCTTACCATGGGGCCATTTTTCTACTTTAACTATCGACTTGGCACCAACATTCTACAAACAGATTACGATCGAAACTTCCCAGCCTTTTCTTTCTCTTTTGATTATTTATCCCAAGTTCTTGTTAACTATGGTCTGCCTTTACTCACGGGCTCAATAGTGATGGGAGTTGTCAGCGGTATCATTGGCTATACAACCATTCAGTGGTTATACCGCCATAGAGTTGTCAAGCGCATTAAGCGCTGGAAGAGTCAGCGATTTGACGCCTAATATTAGCCTCTAGTGTGTCAACCAACGACTGATTATCAACCTTCCTATCCGTTTTGCCATTAATATAAAGCAAATTCGGAGCACCACCAGTCACACCAACACTTACTTCTTTTGCTTCGCCAGGGCCATTAACAACACAACCAATCACAGCCACATCAATTGGATGGGTAATATCCTCTAGACGCGCTTCTAATTCATTAACAACCGAAATCACATCAAACTTCTGTCTTGAACATGAAGGGCAAGCAATTAAATTCACACCTCTTTGCCTAAGGTGCAGCGACTTAAGAATATCAAAACCCACCTTAACCTCATCCACTGGATCAGAGGCGAGAGAGACTCTGATCGTGTCACCAATACCTTCACTAAGTAGCAAGCCTAAACCGATAGAAGATTTAACCGTACCGGAACGGAACGAGCCCGCCTCGGTAATACCAAGATGCAGCGGATTGTCAATCTGAGAGGCCAATTGTTTATAAGCAAAAACCGTCATAAAAACTTCGGATGCTTTAAGGGAGATTTTGTAATTATCAAAATTAAGCCGATCAAGAATATCGATATGTCTAAAAGCAGATTCCACCATTGCCTCAGGTGTTGGCTCTGTGTATTTTTTTTGCAGGTCTTTTTCTAAAGAACCGGCGTTAACGCCCACACGAATAGGAATGTTGTGATCTTTTGCTGAGGCTACCACTTCTCTAACACGATCTTCTCTGCCAATATTGCCAGGATTAATACGCAAACAATCAGCGCCGTATTCGGCTACTTTGAGGGCGATTTTGTAATCAAAATGAATGTCAGTAATCAGCGGAATACTGGCTTGTTTTTTAATCTCTTTAAAGGCTTCAGCGGCCTCCATAGTAGGCACAGAGACTCTAACAAGGTCGGCACCGGCTTTGGCGATGGCCTCAATTTGGGCAACAGTTGCCTTAACATCACAAGTATCCGTGTTTGTCATGCTTTGCACACTGATTGGCGCATCGCCACCAATAGCAACATCACCAACAAATATTTGCCTTGAGACTCTTCTTTTAATCGTGTGAACTGGCTTCATAAGTTTGTATTACTTCATCTAAATTTTCACTATTGTCTAATTCGCCTTCAACTTGAATTTCTTTAACTCTCTCAACAATGATTTCGATAACTTGAGCCTCACTCTCGGGCTCACTAATAACAATTGATGTTGACTGTGCAGTCGAACCATTATCAATTTTATTGAGGTAAAGCCAGCCTCCAGAAGCTGCTACCAATAGCAATAGCAGAAAAAATAGTTTACGCTTTATGCGTTTTTTTCTCTTTGGATAATAATCAATGCCGTCTAACATCCCTTCTGCTTTTGTCCTGCACTTTCCCAGCTAGTTGACCACAAGCGGCATCAACATCTTCACCCCTGGTTCGACGTGTTGTTGTACGAATGCCCGATTTAAACAAAATATCTTGAAACTGATTTATTGTAACTGCTTTGGAAGTCTTGTACTGAGTATTTGGAAACGGATTAAACGGGATTAAATTAACTTTCGCTGAAACACCTTTCAGCAATTTAGCCAATTTTCTAGCCTGTTCATCAGAATCATTAACGCCTTCTAGCATTACATATTCAAACAAAATGTGGCGCTCTTGAGTGCCTGCATTCAAGTAATACTGACAAGCTTCCATCAACTGTTTAATCGGATATTTTTTGTTGATTGGTACCAATATATCCCGCAGTTCATCGTCTGGCGCATGAAGTGAAATTGCAAGACTGACCGATGTTGTATCAGCCATACGATACAAAGCTGGCACCACACCAGAGGAAGAAATCGTCACGCGTCGACGAGACAAGCCAAAAGCCCAATCATCAAGCAGTAAATCACAGACATCATAAACCGCATTTTCATTAAGCATTGGTTCGCCCATGCCCATAAAGACAACATTGGAAATGCGCTTATCTTTTGCGACAAGATAATGATGAGCAATTAAAACTTGGGCAATAATTTCGTGACTTTTTAAATTACGATTAAAGCCCTGCACGCCGGTTGAACAAAAAGTACAAGCCAGTGCACAACCTACTTGCGAAGAGATGCACAAAGTTCCTCGCTCTTTTTCAGGAATGTAGACTGTTTCAATATGGTTGTTTTCGCTGAGTTCGATAACCCACTTAATCACCCCATCACTAGCATGATTTTGTTTAACAATTCGAGGCAAATCTAGGGTGGCAATCGCGCTTAATTTAGAGCGTAAATCTTTAGATAAATTATGCATTTCATCAAAGCTACTAGCACCTTGATGATAAATCCACTGCATGATTTGCTTGGTTCTGTAGGGCTTTTCACCCAAATCTTCGAAAAACTTATTAAGTTTAGATTGGGGAAGGCCTAATAAATTTTGCTTTTCTAGCATGAGCAAAAACAGCCGAAAAATCGGCTGTTTTTAATAGATTGAATATTAACGAGTTCTTGAACAAACACCATTATCACCAAAGAAATACGCAATCTCAATCGCTGCATTTTTAGCTGAGTCAGAACCATGAACTGCATTCTCATCAAGAGACTTGGCGAAATCAGCACGGATTGTGCCTGCTGCAGCTTCTTGTGGGTTTGTGGCGCCCATGATTTCACGGTGCTTAGCGACTGCATTTTCACCCTCTAAAACTTGAACCATTACAGGACCCGAAGTCATAAATGATACTAAGTCGTTATAAAATGGACGATCCTTGTGTACAGCATAAAAACCACCAGCAAGATCAACATCAAGATGAAGCATTTTAGCGCCTACAATTTTGAAGCCAGCAGCCTCAAAACGAGAGTAAATTTCGCCGATTACATTCTTTGCAACAGCGTCAGGTTTGATGATTGATAAAGTGCGCTCCATTGCTTAACTCCAGTTGTTATAAAAAAGGCGGTATTTTACCATAAATGGCAACACTTTCTAAAACACGTAATAAACAAAAAGGAACCCTAAAGCGCCTCCTTGTCAAAATTAGATATTAACCTATTTGACTGATTCTTTTAAGTTCTTGCCTGCTCTGAAGGCAGCAACTCTAGTTGCAGGAATTGCAATAGAGGTACCGGTTTGTGGGTTACGACCCGTACGTGCTGCGCGGTCTCTCACCATAAAACTACCAAAGCCAGTTAACTGTACACCATCGCCACTTGAAAGAGCTGAAGTTATTGCACCTGTTGCTGCATTAAGCGCGCGACCTGCGTCGGCTTTTGAAAGGTTTGCGCCTGCGGCAATTGCCTCGACTAATTGTGCTTTGTTCATATACTTATCTCCATAAAAGTTATAAAAGAAGATTCAGCGCAACAGGTGACATCTACTAAGGAGGTAAGATATCATGAAAAAAACATTCGTTTCGCAAATCCCACACGCTAAACCTTAAGATTATTATAAGTCAAAATACTATCTAAATAGATAATATTTTTAAGAAAAATTCAACACATTTATAGACTTAATAGGTGCTTTTACAGAAGAAAATTGAAAAAATTAACGATTACTCTCTTTTAAAGCTCTTGCTTTATCTCTTTTCCAGTCTTTATCCTTGATATCTTGACGCTTGTCATGGGCTTTTTTTCCTTTAGCAACCCCAATCTCAAGCTTAACTTTTCCGCGCACCCAATACAATTTCAAGGGCACAACAGTCGCGCCTTTTTGGTTAATTTTATCTCTCAATCTGTTTATTTCCAGCCTATGAAGAAGCAGTTTTCTCGTCCTAGTTGGATCGGGATCAACATGGGTGGATGCACAAGCAAGTGGGGAAATATGCGCACCAAACAAAAACAACTCATTATTCTTCAAAATAACATAGCTTTCTTTAATCTGTACTCTACTATCTCTCAGGCTTTTTACTTCCCAACCCTCCAAACTGATTCCAGCCTCAAGACTTTGTTCGATAAAATAGTCGTGCCTTGCTTTTTTATTAAGAGCAATCGTATTTGAGTTATCTGTCTTTTTCTTTTTGCTCATGGAGAGTTTTTTGCATCATATTTCTAAAAGCGCTATTGTGACCTACTCACCTCAGCAAATGTTTGCACTCGTCAATGCTATTAACGACTACCCACAATTTCTAAACTGGTGTTCGGCCGCCTCTATTTTAAATCAATCTGAGGAGCAGATTACCGCCTCGGTTGAGATTAATAAAGGTGGACTCAAGCAGAAATTCACCACTATAAACACACTGAGAGCTTTTGATTTGATTGAAATGAAATTACTGGACGGCCCCTTTAAGACACTTTCAGGACAGTGGCGCTTTGACGCCTTGGGAGATAAGGCGGCAAAAGTAAGTTTAGAATTACAATTTTCTTTCAAATCAAAGCTGATGGATATTGCTCTATCACCCGTCTTCACTCAAATTGCCAATTCTCAATTGGATGCTTTTGTATTACGCGCCAAACAAGTCTATGGCTAAAATCGTTTCCTTTAATAAACCTTTTGGCACATTGTGCCAATTTAGTGGCGAGGGTGACACCCTAGCAAAATACATCGATATTCCAAATATTTATCCAGCTGGGAGGCTCGATAAAGACTCCGAAGGCTTAGTTATTCTCACCGATGATGGTCAACTTCAAAATCAAATATCGAGCCCAGAGTTTAATAAGTTTAAAACCTACGTGATTCAAGTCGAAGGTGAAATAACCGATGACGCTATCCAACAATTAATTCGTGGCATCACCCTTAACGACGGCCCAACAAAACCAGCCAAAGCTCAAATTATTGCCGAGCCAGAGTGGCTGTGGCCAAGAGTTCCGCCGATTAGACAGCGCATAAATATTCCAACCTCATGGATTCAGTTATCTATTAGCGAAGGCAGAAATCGCCAAGTAAGACGAATGACCGCGTATGTGGGCTTTCCAACACTTAGACTCATTCGTACTCAAATTGGCGATTGGCAATTAAATAACTTAGCACTAGGATCTTATGCAACTCTTTGAACTTGCTTATAGTGCACTGACGTCAAACGATATTGGAGATAAACTCCAATTGACGCATTGTCTCTTTGATGAAATTCAAAATACAGAACCAAACCTAAATCAATCCGAATCAATTAAAGAAATTACCACCCCAGGACGCCCCAACAAGCCTAAGTTAGTGAGTTACCAAACCACGCCAAAACGTGATCGATCCGACCTTGGTATGATTAAAACCATCCACTCCATTTGTCACATTGAATTTAATGCCATTAATTTGGCACTCGATGCCTTCTATCGATTCCAAACAATGCCAACACAATACTACGTGGACTGGGCTAAGGTTGCCCATGAAGAGGCTTTGCATTTCACCATGCTAAATGACTACCTTGAAGAATTAGGATACCAATACGGCGATTTTGATGCCCATAACGGCCTTTGGGAGATGACGGTTGAAACAGACTACGACGTACTTGCAAGAATGGCGTTAGTGCCAAGAGTGCTTGAAGCCAGAGGATTGGATGTTACTCCCAGTATTCAGATAAAATTTAGAAAATCAAAATTTATCAAAATGGCTGATATATTAGAACTGATATTTCAGGATGAAATTGGTCACGTCAAAATTGGTAATTATTGGTATAAATACCTATGCAAAGAACGCAATCTTGAATCAATTAAAACCTTTGATTCTCTCATCAAAAAACACGTGGGTAAAAGCTTGCGTGGCCCATTTAATTGGGAGGCAAGATTGCTATCAGACTTTACTGAGGCGGAGCTTAATTACCTAGAGCACGCCAATAGGGAGCGAACTAACTAGCCTCATCCATTGCCTCGTTAGCAAGCAAATCGGCCATATCGTTTCCTGGATCATCGCTATGTCCTTTAACCCAATACCAAGTCACTTGATAGCTTTGATTAAGTTCGTCTAATTGCTGCCATAACTCGACATTTTTTACCGGTTTTTTATTAGCCGTTTTCCAGCCCTTAATTTTCCAGCCGCAAATCCAGTCATTAATTCCCTGGATAACGTATTTTGAGTCCGTGTATAAATCAACAGCAATATCTTTTGATTTCAGCGACTCTAAAGCCTTAATAGCCGCCGTTAATTCCATCTTATTATTGGTGGTGTTCTGCTCTGCGCCTTTGAGTTTTTTCTCTTTGCCGTTGTAGCGCAACCACACACCCCAACCGCCTATCCCAGGGTTTCCGCGACAACCGCCATCGGTATAGATTACTATCCTATCCATAAAATTTAATTGTCCAAATTAATTTGCAGCCAATATTCCAATAAGGCCATGTGCCAGAGACGCGAGCCATTCAATGCTGTCATATAATCCCTAGGTGAATTAATCATTTTTTGAACATAGTTTTGATTAAAAATACCGCGGTTAACGCTAACGCTAGAGGTGAGTATATCAGACATAAAGTCTAGAAATTCACCCTCAACATACTTCAACGCCGGCATAGGAAAATAGCCTTTTTTACGGTCAATCACACTGTCCGGCAATAACCCTCTTGAGATTTGTTTTAAGGGAAATTTACCTTCTTCCCTCATCTTCAACTGAGGTGGTAATTGCAATGCCCATTCCACCAATTTAGTGTCCATAAATGGCACGCGCGCCTCTAAACCCCAGGCCATCGTCATGTTGTCCACTCGCTTCACCGGGTCGTCAACAATTAATCGAGTGATATCGGTACGAAACACTTTATCCATAAAGGTATCTGCACCCGATTTTAAGAACTCTTTATTGAGCCAGTCGTGAGTATGGTTTTCACCGTGATATTGCTTGTTCACCGTATTCAGAAAATCCTCATGCGGCCTGTCAACATAATGTTTGGAAAAGCGACTAATTTCATCGCCCTGCTCGGCCGCCATTCTTGGATACCAAAAATAACCGGCAAATGCCTCGTCAGCACCTTGGCCAGACAACACCACCTTAATATGTTTTGACACTTGCTCTGAGAGCAAATAAAAAGCCACAGCATCTTGTCCCACCATAGGTTCGGCCATATTGGCCACCGCCTCTGATAATCTTGGCAAGACCTCTGCATTACTGACGATGTATTTTTCATGTCGCGTATTAAATTTTTCGACAATTTGATCGGAGTACTCAAACTCACTACCGACCTCGTCATCAATGTCTTCAAAACCAATCGAGAATGTACGTATATCCTGATGCCCCGCCTCATCCAACAAACCCACCAACAGAGAAGAATCAAGACCACCAGACAGTAGCACGCCAATAGGCACATCGGCGGCTTGCATTCTTTTCATTACAGCCTCTGTTAATAATTCGTGCGTTTTTTCAATGTATTCTCTATCGCTTAATTTCTCTATTGGGCGCCGAGCTATTGGCTGCCAATAGGTTTTTTCGACAAATTTTCCACCTTTATTAATGGTAATTGTCGTTGCTGGCTTCACCTTGCGAATGCCGCTGATAATCGTATTCGGCGCCGGCACAACGCCGTGAAGCGATAACTGCTGCTGCAAGGCAATCGGGTTAATGCTTTTGTCGATATTTTGAGTTAACAGCGCTTGCGTGTTGGAGGCAAAAGTAATTGCTTTGTCGCTGAGACTGTAATAAAACGGTTTAATGCCCATACGATCACGAGCAATAAACAATTGTTGCTTAGTTTGATCCCAAATCGCAAAGGCAAACATACCGTCCAAATGTGTGACGCACCCTTCACCCCAGTGGTGATAAGCCTTCAAAATAACTTCAGTGTCCGAATGAGAGAAGAACCGATAACCCTTGCCAATCAGTTGTTGGCGTAAGGCCTGGTAGTTATAAATCGTACCATTAAAAACCAGTGTTAAGTCTAGTGCATCATCCGCCATAGGCTGAGCACCATGAGAAGAGAGATCAATCACACTTAACCGCTGATGACCGAAGCCGACACCACCCTTAACCCATTGGCCTTTTGAATCAGGTCCACGTCTGGCAATTTTGGCCATCATTGTACTTAAAGTATCTGTTTTAACCTCCTCACCATCAAAGCGTAACTGACCACATATTCCGCACATATCTCATTCTTGATATAAAATGGTTTATTTTACAATTAATAACGATTTACGATGGCACAAACGCTCTACGACAAGCTAATGAGTGCGCATATCGTGCGCGAGCAAGACGGCGCTACTCTGATTTATATTGATCGCCAACTTATTCACGAAGTCACTTCGCCTCAAGCCTTCGAAGGTCTTGCGCTCGCCAATAGAAAACCGTGGCGTACAGAGGCTAATTTGGCCGTGCCCGATCATAACGTACCAACCACTGAGCGCTCTAGTGGCGTGAGTGGTATTGAAGACCCGATTTCTAGACTGCAAGTCGAAACTCTCGATAAAAATTGCGCAGAATTTGAGATCAATGAAATCCCAATGAATGACATTCGTCAAGGCATTGTTCATGTTATTGGGCCTGAGCAAGGGGCAACTTTGCCGGGTATGAGTATTGTTTGTGGCGATTCCCACACTTCTACACACGGCGCATTAGGTGCACTTGCTTTTGGTATTGGCACATCAGAAGTGGAGCATGTTTTAGCAACAGGCTGTCTGTGGCAATCTAAGTCAAAAAATCTCAAAATTGAAGTCAATGGCGTGCTCAATCCACACGTCAGCGCTAAAGATATTGCGCTCTACATCATTGGCCAAATTGGTACGGCTGGTGGCACAGGTTATGCCATTGAATTTGCTGGCTCTGCGATTGAAGATTTATCGATTGAAGGCAGAATGACACTTTGCAATATGGCCATTGAAGCAGGTGCTCGTGTTGGTATGATTGCCGTTGATCAAAAAACCATTGATTATGTTAAGGGCAGGCCATTTTCACCAAAAGGTGAAAACTGGAAAAAGGCCGTTGATTACTGGCAAACACTACACAGTGATGATGGCGCGGTGTTCGACAAGATTGTTACAATTGATGCAAAAGATATCGAACTGCAAGTGACTTGGGGAACCTCGCCAGAAATGGTTGTGGATATTAATGGCTCAGTTCCAGATCCAAGCAAAGAGATTGATCCTGTCAAGGCAGAAAGCATTCGCAATGCACTAAGATATATTCATCTAGAACCAAACACACCGATTAAATCTATCGAAATTGATAAAGTTTTTATTGGTTCTTGTACTAATTCTCGTATTGAAGATTTACGCGCAGCGGCTGCCGTTGCTAAAGGTAAGAAAATAGCCAAAAACGTTAAATTAGCGCTGGTTGTGCCAGGCTCCGGTCTAATTAAAAAACAAGCCGAAGAAGAAGGGCTGGATACCATTTTTACTGCTGCGGGCTTTGAATGGCGCGAGCCAGGCTGCTCGATGTGCTTGGCAATGAATGCCGACAAACTTGAAGTGGGTGAGCGTTGTGCTAGCACTTCAAATAGAAACTTTGAGGGCCGTCAAGGTCAAGGCTCTTTCACGCATCTTGTCAGTCCTGCAATTGCCGCAGCCACTGCTATCGCCGGCCATTTTTCTGGAGTTAACTGATGCAAGCATTCACTACAATACACTCTATTGCGGCACCACTTGATCGCGCCAATATTGACACCGATGCTATCATTCCAAAACAATTTCTAAAATCGATTAAACGCTCGGGCTTTGGCCCCAATCTTTTTGATGAATGGCGTTATCTCGATCACGGTGAAGTCGGTATGGACAATTCAAAACGCCCACTAAATCCTGACTTTGTGCTTAACAACCCTAAATACACAGGCGCGCAAATTTTACTTGCTCGAGAGAATTTTGGCTGCGGGTCTTCACGTGAACATGCCCCTTGGGCGCTTGAAGATTTTGGCTTTAAGGTAATTATCGCACCAAGTTTTGCCGATATTTTTTATAACAATTGCTTTAAAAATGGCTTGCTGCCAATCGTTTTAAGCAACGAGATTGTCGATGACTTGTTTGGATATGAAGATGAAATTGTTATCGACCTAGAGCTGCAAAGTGTTTCTACCAATTCCAACACTTACACTTTCGAAGTGGACGGCGAGCGCAAAAGAAGACTACTAAATGGCCTTGATGATATTGACCTTACCCTTCAGTATGAAGATGAAATTCGCAGTTTTGAAACTGGGTACTTCAAACAGCATCCTTGGTTATGATTGCACAGCTTTGTGGTCAAATTTTAAGTAAAAATCCTCCAGAAGTTGTTGTGGTGGTGGCCGGTATTGGCTACGCAATACTGTGTCCAATGTCGACTTTTTACCAACTTAGTGACACCGGTAGCAATGTATTGCTCTACACTCATTTAAGTATTAAAGAGGATTCTCACACACTGTTTGGATTCATCACTAAAGACGAGAAAATTCTTTTTAGAGAGCTTATTCGAGTCAATGGCGTTGGCCCTAAAGTTGCACTTGCCATCCTCTCGCATCTGACTGTTGGCTCTCTTGTTGAGTGTATTAGTAATGAAGACGCTGATCTCTTAGCAAAAACCCCGGGAATCGGCAAAAAAACCGCTTTAAAATTGATTGTTGAACTTCAAGATAGACTTGATAAAGTTGAATTTTCAAGCGGCATTATGGCCTTGGGCGTTGTTAAAAACAACAGTAATCCTAATGCCAAAAAAGCTCTAGAGGCATTACAGTCACTTGGATTTAAGGCGAAAGAGGCAAACAACATGATTGCCGCTATCGAAGATCAAACGCTTTCCACTGAAGAGTTGATTCGTCAAGCCCTGAAAAACAAGTAGAGATTAACTCGCCTTGCCCAGTCGCCTCCCTTTGATCCTGCCCAGCCAATTAATAAAATCGTAGTTCATTGAATACAGGCATGGCAAAAGAATCAGTGTCATTACCGTCCCAAAAAGCAATCCATAGCCCAAAGCCAGCACCATTGGCTGCAATAAATAATCGATACCGCCAAGGCCGTAGGCCAAAGGCAATACACCGGCTAGCGTTGTTAAACTGGTTAACACCACTGCTCTGAGGCGATCCTTTGAGCCTTTAGCGATCCAGTGAAAGGTTTTTTCAGTGAGCTCTTTTTTAGCCTTAATAAAATTAAGATGGCTAACCATCACCAAAGAGTCATTGACAATCACGCCAATCAGCGCCAAAGAGCCCATGACCGCAAAAAAGCTGAGTGTTTCACCGTGAAAATAGAACGCCCAAATCACGCCAATGAGTGAGAAAGGGATACTGGAAATCACCAACATTGGTTGCGACCAAGAATTAAATAACAACATTAGCAATAAAAATACACCGAAGATTGACATAATAAAGGCGTTACGGAAGCTGTCCATTGACTCGGTCATTTCTTCCGCCCCTCCTTTACTTATTAAACGAACCTCTGGAAAATTATTCGAAATATTCAGTTGAGCTATCACTTTTTCCATCACCCCTTGAGGCGTGACCACGCCATCTTCTGCGCTAGCAGAAATTGAGATAGAGCGCTCACCATCAAAATGATTCAGGTCGGGCTCGCCAACTATCTCTCGAATCGTTGAAAACTGGCTCATCGAAATCAGCCTACCTTGGTTGTTCATCACCTTAGTTTCGGCTATAAACGCCTCAGAATAGTCTTTCTCACCCAAATAAAGCCGGACATTGGTTTCTTTTTCATCAAAACGAACATTAGTCACATCTAGGCCAGAATAAATCAATCTCAAATGGCGATACACTTGCATGTAATCAATACCAAGTTCTGACATCGCATCAAAATCCAGTACCGTTTCGATACGCGCCTTGCCCGCTTTATCGTTTCTCTCAATACTAGACACACCTTTAAGCGACTCAAGAATGCTTTCAACGGCATTGGCAGCGGCCAACCTTTGAGTGTTGTTGCTACTCACAAGATTAATGTCAATATCGTCTCCGCTAGGTGGCCCCGGACGTTCAACATTAAAGTGTGCTTCAATGCCCTCTATTTTTTCCACTTGCGCCTCAATTAACTCAACAATCTCTTGAGCGCTACGATTGCGCCCGCTGGAAGGGGTTAAGGAAATAGTTAACTGTGCTTGATTGGTAAACCAGCTACCGATATCACTGGTGAGGTAATTTAGATCGTTGCCGGCCTCTATAAAAATAATATCCTCAACTTCTGCAACCAACTTTTCCGTATAGCTGGCCGAGCTTCCTGTTGGCGCTTCAAGAAAGCCATGAATCGCATCAGAACCCTGCGCAGGGAATAAAGTAAATGGCATATGCACAATGGCAAACCAAAGCGAGAACCCAAATAAGGCACTAAAAAATGCCACCACCCAATAACGCCAAGCAAGCACTTTGATTAATTTTTCTTCAAACCAATTTTCAAATGGTTGAAACCAGATTTTTTGCTTTTCGGATTTAATGCCCGCCAAATGCGCAGGAAGAGCCAAACTCACCTCTAAGAATGAGAAACTCAACGCAAAAATAACCACAATCGGAATAAGATAAATAAACTTACCCATCGTACCGGTCATCAAGAACATTGAAGACATGGCCAAAATAGAGGTAAGAATGGTGGTTATAACCGGCAGAATGACACGCTTAAAGCCAGTCACTACATTGTCGTATACATTGCCACTCTTGACCTTATAGTGGTGAATACTCTCAGCAATAATAATACTGTCATCCACCACAATACCAAGCACCAAAATCATCGCCGCTAAGGAAACCAAGTTAATGGTCTCGCCAGCAACACCCAAAAGTGCCACTGTGCCCAACAAGCTAACTGGCAAACTCACCGCCACCCAAAAAGCGGTCTTGAATGAAAGAAAAGCGCCAAGAACAATTAACACCAATACCAAGCCGACAATGCCGTTTTTTGTGACAATATCGAGTCGATTTCTGACAACCGCCGATTGATCGTGGGTAAAGAAAATTCGCAACTCCTCAGGATAAGTGGTTTGTAATTCTTCTACTTTTTCTCTCACCAAATCCACTGTGCGGATAACATCAGCGTGTTTTTGCTTCTTAACACTTAGGACAAAGCCCTTCGTACCATTAACTCTAAAAATGTCACTCTCTTGTTCACTACCCCTTTCAATACGAGCAACATCTTTCACTCTTATAACAGGGCCGCCAAAGCTTGACTTAATAACGACATTTTCAATCTCCTCAATATTCTCATACTCGGTCAAAATGACAATATTTTTCCGTTGATCACCGGCATTGTTGTCTCCTACAGTAAAGCGCGCGTTACGACTGGAGATTGCATTTCTGACTTGTTCTGGAGAAATCTGATATTGATTCAATTTCTCAGCGTTTAAGCGAATTTGAATTTCGCTATCTAAATAGCCTTTCTTCTCAACTTTAGCGACACCCTTAATAATCCCAAGGTGCTTTTCTAGTTCGTCGGTAATTGATTTGGCTTTGTCATAATCAATCTTGGAGCCATCAATATTTATTTGGATAATTGGAAATTGCGCAGTATTCCAATCAATCACTTGTGGGTCATCAACCTCATCCGGTAAAGACAGGCCACTCATTGCGCTTCGAATGTCGGCCTTTAGTGTTTGAATATCGTCGATTTCTTGGGACAGTGTGACAATCACACTGGAGATACCCTCCCTAGAAGAAGATTTAAAACTGTCTATACCATCAAGATTATTGAGTGCACTCTCAACAACATCAGTCACGCTTTTTTCCACATCCTCTGGGGACGCGCTCGGATAGCCGGTGGTGATGCTCATAACCTCAAAATCTACTACCGGAAACATATCGCGGCGTATATCTTGCAAAGTTAACAAACCAACGGCGATAACCGATAACGTAAATACTAAAGCAAACTTTTTTTGACGAGCAAAAAAATTAAGAAACGAATCCATCAGGACTCCAGAATAGTGTGCTGTTTATGTTACAGAAAAATTACCGAGTTGAGACTTAATTTGAGCCTTAACTAGCTAACTTTAGCACGCTTTCTCAGATTTTCTGTTAGTAACCTTTTGCGAATTCGAATACTATGAGGTGTTACTTCTACCAACTCGTCATCGTCGATAAATTCTAATGCTTGCTCAAGATCTAATTTAATTGCTGGTGTTAAAGCAACAGCCTCATCAGTGCCCGATGCACGAACATTCGTTAACTGCTTGCCTTTCATCACGTTAATGACTAAATCCTTGTCACGTGTATTGATGCCAACCACCATGCCTTCATAAATATCTACACCAGGGCCAACGAAAAACTTGCCACTTTTTTGCAGATTGAAAATCGCATAAGCCACTGACTTGCCCTGATTCATTGAAATTAAAGAGCCATTGCTTCTTTGACCAATTTTGCCTTCTTTCTGAGGACGATATGAATCAAAGGTTGAATACATCAAGCCTGTGCCTGTTGTAGCCGTTAAAAACTCTGTTCTAAAGCCGATCAAACCACGAGCAGGAATAACAAAGTCAAGCTTTACTCGGCCCTTGCCATCCGGCACCATGTTTGATAATTCCGCCTTACGCTCGCCCAATCGCTCCATGACAGTGCCCTGATGTTGAGATTCAACATCCACTGTTAGATCTTCAAAGGGCTCACAAACCACACCATCAATCTCTTTTAAAATTACTTGAGGCCGACCCACACCGAGCTCAAATCCTTCTCGACGCATAATTTCAATTAAAATGGATAAATGCAACTCACCTCGTCCAGAGACAATAAATTCTGAAGGATCAGCAGTATTTTCAACCCTTAAAGCAACGTTATAAATAAGCTCTTTGTCTAAGCGATCTCTGATGTTTCTTGAGGTAATGTATTTGCCATCAAGTCCTGCAAAAGGCGAGTCGTTGACTTTAAATGCCATGCTCACTGTTGGCTCATCAACGCTCAGCACAGGCAAGGGATCAATGGCGCTTGGATCACAAATGGTATCTGAAATTGAGATATTTTCAATACCCACAACACCAACAATATCGCCCGCATTTGCGCTGTCTACTTCGTTGCGCTCAAGACCATGAAAGCCCAATAGCTGAGCCATTTTAACATTGCGTTTTGTGCCATCTGGTTTAACCAATGTTACTTGCATACCTTTTTTTGCAATCCCTCGTGTAATGCGACCAATGCCAATCGCGCCTACGAAAGACGAGTAGTCAAGAGTGGTTACTTGCATTTGGAACGAACCATTAATATCAACATCTGGTGCGGGGGCGTTTTTGACAATTGTTTCAAACATAGGTGTCATATCACCCTCTCTAACGCTATCGTCCTCAGAAGCATAACCACCAAGAGCAGAGGCATAAATTACTGGAAAATCTAATTGCTCCTCAGTGGCATCTAATTGGTCAAAAAGATCAAATACTTGGTCAATTACCCAATCTGGCCTTGCGCTCGGTCTGTCAATTTTATTTATAACAACAATTGGATTAAGGCCTTGTTCGAAAGCTTTTTTGGTCACAAAGCGCGTTTGTGGCATTGGGCCATCTACTGCATCTACCAGTAGCAAAACGCTGTCCACCATTGAGAGTACGCGCTCTACTTCACCACCAAAATCGGCGTGTCCTGGAGTATCAACAATATTAATACGATAATCACCCCATTTAATGGCTGTATTTTTAGAACTAATAGTAATGCCACGCTCTTTTTCAAGGTCGTTAGAATCCATCATTCTATCGGTCGCTTGAAAACGCTCATCAAAGGTATCCGATTGCGAGAGTAATTTGTCAACTAAAGTAGTCTTACCGTGGTCAACATGGGCAATAATAGCAATATTTCTTAATTTATCAGTCATCTAAGTGGTATCTATACAAAATTTGAGTGCCATTATCCCGTATAACAACAACATTGCTTGAACTAAATTAAAGCCCTTTAAAAATAAACCAATTATCATCTAGCCCTATAAAATACGAGGATTCAATATATAAAACCACACATGGCAAAAAAAGGCAGCTCTCGTCGCTGGATACAAGAACATAAAAACGACGAGTACGTAATAAAAGCGCAAAAAGAAGGCTACCGATGTCGAGCTGCGTACAAACTGCTCGAGGTAATTGAAAAAGACAAAATCATCCGTGGTGGCGATAAAGTTCTGGATCTGGGTGCTGCGCCCGGCGGTTGGTCGCAAGTTGCTTTTAAATCGGTAGGCTCGAAAGGTCAGGTAATTGCGAGCGATATATTAGCCATCGAAGAAATCCCTGGTGTTGATTTTCTTCAAGGCGACTTTACTGAAAACGATGTTTATGACGCCCTTTTGGAACTGACAAAGGGTGAAAAGATGGATGTGGTTCTCTCTGACATGGCGCCTAACATGAGTGGACAACTCTCTGTTGATCAACCAAAGTCGATGTACTTGAGCGAATTAGCGCTTGATATGGCCATCAAAACCTTGGCAAAAAATGGTCACTTTTTGGTTAAACTCTTCCAGGGTGATGGTTTTGAAGCTTACGTAAAAAACGCTAGAACTGCATTTAAAAAAGTCATTATTCGCAAACCAAAGGCTTCGCGTCCAAGATCTAAAGAAGTATATCTTCTAGCAAGTCGGCTAAAATAGCGCCTTATGCAAAATTTCAGCCAAATTCAAACGCTCATGCAAGCCGATTTAGCGAAAACGGATGAGATTTTAATCAATCGCCTCAACTCAGACGTTGCCCTCATTAACCAAATGAGTCACTATATTATTTCGTCTGGTGGAAAACGCTTACGCCCCTTGCTGTTATTACTTTGCGCTCGCGTGACAAACTATCAAGGCGAGCATCATCATGCGATGGCTGTCGTCATTGAACTGATTCATACCGCAACCCTTTTGCACGATGATGTGGTTGACGAGTCAGCAACACGCAGAGGTCAAGAAACTGCTAACGAACTCTGGGGTAATGCAGCCAGTGTATTGGTGGGTGATTTTCTATATTCTCGGGCTTTTGAAATTATGGTCGAGCCCGATTCAATGGCCATTATGCGACTGCTTTCTGAAGCAACAAACAACATTGCTCAAGGCGAAGTATTGCAATTACTTAATATTAAGAATGCCGATGTTACTCAAGAGCAATATTTCACCGTTATTGAACGCAAAACTGCGTGCTTATTTGAAGCTGCTTGCAAAATTGGTGGCATGCTTTCAAATTCCAAAAGTGAAACAATCGATACGCTTGGGCAATTTGGCCTTCACTTAGGCAATGCATTTCAAATTATTGATGACGTGTTGGATTACGAATCAGATTCTGAAACCATGGGCAAGGAAGTCGGTAACGATCTTGCTGAGGGCAAAACCACTTTGCCAATGATTTATGCATTAGAGCAAACTTCGGGCGCAGAACACGCCATGCTAAGAGACGCTATTGAGTCTGCAGATACTTCGAATATTGACGATATTATAAACATTCTTGTTAGAGTCAATGCTTTTGACTTTACACGAGGCGCAGCAGAGAGTGAGTCGCAAAAAGCGACGGATGCTTTAAACGCACTCCCTGAATCCAACTATCGCTCTGCACTAGGACTTCTTTGTGAGTTATCGTTAAAACGCACCTCATAAATTCAGTATGCTAACTGAGGCGCTTAAAGCTGAAATTCGCGCTTCATTTGAAGCGGCTAAAAAACAACTTCCAGGCTATAGTAATCGCTCTTCGCAGAATCGAATGATAGCCGAAATCGCCAAAACCTTAACTGGCGAATATTCCGACTCAAACCCTATTCTCTGTGTGGAGGCACCAACAGGTACCGGTAAAACAATGGCCTACTTGATTGCTACCCTACCCATTGCAAAAGCAAATGACAAAAAATTAGTTATCGCAAGTGCAAACGTGGCCCTTCAAGAACAATTGCTCAATAAAGATATTATTGAGGCGCAAAAATATTCTACAACACCCTTCGACTACGCTTTGGCCAAAGGTCGCTCTCGTTATGTTTGTATACGCAACTTAATCAACCTAACCGAAGACAACACTGATACCCAGTCATTGTTTGAAGACGCCTTGCTTTGGGATGCGCCACCGAGTAAAAGTCAGATAGATCAACTCGGTGAAATGACCGAAGATTACACTTCCAAGCGCTGGAGTGGTGAGATAGATGACTTAGAAACTCCTCCTGAGTCTTCATTGTGGCAAAAGGTTGCTTGCAATCGTTTTACTTGCACAGCAAAAAACTGCGAATTCTATAACGACTGTGCCTTTTTTAAAGCTCGAAAAAAAGTTGCACAAGCCGATGTTATCATTGCTAATCACGACCTTGTTCTCGCGGATATTTTTAGCGGAAACTCTATACTGCCAGACGTTGAAGATTGTATTTTTGTCTTCGATGAGGCGCATCATTTTGCCCCAAAAGCACTGTCTCATTTTTCACAAAGCGCCAGTATTGATTTTATAAAAACATCGATTCGTCAAGCACAAAGTGCGATGGATCAAATATGCAAAATCACTCATCAGGACAGCGTTGAGAGCAGAATTGATGCAATTGACACTCTGTCATCAGAATTGAATGCGCCACTATCTGAACTTGATTATGCTGATGATATTCATCTGTTTGGTTTGACAGGTGTTGACGACGTAATCATGAATAGCGCTCAAAACTTAGCCATCAGCATGAGTACTGCCTATGCTAATTTTTCTGAGAAAAAAGACGATTGGCAAGCTTTTTGTAAAAGCAATCATCAAGAACAAGCGACCCTAGATAATTTAAACAATATCATCGGTCAAAACGAGCAAAATCTTTCATCAATCGTTTCCTTACTTGGTGCATTTACACAAAGTACCAACCCTGACAAGCCACCGCCTAGTCACTGGATTGAAAAATCAATTATGGCCAATAAAAAAACAAACTACCATTTAAATTCCGCAAAAATTGACGTCTCTAACCATCTAGATACTCTTATTTGGTCAAAGGCTGCTGGGGTTGTTCTCACTTCGGCAACACTCACCGCACTCGGTAGCTTTGATCGTCTAAATCAACAATTGGGCCTAAAGGAAAAAGACAATAAATACTTACGACTAGCATCGCCATTTGACCATCAATCGGTTGATTTTATTGTTGCTAAAATGAAATCGAACCCAACTCAAGCCTTTGAGCATACGCAAGAGTTAGCTAAAGAGCTGAAAAAACGCATTAATCAAGAACTGGGCACTCTAGTTATATTTGCGTCAAATAACCAAATGCAAATGGTGGCAGATTTAGTTGAGCAATCCCTAGATTGCTCTCTCTTAATTCAAGGCGAATACAGCAAAAAACGCATTCTTGAAAAGCATATTGGGCTGCGCAGACAAAGCAAAGGCAGTGTTATTTTTGGTCTTGACAGCTTTGCCGAAGGTGTTGATCTTAAAGGCGACAACCTCAATCATGTAATGATCGCAAAATTGCGTTTTAGCGTACCCACTTCACCAATTGAAAAAACCACCCAATCCTATCTAGAATCTCAGGGCCGTAACCCGTTTATGGAAATTGCTCTACCCGACGCCTCTTTAAGACTAATCCAAGCCTGTGGCAGACTCATTAGAACCGAAACCGATACAGGAAAAATTACGATATTCGATAATCGTTTAACAACCAAATTCTACGGTAAGCAATTATTAAATGCCCTGCCAGGCTACCATGTGGTAATTGAATAAAAAAGCTCAAGGGTGGCGAAACCCTGTAATTAAAGGCAGAATTAAACAGGCGTGATCTGCTAGAGCCTAGTGCCTTTGTTTGGTTTTCTGTTGTCAGACTTAATTGCCTGAGATTCCTTATCTGTTTCGTCCAGCATTCGCAATGAACTCACCGACCAACAGACACCTTTAAAGATTGAATGTTCTTTTTGAAGTTTGCTTTTGATTCTACTATTCGCCATCTTTTTTAGACTCAATTTATGTACTGTAGTTCATTGTAACACTTATTAACAGTGTTTAAGGGTGTTATTGAAAAAAGTCAATAATAGACAAATGAGATTAAGCTGCCCTTCATCATAGGTGTTTTAAGGGCGCATTTCGAGGAGATGAATTACCGTAGGTAAGAGAGACTTTCTTGGGGTATTATTTTAGATATTTTTTTTATGAAAACTTTTCCAAAAATTCACTGATTTGTAAAAAAGGTTTTTGCAAAGAACCTGTACAAGACGCTTTTAACTACCTTATAACTTTTTAAATACAACAACAAAACCATCAACAGGCTCATTAACCGTCAGCTGAATTTTTACTTTACTCTCAATCAAGATCTTGCCAGCGCATTCTAAGTTACTAAGTTTTTTATAAAAACCATTGCTCTCATATATTTCAGCATTAATCGAAACACAAACAATACCGCCGGGACGAATAATTCTAAGAAGCTCATCAAATGCTTCTGGCCCAACATGAGAGTGGGTAAATGTGCCACAAGATACAACTAAATCATACACAGAAGTGTTAATTGAAAGGGTTTGTGTCAAATCGGCATTAATAAGATCAACATAGATATCCTTACTACGAGCAACCTCAAGCATTTCCTTGGAAAAATCGAGACCATCAATCTGCTCATAACCTAGTTGAGAAAGCCTTTGTGCAACGAGCCCCGTACCACAGCCCACATCAAGAATTCGCGCATCTTCATTAGTACAATAAGTGTCGGCAATGTCCGCTACGTGTACAGGTCCAACATAGCCTAAAGAATCCACAAGATCAGCGTCATAAGAGTTTGCCCAATCTTGATACAGCGGTTTAACCTCTCCCTCTTTTAAATTGTAGGCGCGCACAAGTAATGATTTCGATTGTTCTAGATTTGTCATTTTTTACTGTTCGTCCTATTGTGAAAACAAAATGCTCACCTTATGCGAAGCTTGCTTCGATGAGTAGTGCATCATAATATCTTTTTACCATCTCTATTAATATTTAAATCCACATAATGATTTCGTCACTCGATTTGGGTGTTTGGTTTCTCTGTAGCTTTGGTGACAAAATACTGATGAAGGCGTTTTGAGTCCATAAAAAAAGCACCCGAAGGTGCTTTTTGCTCAATTAAAAATAACAGTTAATTATTAACTGCCGCCTTTAACGCAGCGCCTGCTTTTAAAGCAACTGCTTTTGATGCTGCAATTTGAATGCTTGCGCCTGTTTGAGGGTTACGGCCTATACGCGCTGCTCGATCCCTAACAACAAAGCTACCAAAGCCTATTAATTGTACGTTATCACCCTTTGCCAAGGAATTTGTAATTGCAGTTGTAGTTGCGTCTAAAGCTCTTGCTGCGTCCGCCTTAGATAAACTTGCACCTGATGCTATTGCATCGACTAGTTCTGATTTATTCATTGTTTTATTTACCCTTTGAGTTAAATTAAATAGTTAATGTTATGGATGGAAAATGTGTCGGAGACGAAGATGAAGAACACACTCAATACCCAGACACAATATTAAGCGTAAGTTATTATATATCTAAAAAATAGACATGGACTTCAATTCTACTGCAATTATGATTGAAAGAGTCAAACAATGCCTTTATAAAGCCAATAATTATCAAAATAATGCGCTTTTAAGTCTGTTTTAGTGGAAATCAGTAAAATTTTGGAAATTATTAAAATGCATAGAAATATAGTCGAAATTTCTATTTTAGACAACAATTAGCTCGTTTTTTTTATTGGCGTTAATTGGGTCTTACTTTAAACTCAGCTTATCTTCAACAAATTGATTTCGAAAAACGCCTTTCGGATCAAATTGCCGACAAACGTTGCGAAATTCTTCAAGATTCGGATACAGTTGATTGATTTGTTCAGCGGTTTGTGGAAACCACTTACCCCAATGTATGCGTGCCTGAAATAATTCAAACATACTGTTAGACAGAAAGGTGCCTAATGCATAGAAGTTATCCCTTGGTTCAACGTAAGTAATAAAGCTTATTGAATACCAATCTTCCGATTCACCTGATGCCATTGATATAAGAGTGTCGTCAGGCAAAATTCGTCGAAAACAGATGGGATAGTGATGAGTAAATTGTCCTTTAATACTCTCCAGTGAATCAAGCAGATCGGCTTTCTGTAATCTCTCATGTGTCGAAGGTGATAACTGATGGTTGGCGTCATCTGCAAACTGCAAAATGTCAGCGACAAAACTTGCTGCTGCAGAAACCTTAGATCTTGTCACAAACAACTCAATCTCCAAATGCCTAAACAATTCGTGCTCCATCACAAGCGCATGATCGCTTCGATCGGTCACCACCCAACGAGGGGAAATTAAAGAAGGGACAACCCTACGAAAAAAGAAATGTATTAATTTCTTACTTTTTAGCACTGAAGCAAATAACTTCAATGTCAGGTGCATCCCTAAATCAATGACAAGAAACCAATACACGCGATACACGCCGGCCAGCCCACGACGACGGCATTCGCTAGAAACAACTCGCTCTTGCGCAAGAAACAACCCAGAATGTGGCATGAGAAAAAACTGCTGCAGAGGTGCTTTTTTCTCCAGCACAAGAACACCTTCTATTGTTTCGCAAAATGTGGCCTTTTCCTGAACAAAGTATTGCGGTATACAAGGTAGTGTAATCTCCACAATAACGCCCAAACAACCAAGAGAGCAACGAGCCGCTTGCAACTCAACTCCATCACTAACCTCTACAACCTGTGCGACGCTTTCATCGCCTTTAAAACAAGCCACTCTAAGCGACTCAATATAATGAGAAAAGCTGTGCTTTCCAGAGCCGTGCGTACCTGTTGCAGTGGCGCCAGCAATTGTTTGTTCGGTAATTAGGGCCAACGACGGAATAGTTAGCCCTTGTTTATTGAGTGCCTTTAACAGGTGTTTGATTTGACAGCCGGCGCCAACTCTCACTTGTGTTTTGCCATTATTTTCAAAAACTTGAACACGGTTCAAGTAACGCATGTCAATCAGCACATTTTGTGTTTTGACTAGGCTACTCCAGGAATGCAATGAGCCCACGACTCGAATCTTACCGTTCTTATGGTCTTGAAGAATTGCTAGTAACTCGGCTTCATTATCCGGCGAATAAAAATGCTTAGGCTTAAAGGTTAAATTTCGTCCGAAATTCTGGATTAAATTGGTTGAATTCATCGAGGCTGGCAAATATTATGTTTTTAGTAAACTTTTGGAATCATACCAGCGTTACAAAATAAGCTACTTAGAGTTGTGGATCTAAACCCCTAAATCAATAATTTAATCGGGCGCAGCATAACCTATGAAAAAAAACCGACAAATATCATGAATATCCTAAATTTATCAGATGAATTAATTTCAATCTTATTTGCATAATAATTAGCCCATCACCAAGTTGATGGGTTAAGATAGCGCCTGCATTTTAAAAAGATAAAGGAGAAAAAATGAATTTTGATGCAAATTTAGTGGCCCCAGTACTTGGTGTATTCGGTCTGCTTATCGTAATGGTTATTTACCAATGGATTAAAAAACAACCTGGTGGTAGCGGAAAAGTACAAAAAATTGGCAAGCAAATTCAAATTGGTGCGTCCGTATTTATGGCGCGTGAATACAAAATGCTTAGCATGTTTTCTGCAGTTTTATTGGTATTAATGTATGTATTCCTAGGTTGGATGAGCGCACTTTGCTTCGTTGTTGGTGCTCTCACCTCTGCAACAGCCGGCTACATCGGCATGAATACGGCAACCATTGCCAATGTAAGAACCACTCAAGCTGCACACGATCACGGCAGTGCTGCTGCACTTAAAGTAGCTTTCTTTGGCGGCTCTGTCATGGGCTTGTCGGTTGCCGCACTCGGTCTATTGGGTTTGGGCGGTCTTTACTACTTCTTCGGCGAAGCACACTCAGAAGCCCTACATGGCTTCGCAATGGGTGCTTCTGTGGTTGCGCTATTCTCTCGTGTTGGAGGTGGTATATTTACTAAAAGTGCCGATATTGGTGCTGACTTAGTAGGCAAATTAGAAGCTGGCATTCCAGAAGACGATCCACGCAACCCGGGTGTTATTGCCGATAATGTTGGTGATAATGTTGGTGATATAGCTGGTATGGGTTCTGATATTTTTGAATCCTACTGTGGCTCAATGATTGCAACAATTGCAATTGCGTCAACTATGTCAGCAATTGCACTAGACAAACTGGGAGGCAATCAATCCGAGCTGATGTTTCTGCCATTAGCGCTTGCTTCACTCGGTTTAATTTGCTCAATTATTGGTATTCTTGTGGTGAAAATGTCTTCTAACAAATCACCAGAATCTGCACTCAGAACTGGCACGATTGGTTCGGCTGTTTTGTTCATTATTACTGCATACTTCCTTATCGACAAGCTCGATGTTGCAAATGACATATGGGCTGCTGTACTAATGGGTAGTGTCGGCGGTATTATCATTGGTCTAGTAACTGAATACTATACTGCTGGTAAACCAATTAGAGACATTGCTGCAGCTGGTGAAACAGGTGCTGCAACAGTGATGATTAAAGGCTTGGCAATTGGTATGCAATCTGTTGTGATTCCGGTATTAATGATTTGCGTTATTATCTATGTTGCCGACTTGTATGTCGGTCTTTACGGCGTTGGTATCGCTGCAATTGGTATGCTAGCAACTGTGGGCATGACAATGGCAATCGACGCTTACGGTCCTATCGCCGATAACGCTGGCGGTATTGCTGAAATGGCGGGTCTTGGTGAAGATACTCGTAAAATTACCGATTCGCTCGACGAACTAGGCAACACAACAGCTGCTATTGGTAAGGGTTTTGCTATTGGTGCTGCAGCACTTGCGGCGCTCGCGATCATCACTGCCTATGTGGAAACAATTAGCGCAGGAGATCCAAATTTCAACCTTGCATTAAATAGCGCAGAAGTTCTGATTGGTTTATTTATTGGTGGCACGATTCCATTCTTAATTTCTGCAATCACAATGACTGCAGTGGGTGATGCTGCCTTTGAAATGATTCAGGAAATTAGAAGACAATTTCGTGAAATCCCCGGCCTATTGGAAGGCACTGCAGAGCCGGATACGGCTAAATGCGTTGATATTGCAACAACTGCAGCTCTGAAGAAAATGATTTTGCCTGGTGTTATTGCTGTTGCTGCACCCGTTGTTGTTGGTTTCGGTATTGGCCCGACGGCTCTGGGCGGTATGCTTGGTGGCGCTTTACTTGGTTGCGTTCTTATGGCACTAATGATGGCAAATGCCGGTGGCGCTTGGGACAATGCTAAGAAGTATGTTGAGAAAGGCAACTTTGGTGGCAAGGGTACTGACACTCATGCAGCAACCGTTGTTGGCGATACAGTGGGTGACCCGTTTAAGGACACTTCTGGACCAGCTATGAACATTCTTATTAATGTGATGGCAATTGTGAGTTTGGTGATCGCACCTCTACTGTAATTCCACCACTTCCAGTTCTGTCTTTTGACAGGACTGGAGCGCCCGATCTGACTACTTAGTCAATCAGAATCCTTTCAAAAAAAAGAACTGGATAAGGTTTACATATTCTCTCAAAGAACGTGTGATTGACTAGTAGCGCCAGAATGCCTTGTGAAATAAGGCAATTAGAGTCAACACTTCAAGGCGACCAAAGAGCATAGACATGCTAAGTATCCACTTAGAGGCATCCCCAAGAGAGCCGTAATTCTGAGCAACCTCACCCAGCCCCGGACCTAAGTTATTCATCGTTGCCGCAGTCGCAGAAAAAGAACTGACTTGATCCATGCCGGTAAACATTAATAAAACCAAAATCAAAACAAAAGAGATTGTATAGAGGGAGAAAAAACCCAATACTGAAACAAGGGTTTTCTCACCAATCGTTGAACGATTGAGTTTTACGTTAATCTGTGCATTGGGGTGAATAAACTGTTTAATTTCCTTCATACCCAATCGAAACATCAATAACACCCTAACCACCTTAATTCCGCCACCTGTGGAGCCAACACAAGCACCGATAAAACTCACTATAATCAAAAAGACTGGCGCAGCATTGGGCCATTGACTGAAGTTTTGTGAGGTAAAACCCGTTGTGGTTGCCATGGAGATCGTTTGAAATGCACTGTGTCTCAATGCTGTCCAAAAACTTTGATACTCATTGTTAAAATTTAAAACGCTCAAAATAATAAGCACGGACACAAGTAATACAACAACGTAGGCTTTAAATTCAGAATCCTTCCAATAATCAATGATAGAGCGGTTATTCCAGGCAACAAAATGCAGGGAGAAATTAATACCCGCTAAAAACATAAATACGATTGCTACAGCTTCAATGACCCCAGAATTAAAATAACCAATAGAGGCACTATGGGTAGAAAAACCACCGATAGCTACTGTTGAAAAACTGTGGCCAATAGCATCAAATGCATCCATACCCGATAGAAAGTACGCCAAAGCGCAGACAACCGTTAAAGAAACATAAATCTTCCACAAGGCAATCGCAGTTTGTCTTAATTTGGGTGTCAAGCGGTCTTTTGATATTCCGCTAGATTCGGCATGATAAAGCTCCATTCCACCCACACCAAGTAGTGGCAGGATAGCCACTGCAAGAACAATAATACCCATACCACCCAACCATTGCAGCTGCTGTCGATAATACAATATAGCTTTTGGCAATTCATCAAGGCCACTAAGCACAGTCGCACCTGTGGTTGTCAAACCCGACATGGACTCAAAAAAGGCCGCTGAAAAACTTAAACCAGGAATGGTGTCAGTCAACAAGAACGGCAGAGTCGCAAACAGAGACAGAACCACCCAAAAGCAGACCACAATCAGTACACCTTCTCTTAAACGGAAATCCTGTTTGACAGACATAAATGGATACCACATAAAAAAACCACCCATTAGTGTTAGACCAAAAGACAGAGAGAACGTTGCAAGCTCTTTGCCATCACCGATGATAAAGTCAATCAAAATCGGTGGAACCTGAGTAAAGCTGAATACCATCAGCAATATTCCAATGGTTTTTGAAACGACGCTTAATTGCATTTTAAATGACCAATAAAGAGATTCATATTTTGCTAATCATTCTCTGAAAACAACGATTCAACTTGATGAATTTTTTTAACATCGGTCAACATGATAAGCACGTGGTCACCCTGTTCAATCACCAGTTTTTTAGATGTCATTAATAAATCACTGTCTCGAACGACTGCACCAATAACAACACCTTCGGGTAATTCCAAGTCTTTAACCCTTCTACCAACCACCTTAGAGCTATTTTCATCGCCATGAACAACGATCTCAATAGCTTCCGCCTTGCCGTGCTGTAGTGAGTGCACTTTCATCATGTCCCCCTTTCTCAGGTGTGAGAGAATATCACTTACGGTAATTTGATCGGGTGAAACAATCATATCCACTTCGTCACTCTGCTCTGCCAATGAAGCATAAACATCACGCTTGATTAAGGCGATGGTTTTGTGCGCACCCAGTCGTTTTGCCAAAATTGAAACGATAACATTCACCTCATCGGAGTCTGTTAAAGCGAGAAATAGATCGGTATTTTCAATCCCTTCTTCAAGCAGCAACTCCTCATCAGAAGCGCTACCTTGGAGAACTAAAGTGTGGTTGAGCTGATCAGCAAGTTCTCTTGCCCTCTCCTCATCAAGCTCAATGAGACGAATATTGTGTGTTTTTTCTAACAATTTAGCGACACTGAAACCAATGTTACCGCCACCGGCAATAAAGATTTTTTGATAGCCCCTATCAACACGCCGAAACTCCTTTAAAACCTTGGGGATGTATTTCTTTTTAGCGATAAAGTAAACGTGGTCACCTTCACGGATAACAGTGTCACTATTGACCAATAAGACCTTGCCATTTCGATAAAGACAGAAAATCCTCACCTTTGCATCAGGCAAGTGATGTTTCAACTCTCTGATTGGTCTATTGACAATTGGTGTACCAATATAAGCGCGAGTTTCGACTAACTGCACCAGGCCATTTTCAAATTCAAACACTTCAGAGGCGCCCGGTTGATCAATAATCCCTTTAATGTAGTCGGTAATTAAGTTTTCTGGCCTAATGAGAAAGTCAATGGGTATAGCCGAATGAGAAAATAACTCAGGCCTATGTAAGTATTCTGTCGTACGTATTCTGGCAATCTTTGTTTCAACATTGTATAGCGTGTACGCCATACGGCAAGCAACCATGTTGGATTCATCAGATTTCATCACTGAAATCACCGTATCCATGGTCTTAATACCTGCTTTTTCAAGCACACTTGGATAGGCACCATGACCAACAACAGTTTTAATGTCTAGGTGTCTTTGAAGTATTGTTAATTTGTCTTCTTTTTGGTCAATAATGGTAAGGTCATTAGCACTATCGGCACACAGGTATTTTGCCAGCGTTGAGCCAACTTGGCCCGCACCAAGGATTAGAATTTTCATTTTTTGTCAATTCCTAAGTCTTTTAGTTTTCGATATAAAGTAGTCCTTTCTAGACCGGCTTTTTCTGCCACAACTGCAATATTATTATCATGCAGCGCTAGATGGTGAAGCAGATATTGCTTCTCAAATATGTTACGCGCTTCTTTTAATTTTAGAGAAAAATCAATACCACTGACTTCTTGATTAGAATCAACAGGCGCTTGTCTAGTTAATAGATTTCTAATAATCGGCAATAAGTCGTGCAATGGTTTTTGCAAAAAATCAACAGCACCAAGCTTGAGCGCCCTTACAACGTCACTAGTCTCAGCATGACCCGACATCATCACAATGGGTGTATCATAGCCAACGCTAATCCACTCGTCAAGAAGGGACATTCCATCTTGACCCGGCATCCACACGTCCATCAGCACCAAATCAAATTTATTACCAATAATAATTGTCTTGGCCTCAGAAGCACTACTTGCTATAACTGCATGATAATTAACATCCTCAAGAATGTCCTTGATGATATTTGTATTTTCTTTCTCATCGTCAATAATTAAAATTCTACCGAGATAGCTACCTTCATCCATTTCGACTCCTTGTGCCGTCAATTATACTAAATTCAATTGTTATTCTTGCACCATGAGGCTCAATATTGCTTGCGTGTATTTGACCTTCATGTTGCTCAATAATATTCTGAGAGATGGCAAGACCAAGCCCACTGCCTTTTTTCTTGGTAGTGACATAAGGTTCAAAAGCTTTATCGACAATATCACTAGGAAAGCCATCGCCATCGTCAGTAACCGTTAGTCTAATGATGTTTTCATCGACTCTATAGCGTGTGCGAATAATAATATGTAATTTTTCTTTGTCCTCACTGGCTTCACATGCATTTTTAATTAAATTAATCAAAGCTCGTGAGATTCCATCACCATCAAGTTGTAATTCTGGCAAATCGCCACTTAAATCAAGATCGATTCTAACCCCTTCTTGTGCGTCATATAAAGAAACAGTCTTGTTGACCAATGCATTAAGGGAAGAGGGTATTTTTTTGATTTCTGGCATGTTAGCGTAGTTAGCAAATGCGCTTACCATGGCGTCCAGTGAGGTCACTTGGTCAATAATCGTGCCAGTTGTCTTATCGATTATCGCAGAATCTTTTGCCTCAAGCTTGCCCAAGAATAGATTTCTTAATCGCTGGGCAGATAACAATATTGGTGTTAAGGGGTTTTTGATTTCGTGTGCCATTCTCACCGCCACCTCCCCCCAAGCCGCTTTTTTCTGAGCTCGATTTAACTTAGAAATATCATTAACCATAATGACATAACCCAAAGTTTTTCCCTCAACATCAAGAGAGGCGCCTTGACAATAGATCAATCGGTATCTATCAGGCAATGTTAATTCAATCTCACCTGCCCACTCTGGCAGACCCTTTTCAATGTTACCCTCAACGTAGGAAAACAGTGGGCGAAGGTATGGATATATTTCAATAATGCTAACATAAGACTGGCCAATAAAGACCTTTTCATTTTCGATTTGAAGCATCTTACCAATCAATGGATTAATCATTTGAATGGTCTTATCTGGATTGAGAGCGATGACTCCAAAAGAGTATTTTAAAATGGTTTCTAAATACAGGTTATGGGTATCTAGACCCTCTCTGGAGAGTTTGATTTGTTTACTCATTTCATTAAAATGATGGATCAAACCGCTCATATCTTTATTTTTAGGATCGTGCTGGATCTTAACATCGTAATTTCCTGCAGAAATTTCTCGAGTGGCTAAAGACAAATTATGCATTGGTCGCATTAATTGATCAATCATTTTCACAACAACCAATAATGCACTTAAAACCGCCAACAACACAGTAGACGAAAAGTCAATCATAAAACGGGTTTCGATAACTGATGTGCTTAGCTCAAGCTTTGCGTCTTTTGCAGCATCTCGAAAGCGAGTCATTCTGTGACTTAAATTGGTGATACTGGCATCGGCCGAGTAGTGGGAAATCAGGGTAAAGTTATCAGTCGAAGCCGTATAACCTTCCTCAAGACAAATCTTTTGAGCAGAAGCAGAAGCCATCAATTTCATCTGTGCATCATAGAGTTTTAACTCACACGCCCAATTGTCAGAAACAAGTAACCCCAACACTCTTTCCATTTTCATCTTTGATGAGCGTGGCGCGTCATAATAATTAATCAGTTTAGCGGTATAAAGTGTTCTATCCAAATAATACTTTATGGTCATGTCATTAGTGTTTTTGTAAAGCGCGTCGACTTCACCCGCAACAGTAACATTGAACTTATCAAATTGAGCGTCTGCGGTGGTTAAACTATCGCGAATAGATTCAAACGAGAAAAAGTAGAAAGAGAGAACCGGAAGTATTACCAATACCGGAATGATCTTCACAAAAGACCAAGTAAACTTAGAGCCAATAACATTTTGCTCAGTATTTTTCTTTAATCTGCGCATGTTAAGCGCAATAAAGTAAAGCGCCACAAGGCTCATAACAACATTAAAACCAACCAACCACAAATACCACTGATCAATAAGGCTTGGCTCAAGACCCAAGTAAAACATCGCCATAAAAGAGACGAGAAAAACGAAAATCCAAAACATGGCTGACGGTGATTTTTTTAGTAGCAGAGCCTGGTCTAACAACATAAATTAATGTTTACTTTGAAATGTCTCGATTATCTCATAAATGAATTATTGCTAACGCAAGTTGTTGTTAAAATACAACAATTGTCTTAAGGGCACCTCTAAAAACCATTTTGATTCAAACCAAAGAACAACTGCAGAGCTACCTTGACTCTATCAGAGGTGAAAATTATCTCGGCATTGACACGGAGTTTCGCCGCATTGACACTTATTACCCCAAGCTCTGCCTTGTACAGATTTCAAGCGCTGATAGTGTCGAATGTATTGACGTTCTGTCAATCCCAGACTTAGAACCGCTTTTTGCCAAACTTTATCAAGAAGACACTGTATGGATTGTTCATTCGGCACGTCAAGATATCGAGGCCTTTTATCTCTTATCTGAACGACTTCCAAATAATTTATTTGATACACAAATAGCTGCAGCTTTGCTCAATTTGCCGTTACAAGTATCGTATCAGGTCCTGACAGAGCAATTTGAAGGTGTTTTTCTTGAAAAAGCGCATGCGCGTTTTGATTGGACAAGGCGACCCTTGCCAGACGATGTCATGGAGTACGCCCTTAATGATGTGCGCTACTTACTACCAATCTTTAAAAAGCTGCAAGCCAAACTAAAAAGCGCCAATAAACTTGATTGGCTGAATGAGGAAACAAACGCTCTATTAAAGCCTGAGTTATATGACACACCAATTGAAAATATTTTTCAGAAAATTAAAGGAGTTTCGCGTCTGAATAACCGATACCATGCACTAGCATTTCAACTTTGTGCGTGGCGTGAAGACACCGCCAGAAGAAAAAACAAGCCAAGAAAATGGATCATGTCAGATGAAAAATTGCTTGATTATGCTTGCAAAAAAATATCATTATCATCGAAAAGTGAGGATAAATTTAACGACTTTATAACTTCAACCGACATTTTATTGAGCGGAGGTACGCCAACCAACAACCATAAACCCCTCAATAATTTCGAAAAAAATACCAAAAGCCAACTCCAGGAGCGCATCAATAATATCGCAAAAGAGTATAATTTGCCGCCGGAACTCTTGATTACCAGTAAATCACTTTCAAAATATATTCGTGGTGATTTAAATGCCTCATTATGTCGAGGCTGGCGAGCCAAATTATTCAACAAGGAAAACTAAATGCAAAACAGCCTGAAACCTGTAACGGCAGGAAACATACCTGAGGAGATCAATGTCATTATTGAAATCCCAGCCAATTCTTCGCCTGTTAAATACGAAATAGATAAAGACACGGGCGCTATGTTCGTCGATCGTTTTATCTCGACACCGATGTTCTATCCTTGTAACTATGGCTTTGTTCCTGAAACACTATCAGACGATGGTGATCCCGCAGATGTTTTAGTTATTACTCCTTACCCTCTAATTCATGATTCTGTTATTGTTGCCCGTCCAATCGGTGTTCTTAAAATGACCGATGAGGCTGGCGAAGACGCAAAAATTTTAGCCGTGCCAATTGACAAACTTTGTCGCTCATACCACAACATACGTTGCATTGATGACGTTGATGTTGCCCTCAAAGACCAAATCGAGCACTTTTTTAAATACTACAAAGATTTAGACGAAGGTAAATGGGTAACGATTGAAGGCTGGGGCGATGCTGAGTCAGCTAAGAAAGAGATTTTGGCTGCATTTGACAATTATCGAAACAAATAGCTTTAGAATTATTGCGGGCGAATTTCGCGGCAGGAAGTTTCATTTTCCTGACGCGGCCGGACTGCGCCCCACCACCGCAAAAATACGCGAAACATTATTTAATTGGTTGCAATTCGACATTACCGGAAAAACTGTTATTGACCCGTTCACAGGTAGCGGCTCTCTGTGTCTTGAGGCCTTGTCAAGAGGCGCTAAATCAGTTTATTCAATAGAGAAAAACAACACTGTTTTTAAACAGCTTCAATCTAGCTTTAAGCTCTTCCCTAGCGAAAAGTTTAAGCTTATCAATGATGATGCTGTGGCGTATTTAAGCCAAGTGAGCAACAAGTCTTTTGATTTGGTTTTCCTAGACCCGCCTTTCGCCAAAGAATTACTGCCACAAATCTTAAAACTAATTGCAGACAATGGTTATATCAACCAAACCAGTAAAATTTACATCGAATCTGAATTTCAGATAAACACCGACTACTTAAGTGCGCTTGACGCTTATCACTATAATATAGATAAGCAAAAAAAATCTGGCACTGTACATTATTGCTTGATTAGCCTTGACAAACTGTAAGAGATTTTGTGCCTATGATTAAAACTGCAATTTACCCAGGATCCTTTGATCCCATCACCAACGGCCATGTGGATTTAATTCATCGCGCTAGCCGATTATTCGACGAAGTCATTATTGCCATCACGCAAAATGTTAATAAAAATAGTTTTTTGAGTATTGATGAACGCATTGAAGCTGTCAACACCTCGGTAGAAGCACTTGAGAATGTAAGTGTATTAAGGTTTGACTCTCTTCTAGTCGATTTTGCTAGGGAGCATAATGCACAAATTATCATCCGCGGCCTACGCGCTGTTTCTGACTTTGAATACGAATTTCAACTAAGCGGCATGAATAAACGCCTTAACCCAAATATTGAAACACTGTTTATGACTCCTTCTGAAGAGTTTGCCAATATTTCATCCTCACTGGTTCGAGAAATATTATCTCTAGGTGGTGATATCAGCCCATTTGTTCCTGATTGTGTTGAGTTTATCATACAGAGACATAAATCAAAATAATTTGCTTAACCTTGAAATTAGACATAACGCCCCTACATAGGCCTTATATTAAACACGAGGAGTAACAACAAATGGCAAAAATTATCGGTATTGATCTTGGCACAACAAATTCATGTGTTGCTGTTATGGATGGTGGTACAGTCAAAATTATTGAAAATTCTGAAGGTGATCGCACAACCCCTTCAATTATTGCCTACCCTAAAGATTCAGAAGAAATTTTAGTTGGGCAGCCTGCTAAAAGACAGGCTGTCACAAATCCTGAAAACACACTTTACGCTATCAAGCGCCTTATTGGTCGTCGTTTTGAAGAAGACGCGGTACAAAAAGACATCGACTTAGTGCCTTACAAGATTGTTAAAGCTGATAATGGCGATGCTTGGGTAGAAGTGAAGAATAAAAAAATGGCCGCACCTGAAATTTCAGCTCGCGTTATCCAAAAAATGAAGCAAACTGCTGAAGATTATTTAGGTCACGAAGTGACAGAAGCTGTTATTACAGTGCCTGCCTACTTTAATGACTCTCAACGTCAAGCAACCAAAGATGCTGGCAAGATTGCGGGCCTAGAAGTCAAAAGAATTATTAACGAGCCAACAGCAGCAGCGCTTGCTTACGGTGTTGACAAAGGTGCTGGTGACAAGAAAGTAGCTGTCTACGATCTAGGCGGCGGTACATTTGACGTTTCAATTATTGAAATGGAAGATATCGACGGTGAAAAACACTTCGAAGTATTATCAACGAATGGTGATACATTCCTAGGTGGTGAAGATTTCGACCAGCGCATTATCAATTACCTAGTTGACGAATTTAAAAAAGAGCAAGGTGTAAATCTAGCAAATGATGCAATGGCATTACAACGCTTAAAAGAAGCGGCAGAAAAGGCCAAAATTGAGCTTTCATCTTCTGAGCAAACAGATGTTAACCTGCCTTACATTACAGCTGACGCTTCAGGCCCTAAGCACTTAAACATTAAAATCACCAGAGCAAAATTAGAGTCTCTAGTAGACGATCTATTAAAACGTACTATCGAACCATGCAAGATCGCCTTAAAAGATGCCGGCCTTACAAGTGCTGATATTGACGAGGTTATTATGGTTGGTGGTCAAACGCGTATGCCTAAAGTACAGCGAATGGTGCAAGATTTCTTCGGCAAAGAGCCTAAGAGAGACCTTAACCCAGACGAAGCTGTGGCTATGGGCGCTGCGATTCAAGGTGGTGTACTAGCTGGTGATGTTACAGACGTTCTACTGCTTGATGTAACACCTCTTTCTCTAGGTATTGAGACAATGGGCGGCATAATGACAAAACTCATTGAGAAAAACACCACAATCCCAACCAATGCTTCACAAGTATTCTCCACAGCGGCAGACAATCAATCTGCAGTGACGGTACATGTTATGCAAGGTGAGCGTGACGTAGCAAGTGCCAATAAATCTCTTGGTCAGTTCAACTTAGAAGGCATCCCAGCTGCACCAAAAGGTCAGCCACAAATCGAAGTTACACTTGATATCGACTCCGATGGCATTTTGAACGTTTCTGCCAAAGACAAAAACACAGGCAAAGAGCAATCAATTACGATTAAAGCATCAAGTGGTCTTTCTGATGAAGAAGTCGACAAAATGATTAAAGACGCCGAGGCACACGCAGAAGAAGATAAGAAATTTCAAGAGCTTGTAACAACACGCAATATGGCTGACTCCTTGGTTCACTCCACCAAACAAACACTTGAAGAGCTTAAAGATGACATCTCAGACGATGAAAAGTCTGCGATTGAGGCAGCAATGAGTGAGCTTGAAGAAAGTACTAAGGGTGACGACAAAGAGGCGATTGACACGCAAGTTCAAAACTTGAGCGAAAAAGCCCAAGTATTAGCTCAGAAAGCACAAGAAAAAGCCAGTACAGAAGCAGCTGATGCTGGTGAGGCGACGGCTGACGATGTTGTTGATGCAGACTTTGAAGAAGTTAAAGAAGATAAGTAACAACAGCCCTTCAGAAACACAAAACCTCCCTTGAATTATATTCCTGGGAGGTTTCTTAATAAAAGAGACTTATGTCACAACGAGATTACTACGAAGTTTTAGGCGTCGAAAAAAATGCAGACGAGGTAAAGGTAAAAAAAGCCTATAAGCGTTTAGCAATGAAATTTCATCCCGATCGAAATACGGACGATAAAGCAAGCGCTGAAAAGAAGTTTAAAGAAGTTCGTAAGGCTTACGATGTCATCTCTGACCCTCAAAAACGTCAGGCCTACGACCAATTTGGTCATGCAGGCGTAGAACAAGGTGCAGGCGGTAATCCTTTTGGTGGTGGTGGCTTTGGTGATATTTTTGGTGATATTTTTGGTGGCGGACAGTCAAAACCAGATAATAGGGGCTCAGACTTACGCTATGATTTAGAGATCGATCTAAAACAAGCAGTCAAGGGTGATACCGTTAAAATCAGAGTAACAAAAAACGACGGCTGTGGCACTTGTGATGGTACGGGTGCAAAACCCGGCACCTCTGTTAAAACCTGTGGCACTTGCCATGGTTCTGGTCAAGTGCAAATGCAACAAGGATTCTTTGCAGTGCAAAGGCCTTGCCATCAATGCAATGGTACAGGCGAACAAATTGAATCCCCTTGTGGCACTTGTCGTGGCCAAGGCGTCGTTAGAAAGCAAAAAACACTTTCTGTTAAAATCCCACCCGGTGTCGATACTGGTAACCGAATTCGCCTGAGTGGTGAGGGTGAGGCTGGCTTACGCGGTGGCCAAACAGGCGATCTTTATGTGCAGATTCACGTTAAAGAGCACAACATTTTTCAACGTGATGGTAATGACCTTTATTGTGAAGTGCCTATTGATTTTGCCACGGCTACACTTGGGGGTTCAATTGAAGTGCCAACACTTCAAAGCAAGTTAAAGATTAATATACCTGCAGGCACACAAACAGAAAAGTTATTCCGACTTAGAGGTAAGGGTGTGCCCGCCATTAGACATGGTGGTACCGGCGATTTACTTTGCCAGGTAAAAATCGAAACTCCAGTCAATCTAACAGGCAAGCAGAAAGAGCTACTAAAGGCTTTCTCTAGTTCATGTGATGAAAAACAATATCCAGAATCTAGCTCTTTCTTTGGTAAAATGAAGTCTTTCTTTGAGTAAACCCAAAACCATTTAAATGGCTGTTGCAAAAATCAAAGCCCGTGAAATCCTAGATTCTCGCGGCAACCCGACTATTGAAGCCGATGTAATTCTAGAAAGCGGCATTATAGGCAGTGCTATGGTGCCATCCGGTGCCTCAACTGGCCAACGCGAAGCATTAGAACTACGAGATGGGGACAAGAGTCGCTACCTCGGTAAAGGTGTATTGAAAGCAGTTGGCTTTGTTAATAACGAAATTAACGCCGCTCTTATCGGTATGGATATTAACGACCAAAAAGCTATTGACAATAAGATGATTGAACTCGATGGCACAGACACTAAGTCAAACTTGGGTGCCAACTCTATCTTAGCGGTGTCACTAGCATGTGCACACGCCAAAGCCAATTCCAACGGCGAATCACTGTTTGCTTCGTTTGATTTTTCTGATCAGTACAGACTGCCAGTGCCAATGATGAATATCATTAACGGTGGCGAACATGCTGATAACAGTGTTGATATTCAAGAGTTTATGATTGTCCCTGCGGGCGCACCAAGCTTTAGAGAGGCATTGAGATATGGCGCTGAAGTATTTCATCATTTAAAAGCCGTACTTAGCCAAAGAGGTCTTAACACTGCTGTAGGCGACGAAGGTGGTTTTGCACCAGACCTTGGCTCTAATGAAGAAGCCATTACGGTTATCTTAGAAGCGATTGAAAATGCCGGCTACACAGCAGGAAAAGACATCTTTATCGCTATCGATGCTGCCAGTTCAGAATTTTACGCCAACGGTACGTATAATCTAACGTCAGAGAATGTTTCTTTGAGCAGTGAAGAATTTGTTGATTATTTAGCCGCTTGGGTTGAAAAGTACCCGCTTATTTCCATTGAAGACGGTATGGACGAAAACGACTGGCATGGCTGGGGCTTACTTACGCAAAAACTTGCAGATAAAGTGCAATTAGTTGGTGATGACTTGTTTGTAACCAACAGTAAGATCCTAAAAAGAGGTATCGATGAAAATATTGCCAATTCAATCCTGATTAAGGTTAATCAGATCGGCACCTTAACGGAAACATTCGAGGCGATGAAGATGGCTATGGATGCTGGCTACACTTGTGTGATGTCACATAGAAGCGGTGAAACTGAAGACACCACAATTGCTGACCTATCAGTTGCAACGAGCTGTGGTCAGATTAAAACTGGCTCTTTATCACGCTCGGATAGACTTGCAAAGTACAACCGACTTCTAAGGATTGAAGAAGAGTTGGGTGAAAATGCTATCTATCCTGGTCTTGACGCCTTCAAACACTAACCATAAGAGGCCTTTGTACAAACCATTTTAGCTTTGATAGTGGGATTTTATTTATTTTACAAAGCATAATTTTAAAAACTCTACTTATTGTCTAGTGAAAAAATTTAACGCTGTAAAATATAAAAAATCACCTATCCTAAAGGGCTGAGGCGAAAAAATGCTAAAAAGTTCAGAAAAATTCTCATCAATAGCTAGTGCTATTGATTTTAAATTTTTACACATTTTTTATTCATTGTTATCACGCAGCAAATCATAAAATGATTTATATAAAGGTCTCTATAAAGCTTAGCAATATTTTATACCTTAGGGTATAAAATATTGCTTATTAAACCTTAAGGTCTATTGATTGGAATCACTTTCAACGTTTTGGCTGAGTGTCTTACTTTTTGCTTTAATACTCGCTTCAGCCTTTTTCTCGAGCACTGAAACCTCAATGATGGCGATTAATCGCTATCGTCTCAAGGCGCTAAGTGCCAAAAACAATGCTAAGGCAAAAAGAGTAGAAAGACTTTTAAATGATATTGATCATTTAATAGGCGCTATATTGCTAGGTAATAACTTTGTCAATATTCTAGCAGCAAGTATTACCACCATTCTTGCGATCAAACTTTGGGGCGAAGGCTCGGTTATTCTTGCCTCACTTGTACTAACCCTCATTATTCTCATATTTGCAGAAACAACACCAAAGACTTTTGCCGCTAAAAATCCTGAAAAAATAGCCTTGCCTGCTGCCATCGTTATTGAAATACTGATTAAGGTTTTTAATCCAATTATTTGGCTAATATCCAAAGCCTCCCAATTCATTCTTAAACCTTTTAACTTGCAGCATAGTAATACCGACAATATCAGTGCTGAAGAACTGAGAATGGCTGTACTTGACGCCAAACCAATGATTTCTAGCAATTATCAAAAAATGCTACTCAATATTATTGACCTTGAAAAGGTTAAAGTTGAGGATATTATGGTGCCACACAATGAGTTTATCAGTGTCGATATTAATAATGAGGATGAACTTCTTGAACAATTCAAGCGCATTCAACATACCCGTTTACTTATTTTTGATAGCACCGAAGATAACATTATTGGCACCATTCATATGAGGGATGTGGCCAATCTTTACGCCAAAGAAGAAATCAGTATTGATGCCATTAAAGCACTTATTCGTGAACCTTATTTTATTCCACAAGGAACACGATTATCACTACAATTAGAGCATTTTAAAACCAAGAAAAGACGATTAGGACTAGTGGTGGATGAATATGGAGAGGTTCGAGGGCTGCTTGTACTCGAGGACATTCTGGAGGAAATTGTTGGGCAATTTACTTCAAATCAAGGGGAAAGCATTGAAGAAATTACCCCCCAAGAAGGCGGGGGGTACTTGGTAGATCCTCGCATCAGTATTAGGGATCTTAACACAGCGCTACAAATTGACTTGCCATTTGACAGTGCCAACACTCTTAACGGCCTAATCTTGGAGAACTTACAAATCCTACCCCAATATAATCTTTGCCTTAAAATTGAACCATTAATAATTGAGATTTTACAAACCTCGAAACAGGGAATTAAACTTGTTAAGATCACTAAAGCTTATTAGGTATTATCTTTACCAAATAGTGGATATCTTAAAATTTTAAGGAATAATAATGTTTAAATTTTTTACAGAAAAAAAATGGTTTCTTTGGGCTTATCTTGGTTCAGCAGTTATTCTAACTTCGCTCTGGTTGTCAGTCCAAATTGATGTACGAATCAATGAATGGTTTGGTGGTTTCTATGACATGATTCAGAAGGCATTGGGAACGCCAAATGCAATCACTATGGAAGAATATGTAGATGGCTTATACAGCTTTGGTAAGCTTGCTGCCTTATGGATAGTGCTTGGTCTTGCCACCTCTTTTTTCACATCACACTTTTTATTTAGATGGCGTGCATCAATGGTAGAGTTTTATCATAGTGTATATGATAAAGCACGCACTATTGAGGGCGCATCACAACGTGTCCAAGAAGATACAATTCGATTTTCTCGTATCATGGAGAGCCTTGGAACAAGTTTAATTCAATCCATTATGGTGCTAATTGAATACTTCCCATTATTGATGGGATTAGCTGTAGGTATTCCTATTATGTGGTTTGCTGATTGGGAGTATGGGTTAGTCACAGCTGCATTTATTTGGGCTGTAGGTGGTACTATACTT
>Ga0207991_1000064_pt1 | contig 68912 bp, 64 predicted proteins | sample ETN07SmetaG_FD_185786 | JGI IMG/M metagenome (GOLD analysis project Ga0207991, IMG submission 185786) | Marine microbial and viral communities from oxygen minimum zone, Eastern Pacific Ocean - ETNP2014F14-07SV275 (SPAdes) (version 2) | ecosystem: Environmental > Aquatic > Marine > Oceanic ...
TCACCTCCCATCGTTTGCCGAGATGTGGTGATTGTCGGTTCCTCTATTCATGATGGCGAGGTGTTGCCCCCGTCTCCTCCGGGTGACGTGAAGGGATTTAGCGCGCTTACTGGCGAACTATTGTGGACCTTTCATACCATTCCAAGGGCTGGAGAATTCGGCACAGAGACCTGGGAGAATGATTCATGGTCGAGCAATGGCGGCGCCAATGTTTGGGCACCAATGAGTGCCGATGAGGAGCTTGGGCAGGTCTATTTGCCTGTCAGCTCTCCAACCAATAACTACTACGGGGGTCAGCGTCCCGGAGATAACTTATTCGCCAATAGCGTCGTTTCTCTCGATTGTGAAACCGGAGAACGGAATTGGCATTATCAAATGGTCCATCATGATATCTGGGATTACGACTTACCAGCGGCTCCCAATCTCATGGACATCACTGTGGACGGTGTAGAAATTCAGGCTTTGGCCCAGGTGAGTAAGCAAGGGTATGTCTACGTGTTGGACAGAGTTACCGGTGATCCAGTCTGGCCCATCGTTGAAACTTCTGTCACTGCTTCGCAAGTACCGGGTGAAATAGCTGCTTCGACACAACCAATCCCCTTTAAGCCTCCTCCTTTCGAGAGACAAGGTGTGGAGTTAGCAGCATTGTGGAATCCCTCTTCCGTTGCTCCATACGTTACTGGCCCTTTGTACACACCGCCCTCAACGCAGGGCACTATTGTCACGCCAGGAGAAGGTGGAGGTGCCAACTGGGGTGGCGCTTCCTTCGATCCCGAAACCCAGTCTCTATACGTGTCCTCGCTAGGGCCTTTCACTTACTTGATTCAGTTAATTAGGGCGAACGTCAATTTCTACTATGCCATACCCGAGTTTTTCCTGGGGCACGGATCTCCCTACACAGGCCCACTGGGAACGATCACTTCCTATGATATGAATGAAGGCACCATCAATTGGCAAGTCCCCAATACCGAATTTGGCGGTGTTGTCGGGACTGCTTCTTCTATGGTGACCAAGAGTTTGCTGATCTACGGTAATCGATCCTTGCAAGAGCTTAGATTCTTCGATAAGGAGAACGGTAACTTTTTGAGCTCAGTTTCACTGCCCGCAAGTGTTAGCGGCGTGCCAATGACTTTTCAGATTGGGGATAGGCAGATCATCGTGGTGGCAGTAGGTACGGGCACGGAGACAACAGAATTAGTGGCATTGGGATTACCATGATCAGCAAATGCCTTCTCCTTCTGTATTAAGCCGGAGGAGGTCAAACTTGATATAGACTAGAAGATGGTACCAGTGGGCGGGTATCGATCCGGGAGCTGCCGTCACCCATTGATGCTACGCGTGCTCTCACGGGAATCGGCATCATTACGTGCGCAAGCCCGGCTAATATATACATCGGATAAGCCATCGCTTTCCGCTTCCATCTTTGCCTGTTCCGACTGATGTTTGTATCCTATGAATGGCGGTATAATCCGCTCCCGGATCTCTAGTCGGCAAAAGACCGTAACCACCAGCAAGGCAGGCCCTGTGAATTCAAACAACTCTTCCACCGATTTGTCCAAGAGCTATGGCAATCACATCACCGAGCTTAGACGCAACTACGAATCCAGCCTGACTCATGTGAATAGCGAGGACGGTGCTATCGGTATAGAGGGTGTGTTGATTCACAGTGGTAGCGAAGGCCACTATTTTGGTGATGATCGCATTATTCCCTTCCAGGCTTATGGGCATTTCCTGCATTGGTTGCCGGTTAACAGACCCGACCAGTTTGTCTATATTGCACCCACGCAACAGGTCATCTACTTTCAGGTGGTGCCGCAGGATTTCTGGTACGAGCAAACGATTAGGACTGACAGTAGCTGGCCCGAGCAATTTCAAATTATCAGGCTGACATCGCCAGGTGAGCTTGGCAAACACCTGCCCAATACTCGAATCGCCTACCTCGGAGCGGAGACGGAATTCGCCAGCTCGATTGGCATCGATACAGAGCTAATCAATCCTGATGCGCTGCTGGCTTATCTGGATTTTCAACGGGCGATCAAGACCGATTATGAACTGGAACAATTGCGAGAGGCCAACCGAGTTGGCCTGCTTGGTCATGCCGCCGCAAGAGAGAGTTTTTTGCTTGGCGGCAGTGAGTATGACATCCATATGGCTTTTCTAAACGCCTGTGGAATATTGGAAGAACAAAGTCCCTATACCAATATCGTCGCACTGGATGAGAAATCGGCCATCTTGCACTATCAGCACAAGCGTCGTGGTTGTGCGCAAACCAGCCAGGTATTGCTCATCGATGCTGGCTGCCGGATAAATGGCTATGGCTCGGATATTACCCGAACATCGATAAAAGAGACGGCAAACACCGTGTTCAAATCTCTGTTAACGGGTATGGAAAAACTGGAACTGGATCTGGTATCCCAGATCAAGCCAGGCATGGCCTATCAGGACTTGCACGACGACGCCCTGGCTGGCGTAGCGGATCTGTTGATTGAACATGATCTGTGCAAGCAGTCGCCGGCCGCGCTGATAGATAAAAAAATACCACAACTTTTTATGCCCCATGGTGTCGGTCATTTGTTGGGCATACAGGTGCATGATGTCGGTGGTCAGCAGAAAGAACTTGCCGGCGGTAGTGCGCCACCCGCCGAGCACTCACCGGCACTGCGAAACACCCGCATCATGGAACAAAATATGGTGTTTACCGTGGAACCGGGTTTCTATTTCATTCCGCTGCTACTCGAGGCGGAGCGGGATCAAGCCAGGGGGAAATTTATTAACTGGAAACTCATAGATGAACTCTATCCCTGCGGCGGAATTCGGGTGGAAGACAACGTTCGTGTTACCGACCAGGGCGTCGAAAATCTAAGCAGGCAGTGAATCGCCCTAATCCCGTGCCAGCCAGCACGCCCTGTGCTGGAGGAAAAATTGGCAGAGACAGGGAGGCGATTACTTCCGGCCTTTTTTAGCCGATTGCACGGCGAACGATTTTCATCATCGCGGGTAGCGCATCCTGGTTGGCTTGCACCAGTTGTTTCCCCGCAGCCCCCATGCGCTCCTGCTCGGCCTTATTGCTATTCAACTCTGTCAGCAGCCTGGCCAGTTCAGTTTCGTCTGCAACGGTTCTGAGGGCGCCAGCCTGTTCGAGTTGAGAGCAGATGTTGGCAAAATTATATTGCGAGGGCCCTACCACGACAGGTATGCCCAGGGCGGCAGGTTCCAGCACATTCTGACAACCGGTATCAACCAGGCTACCACCTACAAATGCAATGTCCGCACATCGATAGTAGTTTTGCATCTCCCCCATGGAATCACCGACGATGATTTGGGTTGCATCCTGCAACGAGGCCTGGATTGAATGCAGTTGGCTGCGCCGCTCGACTGTGAATCCTTTTTGCTGGCAGAGATTGACCACATTGTCAAAGCGCTCAGGATGTCGCGGCACTAATAGCAGCAACATCGATGCATCAGACTGATGGCATTGTGCGAACGCCGCGAGGATTTTGTCTTCTTCTCCATCCCGCGTGCTTGCCGCAATTAACACCGTGCGGCCTGACTCCTTGAGGGACTCAAATATCGATCCAGGAGGCAACCCTGACGCGTCAATCTCCACGTTGAATTTTAGACTGCCAGTCACTTCAACTGCTTCCGGAGATGCTCCAAGTTCAATAAAGCGACGGGCATCGGCCTGCGACTGTGCCGCGATGCAATCGATCTCAGAGAGCATGAGTTTGCTTAGTTCTGAGACTTTGCTATAAGCGCTAGCCGATCTTGCAGAGAGCCTGGCGTTGCCCAGAATTATCCTGACGCCGCTGCGATGGCAATAGTGGATAGTGTTTGGCCACAGCTCGGTCTCCATCAGGATCAACACTGTCGGACGCAGTGCATCGATAAATCTGCCGATGGCAGCGGGCAAGTCGTAGGGAATGTACTGGTGATAAACGCTGGCGCCAAACAGCGTTACAACTCTGTCTGAGCCGGTTGGTGTCATCGTGGTAATCATTATCTGCGTAGAGGGATATGCCTGCTGTAACTGACGCACCAACGGCACAGAGGCTACGGTCTCACCCACCGAAACTGCATGAATCCAGATGGTTTGCATCGATGCCTGGAAGTCCTCGGGCAGGGAAGCCAGGGCAAAGCGTTCAGCCCATCTGCGTCTATAAGCTGGCGCCTTAAGCGATCTCCAGAGCAATTTTAATACGATGAAGGGTACTGCGAGGTAAAAAAGCAAGCTATAAAAAAATCGATACATGAGAGCTGTCGGGCTGCCTCTTGGCTTGGGCTGCGGTTGGGAAATCAAACTTTAAGCCGATATACTCTTCTCTCATTTCCGTGTTTCCAACTCATCTAAGGAGAGAGAACAGGAAGCAGAGATAAGAGCAGGCGTACCAATCCCGACTTGAAGCAGAGGGCTAAGGTAACTAATGACATCCACGTATTCAACCGACATCGTCATCTTTGGTGGTGGCGTGGCCGGCTTGTGGCTATTGAACCGCTTGCGTAGCAATGGTTTTCACGCCATTTTGTTAGAAGCCGATACGCTTGGTGGCGGCCAGACTATTGCCTCCCAGGGAATTATCCATGGTGGTCTTAAGTATGCCTTGAGCGGATCATTCAGCGCTGCTGCCCAGGCTATTGCCGGCATGCCAGCTCGCTGGCGCGCGTGCTTGCAGGGAGAAGGGGATATCGATTTGCGTGGTTGTCGCCTGCGCAGTGAAAATTACTATATGTGGTCTCAAGCAGGATTTAGGTCCAGGCTGAAAACCTTTCTTGGCAGCAAAAGTCTTCGTGGTCGAGTAGAAGCGGTAGATAAATCCGCCTATCCAGAATTTTTCAAGCGAGCCACAGCGGCTGGCACACTGTACCAATTGCCGGATTTCGTTATAGATACCGAATCACTGCTCGCCGAACTAATTCGCAAACAAGAAAATCATATCTACCGAATCGATGCAGGATCGCTCGCGTTCTACAAAAATAACGCGGGCGACATCGATCATCTCACTGTAAGCAACGGCGATCATTCCTTGCGTATAGAATCCCAGCAATTTATTTTCTGTGCTGGCGAAGGCAACGAAGGGCTAGTTTCCCGGGCAGGCTTGCTAAAGCCCCGGTCTCAGATCCGACCATTGCACATGGTCTATGTGAAAAGACCCGGATTACCTGCCCTGTACGTACACTGTATCGGTGGCAGCTTCAGTCTCACGCCCAGACTAACCATTACTTCTCACGCCGCAGCGGACGGATCTATGGTTTGGTACCTGGGCGGCGAGCTGGCAGAAGCCGGTATCAACAGAAGCGCTGCAGACCAAGTGGCGGCCGCGACTGCGCTGCTACGGGAGTTGTTCCCCTGGCTGCACCTGGGCGACGCGCAATGGGGTTGCTTCACCATTAATCGGGCGGAAGCGAAACTCGACAGCAAATTTCGTCCCGATGATGCTCTCTTTATCGAGGAAGCTAACGTGCTGGTGGCGTGGCCTACCAAGCTAAGCCTTGCGCCTTCCCTGGCCGATAAACTGATTGAACATTTGGCTGCAAAATCGATTACAGCGATAGCGGAAGACAACACAGTGGAACTGGATAAAGTACTAGCTCAGCCAAAGATTGCCACTGCGCTCTGGAATTAATGCATAGTGAGCTTAGCGAAGCGACAATTGGGCCAATCTTGCATCGATGTCTCGGTTTTAGGTTTGGGCACTGTAAAATTCGGCCGTAACCAGGGAGTAAAATATCCCACTACTTTTTCATTGCCTTCCGATCGGGAACTCATTGCAATGCTGGATCAGGCGAGAAGCCTGGGTATCAATTTGCTGGATACCGCTCCCGCTTATGGCAGTAGTGAGCAGCGCCTCGGCAGGCTACTGACTGATCGCCAGGATTGGGTGATCTGCACCAAAGTCGGCGAGGAGTTCCTCAACGGCAAATCCTTCTATGATTTTACCGAAGCACACGTGCGGTATAGCATCGAACGCAGCCTACAAAATCTGAATACCGACTACCTGGATATCGTACTGGTACATTCTGATGGCAATGACATGCATATCATCGAATCGACCGCGTGTCTGCCAACCCTGATGAAACTAAAGGAAAAGGGGCTAATTCGAGCGGTGGGCATGTCAACGAAGTCTCTGCACGGGGGCTTAAAAGCCGTGGAGCTCAGCGATCTTGTCATGGTGACTTACAACCCGTCTACTACAGATGATGCCGAGGTAATTCGTTACGCAAATTCTCTGAATAAGGGAGTGCTGATAAAGAAAGCTCTCAACAGCGGCCACGTCGCAACAGTCGGAGAGAATTCGATTGATAACAAATTGAAATTCGCCCTCACTCCCGCCGGGGTGAGTAGCGTAATCGTGGGAACTATCAGCCCGGAGCACCTGCGAGAGAATGTCGAGTCTGTTGTAAAAGCGTTCGCCTGATTACGGAGCCGATCAATCGCCTACTTCTTTCAGCTTCTCCATAATCGCCGAAGTGGAGCAATTATCCAGAAACTCCAGGGCTTTGACTTCACCATCGTAGGAATGCACAAAGTCACCACCGATTACTTGCTCCAATGTATAGTCACCGCCTTTCACCAATATATCAGGCTTCAGAGATTTCAATAATGGTTCGGGCGTATCATCGGAAAAACTGACTACCCAGTCCACAGCTTCCAATCCTGCCAGTACTGCCATGCGTCGCTCCACCGGGTTAATTGGGCGGCCTGCTCCTTTTAACCGGCGCACAGAATCATCATCATTGATTGCAACCACAAGCCGATCCCCCAATTGCTTTGCTTCCGCCAGATAGCCAACATGCCCGGCATGAATAATGTCGAAGCAGCCATTGGTAAAGACAATCTTCTCGCCGTGCTCCTTGGCATCTTGCACCGCGATCTGAAGCTGCTCCGCCGTCATAACGCCTCGACCAGAATTCTGTTCGGCCAATATAGCGCGCCGCAGTTCCGGGCCGCTGATTGCAGCAGTACCCAATTTTCCAACTACCAGTCCGGCCGCCAGATTCGCCAGCGCAGTGGCATCGGCAAGGCCGTCTCCAGCCGCCAGGGCCGAAGCCAGGACAGAGATCACGGTATCGCCGGCACCGGTCACGTCGAATACTTCCTGGGCTCGTGCTGGCAAATGCAGCTCAGGTGAATCTGGACGGATCAGGGTCAAGCCCGCTTCACCGCGTGTGATCAGTAAAGCCTGCAAATTCAGATCTGACAATACCCGCAAGCCCTTGTTGACCAAATCGTCCTCATTGCTGCAATGACCGACTACCGATTCGAACTCACTCAAGTTCGGAGTGATCACGGTGGCGCCACGATATTTTTGGAAATCGGAACCCTTGGGATCGACGATGACTGGAATCTCTTGCTCGCGTGCGAGGTCAATAATTCCCGGAATGTCCTGCAACGCACCCTTGCCGTAATCTGACAGCACCAGGACCTGGGCATTGGCAATCAAAGACGCAACTTTCTCATGCAATCCGGCAATATCCGAGGCTTGGAACTGCTGCTCAAAATCCAGCCGAATGAGTTGCTGATGCTGGCTGATTACGCGCAATTTGGTGATCGTAGGTTTGTCGGGCGAGTGCAGAAATTCACAGTAGACGCCAGCCGCATTCAGCCTCGAACCCAGTTCCTTGCCGGCTTCGTCGTCACCGATGATTCCCACCAGAGTTGCGGCACTACCGAGCGCGGCAACGTTGAGTGCAACGTTGCCAGCACCGCCAGGCCGGTCTTCCATGTTGCCCACCCGGACCACGGGAACAGGCGCTTCCGGGGATACCCGGTAGGCTACTCCGTGCCAATATCTGTCCAGCATTACATCGCCCACCACCAGTAGTTTGGCCCGGTGGAATGGAGGCATTTCCAGTTTCATTGGGCTATCTCCGGGTACGGACTTATGGTTAATTCCATGGCAGATGATCATAACACAGGGCTTCGTGTTAGTAGATTCGCGCGCACCGACCCCGGAATCGGGTTCTCACCAACGGAAACTGTGCAGATCGTGGGCAAGACTGAGTTTGCCTGCGGCTTCTGCTACAATTTGCGCTACACTCAGTAAACTACGAACGAAAAACTGCCTGGGGAGCCTCCGATCAAGTACACAATATCTCTTGCCTTCGGAGCAGGCGTAGATCAAGACGGTTCCTGGTTCCGTGTCTGAAGATTCTCAGCAAGTGATTCCCTTGCGCCAATTCACGGCGCCACGTTACTGGCTAACCTGGATTGGCCTGTTTCTAATGTGGGGTGTCGCACATCTGCCCTATTCCCTTCAACTCATGCTCGGCAGGCTACTGGGCTTACTCGGGTATTATCTGGCGCGGCAACGACGACATGTGTGTGAAGTCAACCTCAAGCTGTGCTTCCCCGAATTATCACAAACTGAACACCGCAAACTGGTGAAGAAAACGTTCTCCTCAAACGGTATTGGCCTGGTTGAGACCGCAATGGCATGGTTTGGAGATCCGGAGGTTTACCGTCCCATGGTCAAGGTTTCGGGTTTGGAAAATATTGATCTCGCCCTTGCCCAGGGCAGGGGTGTACTACTTCTATGTGCGCATTTTTCGACTCTGGATTTTGGCGGGATGATGATCAGTATGTTCAAGGATATGGACGCAACCTTTCGTCCCAACAAGAATCCTTTGTTTGACGCGGTCATGATGAATGCCAGGCTGCGATTCTGCGTCCGGATCTTTGATCGCAAGAATGTGCGGGGCGCCATGCGTAGTTTGAAATCTGGCCACATTCTCTGGTATGCACCGGATCAGGATTATGGCGCCAAGTACTCGGTGTTTGTCCCTTTCTTTGCTCACCCCGCCGCCACTATCACAGCCACAGCCAGATTTGCAAAAGTTAACCATTCTCCGGTTATATTCTGTAGCCATTATCGGAATGAAGATAACTCAGGTTATCATCTGTATTTTAGTAAACAGCTGGAAAACTACCCCAGCGATGATGAGGCCGCTGATGCCACCACCATCAACCAGATTATTGAAGAGGCCATCCGAAAGCAGCCCGACCAGTACCTGTGGTTGCACAAACGCTTTAAAACTCAAGCTGCCGGCAAGGCGGCCAGGCCCTATTAAGTGAAGATATTTTTACTATGAATTTCAACTGGCGCCAAGTCGACATTCGAATCTATGCAGTACTCACCAGCCTGTTTATTTCGACATTCACAATCCTGGTTCCGCAACACACCAACGATGATGCCTATGCTTACATCAGAACCGCTGAAATATTCAGTACCGACGGTTTTTCGGCGGCCTTTCAACACTATTCATGGGCCAGCTATTCGATTCTAATTTCCCTGCTTGGGCTTCTCGGTATTAAGCTTTTCACCGCTGCCTATCTTATCAATGCCTTGTTTTTCGCACTGTTGGTCTTTGCCTTTATTAGCATCGTCAGGGAAATAGACGATTCAGAATCCTTGCTCGTTTTTGCCGCCGTAAGCATACTCGTCTATCCAGAACTAAATGAGTATCGCTATTTTGTTATTCGAGATGTCGGCTTCTGGGCATTCTCAGTTTTTGCATTATGGCAGTTTCTGCTCTACACGAAGCAGCCCATATTAAAGTATGGGCTGGGGTTTTGTGTCTCCCTGATAGTGGCAACAATGTTACGTGTCGAAGCGATTGTCTATCTGCTGATGACGCCTTTCGCGCTTTTGCTGGATTATAGGTTCGAACTACAACAGCGCCGCAATCGTTTCCTCAAACTCATTCAGATCATCGGCGCTGCAGCAGGTGCCAGCTTCATTCTGCTGCTTCTGATTGGACTGAATATTCAGCAATTGTTTCTGGAATTTGTATCTGTCTACAAGCCATTCCTGCTCGATCTATTTAGTCCGGATGCGGCAGAGTCTTATGAAATTAGCCGAGCCCTGTTTAACGAGCATGCTGCGGCTTACTCCCAGGAGTACATCGCCTTGTTTATAGTCGCCGGATTGACGGCGATGCTTTTCGCGAAACTGATAAGCGGCATTGGCGGACCTTATCTCGTTGTTCTCATCTTTGGCCTTTTTGGAAGAAAACTACGTCTGAATAGACACATCGCACTGCCCATTGTCTTCTACTTGCTGGTAAATCTTCTAATTCTTTTTACCTTCGTTTTTGTAACTCGTTATCTTAGCAGCCGTTATACGATTTTGATGTGCATACTCCTTGGACTATTTATTCCCCTGATTCTTTTCAGGCTGCTACAAAATGCCAGATCGAATCGAAAGAATTTTGTGAAGATCTTTATCGTGCTGTTCGTTACTTACTGCGTGATAGATTCCTACTATAGCTTCGGAAGACCCAAAGACTACATCGATAACGCAATAGACTGGATAGTCCAGCAGAGGGAAACACCTGGCGGACTGGTGACTAACAGTCATGCCCTGGCCTATAACAGTGGCAAGATTGAGGATTATGATAAGACCCTGTTCAATCTTACGGCGATTGATATTCTTGACACGGCACCTGGTGATTTGGTAGCCGTAGAGTTACGCTATGAGATGGAACAGCTGTTTTCCAGTGACGACATAGCCAGGGTCCTCGAGTTGGAGATTGAGTTTTCCGATGCGGACAGGCGACGTATTGCTATTTATCGGCGCATCCAGGGCTCGCCGCTTTAGCGCACCTTTGAACAACGCAGTAATGTCTCAGCGGATCCTGAGGCGAAGGCACTACCAGGTCTCTGACTCTTCTCGTTTCGTTACCAGTATATTTTCCAGAATCAGGTACTTGAGATCCGTTCCCATAAACATGTTGATCGCATCTTCGGGATTGCACACCAGAGCCTCGCCAGGACGGCTGAGCGCAGTATTAATCAGCAAGCCCTGCCCTGACAGTTCATGAAAATGGCTCAACAGTTTATGCAAGGAAGGATTGGTATCGGCACGCACAATCTGCGCACGGGTACTGCCGTCGGCATAAGCAATAGCCGGATACTTTTCCTGCCAGTTTTTGCTCAGTGTGACACCGATACACATATATTCGTCATCAAATTCTTCTTCTGAAAATTCTGCTGCAACACTATCTAATACACTGGGTGAAAACGGACGCCACTTTTCCCGAAATTTGACCTGCCGATTGATGATATCTGCAATTCCTTCTTCGGTGGGATTGGCCAGGATGCTCCTGTTTCCCAGTGCCCGTGCACCAAATTCCATACGTCCTTGAAACCAGGCCACCAGTTCCCCGCGATTAAGCAACTCGGCTGCCTCAACGTGCGGATCTTGCAAAATTTTCCAATCAGGTTTCTCACGGTGTGCTTTACAGGCCTCTATACATTCTTCACTGGTATAGGACGGACCGAGAAACATACTCGATATCGGCTTCAATCTGGTTTTTGTTTCTCGAATCGCATATGCGGCTGCACCGATCGCGGTACCGGAGTCACTGCAAGCCGGATGCACAATCAATTTTTTTACCATCGGCAGTGCCAGCAGGCGCCGGTTAAGCCTGATGTTCATCGCGCCGGTGCCCGCGACTGCCAGTATACCGGTATCCTCCAATATTTCTGATAGGTAATGCGCCACCAGACCCACGGCAATATCTTCGTACAATTTTTGTATTGCTGCCGCGTAATGCACATAGGGATCGTCGGTCAAATTACCGACTCGGCGCGGTCCCAGCATGTCCAGCAGCTTCTGGCTGAAGAAATGCCCCTTCGACTTGGCTTTGTATCGGCGCAGGCCGACTGTACCTATTAACTTGTTTCTCACCTTGAATTGTTTACCGTTAAAATAGGCGAGTGGTGAAAGATCGTATCTAGAGGCGTCACCGAAGGGGGATATCCCCATCACCTTGAACTCGCCATCCAAAATTTCGAAACCAAGATAGTCTGTCATCGCCGCGTACATGCCACAGAGAGAATCCGGGTTATAGAATTCTTTCAGGCGAGTTATATTTCCATTCTCACCGTAACCAAGAAAAATATTGGAATATTCCCCTTTCGAGTCATTGCAAAAAACAGCGGTTTTCTGGTCTGATTCAATGAGGTGATAACAGCTGCTAGCGTGGGCTAATTGATGCTCGACTGGAACTATTTGAACTTTGGAAACGGGTATCTGTAGTTTCTCCAGCAGTTTGTCCAGGTCCTTGCGATAACGTCGATATCTCCGATTGCCATTTAGCAGACTATCGATACTCCGATCAGGTGCGTACCAGTGACGATAGGCGTAATGCCAGCGTGCTTTATTCAGAAGTGAAATTGGCGCATAGGGAATAGCAATGCGATCTATCTGCGACGGTTTTACCCCGGCAATCTGCATGCATTGGCGGGCCGAGTAATAGGGAGTTTCACCTGTTGCATGTTTTCGACGCAATAGTCTCTCTTCTTCCACCGCTGCAACCAGGTCATCATCGATGAATAATGCCGCGGCCGGATCATGCCCGATTGCGCCTGCCAGTCCTAATGTGATTGTCGCCATGCTCTACCTAAGCTTCGCCTGCCTGCCCTTGGAGACCCATATTTTCTCAATTAATTGCTCGACGGGCGCCTCGAATCTGGTGCCTATCCAGTTCTTGCGAAATCGAGCGAGATCTTTCGCAAACCGGTTGTGAAAGCGAACCTCCACTTTATGCCGTTGCATTGAATCCAGATCCAGCACATACAGGACCTTATTCGCATAAATAAAATTTGTTGCCTTCATATCACCATGACTGATTTTATAGTGATGCATGATTTCGAGTAGCTGTTGAAATGCTGCGAATAACTCATCGGCGGTTATCTTGGTCGCCGCTTCGCCTTCAAAATCTGTAGTGAGATGATCGGCTTCAATGCGCTCGCATAGGAAATAAGATCTTCTTCGAAATATCCATAATATTCTGCGTTCCATGAATACGTAGGGGTGGGGAGTGGCGATGCCCAGCATTTCCAGTACCGAAGCGTTACGCCAGGAATTGTACGCCCGGCCAGAGCGAAATAGGCTGCGCAGCCCATGAGCGAATTTCTTGATGTTGTAACGCTTTAATACGTAAACCTGCCCAGCTATCGACACTTCTGCGACAGTTGCCGAATTCCCGTTCTTCATGATTTTGCCGCGTTCTATAAAGCTGTCAGGGTTCTCCAGGAACAAGTCGAATTCATGTGAATGCATGCTGCGATCGTAAACCAGAAATTTTGTCGATGTCTGCACGCAGCGATTAGCAGTGGTTGAACGAAACAGCTTACGTTCATACCGGGCGAGCCGATGAACCCTCGCCTGCTTCAATCGGAGATAGAAATCGGCAATCAAATCTGCAGAAACATCTACGTCCTGTTCCAGGTAGTGTCGAAGTAATACCCCAACATTGTGATCCATGGTGGCCGGAAACTGGGCGAAGAACATTGCCAGATTTGTCAGTTTTGTTTCCGGTTTAATTCCATTCTTGGCCCCCTTAATGTCTCCACCATCGAGCAAATAGACGCGCTCCTTCGAGAGCATGAAATTATCCAAATGGATATCATTCTGCAAAATTCCGGAATTGTGACAGTTGGCTATGGACTCGATTACTCTCTCGAGCAGCTTGAGACGATCAGCTTCAGTGTTGGCCTCATCTAGCAGGGACAACAAGTTAGTGCCTTCATTCAAATACTCAATTAGCAAGAGCGCACCTTGATTGCCGGTGAGTGTGGCCTGATGAAGTATTTCTGGTGTCGGTATCCGGGCGGAGCTCAGCAAATTGATGCCGTTGATGTCCGCCAGATGATTGCGTCTCCAGCATCCTGGCTGATAAAACAACTTGACTATGACCTGCCGGTTCTGCCACTGGGTCAAGCCAACTAAGCGCTTCCCCGGCACGATCCGTAGAATAGATTCAACACGTAGATCGATCTGCTGCTGATCTTTAGATGCGGACACATGAAAAGGAGTAGGGATATGCCGTCCCATGGAAATTAACTTTGCACAGCTAAACGTATTCATAAGGCTTAAACAGGTCCCAGCTTTTGATACATCGTTCTTGCTCGGTGCTCTACAGTGGACCAAAACCCTTCTCTGGATCCCAGTGAATCACGCAAGCTCAGCTGGTCATAAACTTTGATGAATCGAAGCAGATCACGCCGGCTCAGCCCGATATCCATAGCCGAGAAATAGAGGCCTGCAATGTCCTTAACCAGCCAGCGTCGGGCCAGATTTTCCTTGATCAGGGCGCGATGCAAATCAATCAATGACAATCTTGGCTTATTACCCTGTTCCCCATGGCTATCGTGCAACAGGAAGTGACAGAGATAGAAATCGCGATGACAGATACCGTTTCCATGTATGCCTCTGGCGATTCTCGCGACTTCATTTATTAGTCCTCTCTTATAGCTGAAGAGCGGCTTGTTGTCTTTCCAGTGCATACAAAACTCTTCCAGTGAGGTGGTATTTTTCAATTCTCGCGTGATGATAAAAGATTTGCGTGCTGCCGGGTTCCACCCGCTACTGCCATAGGCAACAAAATGCATGGTGGCAATGCCGAGTGTGTGCAACTTGCGAATAGCCTTCCATTCATTTTCTGCACCTAAAATCGGCAATCGGAATAGAACCAGGTTCTTGAATATCTCCATCCACCCCACTCCGAAATGTAGCTTGGCAAAATAGCTTTCTCCGTCCAGGGTAAATCGAAATGTTTTCCTTGCCTTAACTTCCCGATATACCTTAGCTTCGATCGACTGCAGTTGTACAAAAGGGTCCGAGCTTCCCCAGTAGCGTTGGAATTTCTCATCTAAATAAAGCATCGGAACTCATCCACTCCCGTGTTTTGGCAGAAATAGTTCTTCAATAATGTCTGCCACCGCGTCAGGAAGTGCGTACAGCTCGTCCTTTTTCCCGTACACCAGGCCATTTTCCGACCAGGGGGCCATATCGATGCATTCCAGCATAGCCAGTAGTCGGGTATTCAATTCCTCCTGACTAAAGGGATCGCTACAAACCTCACCGGACTGTGCCTGTTCGATATGAAAGGAATAACCACAGCTCGCCGTCGTCAGTACCGGCAGCCCGGCAATAGTTGCCTCTAGCAGAACATAGCCTGCACTCTCAACGTAGGCTGGATGAAGTAACAGGTCTGCCCCTGCCAAAAAACGAGGAATGTCATCCCGCCCAGACAGCACCGAAAACTGCTCCCGCACTCCAAGCTTGCGCGCCAATTTCTCAAACCGCCGGGGCTTGTCCTGTCCAACCAGCATGAAATGCGTATTAGCTCGAATCTGCGCTGGCAAAGAGGCTAAAGCACGCAAGGACCGATCTACACCCTTAACCCTGAAACCTGAGCCTATCTGCAACAGCAAAACTGTGTCTCCGGCGATGGAAAATTCTTCGCGAAATTGGCGCCTGACATCTGTATCTCGGCTTGAAACCATTCGGTCTCGAGATATACCGGGAGGCACGGCATGTAATCGCTCACTACAAGCTGGATAATATTTCAGAAATGCTTTGTGTTGTTGCGGTGACAGAATCAAGGCATGGGTCTTGCTGTTGTCACCGAAGATCGCGTTCTCGTAATTTTTGAAATGCCGATAACGGCCGGTATATTTATAATAGGCACCACGCTGTGTGTCCGCCTTCTCGGCGAAACAGGGGTCTGCGGCAAAATACAGATCCAGTAATGGCATTTTATTGAAGCCAAATACCGGATGTGGCAGCTGTCTCGAAAGCGCCTTCTCCACCCACTGGGTAAAACTACGATACAGTTTCGTCTTAGTCATCGCCTTGACTGGCACAGTGATCAGATTCAGTGCCTCGGGCAATTCACCTTGCCATTTCATGGTGTAGACATCAATCTCATGGCCACGACTTAAACAGGTGTTAACAATACGAAGAAAATCTCGTTGCTGTCCGCCGTAAGGAAAGTAGGAATAGATGAGAAAGCTGATCTTCATTACATTAATCGATTAATAGCCTTTCAAATTGCTGCCAAACCATGTCAGGTTTGTGCGACGAAAAGCAGGGCGGAGTGACCGCAAAAGATTTATTCCCAAACTCATCTGTTACCCCAGGCCCATTATAGGTACAGGTTTTTCTTACACAGGGGGCACAATTCAGATTGGAAGTAAGGTGCAGCTGCTGCTTGCCGTAGGTGCCAGATAGTCCCGGATTGGTTGGACCATAAAGCGACAGGGTGGGCTTGGCCAGTGCCGCCGCCAGGTGACCAAGGCCCGTATCCACCGCTATCACACCCTCAGATAACAAAATATGCTTGGCCAGGCCGGAAAGAGATTGTCGATCGAGTATGGTGACTCGATCTGAGTCGGCAGCGATAAATTCTGCTCTTATCCTTTCATTATCGTTTCCCCATGGCAGCAGGACTTCGTAACCCGCTGCAACCGCATTATGTGCAAGATGACGCCAATAGTCCGCAGGCCAGTGCTTGGTACTCCAGGTAGTACCGTGCAGGAAAACAACTTTTTTCCCGGATGCACCGGTCTCTTCTACTCCAATTCGAGTAATATCGATTCCGTAATCGATAGTCTCCTTGTCGTAACGATAATTCAGAGCCCTGGAGAAAAGTTGACGCACTCTATCCACCGCGTGTTCAGTCCATGGTACCGAATACACTTTGTTATAAAACAAGGTTGCCATCGGTTCTCTGATGGTTCGATTGCTGAGCCCAATAGTTAAACCTCGGGAAATTCGACTTATGAGCCCGCTCTTGATTAAGCCCTGGGCATCAATAACCAGATCATAATGAACTCCCTGTATTGCGCGTTTGAAAGAGCGAAATTCATTGTTTAAATAGGTTTTGAAGATATTCCTGCGCCAGCGGCGAATCGCAACGGGAATGACATTTTCGACCGCAGGGTGCCAGCCAGGCACCTCCGAAAAATTTTCTTCTACGACCCAATCGAAGACCAGATCTTTACGCGCACGATGGGCATCTGTCACCGCCGGCAGCGTGTGAATGATGTCTCCAAGCGATGAGACCTTGACAATCAGTACTCGCATATTGTTTTACTCGGGGAGCATGTGGAGCTCTTTGACAGAGTTTAGCACTCGCAATGGCTCCAATTCTTGCAGACAGCGCAGGTGACCATAGGGACATTGCCGTTTGAAACAAGGCCAACAATCTATGTCGGACACGAGCAATTTTACCCTTTCAGCCAAGGGAGGTGTAAAGTCCGGCGATGTCGAGCCGTAGATTCCCACCACCGGCTTGCCCAGCGCGGCGGCGATATGCATCAACCCGGAGTCATTTGAAACCACGACCGAAGCCACCGAAATGAGATCTATGGCCTGGGCCAGGCTGGTGTTACCGACAAGATTTGACCAGCTGTGGGCGTCTAATCCACGCTCAATTTCCCCGGCAATGGCAACATCGCTGGCGGAGCCAAATATCCAGACCTGCCAGCCGTCCGCCATCATCACATTGGCGAGTTTCGCATAGTGTGCTGCCGGCCATTGCTTCGAGGTACCGTATTCGGCACCGGGACAAATGGCCAGTACCGGGGCGTTGGTTTCCAAGCCGAACGATTGTAGTGCAGCATCGACGTTATCTGGATCCGTAGTCAAACTGGGCCTGGGAATGTCGGTAGGGGGTTCATCGCAGGCCTGAGAGGCCAAAGCCACAAAGCGCTGTACCATTAAGGGAAAGTTTGCGGGGATGAGTTTCCGGCAATCTGTCAGTACCGGGTTGCGCCATTCCCCGCGCCAGCCTATCCGCCGTGGAATATTCGCGTGAAAGGGTATCAACGCCGATTTGAATGAATTTGGCAGGATGATCGCGCTGGAATATTTTTGCATACGCAGGGATTTACCCAGTGCTCTGCGCTCGCGCAGCTTTAATTCTCCGTGCGCAACGGGCAAGCCGATACTGTGATCTACCTGCGGCATCCGCTTAAGAAGGGGTCGAGTCCAGTCCGGGGCCAGTACCGTAATTTCACAATACGCATCTTGCGCCTTCAAGCTAAGGAACAGGGACTGGGCCATCACCATGTCCCCTACCCAGGACGGCCCTACGATAAGGAAGTTTTCGGAACTATTTTGTTTCACTTCTTCCCTTAAGTGGAGTAGCGAGATTCATCATCGGGCGAATCGGAACGGGGCATTGGCATGCCGCAACTGTCCACCTTTTGCCGGTCATCCAAATCGAGCTAGCGAGACCGCGCTTCAGTTAGACTATGTTCGCAGGCGTGACTCTCATAATCTCATTAATATTGGTTACACCCGCAGCCACTCTCTGCGCACCACTCAATCTTAAACTGAGCATGCCTTCCTTGTAGGCCTGCTTCCTCATTGCTGGCAAATCAGCTTTACTATCAGCGAGTTTCTGTAGGGATTCCGTAAATGGCATGACTTCGTAAATAGCGGCGCGGGCAGATCTCACGGTTTACCCTCACCCTGTTAACAGCTTCGTCAAGTTTAACCTTGCTCGGTACAAAAACAAGCTCTCACAGGCATTTTGACGCGATTGCGGGACCTGACGTAGCATTTTGTGGCTTTTGGGTTCAGACTTTTGGGTAATCGTCTAGCTATTCGACCAGTTTGACCCAGTCCCCGGACTCAGGTGTGCCTGTTGGGTAATAACCATTCAACAGTCTCAGGGTTTCTTCCGGGTAATTGGGGATCTTGCTGTTTCGGGCAACGATGCGAAACTCAAAAAACTCGCTAGCCTGAACATATTTTATTTTTAACTCGTTGCCGGAGAATGTCTCACCATTCTGGATCGCTCTAAAGGTGCGAATGGAAGCCAGCAATTTGCCGTCAATTTCTTCGACAGCATTAGCATCTTCAATCGCACCTCTAAATATGTAAGCCCTGGGACCGAGATAAATCACCGCAATGCGTTCCAGCTTCCCACTCTCTCGAGAAACTGCTACTCCTGTATGTCCAATCAATCGGTACTGTGATAGCGGCTCAGATTTTTGCAAGTTAGAGATGCCCAGCTTGTCTCTAATAAAGACACGTGGCTCCGTATTTTCTCGTAGCCTCTGTACTTCAATTTTGATCATCCCGATGTCTGGGGCAGAAGCTGCCACCGTTGTCGTTGTTTCAGCGATTTCCCAATCCTCGGGAAACACCAAAGTGTATCCCAGCAATCCCTGATAGTAGCGGTTGCGTGCGTCAGCCGTCTGCGAGGCCTGACTTGCACCTACTATCAGGCCGTCGAGTTTCTTCCTAAAAACATCCTCATCGATTTTCTCAATCGTGCTATCAGACATATTGCCTACGGCAGCAATCGCCTCCTGCAGTCGTTTGTCATTGCGAGGATGAGTGGCAAACAAGCCATGATAACCGCCACCATTATTGGAAACCTTGCGATTGAAATCTTCCTGGTTCTTTAAGATGGTAATCACTTCGATCATGGCTGCCGGATCGTAACCGGCTGCGACCAGATAGCGGGCGCCTAAACTGTCAGCTTCGAGCTCATGTTCGCGCCCAAAACCGCTCAAGCCTGTTTGCGCCCAGATTGACGCTACATCACTAATCTGGGAACCAACATAGCCACTGCCCGTCGCCACAGCGGTGACGATGCCGCCTACCGTCGCCACGGTTTTCGCCAGCGCGCCTCGGGCTTGCTGCTGCACCGCGTGTCTTGCGGTTATATGACCTATCTCATGCGCCAACACCGCTGCCAACTCGGCTTCGGAATTCATAAACGTCAGCAGGCCACGATTCACGTAGACGTACCCGCCCGGCAGAGCAAAGGCGTTTATCTCAGGGCTGTCGACTATGTGAAAGTAATAGTCGAGATCTGGCCTGTGGCTTAGCTTGGCGACTCTGTTACCAACCTCCCGTACATAGGCCAATAATTCCCCATCTTCGAACATTGGCATACTGGAAAGTACTTTTTCGTGCTCTTCGAGACCAATTTCCTTTTCCCTACGTTCCGACATCAGCACCAGATTGGCGCCACCGGTCGCAGGATTTACTGCGCAAGAAACCACGGCAGCGCAGAGGGCTATCAGCAACAGCAGGCGTGCCACCGTTTTTGTGTAATACGATGCTAGAGTGGGAGCAAAGAAAAAGGATGGATACCCAATGCCCGAAACTTGCAGATTTTTTTTAAGCATAGTGCCACCTGTCCTTCTTTAAGTTTTCCCGCCTGTCAGAGTAAATATTCAGTCTTTAGCTGCCGTTAACGAAATTCTTGAGTTGGTCTGCAAGTCGGGAGCAGGCATTGGCCTCGACTCTTGCGATCAGCGGAATTGGAATAATAAGGGCGGGCAAATAGGATTGTCCGGTGGCGTCTGTGCTGATGGTGCCAACCGAGCTCATGGACGCGATATCCCAGATTCTGGCGTCGAAGTTAGCGTCATCTTCCCACGAACCGAATCCGAAACAGCCCGCTCCTCCTGGCCCAATGGTGCAGGAAATAGAGCCTGAGCGATCTGTTCTTTCGGTAAAACCATCCAGCCACACGATATAGCGCACACCGAAATCCAGCATTGTCTCTGCGACCACATTTTCTGCCATCAAGCGCTCAAGATCGCGGGTACGCAGGGGCGCAGTTCGAGGCTCAAACCAGGGAAACATCGCATCGACGAATTCCTGCTCCGGTACGATTTGCAGTGCGTTTTCGCCGCGTCCCATACGCTCACCGACACAACTGACAAACTCGGCGCGGGTTTCGTAGTCACTGGCTTGCCGTCGTCCAAGTATGACCACAGTCTCTGTGCTACTTATGCCGGTCTCTCCCTGCCGAAATTCGTCGATCGTGGTGCTGGTGCATGAGACCAGCAGCACCAGCGCAGCGAGCAGCAACTGGCGCATTGCTGATGTTTTGCTTAGGGAGTATAAATTCATAGTAAACCTCGATTCACGGCTGTTCTCTATCGGTTGTTTAGCCAATCCCGAACTTCCGGGACCTGGTTAAAGCTAAGCGCGAAGCTCGAGGCCAGGTCTCTCAAGGCGACTACAGCGGCGTCATTTATAGCCCCTTCTACCGAACGGAAGGTCTCAGTGGGAGTCTTTCCATAAGACGTAAGCACCCAATCTGCTATGTAGTCTCCCGTGGGAGTCAGCAAGCGCATATTGTACTTAATCCACACTTCGAACACGTCGAGCTTGGTTTTCATTGGCAAGGCCAACTGAAACTCTTCTATCGCCGGCGCAAAAACCGCGTCGACTCCCAGTGTGGGTACTTCTTCCATTGAGTCGACAAAGACGACTCGATCGAACATCGCCGGTAATACCACGTTAAATAGCTGCACATGGGATTTGCCGCTTTCGATGTTGAATTCTTCCTGGCCAGTCTCCGAGTATTCAAGATAGGCGAAATCTTTCAGCGCATCGTCATAATACACGGCGATGGCGATGGGCATCTTGTTAATGTTCGGGGTGGGAAAACTGCCATCTATGACAACATTACTCACGCCACAGCTACTTAGCCCGAACAGGAGGAGGAGTAATAGTAAGCTGCGGTTTAATCCTGTGTTTTTCATGCTCATTCTCTGCTGCTTCTGTTGAAGTAATCAACGATCGCGCGGCCCCAGGGGGTAGCGATGGCCCGGCGAGACTTAGCGAAAATCATTCAGACCTACGAATGTACCACCATTTCGTTGCGTCATCTCCCGCATTAATGTGGAATATCGATATACACTCTGTTGGAATCGCTGTGGGCCCTGAAAAATCGTAGGAAAGCCGATGCCATGAATCCTCACCAGTCGATCGCCGCTATCATCTTCCAGATTTATCCGATCGATTGTTCGCAAAACCTGCTGAATAGACCCTCCAGGTTGAAAATCATCTCCGAGAACATAAATACTGATCTTCTTATCCGCGGAGTAGAAGGTATTAATCGCCCGCGTCACGCCTTCTACTGGACTGCTGTTGCTGTAGGGATGCCAGGTTCGCAGTGTGGATATTATCTGCTGACGTCGACCGGCAGTATCCGGAATCCATTGCCCACGATAGGAATCAAACATATAGTCGCCCATATCGTTCATGACCTGAATTCCCTTCACTTCCGGGTAGACATTCAGGGTGTCTTCAATCACGCCAAGCATCTTGTTCCAGCTCGGGTTGTTGTACATACTGCCGGAGGTGTCGATAATGAAAATAATGTACTCGCTATCCACCGGTATACCACCTATGGCGTTGTTATCCGGTGCCGAGCTGTTGGCCAGCAGCCGCTCCATTTCTTCGGTCAGGCTCTGCCTGGCGATGGCGAGCCGCCCTATCTCATCGGTGGTGTCATCTGACAATTGCCTGGAAGTCTGATATTGGGCCTGCACATCGTTCAGATCACGGCGCAGCCTGGCTATGCGGTCTTTCATGGCCGACAGCTGTTCCTGCTTCGCATTCAGATCCCGATTGAGAATAGTGGTCTCGCCTCGAATCGCGAATAGCTGTTCCTGTAACTCGTTAATAGACCCTTGCGGCTCTACCTCGCTAAACTCGATGACGACAGGTGCGGAGGACTTGGTGACGATCAAAAGAATGATCATGGCGCCGAAGCCACAGGCGGCAACGTCGAGGAACGATACGCTAAAAGATTCGGTTGCCCGGTCCCGCCGTCTCATGGCCAATCCTTCGATGGTGTAATGAATGATCCTTGTGAGAATTGTGCCAATTGCCAGAAAGCCGCAGCGGCACTGGGGTCGCCTTCCAATGGCATCAATATAATATTGACCGGCACGCCCTGGGGAAGTTCTTCCACTGCATCCTGATACAGTTCCATTCTTTCGCTTGGGGTTATCAGGCGCTTGGACGTGCCTCGATCACTGAGCGTCGGCAAGCCATCGGTGATCAGAAAAATATTGTCGGGCCGTGGTGACATATTTGCCGCCGCGCGAAATACTTGCTCCATGTTGGTGCCATGATCAGGCACCAGCCGCTCGACTGCCCGTATCGCCTCGTTCAACTGATCCCGGTCCGCCACTTCCAGCCAGATATCTTCGGTTCCAGGTAGCACCGATGCGGTCTCGCTACTGAAATTCCAGATCTGGTAGCGGCTGGTGATGGGCAACTGGGTGCTGATCCAGTCGACGGTTTTGACTACACGTTGCCATTTCGGCGCCTCGCGTTTCTGTGCGGTTGCCATGTTCCTGGTACGGATAATATTTACCAGGGTGCTATCGAGCATGCTCGACGAACTATCCACCAGGATGAGTATGCGCTGCCCGCCAAGAAAGAGGCCGGACAAATATTGTCGATTACCGTCGCCCAGAAATTGGCGTACGTTGGTACCTTCCTGCTCGAAGGCGCTGGCTTGCAGTCGCAGCAACTCTTCTTCCAGTGCCTCGATATCGGAGCGAAGTTTCTCCGGGCTTTCTATAGTGGCGAGATTATCGCTTTCCAGTGCCGCTAATTCCTGCAAAAAGGTTTGAATCTGCTCCTGGATTTGACGCGCGAGACCTTCGGCGGTGACCACTTCAAAACTGGTGTCAGAAAATATATTACGTAACTGCACCAGACCAAGGTCACCATCTCTGACTTCCTCCTGCAACAGATTAACCTCTGCCGTGATATCAGGATTGCTGGTAACCGCATTGACGGTGCTGGCGTGATCGATGATAAGAAAAATCAGGATGGTGGCGCCAAAGCCGCAGAACATGACGTCCAAAAACGCCAGGCTCATGGGGTTAGCATCTCGTCTTTTGTTTCTAAGTCTCGACATCAGCTAGCAGCCTAATTCTCCTTCAGTCCAAATCATTATCAATCCAAATCATACGAGCTGTATCAATCGAATTTCTTCCGAATTTTCCGTAAACGTAATTCGGTCCCCCAGGCTCAGTTTCTGCCTGCCACTCACCCTGGTTTTATTTAACAAAAATTCCAGGCTGCCACTGTCAAACCAAACCGCGTCATCGGCTTGGGTGATGCGGCCCAGGCCGCCGGGCAAATCAGACAACGACAGCACAATGCTATCGCGGGGGGCGGTAGCTCCGTTCAACTGCGGCTGGTTTTGAATCTCGATGCAATCGGCGGCAGCGATGCAAATGGCGCGATCCGCAAACAGGGCATGGGTGGGCATTACATAAGTCAAAGCGGCAGTCGCTGCCTCATTTTCAGGTGCCTGGGGTTTCGATTTCTGAGGGGCTCCCAACGCCGACGCCGAAGTCTCGCTGGCGGCGGCAATTGCCGGTTCTATGCTCGTTGTCACCGGCAGCGCGCTCACAAGATGGATGCCATCGGTGCCGCTGATAATGTGTTCGCGGTAATCGAAACAAGCACTATTGATGGTCTGGGGGTTCAAAATATGTAAGTTGCCGAGATCACTGAGGGTGTTAATAAATCCTGGCAGCGCGGCCATCGCCGAACTGACCAGCAGGTCTGTATTCTTCTCCGTGGCAAGGGTAGCAAGCTGCCTGTGAATTTTTTGATAGTAGCCACTGAGATGGTTAATCAAGCTCTCCCGCGGCATCTTCGCCGTATACACTGCCGTGCTGGTTTTGAGGTCCAGCAGCAAACTATTCTGGTTGCCATCATCCTGTTTTAGCCAGTTCGGTAGTTCGTTATAGAGCTGTTGTTCGGATTCCGCATTGTGCTGGGGATTGAATCGACACTGCTGAATAAACAGGCCGGTTGCAAGCTGCATCATCAAGTCCATGAAGTTTTGATTGCCAACTCCGGGAACCTGTATCACCGATTCGGATTTCAGTTGATCGTCCTCAATAACCAGTTTCGTCAGCAGCACCTGGTGTAATTGGATGTCTGCGTAAATAACCGAACTCGACCGTGCCTTCGCAATCGCGGCAACCAGTGCCGAATCAACCACACCTACTGCTGTGAACGGGCTTTGTTTCGATAGCCCTAGCAATATCGCGAGCTGCGCTCGGGTAAAATTTCCAGGCACAGCAAAGATGACATCTGCATCGATCTCGCCGATCTTGGCCAGATGTAACAGCTGGGCATAGGCGATATCTGCGAAATGCCTGATGCCCCTGCTATGGGACAAGGGCTCCATGCTGAGTTCATGCCAGTACTTATTGTAGCTGTTGGTTGGCTGCAGCCGTGCCTGTTGCTCAGCCGCTTCTCCCAACTCCAGGGAATTACCGGCGGCCAGCGCAAAGCCGGGACTTCGAGTAATTACGCCAGTTTCATCGCCAACCGTGATGCCAATGTCGTTTAGTTCGATAATCTTCAAACTCATACGTGGCTATCCTTCTCTGGCACCTGTAAATGTTGGATCATTTTTTCGTCGCAATATTTCTGACAATCCAGCACCAGGTTGTCCTGCAATAACACCAGCTGATTCAATAAAAACATCAGCAGGATACTGACTATCAGGGCCACGAAAGTTGAGTTGAATGCCACGCCCAGGCTCACCGTAACCCCGACGATATCTCCGCTTACCGCCTGGTATGCCTGACCCAGCGCCTCGCCGATACCGCGTACGGTACCGAGGAAACCGATAGACGGTATTGCCCAGGCGATGTAACGCACGATTGTCATTTGGGTCTCCATGCGATCGGCTTCGGTTTCGCAGGTGTCTTTTACCGTGGCTGCCACATCTTGAATATTGCGGGTGGTTTGGAATCGATGTAAGCCAGCGAGTAAGGCCCGCGGCAGCAGCAGTTCACGCTCTTGCTCCGGCAGTGCCTGCACTGGCCGTGAGTAGTTCCTCGCGTCCTCCGGCAAGATACTCATACCAGCAGACACCTGCACCAGGGTTCTGTCCAACAGCGTGCGCTCACGCAAGGTCTGCCGGGTCTTAATGCCGATGATCGCCATCGCCCACAGCAACAGAATGATGCAGGTTTCCTGCTCGAAGTCCCGCAAGATGATGTAGATAGAACGTTCGGGAACGAAATTCTCATCGACTTGTTGCGCAATATTCTGCTGCTCCTGTATCAGCTCAGCATTCGGCCTGATCACCGCAACATACGCCGCATGTACTACGATCACGGCAATAATTAGTGCTCCTACCTGATAGAGAGCGTCGGACAACAAACCTTCTTTCATATCGAACCTGCTTGGTTGAAGTACTCTATTGATTATCCTGACTATCGGGCACTGCGTTGTAGCGGTGCTAAATATCGACAGGAAATGAAACCCCCAAATCCTGAGAAATCTCCTCGGTTGGGATAAATCTGGCACGTCCCTCGTCTTCGGGGTTATCCGCGTCTTCGCTCTCATCTGCCGCCGCGAGTTCCGCATCACTGCCCTGGGCTATACCGATATCTTCTGACTCCGGCGCGGTACTGGCTTCGAGTTCTTCGCCGGCTGGTTCCGGATTGCCAGCTTGCGCCTGCGGATCATTCTCTGCTGCCATAATTGGCGGCGAGAATAGTAGCAGCGCCAATAGCAAAACTTTCACCAGATCACTGGCCGCTGCCGTCTTGTTCTGAATAAAATCCACCGCCATCCCCTGGAGCTTTACCAGCCTATTCTTCAAGATATCTGGCAATTCGAAAACCCACATCGTCTCTGGGCTCTTCGCCGAAATCCCGAAACGATAAGCGCAATTCAGTGACTGAGCCGTGGGCCCAGCTCGATCCCCTTATGGTGTGAAACATACCATTGTCGGGACCCAGCGGATCTACATCGACTCCACCTATGACCCCCATTGCACCGTAATAGTCATGCACCCACTCGGCGGCATTACCCGCCATGTCATATATTTCGTATTGATTGGCGCTAAAACTGCCAATTGGCGCAGTGCCAAGAAAACCATCGTTGTAATCGAACATGACTTCACCCAAATAAGCCTGGCTGGTTGCATCGGCAAAGTTACCGGCATTCTCCGGTGGCGGCAGTGCACTGCCCCAGGGATACTTCAGTTGATTGCCGCTGCCGTCCGTGCGTGCGGCCCAGGCCCACTCCGCTTCGGATGGCAGCCGGTAGCCGATCGACTGCGAATTGAAGCCCACGACCTCGCCATCGAGAATTTCATAAAAATTGGGTAGTGATTCCTGATCACTTAACCAATTGCAAAATAGTGCCGCCTGGGTCCAGGAAACACGCACAACCGGTTGCGCCTCGTTATCCAGTGTTAGTCCCTGCAGTGTTCCCGATGAATGCTCACTATCGAAAAGTCTAAACTGCGAATTACTTACCTCGTTGTAAGCCAGGTAGAACGGCCGTTCAAGCTGAATGTCTCTCAAATTTTCATTGGGTCGGCGTCCAGCTTCACGGCGAGAAGCTCCCATGGTAAATGCGCCGGCATAAAATAATTTCAGAGACTGAGCCGCGGCCGTGGTTATTACTGGCTTGATCTGCTCAATTCGAGCCTGCTCCAGAGACTTGAGAGTCACTCGAATAGCCTGATCGAGACCGGGTCGGGAGGTGAATTCCGTGGTGTAGGGCACATAGCCTTGCTTACGAATTTCTATGTGCTGACTCGCCGCCATTAACTCGATAGTCTGGTTGGCCACGCCCTTGAATTCACCGTTAACGTACAGTTCGGCATCGACTGGTTCGGCGATGACGATCACGCTGGCCAGTACCGGATCCAATACTATGCTCAGCCCCCGTTCCTGGTTAGCCTGAGTGCGAACCGATGTCTTCCGGGAGTGATAACCATTTTTGAAAAATACCAATTCGTGATCCTGCTCTGGTGCCAGGGCAACTTCCAGCGGGGTCAGGCCCTTGAATTCACCACCGATAGTGACACTGGCCGCAGAAGGGTCGGAACGAATAAAAACCAAACCATCGGCAGGCTCCAGCTCAACCAGGGCCACCGAAAAATCCTCTCCGGCGAGGATATCGAAGTCTTCCTGCCAGGCTTTGTGCCCGGAGAGCTTGAGAGTAATATCCCGTCGGCCCTGGAGAACCTCTACATTGAGAGGCGTAGTTCCCGTCATTTCGCCATCGACCAGCACATCCGCGCCACTGGGGGATGTGAGCAAACTCACCACCGCCCATGCTGGCTGCAGGGAAGCCTGAAAGCGTTGCTCCACATTCCTGCCCTCGATGGTGATGGCTTCACCATATTCCAGATATCTGTCTTTGAATATTGTCAATTGATGCTCGCCTGCTTCCACCGGGACATCTATTAGCGGGCTGAGACCGATGTCTACACCATCGATCTGAATTCTGGCAGCATCCAGGTTTACGGTGGCGACAGAGACCCGGCCGGGAAGCTTGCGCATGGAGAAGGCGTGGGTCTGAGCTGGTTCCCTGTCGATCAGCAGCTGCGTTTTACTGTCATGATAACCTGCATTGGTCAGCGTCAATTCGTAGGAACCTGTGCGAATCAGATAGCGCTGCCCCAGCTTGAAATTGACCCCACCCTCAATCTGAATCTGCGCCGTGATTGGCTCAACTTCTATGGACGCAGATCTTGCTGTCAATACGAACCAGGCGGCGGTGATGGTGGTGCACAGAAACACCGTTACGGTGACGTGTAGCCACCTGAATTTATAGCTGAAGTGTGCCTTTTTATCGACATTGGGCGCAAAGTCGATAGGGACTATGGCATCGGTTGACCCATCTGCTGGGTTGCTGTCGTTGACGATTGACATCTCATCAACGCCTGTTCGTCGCGACCACACGTTCTTCGCAACGTACAACTACCGAGCTTGGTGTCAGCCCAAAACCTACCGTGAATTCCTCTCGAACTTCGCGATAACCTGCGCGCCGTCCTACGGCCACATAGCGGCCGGGTTTCAGGGAGACCGATTGCTGCCCGAACTTCCCAAGGTTGCCGATCCGCAGCAGCGTCACCTCGGTAAACATATCCGAAATCAGTTGAATTTCAATTGCAATCTGGGAGTTCTCCAGCAGTCCCTCTAAAGTATCCAACTGCTGGAAAAGCACCGGACCCGTTGGCTCTATGGCTCGGCCCGTGTAGTAGACATCCAGGATTTGTTCAAACACTGCATCCTCGGAAAAGCGTTCAGGATTGTCGATGCCTTCTACCAGCAAACGATCCAGGAGTGCGCGCTTGCCCGCATAGTCTCTGCCATTGATTGCAAACAAAAGATTGGCGTCAATGGCAAGCACCTTGTCGTACTCGTCCACTGCCAACTGCCATTGCTCGTCGCCCTCGGCCTGGGTGATGATAGCTCGAATCTGGTTAATCTCCGCATTGGCGATTTCGTTTTCAGTCTGGGTGATTGCAGCCAGCGCTTGTTCCTCGTGTATCCCCAGCCCGGTTGCGCGCAGGAAAGCTGCAATTGCCAGTTCGGGCTCGCCACTTTCCAGCAGCGTATAGCCCCTGGACATAATTTTTGAAAACTCGTTCTCGGTGATGAGCGCCGCCGTTTCACCCACTTTTGCGCGGGCGCGATCGTTGTAGCTATCCCGATTGAGCGCTTGCTGATATACCTCCTGTGCCAGTTCCAGTTCGCCACTTTCAAACAGCTCGTCTGCCTGAGCAAGCAAGCCCTTGACCTCCTCCAGCGCCTCTGATCGTTGCAAACCAATAGCCGCTGCTTCGCTTTCCGGATCCAGCAACAAAGCCAGATCATACTTGGCCAGCGCCTGCTCAGAGTCACCGCTTTTAAACGCCAGTTGCGCTTCTATCAAGGTGTGAGACACGACGATGGGTACCGAGTCCAACAGCAAGACCAGGTCGTCTCTGCCCTGGGCATACAAATCCCGCGCCAACTCGAAATCCTGTGTGCGGTAATAGTCATCGCCAATGCTGGCTTTTTCCAGGGCCTCGTCGTAGTCGGACTCAGCCCATTGCGCTACATTCAATCCATCCAATTCCGCTTGCCTGGCCAGCAACTCGGCCAGCACATCCTGCGCTGCTTTACGTTGCAGGGCGCTTTGTGCGACTTCGAAAGGGGAGATCGCGGTAGCGGATTCCGGTACCAGACTCCGCCCTTGATCTTCAATGTTGTCAGCGCGTCGTTCTAACGGCAACTCGTACTCGGTGACCACCGCGGGAAGCACGAATATGACAAACAGCGCCACCAGCATCAAGCCGGCGAGGGTGAGTAAAACCTTCGCCGAGGGCTTGTTCGAGACTACCTGAGCTGCCTGATTTGAAAATAAAGGACTTTCTGTTAGGTCAAAATCGACGGGCTCTATCTTATCGAGATCTTTTTCTGACATATTGAATTCTACGGGTGGGGAAAATCACTTCCAAGAAACCTAAGGTTTACAACTCGCCTATATCCGCAGCGTAGAGATCTGCAAGGATTTCCCGCCACTGGCCGTACTGCTCTTCCACTGAACCGGTTAGCGTAATAGTGCGATCTTCAAGATTGATCACGCGCGGCGCCACTTCATTTTCCAGGGACTGGCCTAATTCCTCCAGCGCCTCCATGTGGATCTTCGCTTCGGCTCGTTTGTCGAAACCACTTTTTATCAGGTAGGCTCCGGCACCCACACCGGCAGCACCTCCGGTTTGTGTCGCATAGTTGCCGCCGTTGGTGGCTGCGGCCAAACCGCCTATCACCACCGCGGTACCGGCAATGAAACGCCGTCTTGCTGAATTGCGCAGTTCTCGTAGCGTGATCGTTTCCTGATAGCTTTGCTCACGCCAGGAGTCATATGGCAGTCGCATCTGGCGTACGTAAGTCGCGTAATAGTCCTGCACGGTATCGATGAACATAAAGTCCCGCTCGCGGATGTCACGAATCCGTTCCAACACCGGGTCAGACTGTGCGGGTAGCGACACCAACTGATAATTGCCACGGCGATCCTGGCTCAGGTAATCGCTAAATGCCTCTGGCGAAAATCGCTTGGCAAAAAGCATTTCGGAAACGGTTCGAATCCTGGTGATGTCTGCTTCTGAGACGTTGCGCTGCCGGTATACAAGCAGATCATTGGCAATATTATTGTAGATTACTTGAAATGGATCATTCTTCTGTCGCTCCGAGGGGTCATAACTGAAGCGGCTGATCTCTTCCTCGTAGACCTTGGTGTACCACTCCCTACCGCTTGCATCTGCAACCTCGACACGGATACTCATGACCTCACCATTGGACTGCAAGATCGTACCCTGGAGCAGTATGTCCATGGGGCTGGCACTATTCGGCATCAATCTGACAATGCCCCAGTTGCCCGAACGCTGCAAGGTCTCCGCCAACAGGTAGGGGGCATAGCGGGACTCAGCAATACGAATTTCGTGATTCACGGTTTCTTCTTCACCGCGCTTGATCTCATCGATGCCGGGATCGAACAGGCCAATGCCAACATCGAGCAATAAATCCTCGGGGATATTCTGGGTATCTTGAATGACCGGGATGTAATTAGTGGTCTTGACCGTGTGGGTTGCACACGCGCTGGCAAAGCTGGCCAGCAGAATTAATCCGAGCAAATTCTTCAATTCAATTTTCATTGCGGTTCACCTAAACCTGTATAATTTCTGTATTCATCCCATAGCGCCTCACGCAATTCGGGGTCTGGCTCATTCATCGCCGCTTCTCTCAGCTGGCGGGCCACCACGTCGTCATCGCGTCCGCTTGGAATGTCCTCGGGAGGCGGGAATGATTCAGTCCGTGCCGACGGCGTCGATACCTGTTGACTGGCCACTACCGCAGCCGACGGCGCACCGGATTCCGGTAAGGTTTGCGGTTGGCCCTCATTACCGCCACCACCACCGGCGCTGCCGCCTATGGCAACACTTCCAGCGGCATTACTCTCAGATTGGGCGCGCTCGCGTTCGCTCAGAATGAAGCCGTCGAAGGTCTCGTATCCTCGGCGGAGCCTGTCATCCAGCACCGCAGCGCGTTCTGCAGCGGTCATTGCACCCGCGTTTTGGCCGGCATTCGTCCCACTTAATACGCCATCAGGGAGTGTATCCAGGCTATAATCCCCACTTGCACGACCTAAACCACTTGTAGATGCCCCTTGATTCCCACCATTGAGATCGCCAGTGGAACTATCGCGGCTACCGTCTGCCTCGCCATCGGCGCCGGCCTGCTGTCCTGGAAAGCGGGACTGGGAACCTGCATCAGCGCCTGGGCTGTTGCTGGTGTCAGACCCGGGACTGCCTCCGCTGGCTTGCTCTGCGCCCGCTGTCTGACTCGTCGAGTCAGTGGCCTCGCCTTGACTGCCAGATGCCGAATTACTGGCGCTCGACGAAGACGAGGCGCTGGAGCGGCTACCCTGGGCCCCCGGGCTTGCCGGTGAACTTGACTGCGAAGCGGATGAACTTGAAGACGGAAAACTACTCGCGCTGCTGCTTGAACTCGAACTGGAAGCCGAAGGCATACTACTCGATGCGCTCTGGCTCGAGCTCGACGAGGCGGAGGGCATCGATGGGGGACTGCTGGAGGAGCTTTGGCTGCTTGATTCGCAGGCCAACAAGCTCAAACACACGCCGCCGAGCAGAACCAGCCTTGGTATTATGCTGAATGCCTGTTTCATAAGTGTTCTCGCTGTGCATTCGCCATTACGAATATTTTTGGAAATTAGCGCTGTATGTGCTCATGTTCGCCGCTGGTTGCTGCAAGTTATCCGAATATCACGGTCATTAGCCACTATTTGGCGGCCGCCAATTGCCCGCAGCACATCACTATCTAGTAGTAATCCATCTCCCCTTAACCGTCGCTTAATGAGAACGCCCGATACTACAGATGCTAACGCTTAGTTCACAGAATTAGTACCAATACCGGTATCTAAAATGATTGCCTTTGGTGCGCAGCGGCAGCCCGTCTTTGATGACAGGCCGGAACACAGAATTTCGCAGCTGTCGACGCACGCGACCCAACAGGGTGGAATTCCCGTTGGTCTGTTCAGTTAACATACGTATGGATCTGACTGTGCCATATTCGGTTACATCAAAGACAAAATCCACGAAGGCGAAGGAGCGTTCACCAGAATCTGTCTTTATCGCCAGATCGACGCCGCTGAAATTGACAGCCTGGTCAGCATAGGTTGGCAGCGGTATTACCTGGGCAAATAACTGCTGTAATTGGTCTTCACCATTTTCACTGGCAGAAAGAATTTCCCAGGCCTGAGCATAGCTGGCGCTCGAACTCCGCCGCCGCTCAAATAACAAATACCAATCGCCCAGATTGGTGAGAGCTGTTGCTAACTCGGGGACGGAATCCTCTCGTTCGCTGTAATACCGGACTATGGTCAGCAGCGCGCTCTCACCGGCCCCAAATCCTGCTGGCAGCGCTGATCCGCTTGCATGTAATTTGTCTCGCAACAGCTGCTGCATGCTTCTATTTTCGGGCCTACCTACCTCGACCATTAATTCCGGGTGTTTGGCTACCAGATAGGCCGAGTTGGCAATATCTTCCATATAACCCAGGTAGCGCCCATCGCTGGGACCATAATGCGCACCGACCATGCGGGCTGCGGCATTGAAAAGAATCATCGCCGTGCTCAGCCGCATGCCAAGCGGGTCGCCATAACCGATGTTAAATGCCTGAATATTCCATTTTGCCAATGCGTCGAGCACCGGAATAATCCTGGGATCATCGGCGCCATAGGCTTTCTGCTGCACGTAGAACAGGTAATTGTTGTACAGATCCGCCTGTTCCCAATCGCCAAGGGCCATATAGCTTTCAATTAGCTGTTCAACCGCCGGTATCTGTTCGAGGCCGTGCAAGCCGGTATGGATGCGATTTACGTGGATCGCGCGGGCGAAAGTCTCGATTGCGTCGGGGTGGTAGCCTTGTTGCTGTTGCAAACTACCAAGAGCCGTTAGCTCCTCAATCAGCTGCCGATCCCAGACGCCGCCGTTTAGCTCAATCTCTGCGACGGCGAGGTTGTATTCGCGAATACCCTCCAATCTCTGACCGAATCCCGGGTCGTCTTCTGGGTCCGCTACCACGACAGGGACCGGCATGTCCGGATCGATGCCTGGAAACACGGCCACAGGCGCATCGAGATATAACAAGACCAGAGGCTCGGAAGTTTGTGCCTGTTCAGTTTCTGCCGGCAGTGCCGGTTCATTTTCAGATTGCTGAGCTAGCAGCTGAAAGCTCGCCAACAGGCTAACGAGAGCCAGCGAAGCGAGTCTCGATACTGCGCGTGTGCTTGCAATCGCTTTAATGATCATACTGTTCATTGACTTCTTGCCTGGCTATAGGTGCCAGCATTTTGGTTCCTGCTTCAACTAACAATGGGGACAGATATTATGTGCTTCTGGTTTGCGGGGTACTGTGCCGGAGAAACCGGAACGCACCGCGTTGGCCCCTGGTCCGGGTCTGAACCCGCTCGGCTTCCACGCAATCGATGCTGCCCCGCACCATTCGTACGCCAGTCTTGCAGATCTCCTATGCTGTCAGCTGTCAGCCTGCGGTTCCAGCATACCGCCTATGGCCTGGTTTTCTCCAACAATATGTTGCCTAACCGATCCCGCTGCGCAGACCATCCAGATGCAACAAAGGTAGTAGAAGAGTATTCCGAAATTACTGCCGGGCCAACTACTTCCTCACCGGGCCGCAGACTTGATGTGGTCACGATTTTTCTTTTCACTGCGTCATCATAGACCATCAAGGGGTCAAGTTTATTGCAGCTACTCTCGACACTCACGGCTGGCAATACAAAACCCGGGTTCTCAAACACGACACTGACTCTTAATGTAACCAATTCCGTCGCGCCCCTATGGATGTAGCCGTAGCGTCGCCGGTGCAGCTGTTGAAACGCAGCCATCGCCTCCTGCCGGTTCGTCCAGGCCACATTCAAGGCATAAGATTGTCCAATATAGCGTATATCCACGGTGCGTCTGGCCGTCAGGGAATCGGCGCTGAGGCCTTCGAGGGCTAGCTGCTGGCGCCCTATCTGTTCCAGGGTGTCAAATTCAAAACCTAATTCAGCATCATCGCAGCGGCCGGTTTCCAGGCCCAGAGTTTTGGAAAACTGTCGACCTCGATTGGCCACAACCATGCCCAGGGCAGAGAAAACACCACCATGTACCGGCACTATCGCCCTGCGCATAGACATTGCCTCCGCCAACGCACACACATGCAGGCCGCCGGCGCCGCCGAAACTGCTGAGTATGAATTCCCGGGGATCGTGGCCGCGATTTACCGAAATCAATCTAATCGCTTTGGCCATGTGCTCATTGGCAACACTGACAATGCCCTCGGCAACTTGCACGGCCGTCAACTCGGTTTTGTCGGCTAGTTTCTGGATGGCAGTTAAGGCCAGTCGCAGGTTCAGCCTCAGACCCCCTGCCAGGGCTAGCTCGGGCACCAGCCGACCCAGCACCAGATTGGCATCGGTTACCGTTGCCTCCGTGCCGCCTTTACCATAGCAGGCAGGGCCAGGATCGGCGCCGGCGGAGCGAGGCCCGACCTGCAACATGCCACCGGAATCGATGACTGCGATGGAACCACCGCCAGCACCGATGCTATGCATGTCCACCATCGACACGGCGATGGGATATTGGGCGATGCTACCCTCGTTAGTGGTGCTTATCTCACCATCTACCAGTGCCACATCCGTAGATGTACCACCCATATCGAAACTGATAATCTTCTCCAGCCCTAGCTGAGCAGCGAGATATTCGACGGCAATGAGACCGCCAGCCGGGCCGGATAACAGTAAATTGACGGCAAAATCCTCCGCCTGACTGGCGTCGATGGTTTCTCCGCTTGACTGGATGATCTGCAAGGTAGATTTGCCCAGCTGTTGCTGTAGTGCACGCAGATAACGCCCAACAATCGGTCCAAGTGAAGCGTTAAGCCAGGTAGCGATACCACGCTCATACTCCTTGTATTCAGGCAAAACTTGGGATGATCGACTCACGAAAGCCCGCAGACCGGCGTCGGCTATTGCTTCACAGATCGCTTTTTCGAAGCTGTCATCGATGAAGGAGAACAGCAGATTAATCGCTACCGCGTCAGGATCTATCGCCTTTATCTCTGCTATCAGCTGCCTTAACTCCGACGCAGACAGGGGTTCCAGGACCGAGCCGTCGGCCGCCAGTCGACCTCCGGTTTGCAGACAGAGTTCAGGCGCAACCGGGGGTGCTACCGCTTCAAATTCCAGCTGATAAAGCTGTGGCCGGGTCTGTCTTGCCAGTTGCAGCATATCGGCGAAACCATAGTTGGTCACGAAAACAGTTTTCGCACCTTTCGCCTCCAACACCGCATTGGTAGCGACGGTACTGCCGTGAATAATGCGCAGGTCGCCGTTTTTCATTACCGACTCCAATCCCATCGCACGGATGCCCTCAAGAATCGCCTGTTCGGGAGCAGCGGGCGTGGAAAGCGCCTTGTGAATTTTGATGGCAATCGGCTGCTTGAATTCGACACAGACAAAATCGGTGAAAGTGCCGCCAGCATCGACGCCCAGAACTATTGGACTGGACAAACTCGTGTTACCACTTATATTGGGCTGAATGCAGGATTATAACTGCGGTCGAATAATACACCTATCATTGCTGAACAGATTGGAGGCAGGCTTGCCCGAGTTGCCCGAAGTAGAAACGACCCGCAAGGGGATTATGCCTCATGTCCAAAACCGGAGGGTGCAAGAGGTGGTGATTCGGCAGTCAAAATTGCGCTGGCCGGTTTCGCCTGAACTGCGCGAGGAGATGACAGGACAATGTATTACTTCGGTGCGGCGGCGCGGGAAGTACCTTCTGCTTGGCACCGGTGGCGGTACCTTGCTAGTGCACCTGGGCATGTCTGGAAGCCTGAGAATCCTGGCCCATAATCAAGTTGCCGAGAAACATGACCACATCGACATCATACTCGAGGGCGACAAACTTCTGCGCTATACCGACCCGAGAAGATTCGGCTGCATGTTATGGCTGCGTGGCGATATTTACTCTCACGAATTATTACGCGCCTTAGGCCCCGAGCCTTTGGGGGTGGATTTCAGTGGTATCGTGTTATTTCAGAAAAGCAGGCTGCGCAAGACCCCGGTCAAGTGCTTCATCATGGACAGTCACATCGTTGTCGGCGTCGGCAATATTTACGCCAATGAAGCCCTGTTTCTGGCCGCTATCAATCCCAAGATAGCTGCCGGCAAGATTAGCCGGCAGCGCTATCAAAACCTGGTCCGCTGCATAAAAGATATTCTGCAACAGGCGATCGAGCTTGGTGGCACAACGCTGAGGGATTTTACCGGCAGCGATGGCAAACCGGGCTATTTCAAACAAGCCCTGCGGGTGTACGGGCGGGGTGGGCTGGCATGTACATCCTGCCAGCAGAATCTTAAGGAAATTCGATTGGGGCAGCGCAGTACGGTGTACTGCACCAGGTGCCAACGATAAAACCGGCGTGGATAACAGCCGGGGGATTTGCCCTATGCAGTACCGGTTTAGCGGTTTCCAGACATCGCTACCGCTACGGCCGGGTGGACAAACTTGGAAATATCGCCGCCGTAAGCCGCTATTTCTCTGACCAGGGTTGAAGAAATATAAGACAGGTGCTCGGCCGGTGCCAGGAACACGGTTTCGATGTCAGGTGCCAATACCCGGTTCATGGCCACCAGCTGAAATTCATATTCGAAATCCGCCACCGTGCGCAGACCCCGCAATATGATATTGGCATTGCACTTGCCGACAAATTCCGTCAACAAGGTATCGAAAACGCTCACTTCTGCATTCTCCACGTGACTCAATACCTGTTCCGCCAGTTCCACGCGCTGCGCCGTTGACAGGGTATTGCTCTTCAGCCGATTGTTGCCAACAACGGCAACGATCACCTTGTCAAATAGTCCGGATGCTCTCTCTACCAGGTCGGTGTGACCGTTGGTGATGGGGTTAAATGTCCCTGGATAAACTGCAATCTTCATAGAATTCTCAATTTATTGCGCTACGGTACATTCTAACGAATTGCTTATGTAAGGGCTAATACAGTAATGTCTCAGCGAGTCTTGAAGCATTTAGTTGCAAGGCACGCTTCTGCCGGCAAAGCTTCCGCTCTCTGCTCGCGCTCCTCACCTACAGCCATGCGTCATTGTTTTATTGCTATTCCTGAAGATAAAGATAATAGGCGACAGATCCAGCTCGCTTGCTCTTTAACATTGACCAGCTCGCCGGCATCTCCTCGGCGTCAAGAGGGGTGCCTGACTCGACATAGATTCTGCAAGGCCTCTTTAACAACCGGCTATTGGCCAACTGTCTACAGACCTTGCTTATCAAATTATCAGCAAAAGGGGGGTCGAGAAAAACCAGCCCAAACTGGCGCAGCGGTTTTTTTTGCTGGCCGATCCACTGGCAAACATCGATACAGTTTATTTCGGCGTTGCAGATATTCAGGCGTTCAACGTTCTGCAGTATGGCCCCGCTCGCCGCGGCATTGACTTCCACAAAAACCACGCCCTCCGCGCCCCGGGAAAATGCTTCCACCCCCAGCGCCCCACTGCCCGCAAACAGATCGAGGCAATACTCCCCATGCACTTCATTGCGTATCCAGTTAAACAGGGTTTCCCGGGTTTTCTCTGCCGTGGGCCGCAGCCCTGCTACTTCCGGAAAGTCCAGTTTGCTCTTGCGCAGGCTGCCGCCAATTATTCTGACGCTGCTGCGCCTGTGTGCTGTCTTCCTGTTCATATCGCCGCTGGGTGTAAAAGTTGATGCAAGCGCTGTGGGCTGCATCATAAACCTATCGGGGCCGGACCACGAAATTTTACAGCCGCCTTTCGACCAATGCTTCCTCGCGCCGTATCACCGCTGCGACCGCAGCACCCAAGATCGAGTATTCGAAGCCTTCAAGCTGCAGGGAGGCCATAGATCAGGGCTACTCCCTAGTGGTAGCATAACGCTCCCCGTAATCTTGAATTTCCGAGTCTCTATTCAAATGTTTGGCCTTGGCAACAAGCAAAAGCCGGTGAAACCGGCTATGAAAGCGAATAGCGCTGGTGCTGAAGGGCTTGTGAAAGCTGTTACTAAAGAAGCTGCAAGCGAACACAATACTTTAATTGGCCGCCTCAGGCAGGGCTTAAGTAAAACCCGCAGCAGACTCAGTGAAGGGATTAATAGTTTATTGCTAGGTGAGAAGGCCATCGACGCCGACTTGCTCGATAGTATTGAAGCACAATTGCTGTCTGCGGACCTTGGCCTGGAGGCAACAGACCAGATCATTGCCGCGCTCAAGAGCCGCCTGGACCGAAAACAGTTAGCCGATCCTGCAGCGTTCCTGCAGGGACTCAAGCATGAGCTTACACAAATTTTACAGCCCTGTGACATTCCCCTGAGTGTGGCGTCAGAGCATAAGCCGTTTGTGATTCTATTGGTCGGAGTGAATGGCGTTGGCAAAACAACTACTGCTGGCAAATTGGCCAAACACTTCAAATCGCAAGGTTGTGGGGTAATGCTTGCCGCCGGTGATACGTTCAGGGCGGCTGCCGTAGAACAGCTGCAAGTTTGGGGTGAACGCAACGATGTGCCAGTTGTGGCGCAGGCGAGTGGCGCCGACAGTGCGTCTGTTATCTTCGACGCCTATCAGTCGGCCAAGGCGAGAAAGATCGACATTCTAATTGCCGATACTGCGGGTCGTCTCCATACCAAGGACAATCTCATGCAGGAACTGGAGAAGATTGTCAGAGTGTTGAAAAAACAGGATCAGCGGCTGCCCGATGAAACCCTGTTGGTGCTGGATGCCAGCACCGGTCAGAATTCGCTCAACCAGGCAGAAAGCTTTCACGCCTGTGTCAATATTTCGGGGCTGGCCCTGACCAAACTCGATGGCACCGCCAAAGGTGGCGTGGTGTTCGCGATCGCCAAGCGCCTGGGCTTACCGATTCGATTTATCGGTGTCGGCGAACAGGCCGACGATTTAAGACCCTTTGCAGCAGCCGAATTCGTGGACGCCATTTTCTCTGAATGATCAAATTTGACAATGTCAGCAAGCGCTACACCGGCGGTCATGAAGCGCTTAGTGCTATCAGCTTCGAAATCGGCACCGGGGAAATGGCATTTATCACCGGTCGTTCCGGTGCGGGCAAAAGCTCGTTGCTGAAATTAATCCTCGCCATGGAACGCGCCAGCACCGGTGCGCTCTTCGTCGATGGGGTAAATATCAATCGGCTCTCGAGGCGACAGATAGCACAGCACCGTCGCAAGATCGGCGCAGTATTTCAGGATCACCAACTCCTGTTCGACAGATGTGTATTCGACAACGTCGCCTTGCCCCTGGAAATCTGTGGGTACCGGCCCCAGGATGCCCGTCGCAGAGTACGGGCTGCCCTGGATAAGGTCGACCTGTTGCGGAAGGGGCGCCTGTACCCGGAAATGCTGTCAGGGGGAGAGCAGCAGAGGGTGGGCATCGCCAGGGCAGTGGTGAATAGACCCAGCATCATTCTCGCCGACGAGCCCACCGGCAACCTGGACCCGGATCTGTCCGCCGATGTGATGAACGTGTTTCAGCAGTTTCGGGACGTGGGGGTGAGTTTGCTGGTAGCAAGCCACGATATCTCTCTAATTTCTAATCTTGACTGCCGCACTATTACGTTGGAAGCGGGGAAAATCACCGAAGACTACAGCGGCGGGGGCGGCTGATGAAATCCCAGAGCTCGCAGCGCAGCCATAGCAATCAGCGTCGAGCTTCCCCATCTTTATCTACTTGGGTGCAAATTCATCGCAAGACGGCGCTGCAGTCATGGCAACGACTACTGAAAACACCGGCGTCCAGCTTCGCCACTGTTTTCGTCATAGCCGTCGGCCTGCTGTTGCCGGCGCTTCTGTACGGAGTAAGCGCTAACCTCAGCTCAGTTCTCGACAACCTCAACGGCACTGCCCAGATAAGTCTGTTCATGGATAACGGCAGCACTGCAAGTGAATTACGGCGGCTTAGTGAGGACTTACTGTCGGATCATGCCATAAGCAGTGTTGCGCTCATTAGCAGTGAACAGGCTCTCGAGGAGTTTAGCGCCGCCACCGGCCTATCTGATCTCAGCCAACTATTGTCTGACAATCCCCTGCCAGCTACCCTCGTGGTTACGCCAGTGAACGCCGATCCCGAGTCGGTGGCCACACTTGCCGCCAGGCTAGGGGGTACGTCCCATGTCGAACTGGTGCGAGTCGACAGTCAGTGGATTCAGCGTCTGGCTGCCGCCTCCCAGCTGGTTGCGGTAAGTTGGCAAATACTCACTATTGTGATTGTGCTGGGGTTGTTCTTCATCGTTGGCAACACCATCAGGCTGGCGATAGAGAATCGACGGGATGAAATCAAGGTAGTGAAACTGGTGGGTGGTACGGATGCTTTTGCCGCTCGGCCATTCCTGTACAGTGGCATGTACTATGGCCTTGGGGGAGGCATGCTGGCGACTGTGTTGCAGTTTGCGATATTTATTGGCTTTAATTCGGCCCTGCAGGATCTGTTGCAGCTATATGAGAGTAATTTCCACTTGCAAGGCTTCGGTTTCACCAGCAGCGCCGCACTGGTGTTGGGAGGCGGTGCCATTGGCTGGTTTGGAGCGGTACTGGCCAGTTTCAGGCAGATTGTGGCGATCAGCCCCTGAGCCCGGTCGCAGCTGTCGACGGAATTGCTGAGATGCCCTTGGAAAATGAGAATTTGGCCCCACCATTGACGGTGGATCAATGATTGTGGCTGTTAACTCGGGCATAATGGTCCGCTAAAGGCTGCTGTGAAGCCCGAAGATTGCAGTCTCTGAGATAGCCACGAGATGGCGAATTGAAAGCGGAAATGCTAAACTGGGGTCTTCTGTAGTAATCGATACCGCTTTAAAGGAATGTGAAGAAATGAGTACCGGGAAAGGCTTACAAGTTATTAGCCCAACTGCGCCGGGTAGCGATCTGACTGCCTACATTGCATCGGTGAACAGCATTGCTGTGTTGACACCTGAGCAGGAACGCGAACTCGCCCGACAGTATTACTATGACGACAACGTAGACGCGGCGCGCCAACTGGTGCTGGCCCATTTGCGCTTCGTGGTACACATGGCCAAGACTTTTTCCGGCTATGGGCTCTCCCAGGCAGACCTGATCCAGGAAGGCAACGTCGGCTTGATGAAAGCAGTGAAACGTTTCAATCCTGAAGTGGGCGTGCGCCTCGTCTCCTTCGCGGTGCATTGGATCAAGGCCGAAATGCATGAATACATCTTACGCAACTGGCGCATCGTCAAGATAGCGACCACCAAGGCGCAACGAAAATTGTTCTTCAATCTTCGCAGCTCCAAGAAACGCCTCGGTTGGTTAAACAACGAAGAAACCCAAGCAGTTGCCGAGGACTTGGGCGTCGATGCCAAGGTCGTCCGGCAGATGGAAGGGCGAATGTCTGCCTATGACACCGCCTTCGATGCCGACATCGATAGTGATGATGAATCCGCCTATCGTGCACCAGCATATTACCTTGAAGATCAAAACTCAGACCTAGCCGCCAGCGTGGAAAATGCGCAGTGGGAGGAACTTACCAACAACAGTCTGCACGCGGCCATGGCAAAGCTGGACGAACGCAGCAAAGATATTCTCAACAGCCGCTGGTTGACTGATAACAAGACGACCTTGCACCAGTTGGCCGACAAATACAGCGTATCTGCCGAAAGAATTCGACAGCTGGAAAAAAATGCCATGAACAAGATCAAGGCCAGTATGGCTGCCTGAATCTGGTTTCAAGAAAAGCCGCGATTTACTCGCGGCTTTTTTTTGCCAAAGATTGAATCGAACTGGCGTGACACTTGAATCCCTGCCCAGTCCCATCCACAATGAAGTTGTGGTGCCAAAAATTCTCATATTACTTGCCAGCCTCAACGGATTTATTGCGGTCTCTCTGGGTGCTTTTGCAGCCCATGGGCTCAAGACCAGATTGAGCACAGAGATGCTCAATACGTTCCAGACCGGCGTTCAGTATCAGATGGTTCATGCCCTGGCGCTGTTAGGTGTAGGTGTGTTGGCGCTAGGTTTTCCCAACGCAGTCCTGCCTAAAATCAGCGCCTATTTGTTTATGCTGGGCATCATCCTGTTTTCTGGCAGTCTTTATGTCTTGAGCGTGACCGGGATTAGATGGCTGGGTGCCATTACTCCCATCGGGGGGCTTGCGCTGCTGGCGGGCTGGGGATGCCTGTGCTGGTTCGCGCTGAGTCAGCAGTTTGAAGTCTAGGGTACCTCTGAATAATACAGTGATGCCCTGGAGGCGCGGCAACAGAAATAGTTCGACCCGACTAATTCGGCAACAGAGTCAGAGATCAGTCCATGCAAATTATTGTTAACGACCGCCAACACGAAGTGGATGCCCGTTCTAACCTACAACAATTACTGCAGGAGTTGGGTATCACTGGGGGGCGTATCGCGGTTGAGCTCAACGGGGAAATTGTGCCGAGAAGCGGCTTCAAGCGATGCCTGCTACACGGTGGCGACAGCATCGAAATCGTGCAAGCCATTGGCGGCGGCTAAACAGCCGGTACAAGATAAGCAATAGCCGAAGTGAACAGTTAATGAACCCAAACTCAGCAGATAATTTAGTCATCGCAGGAAAATCCTATTCCTCGAGACTTATCATCGGCAGCGGGAAATACAAAGATTTTCAGCAGAATCTGGCGGCCCTGGAAAACTGCAACGCTGAAATCATTACGGTTGCCATTCGACGGGTAAATCTCGGTCAAAACGCGGATGAGCCCAGCCTGCTGGAAGTTATCTCCCCGCAGAAGTACACCATATTGCCAAACACCGCCGGTTGTTACACTGCCGACGACGCGGTTCGAACCTGTCGCATGGCCAGAGAGCTGCTGGACGGACACAAGCTGGTAAAACTGGAAGTGCTCGGCGACCAGAAGACCTTGTACCCCAATGTCACCGAGACCTTGCTCGCTGCGGAAACACTGGTGAACGATGATTTCGAGGTAATGGTCTATACCAGTGATGACCCCTTGATCGCGAAACGGCTGGAACAGATCGGCTGTGTAGCGGTGATGCCACTAGGTGCACCTATAGGCTCTGGACTGGGCATCAGAAACCCCCACAATATCCGCCTTATTCTGGAGAATGCCGAGGTTCCAATCATTGTCGATGCCGGGGTCGGCACGGCGTCCGATGCCAGCATCGCCATGGAGTTGGGTTGTGACGGGGTGCTGATGAATACCGCCATCGCCGAGGCCAAGGACCCAGTGCTCATGGCCTCCGCCATGAAAAAGGCGGTGGAATCCGGACGGGAAGCTTTCCTGGCGGGACGAATGCCACGTCGACTATACGCCAGCGCATCTTCACCCGTCGATGGCGTCTTTTTTTAATTTGAATACCGCCGCTCCCCGCACTAATTTGTCGGTGCAGCCGCCATGACCAGCTCCATTAAACCAGGCACCAACAGACCCATACGCAGTTATGTGATCCGTTCGGGTCGCTTCACTACTTCCCAACGTACGGCGATCGAGCAACACTGGGTTGATTATGGGATCGATTACGACGCTGCCCGGTTACCACTGGAAGAAGTTTTCCCAGGGGGCGCACACCTGATTGTCGAAATTGGTTTCGGCATGGGGGATTCTCTGCTGCAGATGGCCCGGGAACAAACAGAGTCCAGTTTTATCGGTATCGACGTGCACAAGCCCGGCGTAGGCAAATTACTCCATGGTATTGCCGAGCATGGACTGAGCAATCTGCGCATCATTTGCCATGACGCCCAGGAGGTCTTGCGGAACTGTTTTGACCCCGCCAGCATCGACCAGCTGCTGATATTTTTCCCGGACCCCTGGCCAAAAAAACGGCACCACAAACGCAGACTGGTACAGACGGAGTTCGCCGAGCTGGCCTGCGCAAAATTGAAAACCGGCGGCACTATCCACCTCGCCACCGATTGGCAGGCCTATGCGGAGCACATGATGGACGTTCTGGAAGGCATCGATACGCTGGAAAACGTAGAAGGAAGCAAGCGTTATTGGGATCGACCCAACCGGCCGGCCACCAAGTTTTCCAGAAGAGGACAAAAATTAGGTCACGGTGTATGGGACCTGTTGTTTCGCAAACGCTGAAACCGTCGATTGGGGAGCCTTAAAACCAAAACCGATGCTCATGTTGCTTCAGCCAGTCCACATACTTATCGTATTGCGGACATATGGACTCTACCAGTGACCAGAATCTCTTCGAATGATCCATGTGCACCAGGTGGCAAACCTCGTGTGTAATCATGTAATCAATGATGCTGTATGGCGCCAGCATGATCAGCCAGTTGTACTGGATGATGCCGGCTGAAGTACAGTGCCCCCATTTGGATTTGGTTTTCCTGAGTTTTATTTCCTTGATCTTGTGGTCGACCCCCAGGTGTCTGGCCAATCCCCGAGCCCGGGGCAGCAGATACTCACTGGCTTTGTCGATGAGATAGTCTTCTACCTGGATCCTGGCCTTGGTCGCATTAAGCTTGTGTCCCTGGATAATGAACTGATCCAAGCTGATCAATATTCGCTGTTTACGCCCCTGTTTGAATACGATCTCCAGTTCCCGGGCACGACAGAAAATTTTGCCTCCTCTCTCAATTCGCAGCAGCTCCTTATCGCGCAGGGATTCCTCCAGCAGACGCTTCTCGATCCACTGTTGGTTGGCGCTAACAAACTGTCTTAGCTCGAGTGCGGATGCACGCAGGGGACAGCGCACGACCACTTTCCTGTGGCTAATATAAATCGCCAGGGTCTTGCGTTTGCTGCGCTGTACTTCATAGCTAAATGGCTGCGCCCGGCTGCCACCACCGTGACCAAAATTTAGTGAAACTATTTTAGGCTCAGTCATGCTTTTACTTACTCTTGTTCCCGTCTGTTCATGTCATTGCCTGCTCGTGCCCCGGCAGGGTTTTCTCGCAATCAGGTTCGCAATTGCCCGCACCGGATTGGCAAGCTGACCCTCGAAATAGTGCAGTATTTCCCAATCACGAAAGTGCTCACGGAGCTCATTCTCCTGCAGCAGGAAAGCCCCTGAATTAGGCCTGCCAAACTTGCGCTGCTGCAGCGTAAAGGTTTCATAAAAAATCAGGCCACCTGGCCGAATGGCTGTGCGCAACGAATCGAATAGTGGCCGGTGCAAATAATTGAACACCAACACTGCATCGAAACTACTCCCCACCAATAGCCTGGCGTCCTCCGTTTCAAGATCCAGAGGCCAGCATTCACCATCCAGACCCGCTGCAGCCAGCGCCTCAGCGATGTGAGCAAGCGCATCGTCATCTCTGTCCGCGAATGTTACTGGAATTTTGTTGCGCGCCAGGAACAGTCCGTTTCTGCCTCTGCCGCAAGCCAGATCGAGTACCCCTGCATCCAACTCCAGGGAATTCAGAAGCGCCAGATTATCAATTAACAAGGGCGCCGCATTGACATTTAAATGTGGCATGGATTAACGGATAATACTCAAAGCCGGGGCAAGGCGTAAAATAGGTTAAAGCGCTGCTGCGCACAACCTCTATTCACAAAAATTTTCACCTGCGCAACCAGGAGTGGAATACAAGCAAGGCCAGGCTTCCCAAATACTAATTGCCAGAGCCTGGCAACTAGCGCCCCGGCATTACTTGTTCAGGCTTAGGTTCCAGATATGACTAGTTCCAATCAAACCAGGGATCGGATCTTCGCGGAGTTAATGCTGCCGGGAGATTTTGTCTTCGATGAAAAAGTCGCCAATGTCTTCGAGGACATGATTAACCGCTCCGTGCCTGGCTACAGTACGATTATCGCCATGATTGGGGTCCTTGCAGAGCGCTACTGCCAGGAAAATACCACGATCTATGATCTGGGCTGCAGCCTGGGAGGCGCCACCTTCGCAGCCGCTTATCAGGTGAGCTGCTCTGATTATTCTATTGTGGCCGTCGACAACTCCCCCGCCATGATTGACAAATTGCAACACAGGCTTGCTACGGAGCCAGGCCAGAGAGATCATATTCAATGCCGGTGTGAAGATATCTCCGCCACTGAAATCTCCAACGCCTCGGTGATTGTGCTCAACTTCAGCCTACAGTTTATTCCACTGGCGCAGCGCCATCAGCTCTTGGAAAAAATATTTCAGGGCCTGAATCCCGGCGGCATTCTAATCATCTCCGAAAAAATCCTGTTCCCAGATGACAGCTTGAATCGGCTGTTTTCAGACTTGTACCACAACTTTAAGGAAAGCAGGGGCTATAGCCAGCTGGAAATAAGTCAGAAGCGCGCCGCACTGGAAAATATACTGATCCCGGAAACCCTGAATACCCACAGAAGCCGGTTAGCTACGATTGGCTTCCGTTCTTTCGATGTCTGGTTTCAATGTTTTAATTTTGCCTCGATGGTTGCGTTTAGGTAGCGCCGACGTGGACCTGACTCCGCTGCAAAAACTGATCACAGGCACGCCACTGGAGTCGCTCGGGCCGTTCCTCGAGCCACAGTATTTAGAGCAAATACGCCATGGTGACTTTCCAAAATGGCGTAAGTTGTTAGCTGGCTTGCCCGAGTTGTCAGCCTCATCGGTCTGCCTCGGGCCGACGGTTAGTCTGGGAGACAAAACGAATCTTGAAACTTCGGCCCTGGCCGCGCTCGAGCTACAGCTCCGCGAATTTAACCCGTGGCGGAAGGGTCCCTTCAGACTTTTCGGCATCGATATTGATAGCGAGTGGCGCTCCGACATGAAGTGGTCCCGCCTGCAGCAGGCGATTGCTCCATTGTCGGGGAGAACGGTACTCGATGTCGGTGCCGGCAATGGTTATTACGGCTTTCGTATGCTCGAAGCAGGCGCCGATCTTGTCATCGGCATTGATCCTCACATCGCCTATGTAGCCCAGTTCTGGGCAATCAAGCATTTCCTGCCGGCGTTGCCGACGTTCGTGTTGCCGATGGCACTGGAAGCGTTGCCTCTCCGGCTGGCGTGTTTTGATACGGTGTTTTCGATGGGAGTAATCTATCACCGCCGTTCGCCAATCGACCACCTGCTGCTATTGAAAAATTCTCTGCGCCCTGGCGGAGAGCTTGTCATCGAAACCATTTATGTTGACGGCGCCGAAGGCTATTGTCTGACACCTGCAAGTAAGTATGCCCGCATGGCCAATGTATGGTTTCTACCAAGCATTGCAACACTACTGCAATGGCTGACTCGATGCGGTTTCGAGGATTGCCGGGTAATAGACCAGTCTACCACCACCTTCAGCGAGCAAAGAAAAACTGCCTGGATGCCATTCGATTCGCTCAGCGATGCCCTCGACCCGGATGATCCCCACATAACGATTGAGGGGCTACCAGCGCCAAAACGGGTCGTTGTTACGGCTCGGTGTTCCTGAATGCAGCAACCAGCCGTGCACAAGCTGATCTATGATGGCGCCAAAAATTCTACCAGGCTGGCTTCGACTACGCAGGAATAATGGGTTAAAACCCTTGCAATTGCAGTGACACAGGCGCAGGCCTAATCCGTAGTGATTGGAGTTGAGGCAATTTCTGTTACACCCGGTCCAATTTCATTGACGTGTCTGTCTAATTGCGTTAACTATACACTCTCGGCCGGCTAAATAGGGTCAGCTCTAATTCTATCCTCCGGAAATTCGATCCAACAACAAAAAGAGAATAAGAGATGGCTAGACCACTACGTATAGAGTACCCGGATGCTGTCTATCATATTTCCAATTATGGCCTCGATAATCAACGCGTCTTTCCTTCGGCCAAATATTTTGAAGTATTCCTGGAGAGTCTGGGCGCAGCCTGCTCCCGGCTAAACGTTGAAATTCATGCCTACTGCCTCCTCAGAGGCCAGTATCACCTGCTGGTAAAAACACCTGAGGCAAATTTGAGCAGATTCATGCGTCAAGTCGGTGGTCTGTATACGCAACAATATCAGCGGCTCAAACGCAGCGATGGCTCCCTCTTCCGGGGTCGCTACAAGGCGGTACTGGTACAGGAGGACAAGTACTTGTTGCCTCTGTCCAGATTCATCCATGCAAAAGTAAAAGTGTCTGAGCGCAGCATTTATCCCTGGAGCAGTTACCCCTACTTCACGCGCAAGGCGAAGCCCCCGCGCTGGTTCAACCGAGACGCCATCCTCAAGCAGCTAAAGACAACGGCTACGAAACGTGCTGCTGCGTACAGGAAATACTGTGCCCAGGATGTCGATGCAGATCTTAGCCATTTTTACGGCAGGAAAAACCTGTCATCAATAATGGGTGATGACAAATTCCGCAAGGCAGCCAGGAAAAAACGCTCAGCTACGGCGGCAAGGAGAGTCTCCAGAGGGGCAAATACCAAATGGCGGCCCTCTTGCAAACAAATCATTAGCGCAGTTGCCAACCAGTACCGGGTATCCGAGTCCAGTATCTATAAGGCGGCTCGCGGTCCCGGCTCCAAGAACGTGCCTCGATGGGTTGCCATGTATTTATGTCAGGAGCTTTCGGCGGTAACGCTGCAATCCATAGCGAGGCTATTCAAGCTAAAAAGATACGGCACCGTGTCGACGACGGTGGGAAAGTTGAAAGTGGAGTTTCAGTACAGCCCGAAAGTGCTGGCAACAACAGAAAAACTGGCGAGGCAACTTAGTAAGGCAAAATAGAAGGTAGGTAGAAGAAACGCCGACCCTGTCAGTCCTTGAGCAATAAAAAGCCGGTATTCCTCTGGGAAATACCGGCTTTTTATTCGTTATTAACTCCCGCGCAAGCAAGAGAAATTACTTAATTTTCGCCTCTTTGTAGATCACGTGTTTACGCACGACCGGATCGTACTTCTTCATTTCCATCTTGTCCGACATCGTGCGCTTGTTCTTGTCAGTGGTGTAGTAGTGCCCCGTGTTTGCACTCGATACCATCTTGATCTTGTCTCTCATAATCTCAACCCTGTCCGATCCTTTAACTACTTATTAGCCGTTTGCACTTATACTCGAACGCCATTGCTTCGAATATCTGCCAATACGGTGTCGATTCCCAATTTGTCGATGATGCGCATGCCTTTGGTGGACAAGCGTAATTTGACGAAGCGTTTCTCAGACTCGACCCAAAAACGGTGAGTATGAATATTGGGTGAGAACCGACGCTTGGTCTTGTTGTTCGCGTGAGAAACGTTATTTCCCGACACTGGTCTCTTGCCAGTGACCATACAAACCCTGGACATCTTGCTGCCTCGCTATCTTAAAAGTGAAAAATCTAATTGAACCGGGAATATTTACTGGCCTGACTCGGCTATGAGCCAGGATCAAAAAACAGCCTGTGAGCCGGTTTAAAAATGAGCTGCGTTTTATACCAGAACACCCTGCCAATAGCAAGATAATCGCTGGAAAACACCGGGCTGTCGGGCATGCTCCTGTCCTGCTCGTGGTCCTCCGCCCAGGCTACAAAAGGCCTCGCTCCGCGAATGAAACCACTTCACCTGCACCGATTACCAGGTGATCCAGCACCCGGACCTCGATGGTTTGCATCGCGTTTTCAATTTCCTGGTGATCGCGATATCCGCCTGGCTGGGCTCGGCAATACCAGAAGGGTGGTTGTGGGCGAAGATAACCGCCGCTGCATTATGGTACAGAGCGCGTTTGACCACTTCCCGGGGATAGACTGCCGCCCCGTCAATGGTGCCCCTGAACAACTCCTCAAACTCCATCACATGGTGCTGGTTATTCAGGAACAGGCAGCTAAAAACTTCACTCTCGCAACTCTTGAATCTGGCCCTGAGATAGTCGCGGGTTGCCGCCGAACTCGTGAGTATGTCTCTGGATTGCAGGCCTTCCAGCAATTGGCGCAGAGATAACTCCTTCATCGCAGCCAGACTCGCCGCCTTGGCGACGCCAACTCCGGATTGCGAGCATAATTCCTTGTAATTCGCGGAATTCAGGCTGCTGAGGCTGCCGAAATTTAACAGCAGGTCTGTGGCCACTTCCAATGCCGTTTTACCTTTAATGCCGGTCTGCAGAAATACGGCCAGTAGCTCTACATCAGATAAACTACTGGCGCCTGAGGCAAGCAATTTCTCTCGCGGTCGTTCCATCGGTGGCCAGCTGGAAATTGGCATCGGCTACTTCCCTTGGAATAGACTACTAATAATAGACGGTCGCGGCGAAATCGCTTAACTCGCCCACAAATTGCGCAGGATTGGGCTAGCTGCTAGTGTAGGGAGCCTTATACGGCCCAGGATTTTTGGTTGATTTCATGTCAAGCCTATCTAACAAGCGCATCTTACTCGGCATTACCGGCGGTATTGCTGCCTATAAATGCGCCGAACTCACCAGGCTGTTTGTCAAAGCTGGCGCCGAAGTCAGGGTGGCCATGACCCGGGCCGCAACGGAGTTCATTACAGCGCTTACCATGCAGGCTTTATCGGGCAACCGGGTACAACTGGATTTGCTCGATCCCGAAGCGGAAGCCTCCATGGGGCATATAGAACTGGCCCGGTGGGCGGACCTGGTTTTAATCGCTCCGGCCACCGCCGATTTCCTGGCAAAATTAGCCCACGCTCAGGCCGATGACATTCTAAGCACGCTAGTACTGGCTGCCTCTGCTCCGATAGCCGTCGCCCCGGCGATGAATCAGGCGATGTGGGCCGACGCGGGCACCCAGGCCAACCTGGAAATCTTGCGGGAGCGGAAAACCCATGTCTTTGGCCCGGAAGATGGCGATCAAGCCTGTGGCGATGTTGGTCCTGGCCGCATGATGGAACCGGCGCAGCTGCTGCAGTGCTGTGCCGATATGTTCGAATCCGGTTTGTTGGCGGGTCAAAAAATTGTAATCACCGGCGGCCCCACCCGGGAAGCCCTGGACCCGGTGCGCTATATTAGCAATCACAGCTCCGGCAAGATGGCCTATGCCCTGGCTACAGAAGCGGTGGCGGCCGGCGCCAGGGTGGTATTGATCAGCGGCCCGGTAAACCTGCAGATCCCCGCCGGCGTCACTCTTCTCGATGTGGTCACTGCCCAGGAGATGCTTGATGCCACCCTCGCAAACGTTATCGATGCCGATGTATTCATCGGTGTGGCGGCGGTTGTCGACTATCGACCGCAGCGGGTAGCGACTGACAAAATTAAAAAATCCAGCGATATCATGCAGCTCAAACTGGTGAAAAATCCTGATATTATTAACGCCGTTGCAGATCTTGAGAAACGGCCACTCGTGGTTGGCTTCGCAGCGGAGACGTCAAATATCGCCGAGAATGGTCGCGAAAAACTGCTGAAGAAAAAGCTGGATTTACTGTTCGCGAATAATGCCATCGACAGTTTTAATAGCGACAGCATAAGCGTTACGGCAATTTCCACCGACACCGAATCCGAGCTTCCTGCCGGCAACAAGCATGTAGTCGCCAGGAACATGCTGCAACTCATCGCCGATCGGCTGATGAATAATGAGAAGAGCTGATCGGTTTTGCTAGGAAGGAGTTGAGCACATGGCTCCAAGAGGGGGACACACTGAGTCCAGGCAGGGAAACCCAATCCCGGCCTCGATTTTCAGAGCCTACGACATCCGCGGCATCGTCGAGGAACAACTCACCGAGGACAGTGTTAGGCAAATCAGCCGTGGGATCGGTAGCGAGGCCTTGGCTTATGGCATCGACACACTGCTGGTAGGTTTCGATGGCAGACTATCCAGCCCCAGTCTGTCCAGGGCCTTGACCGCAGGCTTGCTAAGCACAGGATGCAAGGTTGTGAATCTCGGCATGGTTCCAACCCCCCTGCTTTACTACGCAAGCCACACCAGTGGTATTGAGTCCGGTGTGATGTTAACTGCGAGCCATAACCCGGCTAATTACAATGGACTGAAAGTCGTCTTCAAACAGGCTTGCCTGGCCCCTAAGCAGATTCAGAAGATTCGCCGGCGGGTGGAGCAGGGCCAGTTAACGGATGGCGCCGGCAGCTACTCGGAGCTGAGTATCCAGCCTCGTTATATCGAGGAAATCTGTTCCTCGGTTTCGCTCGGGCGCAAGTTAAAACTGGTAGTGGATTGCGGCAACGCCGTACCAGGTCTGGTCGCGCCCGAGTTGTTTCGTGCCCTGTCCTGTGAAGTAGAGCCCCTATTCTGCGATATAGATGGGAATTTTCCCAATCACCACCCCGACCCCACCGAGGCAGACAACCTGGCATCATTGTCTGCGCGCGTGGTGGCAAGCCAGGCCGATCTCGGTATCGCCTTCGATGGCGATGGCGACAGGTTGGGCATCGTGACGAATCTGGGTGAGGCGGTGGACGCCGACAAGATTCTGATGCTGCTGGTTAAACACATCGCCCCCAAATACCCGGCGGCGCCGATAATCTACGATGTGAAATGCAGCAGCAATCTGGCCCGTGTCATCACGGCAATGGGAGCCATCCCGGTGATGCACAGAAGTGGTCACTCGTTTATGAAGCAGAAGATGCAGGAGACCGGAGCGCCCCTGGGTGGAGAGTTCTCCGCCCACATCTTCATCAAGGACAGGTGGTTTGGCTTTGATGACGGACTCTATGCGGCGGCCAGGGTCCTGGAAATTTTGTCACATCTACAGCATTCGGCGCATGAGGAATTTGCCAGCTTCCCCAGCAGTCTGAATACACCTGAGATTAAATTGCCGGTGCCGGAAGCGGCCAAGTTCGAACTGATGCAGCGAATTATCGACAAGGCGAAATTTCCTGGTGCGAAGGTGGTATTGCTGGACGGCCTGCGAGTCGAATATAGTGATGGCTGGGGCCTGGTGCGGGCATCAAATACCAGCGCCGCCTTGTTACTTCGCTTCGAAGCAGATACCCTGCTGCGCCTGCGAGCCATTCAAGCCAGCTTTAAAGCTTTAATCCACAGCGCAGATAAAGGCTTAGAGCTTAATTTTTAACTCCCGACCCTGTGGTGCTCCTGACTAAGAAAAGGGTCGGAGGCACGATTTAACCTCCTTATTCTGAACTGTCTCATCGCGGATTAACCAGTCATGTCCCTCACCCTCGATAGTGCGAAAAACATCGCCAAGGTTCTCACCGAGTCGCTGCCCTATATCCAGAAATTCACCGGATGCACCGTGGTCGTCAAATACGGTGGCAATGCCATGGTGAATGAAACTCTCAAGCAGGGCTTCGCCCGGGATATCGTGTTGATGAAATTGGTGGGGATGAATCCGATCGTGGTGCATGGCGGCGGCCCCCAGATTGGCCAGGTACTGGATCAACTGAATATCGAATCAAATTTCATAGATGGTCTCAGAGTGACTGACAGTCGCACGATGGATGTTGTGGAGATGGTGCTGGGCGGCCTGGTTAACAAGGAGATCGTCGGCTTGCTGAATAAAAACCAGGGCAAGGCTGTGGGTGTAACAGGCAAGGACGGCAAGCTGATCAAGGCGAGAAAGTTAAGGCTTACAGGCAAGGCATCAAAGCAGGCTGCTGGCGACGAGATCGACATCGGTCACGTGGGGGAAGTGGTCAGCATAAACACCGAAGTGCTGGACCTGATGAAAGACACTAATTTTATCCCGGTTATTGCGCCAATAGGCACCGATGACGAGGGCGCCAGTTACAATATCAACGCAGATTCTGTCGCCGGTGAATTGGCCAGGGTGCTTGGCGCCGAAAAGCTGATATTGCTGACTAATGTAGCCGGCGTGCAGGATAAGAAGGGAAATGTCCTGACCGGCCTCAGCATTAAGCAAGTTGACAAGCTAATTGCCGATAAAACTTTACAGGGGGGGATGTTGCCCAAGGTTGCCTGTGCTCTGAATGCTGTCAAAGGCGGCGTGCACAGTGCGCATATCATCGATGGTAGGGTCGAACACGCCGTGCTTCTCGAAATATTTACCGATGAGGGCGTGGGGACATTGATCACCAAGAGCGGTCTCAACAAAGATTAGCACAGAATTTCAAAAAAGACTGACTATGGATAAAACCGGTAAATATTCGCGCAAAGATCGGATACTGCAGGCTCTGGCCCACATGCTGGAAGCAAAGCCGGGAGAGCGTATTACCACCGCGGCTTTGGCCAGAGAGGTTGGTGTTTCCGAAGCCGCCCTGTATCGGCATTTCCCAAGCAAGGCGAAAATGTTTGAAGGCCTCATCGAGTTCATCGAAAAAACCTTGTTTCAACGTGTATCTCAAATACTGAGTGAGGAAGGAACTGCTATCGTGCGTTGTGAAAAGATCCTCGCGCTGCTGCTGACCTTTTGTGACAAAAATCCGGGAATGACCAGAATTCTTACCGGCGATGCCCTCGTCGGAGAAACCGATCGACTACGCCATCGAATCACCCAGTTTTTCAACAGACTGGAGTCCCAGCTAAAACAAATTCTACGGGAGTCCCAGATTCGGGAAAATCTGAAAACAACGATCTCGCCCAGCGCCATGGCCAATTTATTAATGGCGGTTTGCGAAGGCCGGCTGATCCAGTTTGTGCACAGTGAATTCGAAAAATCGCCGCTGGAAAACTGGGAATTGCAATGGGCATATCTGAGCGCAGAACTGCTTATTCCCCATACAACACCCGCCGCAGCCAGCACTACCTAGAGTATCCAGAGGCATCTATACTCCGTACTGTTGTCGATAGGCAACGACACTGTCGAGATGCCCCTGTAGTGTCTGGGACTTGGTTTTCTGCAGAAAATCAATGATATCCTGCAATCTAATGATGCTAACAACTTCTATTTGGTGGTTTTTCTCAATCTCCTGAATTGCCGACAACTCGCCAGAGCCCCGCTCCTGCCGATCCATGGCAACAGCTATTCCGCTCAGACTTGCACCGGCGGCAGTCAATATTTCGCCGGCTTCCCTCACTGCGGTTCCCGCCGTAATCACGTCATCGATGATCATCACCCGGCCGGTTAATTCGGCGCCGACGATAATGCCACCCTCGCCATGATCCTTGACTTCTTTTCGATTAAAACAATAAGGCTTGTTAATTCCGTGCTCGTTGGACAGCGCAATGGCAGTTGCAGAAACCAGGGGAATGCCTTTATAGGCCGGGCCGAAAAGCACATCGAATTTCTGCCCGGAAAGGACAATCGCACGGGCATAACTGCGCCCTAGAAATGCAAGCTTCTCTCCGCTATCAAACCACCCTGCATTAAAAAAGTAAGGGCTAATTCGGCCCGATTTGAGAGTAAATTCTCCGAAGCGAAGAATCTCATGCCTTATTACAAAATTGAGAAAATCGGTTTGAAAATCCTGCATCGCGTTCCTCGTTGTTTTCTCCTCAGTCAGTTCTGGCAACGGTGCCTACGCGAGCACCTGTTGTTGTGCAGCAATCAACTCATTTATCCCGGATTCGGCCAGCTCTATCATTTCCTGTAATTGGGCGTGGCTAAAATCTCCATCTTCGCCGGTACCTTGCAATTCAATGAAACCGCCAGATTCAGTCATAACAATATTCATATCTGTTTCGGCATTGGAATCTTCTGCGTAGTCTAAATCCAGAACCACGCGTCCCTTGAAAATCCCAACCGACACCGAGGCAATCAGTTGCTTGATTGGGTTGGTCTTGATCAGCTTCTTTGCCAACAAATAGTTCACGGCATCGACCAGCGCCACACAGCCTCCGGTTATTGAAGCGGTGCGTGTACCCCCGTCCGCCTGTATCACATCACAGTCCACCTTGATGGTATGCTCGCCGAGTTTCTCCAGATCGACAGCGGCTCTTAAGGATCTGCCAATCAGGCGTTGAATTTCCAGGCTGCGCCCGGTCTGCTTGCCTCGTGTCGCCTCACGGTCCATTCGAGACCCTGTGGATCGAGGCAGCATCCCATACTCCGCGGTAACCCAACCCTTGCCGCTACCCTTGAGGAAGCGAGGCACGGAGGCTTCGACGCTGGCATTGCATAGTACTTTGGTATCGCCAAATTCTACCAGCACCGAACCTTCCGCATGCTTGGTATAGTTTCTAGTGAGTGTGACCTCGCGTAATTGACTCTGCTGCCGTCGGCTCGGCCTGATCGAATCTGTCATGTAGGTTCCGTGAATAGTGATAAAAGACAATGACAGGAATTATCCTCGAAATTCAATCGTATAGCGAGCTAGGGCAGCTCTGAATAATGGTATGCGGTCATTATTCAGAGCTGCCCTGGTAGAAAAGTCCACTGTGATTCGAATCGGTTTACGCTAGAATGCGGGCTCGCAGTTTCCGGAATCCTTGCTTCAGTCATTAATGGGTTGGGGACAATTTTTACCGGGCTCTTGTTTCGAGTGCGCTTGTGTTTTTGGATTCATTGTTATGATGTTAAGTATGACCGCCTTTTCTAGGCAACAGTCGGAACAGGAATGGGGGTCCCTAACCTGGGAGATACGTTCTGTTAATCATCGCTACCTGGAAGTAAGCCTGCGTCTGCCGGATCTGTTTCGGGGACTGGAAAATTCGATTCGAGGGGCTGTGCGCAAGAAACTCAGTCGCGGTAAAATTGAGTGCCAGCTGCGGTATAAGGCTGGCGAAAGTTTTCAATCGGAGCTGCATTTGAATCGCGCACTGATCCAGAAGCTAATCCAGGCAAACATGGAGATAGAACAACTTACAGGCGCCTCAACGGTACTGAGTAGTACGGAAATTTTGCGTTGGCCCGGTGTGATCCAGGATCAAGAATTTGATATTACAGCGATCGAGAAACCGGCCTTCGAATTGTTCGGTGATGCCCTGGAAGATTTAGTAGCAAGCCGGCAACGGGAGGGCGAGGAACTCAAGGGCTTTATTCAGAAAAGAATAGACTCGATCCGAAAGATCGTCAGCACCGTGAAGACGGCAATGCCGGAAATCCTGGCAGCACAGAGGCAGAACCTGGCCGACAAACTGGACGCCCTCAAGGCGGACCTTGAACCATCACGGTTGGAACAGGAAATTACACTGCTGGCACAAAAAGCAGATGTAGATGAAGAGCTCGACCGCCTCGCTTCCCATTTGAATGAAGTGGAGCGGGTGCTTTCAAACGCTGGTCAGAAGGGACGTCGCCTGGATTTTCTGATGCAGGAATTAAACCGTGAAGCAAACACGCTTTCGTCAAAATCCATTGTCGCGGAGACTACGCTGAGCGCGGTCGAGCTCAAGGTACTCATTGAACAGATGCGAGAACAAATTCAAAACGTAGAATAAGTGATTTTACGAAAGGCTATTTACCATGACTAAAGGCGTTTTTTACATAATTACTGCGCCATCGGGTGCCGGTAAAACCAGCCTGGTGAAGGCGCTGGTGGAAACTGATGTAAATCTCTGCGTCTCGGTATCGCATACGACACGATCTCGCAGACCCGGCGAGGAAGATGGTGTAAATTATCATTTTGTGAGTGATGACATCTTCATGGCAATGCTTAAGCGGGGAGAATTTTTGGAAAGTGCCGAGGTCTACGGACAGCGCTACGGGACTTCGCAGCACTGGGTCGATCAACAACTGTCAGGTGGAATAGATGTGATCCTGGAGATCGACTGGCAGGGGGCAGAGCAGGTACGCAATCTCAATCCCAAGGCCTGTTCCATCTTTATCCTGCCGCCCTCATTACAGGATCTGAGTCAACGCTTGCAGGGGCGGGCACAAGACGACGAGGAAACCATCGACAAGCGGATGCGCCAGGCTGTAAACGAAATTACTCACGTCGCGGAAGCAGATTACATGGTAGTGAACGACGATTTCGAGAGGGCGCTGAGTGATATTCGCGCGATCATTAGATCTCGGCGTCTAACGGTGCCGGTGCAACAAGCCAAGCTGGGAGGCTTGCTCTCCAGCCTTAGCTGCTAATCTGCAAAAAAATCTGCTTTTCCGGCAGGAATTCAGTAAAATCCCCGGTCCTCACAGTGGACCTCGGCAATTGGGATCCACATACTTGATCAGAGGCTACCCGGGTAGCTATTTCAAGCAATTGCGCTTATAGGATCGACCCTCCCGGTGTAGCGGAATAGCAAATAAAGAAGGTATTGGTATGGCACGTATTACTGTAGAAGACTGTTTGGACAACGTAGATAACCGTTTCGAGCTCGTCATGGTCTCGAGTAAGCGTGCACGGCAATTGCAGATCGAAGGTAAAGATCCCCTGGTTACCGTGGATAACGACAAACCAACGGTAATTGCCCTGCGAGAGATTGCGGAAGGCCTGATTGACGCCGACATTCTGGTGGCCAAGCCGCGCATGGAGCTGGAAGAAGCAGAGCAAGAGTTGGAAGCCGTAGCCACTACTGACACCACCGAGCCCGAAGAGACACCCCCCACCGAAACCTGATAATTCCGGAGTCGATTCTTGCAAGCACAGGCGCTGGACACGATCGACTCTCTGGCCACCAATCTATCCGGATATTTGGGCCTGGATCAGGTTAATAACGTGCGCCGCGCCTATTTCTACGCCGAACAAGCCCACGAAGGTCAGTACAGACGCAGCGGCGATGCCTATGTCACCCACCCGCTGGCCGTTGCCTGCATATTAAGCGAAATGCACATGGACCATCAGAGTTTGATGGCCGCCATGCTCCATGATGTAATCGAAGACACGGGCATCACCAAGACCGCGATCAAGACACAGTTCGGCAATACCGTGGCTGATCTGGTGGACGGTGTCAGCAAACTCAACAAGATTACCTTCAGCAGTCATGCCGAGGCGCAGGCAGAAAACTTTCAGAAGATGGCCATGGCCATGGCCAAGGACCTGCGGGTTATCCTGGTCAAGATTGCCGACCGCCTCCACAATATGCGCACTCTGGACGTGCTGACTCCCGACAAACGACGTCGCATTGCGCGGGAAACCCTGGATATATACGCCCCCATAGCCAATCGACTGGGTATGAATAGCGTCCGTGTCGAATTCGAGGAGCTGGGCTTCGAAGCACTCTACCCGATGCGCTCGCGTCGAATCAGGGCCGCGGTCAAAGGCATCCGCGGCAATCGCAAGCAGATTGTATCCCAGATTCAGACTTCGCTGGAGGCATGCCTGGAGCGCGAAGGGCTTCCGGGCCGAACTATCGGTCGGGAAAAACACCTGTATAGCATTTATGAAAAAATGCGCAGCAAGCGCAGGTCATTCTCCGAGATCATGGACGTTTACGCTTTTCGTATCATCGTCGATAGTGTCGATACCTGCTACCGGGTGTTGGGCGCTATCCATAGCCTATACAAACCGGTACCAGGGCGCTTCAAAGACTATATCGCCATTCCCAAGGCCAATGGCTACCAATCTCTGCATACGACTCTGTTCGGCATGCACGGCGTTCCCATCGAGATACAGATTCGCAACGAGGAAATGGAAGCCATGGCCAACAACGGCATCGCCGCACACTGGCTCTATAAGACCAGTGATGATCTTCCCAGCAGCACCCACATCCGTGCCCGGGAATGGGTGAATGGTTTGCTGGAGATGCAAAAACACGCCGGCAATTCATTGGAATTTATCGAAAACGTGAAAATCGATTTATTCCCCGACGAAATCTATGTTTTTACTCCCAAAGGCACGATTTTTGAACTGCCGGCCGGATCTACCGCCGTGGACTTTGCCTTCGCGATTCACACCGATATCGGCAATTCCTGCGTGGCTTGCCGCATAAGTCGACGGCTCGCCCCCCTGAGTGAACCCCTGCAAAGCGGCCAGACCGTGGAAATCATCACCGCGCCGGGCACCCAACCCAATCCCGCCTGGCTGAGCTTCGTGGTGACAGGCAAGGCCCGCAGTAATATTCGTCACTATTTGAAGAATCAGAAACACTCCGAGTCGGTCGCATTGGGGCGGCGTTTGCTGAACAAGGCGCTGGGTGGCTTTGGCTGTCAGCTCGATACCGTACCGGCGGAGAATATCGATGCCGTCTTGCAACAAATCAATTTGCAGACCCTGGATCATCTCCTGGAAGAAATTGGCCTGGGCAACCGCATGTCCTACATGGTTGCGCAAAAGCTGTCTGCCCACGGCAAGCAATCTATGCTGGCAGACGCGAGAGACCCGGAACATCATGGATATCTCGCCATACGTGGATCTGAGGGCATGGTCATGTACTATGCCAAGTGCTGCCACCCGATCCCCGGCGATCCTATTATTGGCCACATCAGCACCGGCCGGGGCATGGTCATTCACACCGATGATTGCAACAACATAAGTGATGTCAGGGATAATCCGGAAAAGTGCGTCTTGGTGCGGTGGGACCCCGAGGTCGAAGGCGAGTTTTCTGTCGAGTTGAGAGTGGAGCTGGAGAATCAACGGGGCATCATTGCGACCCTGGCAACAACCATTACCGGCGAAGAAGCGAATATTGAAAAGATTAGCACGGTTGAGCGGGACGCCCGTTTTAGTATCGTCAACCTTTCGTTAAATGTCCGCAATCGTGTTCACCTCGCCCGGGTCATGAAGCGGGTGCGCCTGATCAAGCCCGTTACCCGGGTGACGCGAGTGAAGTCACGCAAGGTTCGCAAAGCTCTGCGCAGCAAAATTAGCAGCCACTGAGAACAGCGATATGGCAGAATTAAAGCAGATTCAGACTCCACTGGCGCCGGCGGCTATCGGGCCCTATTCTCAAGCGATCAGATCGGGCTCGATGGTTTTCTTGTCCGGCCAGATTCCCCTGCACCCTGAAACCATGGCGCTGGTTGATGGCGGTATCGAAGCGCAGACTCGCCAGGTCTTCAAAAACCTGGCAGCCGTCGCCGCGGCCGCTGACAGCGACTTGCAGCATGCTGTCAAGATCACAATCTACCTCACCGACCTCAACGATTTTGCTACAGTCAACAGCGTCATGGCCGAACAATTCCAGGAACCCTATCCGGCCCGGGCCACCATCCAAGTAAGCGCCCTGCCGAAGGGATCCATGGTCGAAATTGACGCTGTGCTTGTATCTGGTAGTACTGTATAAAAACCCATATACTTGCCCTACCAACGCCGTGTTTTCGAGAGTCTTGCCCGGGTCATTACGTGGTGATACTCGCACTTGGCCCGCTGCGGGCATGCCTGATTGCCGCTTATGACCAGCCAACAACTGGATCAAACCCCACTCACCAGCCTTAGAGGTGTGGGTCCCGCCCTGAAGACAAAGCTGAATGCTATCGGCATCTATAATGTGCAGGACTTGCTCTTCCATCTGCCGTTTCGCTACGAAGACCGCACCCGGATCAGTAGTATAGGCTCCATCCGGGCTGGTCAAACGGTGCTGCTTGAAGGAGAAATTGCCGCCAGCAATATCCAGTTCGGGCGTCGTCGCAGCCTGCAATGCACCCTGTATGATGGCAGTGGGATAATCAGCCTGCGGTTTTTCTACTTCAGCGCCGCACAGCAAAAATCTCTGGCGCCGACAACACGAATCCGCTGCTACGGGGAAGTCCGGCGCGGCAGGGCCGGCCTGGAAATTTATCATCCAGAGTACAAAGTGCTTACCGAAGTCGAGGATGAACCGGTCACCGATTTGTTGACCCCGGTTTATCCTGTCACCGCAGGACTGCAGCAGACCCGACTCAGAAAAATCATCGATCAGGCCCTGGTATTACTGCAAAACTCGGTTCCGATCCGGGATTATCTGCCGGCAGAGCTGACGACAAAGCTTGGCCTGCACTCACTCACTGACGCCATACATTTGATCCATCGACCGCCGGCAGAGCAATCCCTTGACTGGCTAAATGAAGGCATGAATCCTGGACAGAAGCGACTGGCGTTCGAAGAGTTAATAGCACATCGGCTGTGCATGCGCAGGTACAAAAACAATTCCGAGAAACAAACGGCACCTGCATTCAGGAACAAGGATGAATTACTGCGCCGATTCATCGGCCAGCTGCCATTCTCCCTAACCTCGGCACAGCAAGCTGCCTTTCAGCAGATCTCGCAGGACCTTTACCGTGGCTGCCCCATGCTGAGGTTGCTGCAGGGAGATGTGGGATCCGGTAAAACTGTCGTCGCTGCCCTGTCTGCCCTGCTGGCGATAGCGAATGGCTACCAGGTAGCGCTAATGGCTCCCACCGAAATTCTGGCTGAGCAGCATTTACTCAGCTTTGAAAACTGGTTCACGCCTTTAGCTATCAAGGTTGGCTGGTTGAGCGGCAAGGTCAAAGGCAAACAGCGCCGCATGCAGCTGGAGGAACTGGCGAATGGCAGCAGTCAGCTATGCATAGGAACCCATGCGCTGTTTCAAGATGAAGTGAGTTACAAGCGTCTCGGCCTCATCATCATCGACGAACAACATCGCTTCGGCGTGCATCAGAGACTGGCCCTGCGGGAGAAGGCTACCCAGTCTCTACACCAGCCGCATCAGTTGGTGATGACCGCAACGCCAATTCCCAGGACCCTGGCTATGAGCGCCTATGCCGATCTGGACAATTCCATTATTGATGAGCTACCACCAGGACGCACGCCGGTAAACACGGCGGTCATTTCCAATGATCGGCGCGACCAGGTAATTGCCAGTATCGACAAGGCCTGTTCGGAAAATAGCCAGGCTTACTGGGTCTGCACCCTGATCGAAGAATCAGAAACTCTGCAATGTCAGGCGGCGGAAGTAACCGCGGCTCAACTCACTGAATTACTACCCGACGTTGCAGTGGGCCTCATTCATGGCCGCATGAAGGCGCCGCAAAAAACCGAAGTCATGGCCCAATTTAAAGCCGGGCAGCTGCAGTTACTGGTAGCGACCACCGTCATTGAGGTCGGGGTTGACGCGCCCAATGCCAGCCTGATGGTGATCGAAAATCCGGAACGGCTTGGTCTCGCCCAATTGCACCAGTTGCGAGGCAGGATCGGCCGTGGCGCAAAGCAAAGCCATTGCATCCTGCTCTATCAGAATCCCCTGTCCAGCGCCGGCAAGCAGCGCTTGACGGTGCTAAGGCAGAGTAATGATGGTTTCTACATTGCCGAAAAAGACCTCGAGCTACGCGGGCCAGGCCAGGTATTGGGTACCCGGCAAACCGGGCTGATGAGTTTCAAGGTTGCCGATATCGTGCGGGACGCTAATCTGCTGGAGGAGGTGCGCTCGGCCTCTGAGCAGATCATGAGCCGGTATCCGGACATCATCGACCCCTTGATAGGACGTTGGCTCGGCGAGAAAATCAACTACGCGAAAGTTTAGCAGTCGAGGCCAAAATCTTTTATGCTATCTGGTCCTAACCCTGTACCTGCGGTCCCCACTTAAAAAATCATGTATTCCCTGCGGTCACTGTGGTCAACGACGCTGACCCGATTTCAATCCAAATTTCCAAGCTTTTATGCCAAATTGCCTGCATTGGCTGAACTGGCCCGGCTCGATAAACCCATTGGCATCTACTTGTTGTTATGGCCAACCATCGGCGCCCTGTGGTTGGCAGCGGAAGGCGTGCCGCCGCTGTCATTGTTGTTTATCTTTATCACCGGAACGGCAGTAATGCGATCGGCGGGCTGCTGTATTAACGACTTTGCCGATTACAAAATCGATAGCAGGGTGACCAGAACCCGGCAACGGCCGCTGGCCAGAGCTGCGCTCGATCGGCGCGACGCCATGGCCTGCTTCATCGTCCTCTCCCTGACTGGCTTTGCCCTGGTGCTGCTAACGAATCAAGCCACGATCCTGCTATCGCTGGTTGCAATCGTGGTGGTGGCGATCTACCCCTTCATGAAACGGTTTACCAACTTGCCCCAGGTAGTGCTTGGGATTGCCTTCTCATGGGGCATCCCCATGGCGTTCACCGCCCAGACCGGCGCGATCCCACAGAGCGCCTATTTGCTGTTTGTGGCCAATTGCCTGTGGACCGTGGCCTATGATACCCAGTATGCGATGGCTGACCGCGAATCCGATATTGAGATCGGGGTGAAGTCTTCCGCTATCTTGTTTGGCGATGCCGATAAATCCATCATCGCGTCCCTGCAAGTCATGTTTATTCTGGCAATGTGGTTAGCCGGCAGGCAATTTGGGCTGAGCGGGTTTTACACTGCGTCTCTGGTGATCGCCAGTGCCTTGCTTTGCTACCAGCAAGTCTTGATCAGGGAGCGCCTGTCCGGTCCCTGCTTCAAGGCTTTTCTCAATAACAATTGGGTTGGCGCAGTGATATTTGCGGGTATTGTTCTGGGCTCACTGTGAAAGCTCGGGAGCCCCGCCCCTGATTTGGGTTTTCAGCTAGGCGCCCGTGAATGCCTGTATACCGGTTTGAGCTCTACCCAAAATCAGTGCGTGAATGTCTTGGGTGCCTTCATAGGTATTCACCACTTCGAGATTCTGAGCATGACGCATGACTGGAAATTCGTCCGAGATGCCATTGCCCCCCAGCATATCCCGGGCTTCTCTGGCCGTCTCTAATGCCTTCAGACAGGAGTTTCGCTTCAGTAAAGAGATTAATGGCGCCGCTAGTTTGCCCTGATCTTTGAGTCGGCAAGCCTGTAGGCATCCCTGTAGTCCCAGGGAAATATCCGTCTGCATGATCGCCAACTTCTTCTGAATCAGTTGGTTGGCCGCCAGTGGCCGGCCAAATTGTTTGCGCTCCAGGGTGTATTTCAGAGCGGTATGCCAGCAGGTTTCCGCGGCGCCCAGTGCGCCCCAGGCAATGCCTAGTCGGGCCGAGTTAAGACAACTGAAAGGACCATTGAGACCCTGGGCATAAGGCAGTTTATTTGCTTCGGGAACGAAGACTTCATCCATTACTATCTCACCTGTCACGGAGGCTCTCAGCGCCAGCTTGCCCTCGATCTTGGGAGCGCTGAGTCCCGCCATGCCCTGGTCGAGAATGAAGCCACAGATGACACCATCGTCATCTTTTGCCCAGACAATGAATACGTCGGCAATCGGGGAATTCGTGATCCAGTTCTTGGCGCCGGACAAACTGTAACCACCGCTAACGGATTTCGCCCGGGTGATCATGCCACCAGGATCAGATCCGTAGTCAGGCTCGGTCAGACCGAAACAGCCTATAGCTTCGCCGGTCGCCAGTTTTGGTAGATACTTCTGTTTTTGCTCTTCGCTGCCAAATTCGTTGATTGGATGCATCACCAGGGAAGACTGCACTGACATCATCGAGCGGTAGCCAGAATCAACCGCTTCGATCTCCCGCGCCGCCAGGCCATAACTGACGTAATTAACCCCGGCACAACCGTATCCCTCGATGGTGGGGCCGAGCAGACCGAGGGCGCCCATCTCGCGGAAGATGGCTGGGTCTGTCTCCTCGTTACGGTAAGCATCACGCACCCTGGGCAAGAGTTTGTCCCCGGCATATTGCCTCGCGGTGTCTTTCACCAGCCGCTCTTCTTCCGAGAGCTGCTGCTCCATCAAAAAGGGATCTTGCCAATTAAAAGCCACACTGTCCGATCTGACAGACATATTCATCTCCTGGTAAAAAGGATTGCCCGGGCTGCTTTCGAATTCACAGATGACCACTCTCAGCTTGGATCGACTTGGCTACCGTGCTAATCGGGTAAAGGCGGCCAATCCCAGGCGCCGTATTCTAGCAAATTCCCTTGCCATTCTCTAAGCAGCCTCTGATCAATTATTCAATGTCTCCCCAAATAGTCTACTCTTTTGTGGGCACTAAGATAATCGCCGACATTAAGCCGGGATTGCGACAGACATTTTGATAGAATATGGTTCCATGGATGTGTCACACATACTCGATTCTCTCAACGAACCACAACGTAATGCCGTCGCCAGCCCCGCATCCAACCTGCTGGTGTTGGCAGGTGCGGGCAGTGGCAAGACCCGGGTGCTGGTACACCGCATCGCCTGGCTGCTGCAAGCAGAACAGGCGTCGCCCTTCTCCATCCTGGCAGTTACATTTACCAACAAGGCGGCGCGAGAAATGCGCGGTCGCATCGAATCTCTGCTCGGCCAGTCGTTCAGTGGCATGTGGGTTGGAACTTTCCACGGACTTGCCCACCGGCTGCTTCGAAGCCACTGGCGGGAAGCCGGCCTGGTACAGGACTTTCAAATCCTCGACAGCGACGACCAGCTCAGGCTGATCAAACGCATCAATCGCTCGCTGCAGATCGACGAAGATAAATGGCCGGCGAAACAGTGCCAGTGGTATATCAACGGGCAAAAGGATGAAGGCCTCAGGGCCGCCAACATAGAACATTTCGACGACGACTACAGTAAAACCATGCTGGAGATTTACCAGGCCTATGAACAGGCCTGTAACCGTGGCGGCATGGTCGATTTCGGTGAGATTCTGTTGCGAGCCCATGAACTGTGGCTTCACAACCCCCAGATTCTCTCCCATTATCAGAAACGCTTTCGACATATCCTTGTCGATGAATTTCAGGATACCAACGCCATTCAATACGCCTGGTTGCGGGTGTTGGCCGGCACCGATAATCAGATGATGGTGGTGGGGGATGATGACCAGTCAATCTATGGCTGGCGTGGCGCCAGGATCGAGAACATTCAGCAATTTAATGTCGACTTTCCCGAGGCCGAAATCCTGCGCCTGGAACAGAACTACCGGTCCACCGCAATCATCCTCCAGGCAGCAAACAAGCTAATCGCAAATAATCAGGGGCGGCTCGGCAAGACCCTCTGGACCGAGGACGGTGAAGGCGAGACCATCAGTCTATATGAGGCCTTCAACGAACAAGATGAAGCCCGCTTCATCGTCGATCGACTCCAGGATTGGTTTGGCGCCGGCAACCGGCGCTCCGACTCGGCGGTTTTGTACCGCTCTAACGCGCAGTCGAGAGAATTGGAAGACGCACTGCTACGTGTTGACATGCCCTACAGAATTTATGGAGGCCATCGTTTTTACGAACGCCTGGAGATCAAGAACGCCCTCTCCTACCTGCGCTTGCTAGTTAGTCGGGACGACGATACTGCGGTGGAACGAATCATCAATGTGCCCACCCGGGGGATTGGTGGCCGCACCCTCGAACTGGTCCGCTCATTGGCGAGATCTGAAAACTGCTCGCTGTGGCAGGCCTGTGTGAAATCGGTGAATGAATCCCATCTGAGTGCCAGGGCGGCGAACGCCGTATTGGCATTTCTCGAATTGATCGACGAACTGGATTCCGCCTGTAAGCAACTTCAGTTACATGAAAAAACCGAACACATAATCGCCAACAGCGGTCTGCTGCAGCACCATGAAAAGGAGGGCGGTGAAAAAGCCAGGGCCAGAATCGAAAATCTTGAAGAACTGGTGACCGCGGCCAGCAACTTCGACGATGTCACAATCTATGTGGAAAACCATGAGCAGACCCCGTCAGAAACCGCAGCAGAATTCGAGCCTGACTCAAAAGCCTTCCTCGCGGCTTTCCTGGATCAGGCCGCACTCGACGCCGGCGATACCCAGGCCCAGGAATCCGATGATGCTGTGCAGCTGATGACCTTGCATTCTGCCAAGGGCCTGGAGTTTGAGCTGGTTTTCATGGCTGGCATGGAAGAAGGCTTGTTTCCTCACAAGATGTCCATGAATAATATCTCAGGACTGGAAGAGGAACGCCGGCTTTGTTATGTCGGCATCACCAGGGCAAAGAAAAAGCTTTATCTCAGCCACGCCGAATCCAGGCGCCTGCATGGCGATGTAATTCTCTGCCGCCCCTCAAGATTCATTAGGGAGATACCGGATGAGCTGGTGGATGAGATTCGCCTGAAAACAAGCATAAGCCATATTCCTTCCCGACCCGACCGCAACAGCAGGAGCCTCGGCCGACGCGTCGGCGGCCGTATCGAAGTGCCGGAAACCGAGTTGTCTCTCGGCCAACGCGTGGCTCATGGCAAGTTCGGCGAAGGTGTGATACTCAACTATGAAGGCCAGGGTCCGAACGCCAGAGTCCAGGTGAATTTTGATGCCGCCGGCAGTAAATGGCTAGTGTTATCCTACGCCAAGCTCGAAGTCTTGGCTTAACAGGATTCAACGATATGCGAACATTCTCTCTACTGCTTGTGCTCCTGCTTATCGGCGCCTGTAGCGAGCAGACATCGAACAGCGGTCTCAACCCGGTCCCTGGCAACGACGGGGCGGTCTATGAGTGGAAGTTAATTACTTCCTGGCCAAAAAACCTGCCCGCCCTGGGGACTTCACCGCAACATTTCGCCAACATCGTGGAGAAAATGAGCGCTGGCAGGATGCGAATTCAGGTTTATGGCGCCAATGAACTGGTTGGCGGCCTGGAGGTATTCGATGCCGTGTCCCAGGGGGTGGCAGAGATCGGTCATACCGCCGCTTACTACTGGCAAGGAAAGATCCCTGGCGCCCCTTTTTTCGCGACCATCCCCTTTGGCCTCACCGCAGTGGAAATGAACGCGTGGCTCGCCTTCGGTGGAGGCAACGAATTGTGGCGGGAGATTTATGCGCCCTTCAATTTGATCCCGGTGCGCGGCGGCAATTCTGGCACCCAGATGTTCGGCTGGTTTAACAAAGAAATTAATTCCCTCACAGACCTGCAAGGTCTGAAGATGAGAATTCCTGGCCTTGGCGGTGAAGTCTTCAGGCGAGCCGGTGGCACACCGGTGACGATGCAAGCCAGCGAAGTCTTCACGGCGCTGCAAACTGGCGCCCTCGATGCAACCGAATTTGTCAGCCCCTATAATGATCTGGCCGCCGGTTACCATACCGTTGCCGACTATTACTACTACCCCGGCTGGCATGAGCCCGGCTCCACCCTGGAAACCCTCTTTA
>Ga0207991_1000065_pt1 | contig 68389 bp, 59 predicted proteins | sample ETN07SmetaG_FD_185786 | JGI IMG/M metagenome (GOLD analysis project Ga0207991, IMG submission 185786) | Marine microbial and viral communities from oxygen minimum zone, Eastern Pacific Ocean - ETNP2014F14-07SV275 (SPAdes) (version 2) | ecosystem: Environmental > Aquatic > Marine > Oceanic ...
AGATGCGGTTTTTGTACGTTTCAAGCGTGTAAAGCTAAGGCATAGGATCTAAATCTGCGCCTTCCTTTTCCACTTGTGGTGGCATTAGGTCTTCTTTACTAATACCCAATGCAAGTGCCACTGAACTTGCGATATACACCGATGAGTAAGTACCTACCACTACACCAAACAGCAATGCTGTTGCAAATCCGTGAATAAGCGCCCCACCCTTGTAGAATAGTGCAACCAATACCAACACCGTGGTTAATGATGTGATGATAGTACGGTTTAGGGTTTGCGTTAGCGAGATGTTGATAATCTCAACAGGCTCACCTTTACGAATTTTGCGGAAGTTCTCACGAATACGGTCACACACAACGATGGTATCGTTAAGTGAATAACCAATTACCGCTAGTACCGCTGCAAGTACCGTAAGGTCAAACTCGATTTGAAGTACTGAAAACAAACCCAGCGTAAGTATAACGTCGTGAGCTAGTGCCGACACTGACCCTAGAGCGAATCGCCATTCAAATCGCATCGCGACATAAACCAGAATACACAAGAGTGCGACTAGCATCGCAAGGCCGCCCTGCTCAGTAAGCTCTTCACCTACGTTAGGACCTACGAACTCGATACGACGCATATCAACCTCAGTACCGTCAGCGCGCAAGGCAGCTAGTACCTGTTCACCTATAGTCACGGCTTTAACGCCATCACGAGGAGCAATGCGGATAAGTACATCTTGGCTGCTGCCAAAATTCTGTACTATGGCATCTTCAAAGTTCGCTTCGTTTAGCTGGGCGCGAATGCCCTCTAAATTAGCGGCGTCCTCATAGCCAACTTCAATTAGCGTACCGCCAGTGAAGTCTAGCCCCCAGTTAAGGCTATTAACGCCTAGCGACACGAACGAACCTAAAATGAGTACCGTTGATAACACCATCGCAGGAATGCGAAGGCGCATAAAATTGACGGTATCGGATAGTTTTAATAATTGCATGTTACTTCCTTAAATCGCCAATTTCTCTACGCGTCGACCGCCCCATACTGCGTTAACAATAACGCGCGTAACAAGGATTGCGGTAAACATCGAGGTTGCTATACCAATCATCAGTGTAATCGAGAAGCCTTTAATTGGGCCTGTGCCCACGGCAAACAGGATTAAGCCTGCAATGAAGGTGGTAATGTTAGCATCTAGAATGGTAGAAAAAGCACTGTCGTAACCCTGATGAATGGCATGCTGTGGGCTGCGGCCATCACGTATCTCTTCTCGTATACGCTCAAAGATAAGCACGTTTGCATCTACCGCCATACCAACGGTCAGTACAATACCTGCCATACCCGGTAGCGTAAGCGTTGCACCAGGGATCATCGACATAATGCCCACAATCATAACTAGGTTTGTAATCAGAGCGATGTTCGCTACCACACCAAACGCTTTGTAGTAAATCAACATGAAAACAAGTACCGCTGCCAGACCATACATAATAGCCTGCATGCCCAGCTCAATGTTTTCTTTACCCAAGCTTGGTCCAACCGTACGCTCTTCAACAATTTGAATTGGCGCAATCAGTGCACCTGCGCGAAGTAGCAACGCTAAGTCACGGGCTTCTTTCGGTGAATCAAGACCTGTGATTTGGAACTTGCTACCCAGCTGCGCACGAATAGTCGCAACCGAGATAACTTGCTCGTGTTTTTCAAACACTAGCTTGCCGTCTTTGTTACGTTCGCCAGTTGACTTGTATTCGATAAACACCGTAGCCATTGGTTTACCAATGTTCCCACGAGTTGAGCGAGACATCTTATTACCGCCTTCAGAATCAAGCGAGATGTTTACGTTCGGAAGTCCGTACTCATCAACACCGCTATTCGCATCAATAATATGGCTACCGGTTAGCATAATACGCTTTTCAAGAAGCTGAGGAATGCCTTGCTGATCTTCAATCACTTGAGAGCCAGGAGGAACGCGGCCGTTCAATGCATCACGGATATCGTTCTTCTGATCTACCATGCGAAATTCTAGTGTTGCTGTGGCATTAAGAATCTCTTTCGCACGGGCGGTGTCTTGAATACCTGGAAGCTGCACAACAATGCGATCAGCACCTTGCTTTTGTACAAGCGGCTCAGCCACACCAAGTTGGTTTACACGATTACGAATAATGGTAATGTTTTGCTTAACCGCGTTGTCGCGAATTTCCTGAAGCTTGCTTTCAGCAAAAATAGCGCGAAGTGTTAAGTCGTCCACCTGGTTAAAGGTTAGGTCGCGACTTTGGTTGCGCAAAAAGAACTCTGCCTTGTCTAGCGCATCTTCATCACGGAACGTAATGTCGATATGATCGTCAACCTGTTTTACACCGCGATAACGAATGCCCTCTTCACGCAGCGAAGTACGGAAACCACCCTCTGCGTCTTCTAGCGACTTAGCAATCACTTCGGTCATATCCACTTCCATCAAGAAGTGAACACCACCGCGAAGGTCAAGACCTAGCTTCATTGGCGCGCCACCTAGGTCTTCAAGCCATTCTGGCGTGTCAGGGGCAAGGTTCATAGCCACGTAGTAGTCATCACCAAGCGCCTTTTCAAGCGTTTCGCGCGTTACAAGCTGGGTGTCAGAATCCGAAACGCGAACTAATATTTGTTCGTTCTCAAACTCAACACGTTTTGGAGAGATATTCTTTTCACTTAGCGCGGCTTTTACTTGTTCCACAGTGGCGTCAGTTACCACAGCGTCACGGCCTGCTGAGATTTGTACGGCGTGATCTTCACCGTAAATGTTAGGAAGCGCATAAAGTGCACACATTGCAACCACAATGAGTGCACTCAGTACTTTCCAAATAGAGTTTTTGTTTAGCACTGGATAATCCTTTCGTGCCAGTACCGGGAAGCGTCCCGGCCCCGGCTTTTGTTACTTACAGTGACTTCATCGTGCCTTTAGGCAGCACAGCAGTTACTGAAGACTTCTGAACAACGATGTTGTTTGAATCGTTAAGTGCAACTTCAATGAAGTCTTTTTCTTCTGACACTTTAGTGATTTTTCCAACCAAACCACCTTGTGTTAACACTTCATCGCCTTTGCTTAGTGACGATACTAGGTTTTTATGCTCTTTTACACGCTTAGCCTGTGGACGGTAAAGCAAGAAGTAAAAGATTAAACCAAATACAGCTAGCATGATGATCATTTCCATGCCGCCACCTTGCGGCGCACCAGCAGACTGTGCGTAAGCGTTAGAGATAAATAGGCTCATAAAATTCCCCAAATATTATCGTTGTTATAGTGCCGGAACCGGCAACCCTTTTTGTTCATAAAATTCTTGTACAAACTCATCAAGCGTACCTGCGTCAATCGCATCGCGAAGACCCTGCATCACACGCTGATAGTAGCGAAGGTTATGGATGGTGTTTAAGCGCGCACCCAAGATTTCGTTACACTTGTCCAAATGATGTAGATAAGAGCGAGAATAGTTTTTACAAGTGTAGCAATCACAATTCTCATCTAATGGCGAGGTGTCGTTTCTGTGTTTCGCATTGCGAATCTTCACTACGCCTTCAGTCACAAACAGGTGACCGTTTCGGGCGTTACGCGTGGGCATTACACAGTCAAACATATCGATACCGCGACGCACAGACTCTACCAAATCTTCAGGTTTACCCACGCCCATTAAATAGCGAGGTTTATCTTCCGGAATTTTAGGCGCGGTATGATCGATAATGCGGATCATATCTTCTTTCGGCTCACCTACTGAAAGACCACCAATGGCGTAACCGTCGAAGCCAATAGCTTCAAGGCCAGCAAGTGAAACGTCGCGCAGACCTTCGTACATACCGCCTTGAATGATACCAAACAGTGCCGCTGGGTTATCGCCATGGGCTTCTTTACTACGTTTGGCCCAGCGTAGCGACATTTCCATTGAAACGCGCGCTTCTTGTTCAGTAGCTGGGTACGGCGTGCACTCATCAAAAATCATCACGATGTCAGAGCCCAAATCGCGCTGAACTTCCATCGATTTTTCAGGCGTAAGTAAGATCTTTTCGCCGTTTATCGGAGAGCGGAATGTTACACCTTCTTCGGTAATTTTACGCAAATCACCCAAGCTAAACACTTGGAAGCCACCCGAATCCGTAAGGATTGGCTTGTCCCAATTCATGAAGTCGTGCAGGTCGCCATGCTGGCGAATAATGCCTGTACCAGGACGAAGCATCAGGTGAAACGTGTTTCCAAGACAGATGTGTGCACCGCTGTCTTTTAATTCTTCAGGGGTCATTCCCTTAACAGTACCGTATGTACCTACGGGCATGAACGCTGGGGTTTCAACAACACCGCGTTCAAACACCAAACGACCGCGTCGTGCTCGGCCTTCGGTTTTTAACAACTCAAATTGCATGTGAAAGCATTCCCACTTTGTTGCGCTTTTGCGCTGGGTATAAAAATAAATTGGCGGCGATTATACCAGTAATTCGGCTGAGATCATGCCCCGTATCTATGTTTATCTGTAACTAAGCTAGAAAGGCCCGCAAAACACCGATTTAAACGCCTAATGTCCTCGGGCGAATGTGCTTAGGCGCGTTCAATAAACATAGAATCACCGTAGCTAAAGAATCGATATTCTTTCTCTATCGCTTCTTGATACGCCTTCATGACATTCTCTTTGCCAGCAAATGCGCTAATTAACATCATTAGCGTGGACTCTGGAAGGTGAAAATTGGTGAACATTGCGTCTACCACTTTAAACTCAAAACCAGGGTAGATAAAAATCTCAGTATCTTCGTTAAATGGCGCAATAACTTCCTCGTCACCGCGCTCTGCACTTGCCTTTGCCGCTGACTCCAAAGAGCGTACAGAGGTTGTACCCACTGCAATAACCCGTTTACCGTTGGCCTTTGTGGTTAGAACAGCGTCAACAACGTCTTGTGGTATTTCGGCGAACTCTGCGTGCATTTTGTGCTCTTGAATATTATCAACGCGCACAGGCTGGAATGTACCCGCGCCAACGTGCAAAGTTACAAAGGCCAAATTCACGCCTTTTTCTTTTAACGCAGCCAGTATTGCATCGTCAAAGTGTAGCCCTGCAGTAGGCGCCGCAACCGCGCCCGGCTTTTGATTGTAAACGGTTTGATAGCGCTCTTTGTCTGAACTTTCATCGGGACGGTCGATGTAAGGAGGTAGCGGCATGTGGCCATGGGCTTCTAGCAGCGTTAATACGGTCTCATCGTGGTCAAACTGTAAAATAAATAGCGCATCGTCTCGCCCTGTCACCGTAACATTCACTTTTTCTTCAAGAATCAGCTTAGATCCAGGCTTAGGCGCCTTGCTCGCGCGAACATGCGCTAACGCTGTATTGTCTGATGTGATGCGCTCGATCAGCACCTCAACCTGTCCGCCCGTTTCCTTTTTGCCGAGTAAACGTGCAGGAATAACCCGCGTATTGTTGAACACCAAGAGGTCGCCTGGCTCTACAAATTTCAGCATGTCAGCGAACATCGTGTGCGCTACATTGCCAGTCTTCCCATCTAAATGTAACAAGCGACTCGCTGTACGTTGCTGAGTTGGGTATTTGGCGATAAGTTTTTCGGGTAGCTCGAAGCTAAAATCTGATAGTTTCATAAATACGACTAAATTACGGCATAAAAGTTAGACAAAAGTAGAATATTAAGTGCTATTTAAGTTGAAACTAAAGGCTAATAAAAATAGATTTATAGATTAAACCAAAGTCAAAACAAAAACAAAAAGCCTTACTTATCAAAAATTTAAAAAATAACGTATATTATAAAATAACTTTATATTGAACAATATACGTACAATTCAATTTATTAAATAGCACTTAACTCCTTAAACGGTTAAGATACCTGCAGATAGTGATGATGTTCTCCCATAAACATTCCTTATCATTCGTACCCAGCACTTGCTGGGTATTTTTTTATCTGCTTATTTTCCCTGCCTACCTTCACTCATCGCAACGTTATTGCGAAGCTTCGATTCCTCTGCGCGACAGGTTAGTTGAATATCGATATCTTATGAACGGCGGTATTTTACGCTGTTTATTGCTGAAGATCAGTTAAGATTTCCTCTAAAAGCGCCGCATCTAATGGACGCGCCTTTAACACGTACAAAATTTGCAGAAGTAAATCGGCACCCATAATACCTTTGTTTACCTTATTTCTAAGGTTATCTGCGCTTTGCTCCACGCCAATCTCTTCCAGCCTTTGGCTTAACGCTTGATATTTTACGCCGCGCACAGACATCTCAGATTTCACGACTCTTGCTACCGTTTGCCGCCACGCATTTTTAGCACCTTGCGTATTTCCAGTGTTCACACAGCCTCCAAAACCACACGAATGTGATGTATATTTTACAAAAACACATTTTTTTACACTTATAGCATGTATTTAATGTTGACGATTATGGCACAACAGGTCTACACTGCAAGTCTAGATATTGGCGAAGATGAAAATAGTCGTTACAGTAACTTCGGTGGTTAATACAGCAAAGTATCTGTTTTTAATAAAGTGCAGTTGTATAAGACACCACTTACACGACATTCATTTTCACAACTATCGCTTCAATAATTAAAGGAGAAAGGTATGAGCTGGGAACTGGAAAGCATCGAAGCCTTATTTAAAGAGCATGATGACTTTGTGGTAACACGTGAGGAAAACTGCTTACTTATTGCTAATCAAGACGGCATAGATGCCTGGCTTGCTATCAGCGGAGAGCAGATCTTAGTAGAGAGTCTTTTGTTTGCAGCGTCGGAAGTAAAAGATAAGCCAGCGCTAGATCATGAAATATTGTCTACTCATATGGTGTTCCCTTTGACCACGGTAGGCATTTCAAACATTGGTGGTGAAGAGTACTACACTGCCTTTGGTGCGCTAAGTGCCCAGTCAAAAGCCGAAAGTATCGTTATTGAAGTGGAAACCCTGTTTCAGAATGTTGCATCTTTCTTAGATGCCTACGAAACACACCTTAACTAAAATTTACTTCTAAGGAGAAGCGAATGTCAGTGTGGAAAAAATTAGTAACTGCAGTAAAAGGTGGTGCAACCGAAGCTGCTCAATCTGTCGTAGACAGTCAGGCTATTCGAATTCTGGAACAAGAAATTAGAGAAGCCAAAGAAGAATTGCGTAAGTCAGACCATGCACGTACCCAAATCTTGGCAAAGTGTAAACTTTCTCAGCAAAAAGTGGATAGCTTCAATTCGTCAATTGCGGAATACGAAGCTCACGCGCGCAAGGCCATCGATAGCGACCGCCAACTCGCGCTAGACTGTGCGCAAAAGGTGTCTGAACTTAAAGAAGAACGAGACCAAGAACAAACATATCTTGATCAGTTCCAGCAGTCAGAAAAGCAGCTGGCACAAAATATCCAACAGGCGAAAGCGAATTTACGTCGCTTAGAGCAGCAAGTGGATATGGTAAAAGCCACTGAAAGCGTTCAGAAGGCGCAAGTAGCGGTTTCTTCACGCCACATGGGTGCGAATAGCAAAATGAAAACGGCGACAGAGTCACTGTCACGTATTCAAGATAAGCAAAAGATGCGCAATGCTGAGCTACAAGCTGCAGAAGAGTTAGCAAACAATGAGTCGAGCAGCGATTTAGAAAAACGCTTAGCCGAAGCGGGTATCAAAGGGGGTAAAACCTCGGCCGATGACGAGCTAGCGCGAATTCTAGGCAAGTAAGTTAGAAAAATGGGAGCTACGCGCTCCCATTTTTAATTCTTGTTACAATAATTTCCTGCGTAAATTACCGTTAAGTAAAGCGCTAACCTAGACAAATCAAGTACTTCAAGGCAGAGTAAGGGCACGCATAACAAGGGCTGTTTCTTTTATGTCTCCATGGATAAAACTGCGAAAAATCATGCTGCAATATTTTGCAGAATCACGCTGGTACACTATTGTCGGTGCCACCGCCTTTTACGCAGTAACAAGCTATTGGCTACTTTACGCTGCAGACGAGCACGATTTAATTACCAACGCCGACTTTATTTACTGGCTGGCGGTCACCGCCTCTACAGTGGGCTATGGTGATTTATCTCCCGTCACGCCAGCGGGAAAACTGGTTGTAGCGCTTTACGTCATACCGCTTGGTTTGAGTATCTTCGCCATGGTAATTGGCCGGATTGCAGCTTGGGTTTCATTAACGTGGAAGAAAGGATTGTTGGGTATGAACAGCTTGATGCTAAATGAGCATATCTTGGTAATTGGGTGGAATGAGCAGCGTACTATGCTGCTGCTTGATTTAATACTGCAAGAACGCGATGCCATGCCAGAGCGCCCCGATATTGTACTGTGCGTGAAGGCTGATATCACTAATCCCATGCCTGGCGTGATTGAGTTCGTTAAGGTAGATTCGTTTAACAAAGACGAAGATATGGATCGCGCTTGCGTGTCCACCGCCCGAACTATTCTTATCGATAACCCACAAGACGATGTCACCATGACTACCGCGCTGTATTGTACTAAGCGTAATCCTGATGCACATCAGGTGGCTTATTTTGATGATGATAGCCTAGTCAGCTTACTTCAGGATCACTGCCCTAAAGTGGAGTGTACACCCAGCGTGGCAATAGAAATGTTAGTTAAAGCCGCTTTTGATCCTGGTTCTAGTATGCTTCATCACGACTTGCTGAGTATTGAAGAGGGCCAAGCGCAATTTTCAGTAAAAATCCCAGAAAGTAGCCACGCCATTTCTGTTGCTAAGTTATTTATTAACTTGAAACGTAAACACGATGCCATCTTTATTGGTTATGCGCCAAATGGCCTTGTGAAAGAAATGGTGGTAAACCCACCGTTGGACGTTACGTTAAACCCGGGCGACACTTTGTTTTACATTGCTGAGCGCCGCATTAACGCAATTAACTGGTCTTCTCTAGACGCTGATTAAGAGGCGTAAACATGTTTAGTAAATTATTTAGAAAATCAGAACCTAAAAAACCTAAGTCGCCAGAAATAATGGGGCTTTATTTAGGTGGCTCTTTCGAGTTAGATAACTTGAAACTTTCGCTATTAGAACCTGAGCTCACTATTGAAGGCGCAGCCCGTTCTCAATTAATTCAAGCGGTAGGTGAAGCCCCCTTAGATACAGGTGGCACTCTGCTTCGCTTTTACACCGACGACGATGGATTTTTACAGGTGGTCACCGACGGCGGCTTGTCTGAGAATCACATTACCGATGTTAAGCTGTGGCACTTTTATGAAACGAAAACCATTGGTAATACTGCTCAGTGGAACGAATGCTTGAAAAACGTTATCAGCCAGCCCACCTATGAGCTTGACGGCAAGGTCTATACCCGCGTGTGGGGGGCAGTGGGCGATGAGTCACCGCCTGTTGCCGTCACTGAAACTACCTATGAAGAAGATGGTGATGTGAGTACCACCGATCAGTTTATGATGCTGTATGAACGCCCAATCAGTAATGACAGAGTTGAAACCCTGCTTGTTGTGGGTGAAGAAAAGCAAGTAGGTAATAATTTAGATAGATGTTTGGTGATTTCAACGGGGTTTGATGTTGAACCTGCAGATATCACTATAAACGGTTAATAAAAAGGGAATAACTATGGATACGATCATGCAATCTTTGGCTGGCCTGGATAACTTTGCGCTTTACTTCGGCTTGTCGATTGTTTTTTTGTTTATCTTCAAATTGGTGTACGCCTTGGTCACACCTCACGATGAATGGAAGCTGGTAAAAGAAGAGAAAAACGTTGCCGCTGCCATCGGCTTTGGTGGTGCTATAATCGGTTTTGCTATCGCCCTTGGCAGCGCAGCTTCAAACTCGGTTGCTGTAGTAGATTTTGCTATTTGGGCGCTTGTTGCTGTGATTGCACAATCCCTAGCGTTTGCCATTTTGCGTTTCAGCTTTATGCCGAAAATCGCTGAGCGCATAAACAATAACGAAGTTTCTGCGGGTGTTATGCTTGCCAGCATGTCTATTGCCGTAGGCTTACTCAATGCCGCTTGCATGACCTATTAAGGGGGCAGCGATGACTGATAAACGAAACACTCAGCTTGATGTTGTTGATAGCGTGCAAGGTGAGAAGCCCGCATTAAAACGCACCAAACATATTGACCTTGGTCGCATGCGCAAAGGTTTTAGCGTGAAGCCTTTAGCATTGGGTGTGGCCAGCGTTATTTTAAGTGGTTGTGGCGGCGAAAAAGAAGACGCCACCATTTACACCTCGCTAGAAGACTGTAAACAGGATTTTCCTGATGCAGTAGAGCGTTGTGAAGCTGCCTACCAGACAGCGGTCGACGAGGCCATGCGCACCAGTCCGCGCTTTAGCTCTGAGTACGACTGCGAACATGAATTTGGCCCTAACCAGTGCCAATATGTGAATAATAGTAGCGGCAGCTTTTTCATGCCGTTCATGGCAGGCTACATGGTGAGCTCTCTGCTATCGCCAAATCGCTATTACTCACAGCCCTTATATACTTCCTATTCATATAATTCACCGTTTCGCTCACGCTGGATAACGGCAGACGGCTATGTGTTCGACGGCGACATTCGCAAAAGAAAATATCGCGTAAACAAAGACGTTTATAAGCCTAAGCCTACCGTGAACCGCACAATGAAACGTGGCGGGTTTGGTAGCAGCGTTCGTGCAAAATCGTCTTGGGGTAGCAGCAGCCGTAAAGGCGGCTGGGGCGGATAACTATGTTTAGAATGCCTTGCCAGCCTCGCAAGGGCTGGCAGCAGTTGGCTAACGAGTTTGGTTTTCATTTCCACACCATGTATGGCGAGCCGTATTGGGATGAAAGTGCGTACTACCAATTCACGCTAGCGCAAATTGAAAACGACATTGAAGACCCCACAGCCGAGCTACATCAAATGTGCTTGGCAGTGACCGAGGATGTGGTTAATAGTGAGGAATTACTTACTCGTTTTCGAATTCCAGAGCAACATTGGGACTTAGTAAGAAACAGCTGGCAGGAAAGAGCCCCCAGTTTGTATTCACGCCTTGACCTTGTCTACAACGGCAAAGGGCCAGCTAAGCTACTAGAAAACAATGCAGATACGCCCACCAGCTTGTATGAATCTGGGTTTTGGCAGTGGCTGTGGCTTTCACAAAATGTGGATGCCGGCAAACTCGCCCTGCACGCTGATCAGTTCAATAGCTTGCAAGAAAAACTAGTTCATCGCTTTCGCGAAATAGCATTGCACTACAACATTAATCAACTGCACATGGCGTGTTGTAAAGATACCGTAGAAGACCGCGGAACAGTGCAGTACCTACAAGACTGCGCTACAGAGGCCGGGCTTTTAGCTGACTTCGTTTTTATTGAAGACATTGGGTTAGCGGACACGGGCGTTTTTACCGATCTTCAAGACGCGCCAATTACAGACTGCTTCAAGCTTTATCCTTGGGAGTTTATGCTGCGCGAAGAGTTTGGCGATGTGTTAGAAGATGCCCAAGTTAATTGGATAGAGCCCCCATGGAAATCGATAATTTCCAATAAAGCCTTGCTTCCTCAGCTTTGGAAGAAGTTTGAAGGCCACCCTAACCTGCTTCCCGCTTATTTTTCAGATGGAATAAAAACAAACACACTATCAGGAAAGTGGATTAAAAAGCCTCTATTTTCTAGGGAAGGCGCGAATGTTTCAATCATTGAAGGTGGAATTGAGAATAGGCTTAGCGATGGTCCTTACGGCGAAGAAGGCTATATTGTTCAAGCATTTGAACCTTTACCCGTTTTTGAAGGTAACCATACACTCATAGGTAGTTGGTTGGTAGATGACATGCCAGCAGGTATTTCAGTAAGAGAAGATGCATCTGCTATTACCCAAGATCTCTCTCGCTACCTTCCTCATATTATTTTGTAATCTACTTTAGGGGCGTTCGATGAAGCCGCTTTCTTTCCAAATTCGCGTTCTACTGACGCTAGGTGCATTGTTAATCGTAATAGAAGTAGCAAACTTACTTACCGGCAATGCACTTAATCAGTTTGGTGTAGTGCCTCGTACACTTTCAACCTTGCCATATATATTCACAGCCCCTTTCCTTCACGGTACACCTACGCATTTGATGGCTAACTTGGTGCCTCTTTTGCTGTTCATGTGGCTTACTATGCAGTGGGGAAAACGCACGTTTCTTATCGCTACGCTGAGCGCACTGCTTATAGGTGGATTGGGCGTGTGGCTGTTCGGTAGAAGCGCTACGCATATTGGCGCGAGCGGCATGGTATATGGCTACTTCGGCTTCCTCGTGCTAGCAGGTTTTAGAAGTAACAAAGTGCGGTATTTGCTTATTTCACTAGTAGTTGCAGCGCTATACGGAGGAATGCTGGTTGGTGTGCTTCCCACATCCAAATTTATTTCCTTTGAATATCATCTGTTTGGCTTTATTGGCGGCTTATTTGCCGCATGGCACTGGGCACGCTAATTAGTTTACGTATAATTAGCCTCAAGATAAGACGTTGTAATTAGATATGTCAGCAGTACAAGAACCTACACAAAAAAACCAAGGCTTTTTCGGCAACCTCGCGTTTAACATTGTTATTCCTGTGGTGCTAATGAGCTATGCAAGTTCGGAAGATTACCTAGGCCCTGCGTGGAGCATTGTGGCGGCACTCAGCTTTCCTATTGGTTATGGCCTATGGGATTTAAAAGAGTCGGGAAAGGTCAACGGCTTTTCCATTTTAGGCATTATCAGCGTACTACTTACCGGCGGGTTTAGCTTACTTAAACTGCCTGCAGAGTATATTGCGATAAAAGAAGCCGCTATCCCAGGCATTATCGGTATTGCTGTACTGGTAACCCAGTATTCTAATAAACCCTTGGTCAAAATGCTTATTTTGAACGACCAAATCATAAACTGGCCACACCTAAACCAAGTTCTTGATGCGAAAGGAAAACAGAGCGAGTTTAAAAAGAAAGTCGCGGTTAGCTCTTACATCGTAGCGAGTTCGTTTTTCCTCTCTTCTGCACTTAACTATATTTTAGCTAAAATGATTTTGGTCAGTGAGCCGGGCACAACGGCATACACTGAAGAGCTTGGCCGAATGACTGCGCTTAGCTATCCAGTCATTGTGATCCCGAGCATGATTTTGCTTATTGCAGCGCTCTGGTATTTATTCGCTCAAATCAAAAAAATTACTGGCGAAGAACTCGATAACTTTATTAATCAGTAAAAAGACAATCGATAAGGGGCTTAACGCCCCTTTAACATGCCCTTCCCTACGACTGAAGCTATTACATATTTTGTAATTTAGGCTACTAAAGCAATTTCCTGAAACGCAGAAGAATACTAGCCATCAAATTCCCACACCGCTTTTAACCAAAAAGCGTGAGTATTACGTATACTCTCAATGATAAAAATAACCCATTCTATTAGAACATGTTGGCGCTAATTTAAAGCGCGCATTGCGCCTCTAGCATTACGCCATAAGCGCTGAATATTGCCTATTGCATGCATTCTCGCTCCTTCATGTTCACACTAAGACGGTTCAATACAAAACGGCGAATTATGCTGACAATAAAAGACTTAAAGAAATCTTTTTCAAAGACAGGGGCTCCGCTCATCAACAACCTTAACCTTACCGTAAAGACAGGTGAATCGGTGAGTATTCAGGGGGCTTCTGGCTGCGGTAAATCTACCTTGCTGTCGCTTATTGCTGGATTTGAGACGCCCGACGGAGGAGATATTTCGGTAAATGGATTGTCGATTGCTGGCAATAGCAAACTCGATAATACATTTAAAGCGAAGGATATTGATAGTTTTCGCAAACAGCATTTAGGTATTGTGTTTCAAAGCTTCAATCTATTCGACTGCTTTAATGCGTGGGACAACATTGCCTTTACTGCAAGGCTAAAAGGTAATGTAGATAACGACTACCAATTAGCGTTAATGGAGCAGCTAGGGATATTACCCCTAGCGCAAAAGCCGCTAAGTCAGTTATCTGGCGGTGAACAGCAGCGCTGTGCCATTGCTAGAGCACTTGTACATCGCCCCTCGCTTATCTTGGCCGACGAACCCACCGGCAATTTAGACGAAACCACTAGTGAAACCGTGTCTGACTTACTCTTTAAAACGTGTAAAGAGGCCAATACTTCTCTTGTTGTGGTAACTCATAGCCAAGACGTCGCAGTAAAAGCAGACGCCGCTTTGCGACTACATAAAGGGGTATTAGAGAGTGTGAAATATAAAACTAAAGAACAAACCTTATCTTCACCAGTAGCAGCAAGCTAATTACAGGTGAAAAACGTTAGCGATATGCGCCCTGTGAAAAAGACACCGAAAACAGCAAGTAGGAAAATAACGTGCTACGCACTCTACTGTTAACACTTTCTAGCTTACTTGCAATGGCAAGGCACAGGCCGTGGGAGCCATTGCTTATTATGGCCGCAATTATACTGGCCAATGCTGGCTTGGTTACCGTTTTGCTTATAAACGAAGGCGCTACACAAGGTGAACTGTTACAGTCAAAGCAAGGGCTTACCTTGGGCAGTATCATCACCCCAGCAGACAGTAGAGCTCGCTTTACACAGAGCGATTATGCCACGGTTCGCAAGCAGGGTTTTACCCAGCTTGTTGCGATAGCTGAACGAGACATCACCCTATCGTGTAATGCCAGCAAGCCCACAACAACTCTCACATTACTCGGTGTTGATACTCAGCCTCTTTTAGGAAGTGCATTTAGAAAGAGAGGTTTTGAAGCGCCTGCCCAAAACGATAGCGCTCTTTCGCTTTCCTATTTATCGCAAAATGCGAAGAAATTTAGTGAAATGGAAAACCAGCAGACGCCAGCGGGACGCGAATTGCGCTCAAATTCTGGGGGCGACTTCGCTGTAAATGGGCTTATTCACCCCTTAACGAACGCAAAACTGGCCTGTCACGACACGCTCAATGAAATCGATAGAAAATCCGCGCCAAGTCCCTATTGGCCTGCAACGGTAAGCGCGTATGTGAGCAGCTTTGCTCCGCAAAATACAATTTTAATCTCTATCGATGAATTTTACAGAGGCGGAGTAACGATTGAGAATGATGAACCTGTTAAGCCTGTTATTCCTGACAATGCTAAACGCGCGCAAGAGAAACAAGCAAAGCAACAGAAAGCTTACGTCCCACTTTCCGGGTTTATTGCACTTTCACCGCTATCACATCAGCATTTAACCCAAATAGAAACCCTACTTGGAATACCTGTAAAGCAAACCACTAGCAATACAAACAATGACACCGGTTCGTTGCCAGATAGTTTTAGACTAAATCTTTGGGCGATGAGTGGACTGATGGGCGTTGTGGCGCTTTTTATAGTACTTAACGCGCTAAACTTGATGTACCGCACGCGGCTACCCAATATCATTCGTTTACGGCAGCTGGGCATATCTCAGCGAATTTTAAGCATTGCCCTATTCACCGAGTTGCTTGTTTACTGCGTAATAAGTATTCCAATTGGCATGTTCATCGGTTTTCAAGCGGCGTCATGGTTGTCACCTGTGATAAACGGTACATTTACGTCGTTGTTTAACGCTGTATTTGTAAACCCTGACGTTAATCTGCTTTTCACCTTCGGCTTCGCATTAACAACGACCTTTATATCGCTGGTTGTTTTTTCGTTAGTTTCTATAGTTAAGCTTTCAAATGCCCTAACCGTAGCGCCTGTCAAAAAAGAAAACGCGTTACGCCAATTTGCCGTAGGTCTTATCTCATTATGTGCCCTACTACTGTTATTTATCGCTGAGGGGTTCGTATCTTCTGCAGCTTCAGCACTTTTCTTTGTTGCACTGTTACTCCTTACCAGCTGCGCGCTTATTCTTCTTTGGTTACCTATTTTCTCTAAGCTACTGACTAGATTTGTACCAAGACAGTGGCCCGTGTTCCACTACGTCATTGCTAATATGCATTTACTGTCTAGCAAAACCCGTCTCGCCGTTTGTGCATTCTTTATCGCGCTAACCGCAAATATTGGTATGAACACCATGACGGACAGCTTTAGAGACGCCACTGAACAGTGGTTAACGCAAAGGCTTTACGCGCCTTTCTATCTGTACACCGACGCGCCACTTAGTCGTATCGAAACGTTATCTACCAAATCGTTACCTCCGCTTGCTTTAACCCCTTTTCTTAAGGCCGAGGGAGCTGTTATTGGCTCACATGCTCAAGAAGAGACACATAAAGAGATACATAAAGAAACACGTGAAGTCAGTAACAGCCCGCCCACTTACGTTTCTATCAGTAGCTACCCCGTTCACCAAAGCGGTAAAAAGGCGCTTGTCCTCGATGATGTAATAAACAACGACCTCAACACAGTGTGGCGTGAGTTTACAGAAGGGAAAGGGGTATTCATCAATCAGCAATTAGCGTTTGCCCTTAACGCAAAGTTAGGACACACGTTAGATATAGAGAATATTCGCCTTCGTAAAACTGCGAATTCAAGTTCTTCGGCGGTTAATACATCTAACGAGGCGTATAGCTCGCCACAAGATAAAACTACTGACCCAACACAAGGCTCACAAAGCAGTTCGTCGAACTCAAACCTATTTGCAGCGACGCCTCAATGGAAAGTACTGGGTATTTATCCTGACTACGGTAACCTGAACGGGCAAATATTAGTGCCTCTTCCCTCGTTTAATCGAAACGATGTCCTTATCAGGGATCAACTTTTTTCCGGTGTAGTGGCTATTTACCCAGAGCCGCCTATTGAGACTAACGTGATAGGCGACAACAAACAAAGCACCTATGGAAAGGACATCCTCGAACAGCAGCTAAAATCACAGTTAGGGGAACACCGCGAAATTGCCCTTTATACCCGACAAGCGCTGTTAGATACCTCTATGCAGACCTTTGATCATACCTTTGTATTAACCGACGGCCTTAACATTACCACCCTATTGGTGGCGGGCGTCGCCTTCGCTGTTTCGCTGACGGTGCTAACCATAGGCAGCGCAGCGCAGTTATCTGTATTGCGTGCCCTTGGCGTTAGTCAGCTTAAAGTAAAAGCATCTCTGTTTGCGCAATATCTGCTGCTTTGTTTTATCTCAGCCTTGCTCGCCATTCCTTTTGGCGTGTACTTGGCCTATGTCTTTATTCAACAAGTAAACCGGCATGCATTTAACTGGGTGTACCCGCTTTCAATTAATGCAGAGGTTATTCTCTCTAGCGTGGGGTTATCGCTGCTTATCGTTTCACTGGTGCTGTTGTTACCTTTAGGAAAACTTAAGCCGAAAATTGATTTAAGGCAGGAAGTTCAGCTATGACAAACCAATTACGTAGCGCCAACACCACGTTTTTGCGATTTAAAGCCAACACCTTTTTAGTACTGATAGCTATTTGTTTCACGTTGAGTGCATGTACTGAAAACCCAAAAGATGAAAACGAAACTCTGGGAACCTCCACGCCAAAGGGCTTTTTTGGAAACATGCAGTCGAGAGAGTCCTTCACGCCAGTACAGCGGGACTATATAGTGGAGTTACCGCGCGACCACAAGAGCCATCCCGATTTTCAGTTAGAGTGGTGGTACCTCACGTTTGTGTTAAGTACTGAAGACGGGCAAGAGTTCGGCCTTCAATATACGCTTATTCGTTTCAATACTGAGCTAAATGCCCCTCCAAGCGTTAAGGCTAATGCTGAAAATAGTGCTGAAGTTAACGCCAACAACCATATCGCAAAAAACTGGAGCAATGGCCAGCAGTGGATGGGACATGCTTCGCTGCACACCGCTGAACAGCATTATTTCGAAGAACGATTCGCAAGCGGTGGCGTAGGTAATGCCTATGTGAATCAACAACCCTTTACGACAGTGATTGACGATTGGGTTTGGAAAGCGGCACAGGCGAAGGTCCAAACAGGTGCAGAAAGCAAAGCCATGTTCCCGTCCGTGTTAACTTTCGCTTTCGGGCAAAGCAGTACATATCATCCGGTTAAAACACGTGAAAAAATCCCCGCTACCTCTGCAGACAGACTATTAGAATTAAATAATGCGTCGAGCGTTAGCGCCGTCAAAGTCGCGCTTAACCTAAACACCTCTGGGCCTTTCATCAAACAGGGGGACAGCGGCTACAGCAAAAAAACACAAGACGAACGCCTTCGCTCCTACTATTACAGCCAGCCGTTCATTAACGCGGAAGGTACGTTAAACATAGAGGGCAATAGCGTAAAAGTTGCGGGTAAAGGCTGGTTTGATCACGAATGGACGAGCCACCTAGCCAACAGTGAAGCCATGGGATGGGATTGGTTTTCGCTGCATTTAGACGATGGAAGTAAATTGATGGCGTTTCGCATGCACGCCATGAATGAAAACATGAAAAATAGCAAAAGCAAACACAGCGAAATATTCACAACGGCTAGCTATATAGCGGAAAATGGCACGAAAGAAACTATCGACCAAGCCAACGTATCAATTACGCCAACGGCCTATGAAACAATCAACGAGGGAGAGTCAGCTCGCTCTGTTCCCACCGCTTGGCGCATTCAAATACCAGAAAAAGATATCGACCTATCCATTCGCCCGTTCAAGGAAAGCCAATGGAATAACAGCTTATTTCCCTATTATGAAGGGCGAGTGGAAATAAAAGGCTCCCATTCAGGGAGCGGCTTTATGGAATTGACAGGCTACTAAGGCCTGTTGACCTTTGATATGCAGCGAAGCGCAATAGCCCCTAATAAATAGACCAATTGATGCGTTCACTTAGCGATGTCAAAGCCGCCACACCTAGCTGAGAATTACCCACGCTATTAAGCGCTGGCGAAAATACGCATATTGAAAAGCGTCCTGGTACAACAGCCACTATGCCTCCACCTACGCCACTTTTACCCGGCAAGCCTACTTTAAAAGCAAAGCTCCCAGCTTCGTCATACATACCGCTAGTCGCCAGAAGCGCGTTCACTTGTTTGGTTTGATAAGGTGTTAGCACCTTTTCATTTGCGCAAGTAGAAAAACCTGCGTTAGCAAGAAAGCTCGTTGAGCGTGCCAAGTCCTCACAACTCATTTCTAGTGCACAGTTGTGAAAATAATTACGAAGCACATCTTCCACTTCGTTTTCAAAATTTCCGTAGGCTTTCATCAAATATGCCATTGCTGCATTGCGAGAGCGGTGCTCGTATTCAGACTCCGCCACCACCTTATTTACCACGATGTCGCCGTTACAACTTAAACGTCTTACGAAATCTCGCATGGCAATATAAGGGGAAGCAAACCGAGATTGCACCATGTCACTAACCACCAGCGCACCGGCATTAATGAAGGGGTTGCGGGGAATACCGTTTTCATATTCCAACTGTACAAGAGAATTAAACGGCAGGCCGGATGGCTCGCATCCAACTCGCTCCCACATGGTTTCACCGTAGTGATTGATAGCTAAAACAAGATTAAAGACTTTTGAGATACTTTGAATAGAAAAAGGAACGCTCGCATCGCCTATCGACGTTATTTGACCGTTTGTATCGCAAATTGAAATGCCAAATTGCCGTGGATTAACCGTGGCCAACGCAGGGATGTAGTCGGCAACTTTTCCCATGCCCAACATGGGCTCAACTTCATCATAGATATCTTGAAGTAGTGCCAGCATTTCGTTTTTCATAGTTCCCCTTTCCTGCTTACCACAGATAAAAATAAAGCGCCTTGTTATAAAAACGCTGGCGCTTTAATTTCTATACAAACAATGTAGCGATTAGTTACAGCGCCAATCTTCCTTAAAGTCACACAAGCCATCATCATCTTCGTCTGACGTAAGCTCAATGTTGGTCGATACCTTTTCTGATACTTTATTTGAATCGGAATCGATTATTACTGGCTGTTTTTTATCGATAAAACTGAAGATTGTTTTTGCAATATCCGTGTTATCAATTTGCCCCATAAGCGATTGATAACCAGCGCCAAAAGCAAATACTTCAACATCTACACCAGTGTGACCGCCTGTTGTCCACCCCGTGTTTGTTTTGGTGTCTAAGAAGGTTTTTACTGCCATGAAGCGAGTTTCATCATCTTGGTTTGATACGCTATCTAGCGTGGCAAGCTCTTCTTCACTCAACGACAAGCCAAGCTTCTGCGCCACAAATTCGCCAGGGTTCTCTTCATTTGCCATCTCTAAAGCGATTGTCATTACCGAGGCTGACATAGACTTAAGATGTTCAGGGCTCCAGCGGTAGTCGCCGTTTGCGCCAATGGTTAAGCCACCTGTGCTGTGATCCGCCGTCAAGATAACAAGAGTGTCAGGGTGTGCTTTTACATAATCTCGCAAATATTCCATGGTTTGCGCTAAGTCGTGCATCTCAGCCATGGCAGACGCGATATCGTTTGCGTGACCAGCCCAATCTACTTGGCTTGATTCAACGAGAAGAAAGAACCCATTGTCGTTTTCTAAGTGTTTAATAGCATGTTGAGTTAGGTACTCAAGACGATTTTTGCGCTTGTCATCTAATACCGCAGGCAGCGCTACTGGAGCAAACAGACCGAGAACATTACTTCCCGCAGGCACTGAAGCCAGACGGTTATATGAATCGGCATATTCGTAGCCAGCATCAATAAACTGCGCCAATATATCTCTGTCATCGCGTTCAAAGTAAGACGTTCCACCGCCTAGCATCACGTCAGCGACAAACTTACCGTCCACGCGAACATCAAAGAAATCTTCAGCTATTTCGTTGTAGTTCTTACGGCTTTCGTTATGCGCAATGTATGACGCAGGTGTCGCGTGAACAATTTGAGACGTTACTGCCAAACCAGTACGCATGCCTTTACTCTTAGCATGGTACATAACAGAGTTTACTGGTTGTTTATTTACATCAACACCAATTGCACCGTTGTATGACTTAACGCCAGTAGCAAGAGCGGTTGCAGCAGCGGCTGAATCGGTAACGTAACCAGATACTTGCGCAGGATACGTGGAAGCATTGCCCACTAAAATATCGTCAAACACAACCGATTCGATATTCGGTGTTGACGGGTCATCTACATAATTACGATAAGCCGTGGTATAGGCAGGCCCCATACCGTCAGCTACAACCATGATTATATTTTTCGGTACACCTTTAGTTTGCGTACCGGTTGCACTTGCTGATTCAGTCATAGATTCAGTGATACCACAACCCGCAAGAACAGCAATAGACGCACAACTTAGTAGTGATGTGCGAACAAATTGTTTAATCATTTAAACTTCCCTGAGTAAGTAAGGTACCTACTGGCCTGGATACCCGCAGATACAACAATAACGACACTATCGCGAATGATTCTTTGGTGATCATAAAGGTGTTAGCAAAGCGATAAGATGTAATAGTGTAAAGCAGGCTGGCAAGATGCTCAAAGCTTTTGGACAAAATAACGCAAGCATGAGATGACCAGATGGTCATCTCATTAAATTAGCAACTTTAAAGAAGGAAGCGACTACTTATTTTGTGATGAGAGGTATTCGCGCATGCGCTGTTGTGCCACGTCAACGAGCATGTCGGGCTGGAATTTGGAGATAAACCTGTCACATCCAACTTTTTCTACCATGGCGTCGTTGAAGCTTCCGCTTAATGATGTGTTGAGTGCTATAAATAAATTGCTCATACGAGGATCGTTACGCACTTCAGAAGTAAGCCGATAGCCGTCCATTTCTGGCATTTCTGCGTCGGTAAACATTAGCAAAATTTCGTCGGTTGGGTTCTTCCCCTCATCGGCCCACTTCTTCAGCAGCGCTAACGCTTCAGCGCCGTTTTTACGTTCGATGATTGTTATACCTAGCTGCTCTAACGTATCTTTAATCTGTTTTCTTGCTGTGCTTGAGTCATCTACTATCAACACTTTCTTGCCCAAGAAGTGGTTAACTATCTCTTTATCTAGCACTTCTTCAGAGATAGATGTGTCGTAATCGATGATTTCCGCGAGTACTTTTTCAACATCGATGATTTCTACCAGCTCTTGTTTACCCTCAACATTCACCTGAGTTATGGCGGTTAAATAATTGGATTTTCCAATGCCGCTAGGGGGTGGCTGAATGGTTCCCCACGATGTATTCACTATGTTTTTCACTTCACCAATAATGAAGCCCTGCACGCTTCTGTTATATTCAGTGATAATGACATTCTTCGCTGTTGCTTGCGTAGCTGCACCGCGCATTTTGATTGCCTGACGCAAGTCTATAATTGGAATGGAGCTTCCTCGGTAGTTCATCACGCCTTTCAGGTTGTGATGTGAACCCGGCATTATATTGAGCTTGGGTACGTTTATAACTTCTTTAATTTTAAAGACGTTCATGGCAAAAATGTGTCGCGTTCCCAGTTGAAACATCAAAAGCTCAAGCCTGTTTTCGCCAACAAGCTTGGTTCTTTGGTCAACTGACGACAATACACTACTACTCATAACACCCACTTTTCATATTATATATCAACAAGCTAAAACAAAAGCGCCCTCGTATCGGACAAGACTATTTAGCGTGAAGCTTTACGCCTAAATTTACCTTGCTCACACCGGCAAAGCTATTACCCTTTTAGCTAATAGACAGACGAAATAGTCAACACCAGCAAGCATTTGCAACCTACGTAAGTTATTTATTACCGACCACTTCTTGCCCCACTGCTGCGCCATTGCCTTAAAACCACCAAACATAGGTGTTACAGATTTACAGTGTCTAAACTTCTTTCGACGCCATCCATTCACAAAATAAATGACCGCAATGCAAAATATATATTTCTATTATTCCAAATCCGGCACTAGGATGAAATGGAATCAACGGGAACGCCCTACAGCGTAAACATAAACAACGTTAAGTATTTTAATTATAGTCGGGAGAGACGCTCATGTCGCAATATCAACAAGACATTGATAACTTCGCCACATTAAAGGCAGCACAAAACGGAACTTGGGAAGGTATCAACCCAGAATTCGCTGCACGCATGAAGGTTCAAAACCGTTTTAAAACAGGTTTAGACATTGCTCGCTACACTGCAAGCATTATGCGCAAAGACATGGCTGAATACGACGCAGATTCGTCTCAGTACACACAGTCACTAGGCTGCTGGCATGGCTTCGTAGGCCAACAAAAAATGCTTTCAGTTAAAAAGCATCAAGGCACAACTAACAAAAGCTACCTTTACCTTTCAGGCTGGATGGTAGCAGCACTTCGCTCTGAATTTGGTCCTCTTCCTGACCAATCAATGCATGAAAAAACATCAGTGTCTGCGCTTATCGAAGAACTTTATACTTTCCTTCGCCAAGCAGATGCGCGTGAATTGGGCGACCTTTTCCACAAGCTAGACGACGCTAAGAAAAACGGTGGTGATGTTGCTGCGATTCAAGCTGAAATCGACAATTACGAAACTCACGTAGTTCCAATTATCGCAGATATCGATGCGGGCTTTGGTAACGAAGAAGCAACCTACCTACTTGCAAAGCAAATGATTGAAGCAGGTGCATGCTGTATCCAAATTGAGAACCAAGTATCGGACGCGAAGCAATGTGGTCACCAAGACGGTAAAGTAACCGTGCCACACGAAGACTTCCTAGCGAAAATCAATGCAGTACGCTATGCATTCCTTGAACTAGGTGTTGATGAAGGTGTAATTGTTGCACGTACTGACTCACTAGGTGCTGGTCTTACCCAGAAGATCCCAGTATCTACATCAGAAGGCGACTTAGCTGCTCAGTACAATGCTTTCCTTAAAACCACCGAAGTTGCGGGTGTTGAAGACCTAACTGAAGGTGATCTGGTGCTTAAACAAGGTGGCAAGCTGGTTAAACCTGAGCGCCTACCAAACGGCTTGTTCCGCTTTAAAGACAACACAGGTTTTGACCGTGTAGTACTTGACTGCGTAACGTCACTTAAGCACGGCGCTGACTTGCTTTGGATTGAAACTGAAAAGCCTCACGTTGGCCAAATTGCTGAAATGGTTAACGCTATTCGCGAACAAGTACCAAACGCAAAGCTGGTTTATAACAACTCTCCATCATTCAACTGGACGCTTAATTTCCGTCAGCAAGTGTTTGATGCTTGGACAGAAGAAGGCAAAGACGTATCTGGCTACGACCGCGCGAAACTTATGTCTGCTGACTATGATGGCAGCGAACTTGCAGCAGCAGCGGACGAGAAGATTAAGAGCTTCCAGGCTGACGCAGCACGCGAAGCGGGTATCTTCCACCACCTTATCACGCTACCGACTTACCACACTGCAGCGCTGTCTACTGACAACCTTGCAAAAGGTTACTTCGGTGAAGAAGGTATGCTTGCTTATGTTCGCGGTGTTCAGCGTCAAGAAATTCGCCAAGGTCTAGCGTGTGTTAAGCACCAAGCGATGGCAGGTTCTGACCTAGGTGATACACACAAAGAGTACTTCTCTGGTGAAGGTGCACTTAAAGCGTCTGGTGAAGATAACACCATGAACCAGTTTGACGTATAACGTAAACAGGCAATGAGTTAAACGGAAAGCATCCCAACCTTTCCTACAGGGCACCTTCGGGTGCCCTTTTTTGTGCGCGTCATTCACTTCACTTATGCTTTTTGCATAAAACAAAAAAAGCCATATTTTTCTAAACTTCATAAAAAAACAATATACCAACTATATTTCAATACCTTATAGGTATAACGGCGGCCAATTTAAGACTAAACGCTTATCTGACATTGAAATAAAAAAGCTTTATAATAGCTATGTTTAATTAGGTTTAAAAAGAGCATTAGAATAATGAATATAGCGAAGGTCGACCTGAATTTATTGGTTTATTTAGATGTGCTGTTGCGCGAAGGAAGTGTAACGAAAGCTGCAAACCAGCTAAGCATTACTCAGCCAGCAATGAGTAACGGCCTGAAGCGCCTTCGCGATCTATTTAAAGATCCGCTTTTAGTGCGTACCAGCGATGGGATGACCCCCACTAAGCGCGCGCTTGAACTACAACCCATTATTCGCGATGTGCTTAGTCGATTGGAAAGCTCTATTCAACCCGAGACTGATTTCGATCCGTTAACCAGCGACCGAACCTTCCGCATTATGACCAGTGACTATGCAGAGAGTACCTTGTTACTTGAACTTGTTGGAAGACTGGCGGATTTAGCGCCCAATATTACGCTTGACCTTATTACGCCGAGTGACGTGACGTTTCACGATGTCGAGCAAGGTAAAGTGGATATGGCAATTAACCGCTTCGATGAACTGCCTTTGTCGTTTCACCAAAAAGTTATCTGGTATGACACCTTTAGCTGCGTAATGAGTTCCGACCATCCGCTAGTAGAAAAATGCAACCTAGAAGGCTACTTGAGTGCCCAGCATATTTGGGTGAGTAAAACTGGGTTTGGCGTAGGTGTAGGTATTGATCCAAATGAAGTACAAAAACTGGGTTGGGTTGACGCTGAGCTTACAAAAATCGGGAAACAGCGTGCTATTCGCGTATTTACTCGTCATTACCATGCAGCGCTTCAGATTGCGAAAAAGCAAAAACTTATTGCTACCTTACCAAGCAAAGCGGCGCGTTTGTTCAAACACGACCCAGATGTGGTGATTAAAGAGCCGCCTTTCGACATACCACCTATTGCGCTAAAAATGGCGTGGAGTGCCCTACTTCACCACGACGCAGGTCACATTTGGTTGCGCCGCTTAATCAGCGATGTAGCTAGCGAAATGAATGCGGGCTAAACATTCACAAAATATATGGCAGAAATACAAACCATAAATTAAAAAACTATCTCTATACACACTACACTGGGTGAACAGACAAATGTATAGAGGTAGTTATGCAAGGATATATTACTAGAGGCCGACTACAGGTTGCCGAACAACTCGATAACTTTATTAATGAACAGGCACTTCCTGGCACAGGCGTAGATAAAGACACCTTTTGGCAAGGTGCAGAAACCCTCTTCGAAAAATTCATTCCTCAAAATCGCGCACTATTAGAAAAGCGAGAACAGCTTCAGCGCGCTATCGACGATTATCATAAAGCTGGTAACCCGGTAAACGGAAACGAATATACCGACTTCCTAAAAAGCATTGGTTACCTTGTTGAGCAGCCGTCACAAGTAAGTGCACAAACACAAAATGTAGACGCCGAAATAGCAACAATGGCAGGCCCTCAGCTAGTCGTGCCAATCAACAACGCTCGCTATGCACTTAACGCGGTAAATGCCCGTTGGGGTAGCCTTTACGACGCACTATACGGCACTGATGTCATCAGCAATGAAGGTGGAGCAGAAGCGGGAAAAAGCTACAACCCCGTACGCGGCGCCAAAGTAGTTGCGAAAGCGAAAGACTATCTAGATAGCATGATACCGCTTGCGAAAGGCAGCCACGCTGACGTTACTGAGTATAAGATTGAATCGGGTAAATTGGCGATCACTCTTGTCGACGGCGATGAAACCACCTTAGCAAACACAGAGCAATGGCAAGGATACCAAGGTGACATTAGCGCACCGTCAAGCCTGCTATTTGCACACAACGGTCTGCATTTTGAAATTCAACTAGACCCGACTCACCCTATTGGCGAGAGCGATGCCGCAAACGTAAAAGACGTACTGGTTGAAGCTGCATTAACCACCATTATGGACTGCGAAGATTCCGTTGCTGCTGTTGACGCTGAAGACAAAACCTTGGTGTATAGCAACTGGTTAGGCTTAATGAAAGGCTCGCTAAGCATTGAAATGACAAAGGGCGGCAAGCAGCTTGTTCGCGCTATGCATGACGATAGAAGCTACCAGCCGTCTAAACACGCTTCACAAGACAAGCTAAAAGACGGCGAACTAGTACTTTCTGGTCGAAGCCTTATGTTTGTTAGAAACGTGGGCCACCTTATGACTAACAATGCCATGCTCTTTGACGGCGAAGAAGTGCCAGAGGGGATCATGGACGGTTTAGTCACTTCACTTATCGCAAAGCATGATCTTTTAGGAAACAGCAAATTTAAAAACAGCCGCGAAGGCAGTATTTATATTGTTAAACCTAAAATGCACGGGCCAGAAGAAGTTGCATTCTCTAACGCATTGTTTGGTGCTATCGAAGCCATTATCGATGTTCCAGCTAACACCCTTAAAATGGGCATAATGGATGAAGAACGCCGCACAAGTATCAATTTACAAGCATGTATTGCCGAGGCTACTTCACGCGTTGTGTTCATTAACACGGGTTTCTTAGACAGAACCGGTGATGAAATTCATACCTCAATGCTTGCCGGCCCTTTTGCAGAAAAAGCCGCGCTCAAGTCTATGGCGTGGATTAAGGCTTATGAAACTGCAAACGTCGCAGTAGGCCTTCGCTGCGGCCTTTCTGGCAAAGCGCAAATTGGTAAGGGCATGTGGCCAATACCTGACGAAATGCAAAATATGATGACCGCCAAAATAGGTCACCCTAAGGCCGGCGCTAATACTGCTTGGGTACCCTCACCTACTGCTGCAACACTGCACGCGCTTCATTATCACGATGTAAATGTGTTTGACGTTCAAAAGTCGCTAGATGAAAACTTTAGTGGCCTTGCTGACATACTTACCATTCCATTGTTAGAAGATGCCTCTACTTTGACGCGTGAGAGTATTAAGCGTGAAATCGACAATAACGTTCAGGGCATTTTAGGCTACGTTGTACGCTGGGTTCACCAAGGCGTAGGCTGCTCGAAAGTTCCTGACATTAACAATGTAGGCTTGATGGAAGACCGCGCGACGTTGCGAATTTCATCGCAGCATATCGCTAACTGGCTAGAGCACGGCATTGTAAGTGTAGATCAGGTAAAAGAGTCTTTGGCTCGTATGGCTGTCTTAGTAGATGAGCAAAATGCGGGGGATCCTGAGTATATCCCTATGGCACCTGATTTAAACAGCTCAATTGGTTTCTTAGCCGCAAGCGATCTAATATTCAAAGGTAAAGAGCAGCCTAGCGGTTACACAGAACCTTTACTGCACGCACGTCGCCGCGAAATGAAGGCAAAACTTGCGGCGAGCTAGTACAAAATATGAGGGCTAAGAATTGGAAGCTAATAGCTATATTCCATACGGTAAAACACCAAAGAATTAGCTAGCTAGTTTCAAGCCTCATCAGACGCATTTGAATAAGGCTCACTCTGTTAGTAAACAGAAGTGAGCCTTTTTATTTATTGCTGGTGTATTACTAATACGTTTGCATTTATTGTCGCGACGCGTGAAATCACTTCGCAAACTCACTCAAAAGCGAACTGTGTAGTGATATGGCAACACTTTAGACTAAAGATATCGCTTATCTCCCCCTTGATACTTTGCTGATAATGCATGAGTAAACTACGCTTTTATAGTGTGGGGCGCAGCGTTTGTTATTCCGTTGGAACTAAACACTTAGCGCAAAGCCTCCTTAGTTTGGAGTATGCACATGCAGATAGCCTCGGCAGCAATACCGAATAATTTATTACAGGCGAACGTCACGCAAATTGTGCCCATCTTTTCAGGTGGAGGAACAAGATTGAGCGCCCATATCGGCATAATTAAAGCGCTGCAGGACATGAACGTAGGCTTCGACACTTTAGTGGGTGTATCAGGTGGCTCGATTATCGCTTCGCTTTATGCCAAAGGTTACACAGTGGAGCAAATGCGAGAGCTCGCACTGGTTACTGATTTCAAGCAATTCACTGAATTTTCACTCGTAAGATTACTCCGGGAAGGCGGACTTTCTTCTGGCGACGTATTTCAGCGATGGATTGACGAACAGTTGGAAGGCGCAGTGTTTGCCGACCTCCCACTCAACCTGCATATTCTCGCTACCGACGTAAACGGCGGCGGACCAGTTTTGTTCAACAAACAAACCTCTCCAGATATGAAGGTGTCAGAAGCAGTGCGGTACTCTATGTCGATACCGCTCATCTTCTCGTTCAAACCCTTTAAAGAGCACTTGCTAGTAGACGGCGCTATATTGTCTGAAGATGCGCTGTTTGAAGATTGGCGAGGCGATGGCACGCCATCAGTATGCTTCAGACTGCAAAGCACCGAACAAAAACGCAAGGCCATTAAAAAGAACTTACTTCAACTGCCCCAATACGTCAGCATGCTTATTCGCACGTTTATGACGGCAATATCCAGGGAGTACGTCAATGCGAAGTATTGGCACAATACGGTGGTGGTGAATACCGGGGAGATTTCCGCGGTAGATTTTTCGCTTACACCTGAAATTAAGAACACACTTTTTGAGCTCGGTTATGCAACCACGAAAGAGTTCTTGCCCAAAAAGTGTGCGGGATTTATGAGAAGCAGTGCACTTTAACGGTTTCAGAAAGTAATTATAAGTCGCTAGCGCTTACACTTTATAAAAGTCACGATACCAGTCGACAAACGCTTTTACGCCTGTTTCAACATCGGTAGATGGCTGGTACCCAGTATCTTCAACGAGCGACGACACATCAGCATAGGTGTCAGGCACATCACCCGGCTGCATAGGAAGAAGTTCTTTCTTCGCCTCAATGCCCAATGCACTCTCAAGGGTTTCAATAAACTTCAAAAGGTGAACTGGTGTTTGCGCACCAATATTGTACACCTTATAGGGCGCCTTACTCGTACTTGGATCTGGATTGCTGCCGTCCCAATTCTCGTTAGGTTTAGCCACATTATCCAATGAGCGAATTACGCCTTCAACGATATCATCGATATAAGTGAAGTCACGACGGTGGTTACCATAGTTGTAAACCTGTATTGTTTTACCTTCCAAAATAGCTTTAGTGAACTTGAAAAGCGCCATGTCTGGACGACCCCAAGGCCCGTAAACAGTGAAAAAGCGCAGCCCCGTTGTAGGCAAGTTATACAGGTGACTATAAGTATGAGCCATTAGCTCGTTAGCTTTTTTAGAAGCCGCATACAAGCTAACTTGATGATCTACGTTATGCTGTTCTGAAAACGGCATAGTTTCATTCGCACCGTAGACTGAGCTAGATGACGCGTACACCAAATGCTCGACTTTATTATGGCGACACCCTTCTAGAATATTCACAAAGCCAACAATATTTGAGTCGACGTAAGCGTTAGGATTTTCAAGTGAATAACGCACACCAGCTTGAGCAGCCAAATGCACCACTCTATCAAATTTGTGCTCTTCAAAAAGCGCAGCCATTTTGTCGCGCTCCTCTACCCCCATCTCGATAAATGAAAATAAATCAGCAGCAGTAGATGATTTAATCTCGTCTAGACGAGCATGTTTTAAATTCACATCGTAATAATCGTTAATGTTGTCAATCCCGACAACATGGTCACCACGATTGATAAGGTATTGCGATACAGCTGCACCAATGAAACCAGCTGCTCCGGTGACTAAGATTTTCATTCGATTTCCTTTTTATTCGAAGTGGTAGCGACCATAAACGGTTTTAATAACTCCACGATAAACTTTTACACTAATATGAGGTATCAGGATTTTTAAGGGCATTTTTTTAAAATGACCCCGTATCATCATAACAAAAGACGAAAATTTCGTTAAAAACGAATCTAATTTGGGATGGCGTGGAATTGCCATATTCACAACAATTAGATTGAAGAAAATAGATTCAATTTTCGAAAGCTTTGTATCGTTACCATCAAGATTTGTTCCAAATTTTTCTTTAAAGCTGCAAAAGTTGAGCTCAACTAACCTAACTGCATAAATTGCTTCCGTACGGAATCCGAGAGCTGTTGCGAATAATAAGAATTTTTCTAAATGTTCTTTATCATTCAGTGAGCAGAACAAGCATTTTAAATCCCAGAGATCTCTGAAAGGTTTTTCGTAATCCTCGTTAAAGAAAAAGTGAATGATGCAGTGTAACAATCGCCACTCTAAAGAGAGAGTTTGGCGTACACCGTCTACTCTTGCACTTTCTGCAAGTACACTTTCTATGGGTATCGATTTACCAGTGATCGGAGGAATGAGAGTGTGGTGGATATCTAATGTCGTACCTGAGGTTATGTGCCTGAAAGGAGGTAGTTCGTGTGACCATTTTCGATAATATTGCTCATCGTAATTATCTAACCTCTTTTCTCTCCACCCGTTACTTTTAAGAATACTCTCAACTTCATGAAGACATTTTTTATCGACCAAAATGTCTATATCTGACATCAATCTACCATGTGAGTTCTCGTCACTTGCGAGGATGTACGCTGCACCTTTTAAGAATATGGGGTTCACTTCTGCGTTAGATAAGAGCTTTTTCAAGCTATAGCTCTCATTCCGGACTTGCTGTGCTTGCCTTTGAGCATATATAGAAGACGAATCAAGGTGCTTTAGCGCAAAGTGCGAGCGGAGCGCAATATTATTTACAGACAAAATGTTGGCTAGAGTAGCTGTCATATCATTGAAGCGGAGCACTCTTAAAATGTCCTGCCATTTGTCATCATCGAGGTCTAGCGCAAGTCGAGGACTTTCGAAAAGGTTAATAATTTCTTGAGGAGTAATATTGAGCTTCATCTAATTATCTTATGTAGGGTAGACTCAATATCGTCAAAATCAGAATAGGTTATTGCATACGCTTCGGCATCACTCGCAATAGTACATAATTTCTTGAACGCGATATCTCCCAGAATACTATAGTTGAAACTATTTCTGATCAAAATCGATAAGGCTTGCGTCATGTTAAGACTAAGGATTTCAACTTCTGAATCTTTTCTGTATTTTGGCGTAACAACACCAGCAATCTTTGCTGGCTGTAAAGAGTTAAAATGTAGTCTATTCATCGTTTTGACGTGCGCTACATCTCCTTTTTGTGTCCCTTTAGTAACACAAGAAAACATCGCATTTGGAAAAGCCGAGCGGATAATATCAATAGAGTTATTTTTTAATGATGCAGGCCTAAAGAGCGGCGAAACAAAGCCACTAGCTATATCGATAACTGCAAATTCATCTGAGAACAAATTCCAAGACTTTAATCCTAAATAGGCCGAAAGTGTGCTTTTTCCCGAGCCTTGGGAAGCAGGGAAAATAATAGCTTTTCCATTCTTCTCTACAACGGACGCATGAATCAAAATTTTACTGTGATCATAGCTTCCGATACACCAATTCATTGCCCATTCAACGGATGGCAGGCACTTGTCATAAGCGACTGGATTAAAAATTCGCTGCCCATCTAGCATAAAGATTTTCTGACGTCGAAAAAACCTTCTTATAAAACTGCTAGTTTCTAAATCAATAGTAAAGTCTATGCTCTCATTAACTTCCGAACGATGTTCACTTTCATAGAGCTTGTACAGCTCTCTCTTTACATAATTAGGCAAGTTAAAAAATTGAAAGTTAAAGTCACCGATATCAACTATCAAGAAGTTGCCTCTTTAAATATCCATTCGATGACAATGCTTCGAGAATTACACTTACTGTGTCATCTTTCGAAGAGCGCTGAAAACTCTTCACCCAATCAACTTGGCCTTCCAAGAAGACTAAACATGAAAGATTAGGGTGAGTAAAAAAGCTTGTTTCGCCTGTTGTTAATTCAAAAAAAGCGATGCCAGAAAAATCTGGCATCGCGTAATGAATATATTGCTCTTTTAACATTTATAGCAATTTAGCAATTAACAGTTTAACGAAGTTATGCCAACCGGTATTTTCGATGTGTCACCTGAAGCAATACCTGATGAAGAATCTGACCAATATTGATTACCTATTTCAGTGGACAACGCGCTATCAAGAGGTTTCGACCAGCGAGGTGACGACATTTTATTTTCCAAACCATGTTCTACACACATCGAGCCCCAGAAATCTTCCACAAGAAGCTCTGCTGAAGAGTTTAATATTTTGTCCCAATCGGCTAGTCCGAAATAGATGTTCAGATACATCGCAGCCAAATCCATTTTACTATCACCCGTGTCATCTTTGTCAAAGACTTCAGCAATATTAAAACTAATTTGTTCCACCGTAGAGCCATCTCCGAATGTCACTTGGGTGGTTGATAAGAAATGTGCCATACCTTTGACATAACTATTTAGAGTAGAGCTCGAATGGTGTGAGCCAAAGATTTTTTTAATTTTCTTTTTTGCTTTCCAATGACTACTACAAGCAGATGATTTTGTTAATTTTTTCCAAGTACCAGGGGACCAGCCGCCGGTAATCTCAGGAACGGAACAAGTAACATTTATGACTTTCGAGCCACCAGATATACCAGAAGCGTTACACGCCCCCCAAACTGAAGTAGATGGAAGAACAGTGATACCCGCGACCGCTCCTGTGGTCTTAATAAATTTGCGTCGACTATTGTTAGCTTGATTGTTCACAAATTACTCCAAAAATTCAGTGACTTCTGCTTATTTCAATACAAGAAAGCAAGAATCGCTCCATAAAAAAAGAACTTATTATTTAGCTAGTTACATCCACACTGTATCATTATTGTTAAATAAGCTGACACAAGTTTACTCTGTACACTTTTACAAAACTAACACGCAAATCATAATACATTTGCTTTCAGCAAAGCTATACTTACTCCATATAATTATAATCTTACAGGTTCATCAGTGCTAATTGAAGAGTTAAAAAGTCTTGTTAAAGAAAATGCCGACGTACTTCCTTACTCAGAATCAAATACTTCGGGAACTGAAGGCTTCAAGAGAGATGTGGCTTGTATAGTCCGGCCCATCACATTGGGTGTTATTCAAGAACTCATCAAGTTTGCAGGCAGCGTAGTTAATACTCCGAACCAGTTTTCATTGTACCCGATTAGTTCTGGGAAAAACTGGGGTTATGGCTCGTCAATGCCGAGTACAGTTGAAGAAAAAGTGGTGCTTCTAGACCTTTGTGCACTAAACGACATTACCTATTTCGACGAAGAAAATGGTGTCATTTCTATTCAGCCTGGCGTTACTCAAAGCGCTCTATTTGAATACTTGTCCTCCAAACAAACTTCATACATGGTTCCGGTTACGGGCGCTGGCCCAACGACAAGTATTTTAAGTAACGCTCTCGAGCGTGGCTATGGTATTACGCCGATCGCTGACCACTTCACCTCAGTGATGTCGATAAAAGGATTTTTGGCAGATGGAAGCTTCTACCAGTCCTCTCTCCAATGCATGAGCGATATGGCCAATGGTGATAATAGTGAATGTTATGTAGATAAAACATTTAAATGGAAACACGGCCCTTATCTCGACGGAATTTTCACTCAATCTGGAAACATGATTGTAACCGAAATTACCCTATCGTTAGCTCGTGTAAAGCCTGCGTTTGACTCTTTTTATATGCGCTTTTTCGATAAAGAAAGTTTCGATAACGCTTATGCAGTTGTGAAAGAAATTTTCCACAATTTAGAAGGCGTTGTAGGGTCAATAAATTTGATGGATAAAAGGCGTGTCGCCGCGATGGTCGCAGACAACCCCCACGGCTGTGGTAACCATAAAGTAATGACAGGTGAACAAGTAGACGTAATTTCTAAACATTACGATGTACCAGAATGGACATTAGTAGGAACGGTCTACGGCACACATTCGGTAGCAAAGGCTGCAAAAAGTGATATCAAAAAAATTGCAAAAGGAAAAGCCGATCAAGTTCTGTTCTCTAGCGACCTATTGGTTAGATTAGGTCAAGTTGTCACTAGAAGGCTTAGCCTTCCGATATTAGATAGTGCAAGAGAGCAACTTGAAAAGCTCTCTGCGGGTATGGAGGTAATGCAAGGCAAGCCCAGTCAGGTTGCTTTACCTCTGGCTTATTGGCGCAACCCTAGAGTTCGACCAGATAAGTCACGATTGATGAACCCCGCAAAAGACGGTTGTGGTCTGCTTTGGTACGCCCCTCTTGTACCAGCTAAAGTAAGCTCAATGAGAGCTTTTATTGAAATGGTTCGAAGTATTACCCCAAAATATAATATTGAACCCATGATAACCTTTACAAACCTTAGTGGGATTTCGACTGACAGCACTATCCCAATTGTGTTTGATTTAGAAAATCCGCAAGCAGTAGAAGATGCACACGCATGCTTACAGGCATTGTTTGATGAGGGCTTGAAACAGGGGTTCATCCCTTACCGATTAAACATTCAACAGCAATTAGAACTAAATGCTAACAGTACGTTTTGGAAAACGGCCGGGAAAATCGCTCACGCATTAGATCCTGCTGGCATTATAAGTCCAGACAGATACAACCCTTATAAACCCTAATACTTTACGTCATTTTTATTAAGTATTGCCATAACGTGTTTAACTGGGATTGCGTAACTAATTCCACTTGGAGATGAAAGAGCTGCTTCTTTGCCCTGGCTTACAAAGACTTTGTTAATCACACCCACCAATTGCCCTGTCTCTATATTATAAACAGGGCTACCTGAATTACCTCGAAATGCTGTGGCGTCGAGTTGATATACGAGTTCAGGCTTTTTTAGTCTCTTAAGCATTGAGACTGTCAACTGATCTGCATTCCTCGCAGGTATCGCATCAGGCGTAATAGCTGAGATAAGTCCCTTATGCGTAGCTGGATAAAGTCCAATTGCAGCACCTAAGGGAAACCCAGTAAAAGCAATTTCATTGCCTGGCTTCAATAAAGTTTCGCTTCCCATTTTTAATGGCTTTAGTTCGTTACTGATCTTCAATAGCGCTAAATCATGAACAGGATCGATATCGATAATTTCTGCTTTTTGAGCAGTGACGTCTCGACCTTCACCGTGAATAGCAACATAGTGTTGCACAATTTGGGGATCTAGAATTTTTGAAACCACATGATAATTGGTTATGACCCATTTACCGTTGCCAACTACAAAGCCAGTACCAAGAACTTGATTGCCATCACTTTCCAGTGGTGTATACAAACCGATAGCAACGACAGAATCCGTTGTCTCAGACACTATATCAACAAACGAATAACTTGCATTTGCACTTATAAAAGGTGAAAAAAATAGAGATGTAAAAACCAGTAATACGTTGGAATAGTGCGATAAATAGGACATGATTGACGAATCTCTTTTTTTACAAGGTAGCAACATGGAATTGTTAAAGCATATAGTGCTTTTCTTTATATCTCCATTAAACTTAGCTATTTCATTCTTCGCAATTGGAATGCTTCTATCACGAAGAAAACCATACTTCGGCAAGACTTTTAAATTAATGTCACTCGCTACCTTTTTCCTTTTCTCTCAACCATATGTGAGTGACTTACTTCTCTACCCTCTAGAGCACAAGCATCACTACCCGAACACACAATCCGACGGAGACAAACCAGACTATATTTTAGTTCTTGCATGTTACTATAGCACTTTTGGAAACGTCCCTGATACGAGTAGATGGACTGAATGCTCATTGCAGCGAAACATAGAGGCTTTAAAGCTTCATAGAAAGTCAGGTGCTCCAATTTTAATAACCGGAGGCAACTTTCTTCACGATTCAAACGTTAATTATTCTGAAAAAGCCAGAGAGTTTTTCGAGGAATTGGGCGTTAGTAAAGATAAGATAATTATCACCAAGTTAGGCACTGATACAAAAGAAGAGGTTTTGTCGGCCCTTCCCTATATCGCTGGCGCAAAAACATGGGTAGTATCGTCAGCAACACATATTTATCGTTTAGAAAACTTGTTTAGCTTTTACAACTGTGTAGGTGAATTTTTTCCAGTCAACCACCATTCTAAAGGACTTCTAACCCCATACCTTGCATTTCCTTCCGCCTCAGCGCTATTAAAAAGCGAACTCGCTTTTTATGAATACCTAGCTCTTATGAAGCAAAAACTAATTTCCAATACAGTGAATTAGTATTACGTATAAAGTCTATGTAATTTAATGTTAAAACTCTGCTAGACTGAATAAAAAGTATCGGATATCGCTTCATCTATGGTTAAAAGTAAAAAGCAAACCCTGCTCGAGAAGTTAGGGACTATAGTTGGTGAGAAAAGTAAAATTGGAAAGCTGATTTCAGGGTATAGGAAGCTGGAAGAGGCTAACTACATTTCAAGTCATTTTTCGGCATATTTGGCGCCAGTTGTTGCGAGTTCTAAAGAGTTGAAAAATGATGTTTTTACAATAAGACATGAAGTGTATTGTGAAGAACTTGGATTTGAGCCAATAAAAGAGAGTGGTTTAGAGTTTGATGAATTCGACAGCTTTTCACTTCACTGCTTAATACAGCATCATAAAAGTAAGCATTTTGCGGGCACTGTAAGAATGGTGAGGCCCATGGAGCCCGATGAACAACTTCCAATAGAAAAGTATTGTCTAAACTCCATCACGCGAAAAGATTTAGACCCATCTCAGTTTGACCGCAGAGATATTTGTGAAATATCGCGATTAGCTGTTCCTAAAGAGTTCCGTCGACGTGTAATGGATAAATTCGCAGGGGCTGGAGTGGCAGTTATCAACGAGCACACATACTCTGAAAAAGAAGTTCGCTGCTTTCCGTTTATTGCCGTTGGGCTTTACCTCGCTGCTGCAGCGCTCGCAATCGAAGAAGATATCAAACACGCTTATGTAATGATGGAGCCGCGTCTAGCGCGAAGTATGAAGTTCATTGGTATTAAGTTCGAACAAATTGGCCCAGTAGTCGAATATCACGGTAAACGCGCACCTTATTATATCAATCAAAACTTGCTTAGAAAGAGCCTTCGCCCTGGCTTTGCAAAGATGCTTGCAGATATATTGAATTCAATAGAAAAGCAAAATTTTTAATTGGAGGCTCAGTCAAACTGAAAACAGCGGTGCATTCTTTCGATTCAACTTATTTTTACATAAAAAAACACCACCTTTAAAGGTGGTGTTTTAGTATTAATTTCTTTTATTTTTTAGAGCGGCGAATTCTCGCAAGAGCCAAAAGGCCAGCTCCTAGAATGGCTAATGAGCCTGGTGCACTAACCATGTTTGCTGAAAAATCACCAGAGTTTTGACGACTAATGGTGTTAATCTGATTTGTTGCACCACCGTCTACAAACGAAGATGAAAGGCTAAAGGCCAATGCGTCAAAGCTGTCAAAGTTGAAGAAATCGCCGAAAGAAGTCAATGAGTCATTAACGATGTTATCATTGGCGATGCCAGTACCCGCTGTAGTAGGCTCAACTTGAACAGCCGCTACTAGAGAACCAGCCGCTAATCCGCTATATGTTACGTTATATGGGTTATTGTCAGCGTTGTAAACCAGCTGGTCAAACGTTCCAGACAGCCATAGAGATCCGCCCATAAGGTTAGCCATTTGTGTAGCGTTCGCCGCTGCGCCATTGTCTTTGTTTGCAAACAACGCACTTAAGTCAAAGTCACTAGCCAAATCGCTAACATAAATGTTTACGAACGAACCGTCTAAGTTGAAGCCACCGTTTGCCGTGTCAACACCCAGACCACCGAAAGATAGTGTAAGCTCGCAAGAACCACAGTTTAGGTCACCTGAACCGTTACCCAGAGTAAGCTCGCCTGCACCGAACAAAGACAGATCGTCAAACCCAAAAGTGGCCGTAGACGATGTGCCAAACAAAGACCCATAAGTAGTAGAGTTAACTTGATCTAGGCCAACAATCGCTGATTGTGAAGCATCATCAGGGTTTGTTACTTCAAACCACTGAATGAACTCAAGAGAACTGTTGACATTACCTAAGCCATTTGAGTTGTCAGGAACGGCTGGGTTATTAACCACAACACCACCTGGTAGTAGGATTGGTTCTGCAACAGCAGAAAATGCTGTGACTAAAGCCAATGCTGATAAAGTTTTCTTTAACATTTTTTCATTCCTTTTATCTATTCGCCGATACGTCGAACGTTTCGAAATAATGAAATGCCATTACCGTGCCAATTTTTAAAATATTGATTTCTATGCTTTTTTTCAAACTTGAAAATCCAATTGTAAATAATCCTGACAATTTAATTAACAAGCTCCGAAAGACGGTCTAAATCATTACTAGCACCTTTTGCTTCGTCTGATAATTTATCCAAATATTGCTTAGCTTTGTCTTTCTCACCAACCTTTACTAGTGACTCAACTAACATCAAATAAGTATCTTTAGAATACGCTGTACTATTGTTTACTGACCGCTCTAATAAACTGCTTGCTTTGTCATAATTAGAAAGCTCAAAATATATCGCGCCGAGAGTACTTTGCACTGCAGTACTGTTCGGAGCAAGAGTAATAGCTTCTTCACCCAGCTCTAATGCGCGCCTGAGGTCGCCAGTTTTCAAATAGAGCCAGGATAAATTATTGAGAATATTCACATCACTTCGGCCTTCACTTATAAGCCTCTCATACAGCTGTTTTGATTTTTCTGGTTCTTGTAAAATTAAAGCATCGGCTAGATACTCCATTGCCACAGTGTCATTAGAATTATTCGACTGATATTCTGTTAGGGTTTGCAGCATGTGGGCACGTCCGTTATTACGTAACTCCAACAACATCCAATCGTGAAGGTGATTTTTAGTCATCTCCTCCACATAGACTTTTTTAGCCCCACTAGATGATAAGCTATTATTCTGAGGAAGCTTATCAATAGATGGTTGCAGGATATGACTTTCTTCTTTCGAAAGTTTCAGAGTTTCGAGTAGATGCTGGGCAGCATCATATCTAGAAAGTTCAACGAGAAAGTAGAATTGCTGAAATTGTAACTCTCTGTTTGAAGGATGAATAGATTGGGCTCTAAGAATTGTACTTAATGCCATTTCAGGAGCACCAGTTGCCTCAAGCAAATTTGCTTTGAAGATAAACTCTTTTGCGCTGAGTGTTGACTCTGGTAGCGAAGACTCGAAATAACTCAGTGCCTCATTGGGTCCATCCAGTTCCCACACTGCTTTTGCAACTAAAAGCCTGTTAACTTTGGAGTCAAAAATACCATCTCTAATTGCAACGGCTTTAATCTCAGCATTGTTTCCGCCTAAAGAATACGCGAGGAATAGAATCTGCTGTAGTGGCCCACCTTTCATTCCCGCATAGAGCTTTGCTAGTTGCTGTTGAATAGCAGCTTTTTCTAGGCTCGGTAAAGTTAGTAAATTATTTGCAACGGCTTGGTTGAAGCCATATTTACTCAAGTAGCTCTCAGCCAATTTAATAGCCTCACTTTCTTTTCCTTCTGAAATTAACTCTCTAAAATTCATTTGAAAAATTAGCGGGCTAGCGGGTGAGAGCGCTTTAAGTTTAGAAAGAGAATCTTGAACTTTATCCATTTCATTTAAGGAAATATAAGCCCCAGATAAGAGAGTGTAGAGAGCTGTCTTTTGACTTTCATCTAAATTAGATGGGTTAGTTTTTGACTCTAAAATTTTAATAACACGCCCATACTGCTCTTTATCATAAAGCTTGGCCGCAATGACTAGGATTAAGGCGGGGTCTTTTACATTGGTAGACGCCAATTCGATTAATCGTTCCAATGAATTTGAAGAGCCTGATACTGACGAATTAAGCAGAGCCGACTTCACAGCTATTTCTTCCGACTCCAAGTCTAAAGTGCTGTCCAATACACTTTTAATCTCTTTTGCCCCAGAAAGATTACCCATCTGAGTCAACTGAAGAGCTAAGGTTAATTTGTCTTCCTGAGTAGCATATTCATCGCTAACATAACCTTTTATATCGCTATCTACGCTATAGCCCAAATGCGACTTTGAAAGAATCAATAGAGACTTTATATTCGGATTTTCCTTAGCCATACCTTCTAATGCTGATAGCATCTTAAATGCCATTTCATAGTTCTTTTTTTCAAACGAGCTAACAGCTGTAACTACTCTAAGAATATTACTTTCTAACCCAGCGGCCCTTGCTTTTTGAGATAGCTCCAAAGCTAGGTCGTAATCTGTGTTATATAGCGCAACTTGTGATCGAAAAGTAAGGAAAAGGGGAGACTCTTTTAGTGGCTTTGGAAGATTTGCTAATAGCTCGCTCGCTTTTTCAACTTGCTCCGCAGCTAAAAGGCTACTCACATAATATGCTTGTACTCGAACGTTGTTGGGAAATCGTGCTGCAAACATCTCAAAATGCTCGGCAGCGTCGCTATAATCACCTTGTAAAAAGTAAATCTGGCCGGCTAACCTAATGCTGGTGGGATTGAGCGGGCGCTTACGTAGTAACTCAAGAGCATTACTTAAACGCCCTTGACGAGCTAACATGTGAGCCTGAAATACACTTGAATCCGAACCAAAGTCTCTCGAATCATACAATTCTGCGGCCTTAGCAAACTCATTAAGTTGTAGCAAACTCAGTGCCTCTAGAAAGTTTACTCTTGGGTCTTTTGCATCGCGCTCAGCTGTAAGTAAAAGGTCTTCAAATTTGTCTTGGAAAAACAACGACTCAATTAGCAACCTTTTTGCTTTTGGTGTAGCAACATCTAGCTCTATAGCTTTTCTCGCCTCTTTTTCAGAACTTGCTAGATTTCCCTGAGCAAAATACGCTTCGGCTAACCGAAGCCTCAAATTCGCATTGTCAACTTCTTCAGAGACGATGCTTTTAAGCATAACTATCGCTTCTCTTGTATCCCCTTGAGAAATAAGTTCATCTATATTTTCCATCCTCTCTTCAATTGAAGGCCTAGCACATGCCGTCAACACGAGAGTACTTATAATAGTGAAGCCCAAAGGTTTAAAAAAATTCATAACATGATCCTTTGCAGAACGAATTATGTCATTCTGACCTGACTAAAGAGGTTAATCAATTGTTATCCTTAAAATGTTTTCTATTAGCAAAACCTTCGAAGTGATAAGCTATTCTTATTGTTTGACCATTATAATTAAATGTAGACTAAAATGATTCCAGCCAAGGACTTGAGGGTTGAAGAGCTTGTATACGATAAAAGACTGAAGCATAGACTGAAACAATTGTTTGATAGGGTTTCTTTAGACAACTGTTTTATTACGTATAGCTGGTTTGATTCTTGGCTAGATTCACTTTCAATGCGCCCTAAGCTATTATTTGTGAGTTATAAAAAAGAAGATATTGGTGCAATATTTTTTAGTAAAATCCCTCTAACTCGCGCTTTCCCTTGGTTAACTATTGCTCATTTCAACAAATCCCCCTTACCAGAGGAAAACCAAGTTTGGATCGAGTTTAACTCAATCATATGCAAAGAAGAATCAAAAGCTCTCTGCGCCCACGCAATAACTTCTCATCTACTTAGTGACAGAATGCTTCTAGGTCTTCAATTGCAAATGGCACCTCCTAAAAGTGAGTGGTTAGTAAACGATGTTTTAAATCTTAGCTCTTATGAAATAGAAGAAGTTAAAGGATATAAAAGGCAATTACGTTCACAGCAAAACTTCAACGAATTTTTGAAGGGCTTTTCTTCGGGAGTAAGAAGCGAATTTAATCGCTCCAAAAGAAAGGCGATAAAGGATTTTGGAGAACTAGAACTTAAATTTGCCGGGCAAAAGGATATAAATAGTTATTTCGAAGCCCTCTCACAACTGCACAAGCAAAAATGGTCTAATACGACTGATGGCAGTGGATTCGAGAATGAAAAATTTCTTAAACACCATCAAAAACTTATAAATGAGCATCAGTCATCCACTGAAATAGTTTGCCTTGTTGCTGGTGACTTCGTGTTGGGCTATCAATATTATTTAATTAGTAAAAACAAAGCATATTTTTACTGTGCAGGCTTAGAAACAAAATCCGTCCATAAACATATAAAACCAGGGCTCATGCTACATATCTTGACAATGTATGAACTTTCCAAAGCTGGATTTGAAGAGTATGACTTCTTAGGTGGTGAGGCCAATTATAAAAATCGTCTCGCTGATGAAGTATATAGTTTTTTTAATATTCGAATTTACAAAAAGAGCTTGGTAGCTTCTCTTGTGCGATTTACTTTAAACTCTAAACGCATAGCTAAAAGGTTGTTCTCAAAATTTTAGCCGGATTCCCTCCAACAATTACGCCTTCTGGCACATCATCAACTACCACGGAACCTGCTGCTACAACACTTCCCTTGCCCACGTTCGCCATAATTAAGGCGCCATTACCTAACCAGCAATTTTCTCCGATAATGACTTTGGTGAAAACGCCGCCCTGATCTTTAATCGGCTTTTCTGGGTCAGAAAAATTGTGTTGTCCTTTGCCACTCATAATGTGCACACCGCTTCCCAACAAAGTATTTTTCCCAATAGCGCATTTACCAATGTTACATTGCGGCCCTATGTACACCCCCTCGTCAATCTCAGTATCTTGTTGTGAAAACAACGTGGCGAAACCGATGAGAACGTTTGGCGCACACGAGGTCATGACAAACCGATAAAAGCCCGAACGTAAATAACACCCTAGTTTACCGGGTATAAGCGATAGCAGCTGGCTAAAAGAGGAAAGCAGCGAGTCTTTGTTTACCACAATAGACAGCATTAAATACAAAAGCGTGAAAGGAAACATTACAAGTGCACAAAGGGCAAAAAAACTCTTCTTAATTATTGATTTCATATTCGTGCCATTGCCACTTTCAATGGGCTCAGTTGTTGTTCCCAGCTATATTCGCTAACTATTGCTTGATAGCTACGTTGAGCTTTATGTTGTGATAGCTCAAAGTTCTCAATACTTTCCACACATGCAGCTACAAAGCTGTCCACGTCATCTACTATCCACATGCTGTCGGCGTTGGCAAACGAGATCCCTTCAGCTCCCATAGACGTGGTTATTATCGGTAATTTACATGCTGCCGCTTGAAGCACTTTGTTCTGCACGCCCCTTGCCAACCTAAATGGCGCCACAAACGCATGAGCTTGGTGAAAATAAGGCAATATATCATCGACAAAGCCCGTGACATCTATGCCATTGCGGTCTGACAACGCCTTTATTTCTTCAACAGGGTTCATTCCACCCACGGTAAATTTTGCATTGGGCGCTTTTTCACGAATGAGTGGCCAGCAATTTTTAACAAACCAAAGTACCGCGTCTACATTAGGTTTGTAGTCCATCACGCCCGTGAACAAGAAATGCGGCCCAGTGCTTATTGTCGCCGCGCAAGGCTGTGTTTTCGCTGGATAAAACGCATCGAAGTCTAATCCGTTTCCAAGCACGGTTATCGCTTTCGATGAGTCTACTGAAGAATTAAATAGCTGCGCCTCTTCGGTTGCAATCAAAAAGCACTCATCAAACCGTTGGTTTGTTTTAGCCTCAAGCTTTTTTATACCTTTGCTTTCACGCTGGTATACGTAGCGCATTAAGAAAGAAGAAGAACCTGCGTATTGCGCCCACTTATCTGAATCAACGTCCATAAAGTCCATAAACAAGCGACAATGGGTATTGTTGTAATAAGGCGAGCTGAAGATGTAATAGCTTAAACTCGACGCGGTTAACAGCAGCGCATCCTCACCCTCTTTCAGTTTTTCATCAATAACATGTTGAAGTGTTTTTGAGTAAAACGCCCCAACACTTATCGGCAAACCTTGCAGTAAAGCCGAAGCATAACGCGTGAATTTACTACCTAACTGGTAAGAGTTGACCGAAATTCCAAGATGCTTGGCTAACGCTTCGGCATTTTTCTTATCTTCTGCAGTTTCTATGAGAGAAAAAACTTCGACTTCGTACCCTAAGCGATTTAGAAATTCAATTTGATGATATGTTCTAAGTTTTTCGCCCTTATTTGGGGGATACGGTACTCGTTGCGACAACACGCAAACTTTCGACATCAGCGCCTTCCAAGCTATCTTTAGTGTTTTTATTTGTCCTGTAGTCATACTACTTCGAAGCAAATATAAGGTCAAAGTAACAAATTAGTGATGAAGGCTACACAAGTGGCAATTCCATTGGCATACTAGAGTCATTATGCATATGTTCATCGAGAACATTGCTCACGGAAGAAATAAAGAAAGCAGTAATGACACAAACGGTTGGAACTATCCAGGTTGCCTCTTTAGCCAAAGAGACGTGCGGACATTTTAAAACAGGGTTGCCCTGCCCTAAGGGAATGTGGCCCGCCGTCACTCAATTTCGGCTTGCCGCAAACGGAATACTCTTAACTGATACTTTTATCAAAACCTCGCAGCTATGGCCAGATGGTTCAATAAAGTGGTTGTTATGTGAAGGCTTGATTGATTTACAGCATCATTCAGTAAGCGATGAAATAGTTCTGACGTTAGAAGCGGTGGAGATCGACTCACCATCGAACAAGCTTGTCTCACCTGTAAACGATAACCATGAGGCGCTTTCACTGTCTCTGGGCAATGGCAAAACATTCACAATTAATAAAGCCAAGCCTTTTGAGTTTGCAACCGACAAGCACTTATCCAGCTCTTTCGATATTGTTGATATTACTCCTCAATCGATAACCCCTATTGCATTCTCTTATGCTCTTCATTGCAATAACAACGAATACAGCGCATTAACCGTTGAACAAAAATACGAGATTAGGCTTGGCAGCGATAAAAAGCTGATTGTTGAAACAGAAGCGTCAATCTTCCTTAGTACCGGAACGGTTTGTGCTCATTTAACAATGCGAAATCCAAGCGCTGCGTCACACCCAAATGGGAAGTGGGACTTGGGAGACCCAAACAGCATTTATTTAAAAGAATGCTGTATCTCGTTCAAAGGTAAATCGCTAGAGTCTACGCTGACGCTAAATTCTGATGTCTTTAGTTCATCTGAACATGAAGAGCTGACACTTCATCAGGCTTCCAGTGGTTTTAAAAACTGGCAAAGTCCAGTCCATGTAAATCAAGACAACGTTAACTCGCTTCCGTTTCGCGGTTTTAAACTTTACCAACCAGAGCACTTATTGCTTTCGGGTGACCAAGCAAAACCGCAAATTAAGATTTCAAACAGCGGTTGCACTTTTAGTATTCATGTTGATAAGTTTTGGCAAAATTTTCCTTCTTCAGCACATTTAACAGCAGACAGTTTGAGCGTTAGTTTGTTAGGTTCTAGGCATAGTGAGAATACTGAACTCCAGCCTGGTGAACAAAAAACAAGACGCATTTCAATCGCACCTTTTAACATACAATCGCTGCAGGTAGTCATTGATAGCGCCTGGTTAAAAAACGCATCTGTTTTGCCTTTTCTCCCTTCTAAATCATGTGAGTTTGACTCACTTATAAAAAATGGCATTGAAGGTTCGTCTTCTTTTTATCAAAAGCGGCTCGATATCGACGAATTTGGCTGGCGACATTTTGGTGAGTTGTATGCGGATCACGAAAAGGCACTCGTACCTGACGAGCCCTTTTTCGTGTCACATTACAACAATCAATACGACCCTATATTTGGAATGCTGATGCAGTGGTTGTTAAGCGGCGATCCTCGTTGGTTTGAACTAGCCGATGATCTTGCCAAGCACGTTGCAGATATTGATGTTTATCATACTAGTGACGATAAGCCCGAGTATAGCGGCGGACTGTTTTGGCATACCGACCATTATGTTCAGGCATATACAGCTTCTCATAGAACGTACTCTAAACATCAGCCGTCTGGTGTTTACGATGATCATGCTGGAGGCGGCGGTCCGGGTGGGCAACATTGTTATACCAATGGTCTCACTTTGCATCATTTGCTTACTGGCTACACACCGTCTCGAGACGCCGCATTATCCATAACGCAATGGGTAACCAATTATTATGAAGGCGACGGTACGTTTGTAGGCGCCCTGCTTGCGTTTAAAAATAGCGATATTCCTGGTGTTAAAAATGTAAAAACAGGAAAGTATCCTCTAGACAGAGGTACGGGTAACTACCTGCAAGCAAGGCTAGATAGATACGAACTACAAGGTTGTGATAGTGACATTGAAGCAGCGTCCTATATTATAGCGAATACGGTCTCCCCCACCGATGACTTCGATCAATTGCAATTGGATAATGTAGAAGCAACGTGGTTTTATACTGTATTCCTACAAGCAGTTTGCCGATTTATATCACTTAAAGAACAGCGCTGTGAATATGACTCGAGCTATCAATACGCAGTAGACTCACTTACTCACTATGCCAATTGGATGGCTGTGAACGAATATGCTTATCTGGACAAGCCTGACATTCTTGAGTTTCCGAATCAAACGTGGAGTGGGCAAGACCTAAGAAAACTATGCGTACTGCATTTTGCATCTAACTATTTAACTGAAGCCCAACGTACACTTGCTGAGCAAAAAGCCGAGCAACTAGCAGATACAATTTTTCAACGCCTTAGTACGAGTACAGAAACGAGTACCACGCGCGTACTTTGTTTAATGATGCAAAACGGTCATTACTCCGGTTTTAAGCAGGCTGCCCGCCCTCTTTCATCGACTTCTACACAAAAAGGTCAGGCATTAACAGAAAAATCCAATTCATTGAATTTTCTTTTGTCCAACCTTATCGATTTATCTCCGTCAAGAGAGAGAAAACAGCTAGTGAAACGTTTTCCACAACTTCAAAAATGGTTAGGTAAACCATGAGTATTAATACGTCTTTTATCATTCCTCATAAGGGGCGTGAAGACATGCTCATTGAAACACTAACAAGTATTGCGGGCCTAACAACACCTAAAGAACAATACGAAGTTGTTTTGGTAAGTCAGAATAAAGAAATTTCAAATACGCTCAGCGCATTTATCGAAACAGTAAATTTGCGAGTTGTATATAACGACGAAAATAACACGATTTCACATTCTAGGAATCTGGGCGCCGGCTTGGCGACAGGTGAATACTTGGCATTTTTAGACGCAGATGTTGCACTTGCTTCGAATTGGCTAGACGTGATGATTGATACTCTCAAAACACGAGACAATACGGCTCTAGTCAGCGCCATGCAGGTAAACAGCCCTAACGCGCCGCCTTTAGAGATAATAAGAACGGCGTTAAGCAATGCTGAACTTGATGTGCCTGTCAGTTTTTTACCTGGCCGCAACTTATTTCTTTTAAAGGAAACATTTGAAGCAGCTGGTAAGTTTCCTGAACACCTTCTTACTTGTGAAGATTATTTCTTTACCGATAAGGTTAGTAAATTAGGTGAGTTGTTTTATACCTCACAAACCCAGTATATTCACATTGGCGAAGACAAAGCTTACGCACCGATGTATAAAAAAGAAATATGGCGTGGCCAGTCCAATATTGCATCTTTAAAAGGAAGGCGCATTCCGCTCAGAGAGTGGCCAAGTTTTGTTGTTCCTTTTGCATTTACAGGTGGTCTTTTACTGGCTTTTCTCGCGATAATATTCTCGCAACCTATTGTCGCTATAGTTATGTTAGTAGGCGCTTTACTGCCTTTTACAGCGTACACGTGGCGACTAAAAAGGCTTGTTAAGCAGCAAGTAACTTGGTGGCATTGCTCACTTTTTTATCTGCTTTATTTTCCGGCTAGAGCACTTGGAACATTAATAGGAGTACGCGGCGCTGTTAGTACCAGCTCGCATAAATAACAATGAAAGTTTTACAGTTTATTTGTTCAACCGGTTTTTACGGTGCAGAAAGATGGGTGTTAGCGTTATCAAAGCATTTGCCAGATAGTGTTTCGAGTGAACTTGTTGTTACCTTAGAGCCCGGTACAGAAGAGCTAGAGCTTGTAAAACAGTTCAAAGCGATAGGAAAAACTCACCACATTCCTATGCAGGGTCGTTTTGACCTGCGTGCCGTTTCGAAATTGGCGGATTTAATTCAAGAACAAGATATCGATATTATCCATACTCACGGTTACAAGTCAGATATTTTGGGCGTAGTGGCGGCTAGAAAAGCAGGTATTCCGTGTGTTGTAACACCCCACGGCTTTGAAAATGCTGCCGACTTGAAACTCCGTCTCTTTATTTGGTTAGGATGTCAGTCGATGCGCTTTGCCGACAAAGTTGTTCCACTTTCTAAACAACTAATGAGTGATGTGGAGAAGTTTAATATATCGCCTGACAAGCTTGAGTATATCCAAAATGGCGTAGACTTGTCTGAAGTAGAAGCCGTTAGACAAACAAAAACAGACAAGCCAAAAGAAAAGAAGACCATTGGCTTTGTGGGCCAAATGATCAGCCGGAAAAATATAAAAGCCATTTTAGACTGCTTCGAGTCTTTATATAAAAAGCGTCAAGATATTGAATTAGTACTGCTGGGTGACGGCGAAGACCGCCCCAGCTTAGAGGCGTATTCAAAAACACTGGCTAGTGCCAGCGACATTCATTTTTTAGGCTTTAGAAATGACAGGCTGCAGCTGCTGCGCGACTTTGACTTGTTCGTAATGACGTCGACGCTTGAAGGCATCCCTCGCTGCTTAATGGAAGCATGCGCCATGGAAATTCCGGTGTCTGCTTATGACATTGCGGGTATTGACCAGCTAATAACACACAACGAGTCTGGTTTATTGGCTCCTCTTCACAACAGCAAGCAGCTTGAGAAAGATTGGGAGAGACTGCTAGATGACAAAGCACTCGCCACCTCACTAGCTCAAAACTCAAAGTCGTTTGTAGAATCCAATTTCTCTGCTAAGAGAATGGCTGATGAATACCTTGAATTATTCAAAGGAATCCTGAAAGAGAGTGTAAATGCATAAACAGGACGTGTTATTTGTTTTAACTATTGATACTGAAGAAGAATGGCAGTGGGACGAAGAGTTTCCGCAGCATAACTGTTCAGTTGAAAACGTTGAAAAGCTTCCTGCATTTCAAACTTTCTGTGAAAGTCTTGGTATCCGTCCTACGTATTTTGTTGATTACGCCGTTGCAAGCAATAATGTTGGCAGTCAAACTCTGCGAACCTTTGCTAAGTCTAACAGCGCGGAAATTGGAGCACATCTACACCCTTGGTGTAACCCTCCCTATTTCGGTAAGACAACCGAAGCGGAATCTCACGTAATAAACCTTCCTTTAGAGCAAGTAGAGCAAAAACTCGATGCACTAAACGCCCTTTTACACGACGAAATAGGCGTTCGCCCACAGTCCTTTAGAAGCGGGCGATGGGGCGTAAGTGCCAAAATGCTTAGATTACTTGCATCAAGAGGCTATGTAGTAGATTCAAGCGTTTATCCTTTTTACAGGAACGACTATTTTAGCTGCCTAGGTGCACCAGAATCGCCATATTGGCCTTCGTTTGACAACGCACTGGCTCCTGGAGAGCAGCGTCAACTGCTTGAGGTCCCTGTTACCGCAGGGTTTAATATTCAAAACTTCTCTCTTGGTGAACGCATTCATAATCGACTATCTAAACCGCCCTTTAATTGGGTTAAATCTGTCGGTCTGCTTTGGCACAGTAAACTTTTAAGAAAGATTTATTTGAGTCCAGAGCTTACCGAAATCGAAGACATGCTTGCGTTAGTCGATCAAAGCATTCAGAAAAAACAACCCGTTATTCATATGTACTTACACAGCTCTAGTTTAATCGACGGAGCAACGGGCCTTTTAGATGGGCCAAATGCATTTGAAACAATATGCCAGCGCATTGAGGTTGTTACTCAACACTTAGCGAAAAATGCCAATGTTAAATTTTGCACTATCTCAGAAGCCAAGGTGCATTTAAGTAACCGCAGCGCTTCAAGCGGTGTTATTAAAGGTGAGCAAAATTAATGACGGCACAACAAAATACAAAGTTACGAATAGCGTCAGCCAGCGACAAACCTTTGTGGGATGCCTATGTATCACAACACAAAAATGCTTCCGCTTATCACAAGTTTGCGTGGCTTGAAGCGGTAAAGGCCGCTTACGGTCATTCAATGCTTGGCGTTATTGCCACATGTGCTAATACGGGGCAAGTTGTTGGTGTTTTCCCTGCTGTTTTAATGAATATACCTTTACTGGGCAAACAAATATGTTCTTTACCTTATTGCGATGTAGGCTATGGCTTAGCCGACAACGACAAGGTGTTAAATGACATGCATGCGCTTCTTGTTGCGCAGATGCGAAACGTAACAGGAAAAAAATTGGAAATTAGAGGTATAGAAAAATCACCTTTAGACAAAATCCAGTTTGAGAACAAAAAAGTACGTATGCTTTTGCCACTGCCTGAGTCAAGTGAAATACTGTTATCAAGTTTCAAATCTAAATTACGCAGCCAAATAAGGAAGGCGGAAAAAAATGGGCTTACCTTTGAGTTAGGCACATCGAACGTCCTAGTAAGTGATTTCTACAACGTATATGCTCAAAACATGAGAGATCTCGGCTCTCCTGTTCATGCCGAAAAATGGTTTAAGGCAATTATAAAAAGTTACGGTCAAAGTAGTTTAGTTAGCGTGGTTTATCACGATGGCCAGCCTATTGGTGGTGGCGTTATCATAAAATCGGGTGACAACGCTTCTATTCCATGGGCCTCAACACTTCGTGACTTCAATCGCCTTGCTCCTAATATGTTGTTGTATTGGTCTTTGCTTTCCCATTGCGCCGACAATGGCGTGAAAGTTTTTGACTTTGGCCGCTCAACCTTTGAAGAAGGTACATATAAATTTAAAAAACAATGGGGCGCAGAACCTCAACTGCTTAACTGGCAGAGTTTTGATAAAAATAATGAGTTGATAGACGCTAAAAGCAACGCTGAGTCAGGCTCAAGCAGGGTAAGAGAAATAGCCGAAAACATTTGGCGTGAACTTCCCTTAAAATTTACCATTGTAACTGGGTCAATTCTTCGACCTTATATCAGTTTGTAGGGATAACCATTCATGTGTGGCATTGCAGGATTTAGCCTTTTTAATTTCAACGAAGGCGGTGAAACTTCATTAGAAGCTATGCACAAGGCTATTCATCACAGAGGCCCAGATGCCAGCGGCATGTATATCGATGAACATATCGGCCTTTGTCATAGGCGGCTGAGTATTCTTGATCTCTCAGAAGCAGGCAATCAGCCCATGTACTCGAAAGAGGGTGACTTGGTTATTGTTTTTAATGGCGAGATCTACAACTTCCTTGAATTGCGAGCCGAGCTTGAAAACGACGGTGTTACATTTAAAAGCCATACAGATACCGAAGTTATTTTAGAGCTATATGCACGCGAAGGAACCAAGTGTTTAGATAAACTAAACGGAATGTTTGCCTTTGCTCTGTGGGACAAAAACAAGCAAGAACTGTTTATTGCACGAGATCGATTGGGTAAAAAACCCCTTTACTATTTTAATGATAATGGTCGATTTGCGTTTGGCTCTGAGATTAAAGCTATATTGGCGCTGGAGAACATTCCAAGAGAAATTCGCTTAGACGCCGTATATGACTTCTTTGCGTATCAATACGTTCCCGACCCAAAGAGTATTTTTAAGCACATTCACAAGTTACCACCTGCTCATTATTTAATTCTTAATAAAGACGGTTTCAGCATTCATGAATATTGGGATTTGAGCTTTAAAAGCACCACAAGTGCCAGTGAAGATGCCAATAAAGCGCAGTTAAAGACCTTACTTGAAAAAGTCACTAAACAAAGAATGATCAGTGATGTTCCGCTTGGCGCTTTCTTAAGCGGCGGTGTGGATAGTTCGGGTGTTGTCGCTATGATGGCACAAGCCAGCGAAACTCCAGTAAAAACCTGTACCATAGGATTTGATGATAAAGCATTTAACGAAGCGGATTTCGCTCGTGAAATAGCTGAAAAATACGAAACAGAGCACCATGAATTTACCGTTCACCAAAACGTTAGCGACAGACTAGAACATATCGTGAGCTTTTTTGATGAACCTTTTGCTGACCCCTCGTTAGTGCCGACCTTCTTCGTTTCGGAACTGGCAAGAAAGGCTGTAACCGTTGCGCTCGCGGGAGACGGCGGCGATGAGATGTTCGCTGGCTACGAAAAGTACTCGATAGACGATGTCGAAAACAAGCTAAGAAGCAAATTCCCCGAAGCGGTCCGAAAATCTGTTTTTCCACACTTAGCGAAATTAGCTGGAAAAGTGCCAGGCACAGTCGGTAAAAAAGCGAAATCATTACTCACAAGCTTATCTCACGAACCGGCGATGGGCTTTTATATCACTAACAGTATGATGACAGATGAAATGTGGCAAAGCTTAGTTAAGCCTGAAGTTGCACAGCAGCTCGCCGATTACCACCCTAGTCAATATACCTTAGACATGTATAACAAAGCCGACGGTCCGGACCATTTAAGCAAAATTCTTTACACCGACATCAAAACCTACATGACGGGCGATATCCTTGTGAAAGTTGATCGCATGAGTATGGCAAATTCGTTAGAAGTAAGGGCGCCGATTCTGGATTACCAAGTTGCAGAGTTCGCCGCTACCCTACCCTCCTCACAGAAATATCGCGACGGTGAGAAAAAATACTTACTTAAAGAAGTCTTTAAACCCTTTATCCCCGATTCACTGTTGTATAGAAAGAAAATGGGCTTCAGCACGCCGCTGGATGAGTGGTTTAGAGGTGAATTGAAATCACTGTCTGAATCTCAAATCATTGATTCACAGCGTGGGCTTAACGACATATTCGATAGCGGTGTTATAAAGAAACTTTGGGAAGAACATCAAACGCGTAAAGCTGACCACGGCATAGTACTGTGGAGCATGTTAATGTATCAAATGTGGTTTAAACGTTATGCCTTAACACAAGAGGTTACGCAGCAATGAGAGTCATGCACGTAACTTTTGACATGCGCATTGGTGGTACTGAAATGGTAATTAAAAACATCATTGAGGGAAATACTGATGCGAATATCGAAATGTCTATTTTTTGTATTGAAGCGCCTTTGGGACCATGGGGCGAGCAACTCAAAGACGAGGGCGTAGCTATTTCAACGAAAGCCCGCAAGCCCGGCTTTGACGTGAGTATTATTAAGGCATTAAGAGCGCACATTAAATACAAAAAAATAGATGTTATTCATTGTCACCAATACACGCCCTGGGTTTACGGAACGCTGGCAGCGTTATTTACGCCAGCTAAGGTCATCTTTACTGAACATGGCCGCTTTTACCCTGACTCCACCACTTGGAAACGCAAGCTTGTTAATCCCCTATTATCTCGTTTCACCCATGCCGTGACAGCCATCTCTGAGGCAACAAAACAGGCTGTCGCCACCTTTGAGCATATACCATCAAACAAAATCAAAACGATATATAACGGTATTAAACCTCTAAATTCGGATTCAGTTAACTCAGCAGCATTAAAATTAGAACTCAAACTCCCCCGTGCAGCGAAGGTATTGGGCACAGTAGCGCGCTTGGACCCTATTAAAAATCACGTCATGTTGATACGAGCATTTTCGATAATATGCAACCAAGTTCCAGAAACCTATTTAGTTATTGTCGGCGATGGAGAAATGCGCCAAACACTAGAATTGCTTAGTGAAGAATTGAATTTATGTGATCGCATTAGATTTACAGGGTACAAAACTAATCCTACGGACTACATCAACCTTTTCGATGTGTTTGTGCTATCTTCATTAAGTGAAGGGACATCCATGACACTGTTAGAGGCCATGTCATTATCAAAACCATGTGTGGTAACTGACGCGGGCGGAAACCCAGAAATAGTCAAACACAAGGTATCGGGCTTGGTGGTGGAAAATGACAACGCAAAAGCCTTTGCCGACGATACTATTCGCCTGCTTAATGCCCCCCACCAGCAAGCAATAATGGCAGCACACGCCAAGGAAATTTTTGACAAAGATTTTGATGTAAAATGCATGAACGCGGCATACAAGGAGCTCTATGAAAATGTTAGCCAGACTTAGTTTTTACGCCGCTCTTTTATTGATGTTTGTACCTGCAGTGGCTGCGGTTGATAGCGACAGTTCACCTTCGTTATATTGCCAAGACATGCTGTCAAAAGCATCCTTAGCCAGATTTAAGTCAGCTTTGAAGCGGCATGCCGCAAATGAAGAGCAACAATGTGATTGGGCTTTTACGCTCGATACTTTGATTAACTTACCACGAGTAACAACTGATGTTTTGTCTTATGAGGGCGGCTTTCGAATATCATTGGGCCAGTTTGGGGATTCACAGTACGCTTCGTTTAACTATTCATACGGTGTGTTTACCTATGATCCAAAGCGAAATTCCGTTTATGTTATCGGCAACCAGAAAACTAGTCCCATCGCCGAATTCCCCGTCCCTGAAATCGTAAGAACCTCGGATATCCGTAAATTTGCATTAGCTGAAAAGCCGCTCCAGTTATTTACTGAGTTTTATAAAACCAATCGAGTAGACACTGGAATTAGTAATAACTTCAGACCCACAGGACTGGCTAAAATTGACAACGCGCTAATGCTTAATTATATTAACTGGTATGATGCAAGTGGTAGTGAGACAGATACCACTATCATATTTTGGAATTCTAAAGATCTCTCTAATAGTAAAGCTTATGGTCCTTATCAGCTTCAAGGCGCAGCTCATGCAGCAGGCTGGATAAGTGAAATCCCCACGGAATTACAGTCGCTATTAGGGGGTACGCATATTGCTGGTTCTCAGCCGTTTGCATCTATCATCTCTCGTCTTTCTGTGGGCCCATCAGCATTCTCTTTTGATGCGAGAGAAAACGTAATTTATGCGCCTTCGGGTAAGATCCCCACTTCGCCACTCTTAGACTTCTCATTAAAACAAATATTACGGGATAAAAGCACATATCCAATCGTAACGGACGTAAATAGTATTTTATACAACCGCGATGGAAGAAATAAATTGTGGACTATTCTATCAAACGCTGCTTATGGCTTTATCATACCTAATACTCGTACCTACTTAACGATTGGCTTTTCAGGCGGCCATGAATCGGGCATTGGTTATAAAATTACGCAGAATAATGGCAACCAATGTGGAGGGCAATGTGCTAAGGACGCCAATGATACCTATCCATATTATTGGGCATGGGACGTAAGTGACCTTGTAAAAGTAAAACTAGGGCTGATGGCGCCCCATGACGTTGAACCATATGACTACGGTTTATTTCCATTGCCCGAAAGTATTAAAAGCATAGCGATTACAAGCGGTTCTTTTGACAAATACAATGATCGTCTTTTCATCTCAATAAGAAATGGAGATAACTTGCACGCGTATAACCGTGCCCCGCTGTTTTTGGTTTACAAAGTACACCAGTAATAGATTAGGCCAATAGGAAACGAGTACCTAGGGGCTATTTCCCTCGGACGACATTTTTAATCAAAAAAGTAAAATAGCTAAATAAAGCAAACTAGAAGTATAAAACATGCACGCCAAAATATATGAAATAAAAAGCAAGTTAACAGAGTTTGTTAAATATGATATTCCACTACTCCAATTTCCCATCGTTCTATTGCTGTCAGCTCAAATAGTTTTCCTTTCTCGAAGGAAAAAAATATTAGGTTCAATTGAGCTAGCTTCAAAAGTTCATAGAAGTGGGTGGTGGGGATCGGAAAAAACCATCCTAAATATTGTTCAAAATATCTTATTTAGAGGTAAAAATGCGATTAAAAATAGGGAACTATTTATTGAGCAATTGGTGGATTCATTAGAACCTAAGCCTAATACAACGAAATTCTTTAATAACCCGGAACTGCTTTTCGATGGCGTCTGTTTATTTTTGAAAAGCTATCAAAATGGTCAAAAAGGTGTGCTGCTTATAAAATACAGCTACTATTTCCCTCTTCTTTTCAAGTTTTATGACATGAAAGCAATGTCGGAGCGCTATCATATTGTACTGGAACCAAGTTGGGCTGGTACCTGTGAACCTGGAATTCTTGCGTATTCGACGCTCGATGCGCCTGTATTTGTTATGGCGTATGAAGCACGAGATACTAAGTTTCTAAACGATCTCAAAACAAATCTCAAACCTGTGCCGCTGAGCTCAAACTGGTGGGTCGACCATCGTAATTTCAAACCGGCAATAGAAAGTAAGAAAGACATAGATATCATAGTTATCTCTAGCTGGACTTACTTCAAACGCCACTATCGTATTTTTGATGCGCTTCGTAAGTTGAAGCAAAGCAACCCTCGTTTAAAAGTTGCACTTGTTGGCTATAGCGTTGATATGACGCTGGAGGATATCAAGGCATTGGCCAGCTATTATAACGTGGATGATTTGCTAGAATATCACGAAAAAATCCCCCCAAGCGAAGTTGGCGCACTCTTAAAGCGTTCAAAAATCAACTTGCTATGGTCACGTTTTGAAGGTTTAAATAGAAGTATTATAGAAGGGATGTTTAGTGACGTGCCTTGTATTATACGCAAAGGCTTTAACTATGGAATGAAGTACCCCTATATAAATGAAAAAACTGGGATATGGAGCGAAGAAAAAGCACTTGCGAGCAATATTAAATCAATGCTCGAAAATTACCATAATTACACACCCCGTGAGTATGTCATGCGGCATCATACATGTTTTATTGCTACTCAATTACTAACAGATACGATAAATGCGTTCTGCACGAATGAGAATGAGAGGATTGACAAATTGGCGGTAAAAGTAAACCTGCTTGATTGTATGACATATTTTGATGCTTCGCAGAATGATACTTTTAAGCATGATATTGATAATACCCGCAGTATGAGATTACCAATATGAGAAAAGTTGCATTTGGCCCAATGGTACATCTCCCTTCCACAGACTGGGTTGGAAAAGATGTAGCCGAATTCTTAAGGGACGCATACGATGATATACACGTAGAACTTTTCGACAATTTTGACGCCATCCCTGATGCAGAGGTCATTTTCATAATCAAGTTGATGCCCCCACTAAACTGGCTGCTGAATGCCCAAAAAAGAGGAATTAACGTACTCTATTTTCCTATCGATTACTTCCATCACCCAGCGTTGTTTGCTAAAGAAAGAGTAAAGCTAGCGCAGTTTGACTGTGTCTTACTGCACAATGAACGCTTGCGGCCTCATTTACCAAACGATGTGAAAAATGTTGTATGTGTAGATCACTATCTCAAATATCGTCTACCTGAAGCGAAAACATTTCAAGATGAAGGCTTTATTTTATGGATAGGGCATATTGAATACCTCCCCCCTCTTTTCAAAGCGTTATCTAAGCATAAACTACCTCACCCATTGAAGGTGTTGACGGATTTAGAAAATCTACCGGCCAAAGTAAATTTTCTCAGAGAAAAACTGCAACAAGCAGGAGTTAGTTATTCGCTTCAAGAAAGTGACCATCAAATGGTATTGAATGGGGTAGGACTTGAGCAATGGAGCGCGAATAAACAAGAAGAATATATGCTGTCCTGCAAAGCCGCATTTGATACCAAAAATGATGGCTTTGCACATAATTTAAAGCCACCAACGAAGGCCCAGAAGTATGTGTTTAATGGTATACCTTTCGCTATAAGCAAACATTCTTATGGATATGACTATTTTCTTAATAAAGGCTTTGAGTTGGCAACGTTAGAAAACCATGAGCGATGGTTATCAAAAGACTACTTCGATGAAATTAATGCCTTTAAGAATAAATATGCGCATACGCAAACGCTAGAATACATAAGTAGCCAATATCTCAGCGCAGCAGAAAGTACTCTCAACAAGTCAACACAAGGTCAACTAAACCACTATTTATGGCTATACCTGTTAGTCAAAGACTGTCTCAATAACGCTTTTTATATCGTACATAGAGTATCAGAAAAGATAAGAACCAAGGTAATGGGACGTGAACAATAAAAAATTAGCAATTATTGGCGCGGGTGGCCATGGTAGTGTTGTCTACGACTGTGCAAAAAATTCCTGCGAATATGAAAGCGTGTTTTTTTTAGATTCAAATTACCCGCGAAAAAAAAAGCACAAAGGTTTACCTGTTGTAGATACATTTGAAAACTTCATAAGTGCTCCTCCACCGGGAATTGATTATTTCGTTGCAATTGGCGATAACCAAGCAAGAAAGAAGTTGTGTGAAACAATTATCGCCCTACAATACCCGCTTGTTACATTAATCCACCCGCAGGCTGTTGTCAGCGGGGATGTAAAAATTGGTGCCGGCGCGCTAATCATGCCCGGCTCAGTTATAAATACAGGGTCAACATTAGGCACAGGTGTAATTGTTAATACCTGCGCTAGCGTTGATCACGATAACGAAATTAGTGACTTCGTGCACCTTGCTCCCGGCGCCAGACTCGCTGGAGGTGTGGTAGTTGATGACTGCAGCATGGTAGGTATTGGCGCGATTGTTGTGCAGAATATTCGTATTGGCAGTAACGCAATTGTGGGTGCAGGCGCAACTGTTATCCATGACGTGGAAGCGTCAGCAAAAGTTGTTGGCACGCCGGCTAAGAAAATAAAAAGTTAGACAATTAAGGAGCGGTAGTTGTCATTAGGTAAGAAAACCATTAACGGATCCTTGCTTCTATTATTTGGCAAAGTAATCCAAAAGTCGCTGGGCATAATAAGTATGTTGGTCTTAGCCCGTTTTCTGACCCCCGAAGATTTCGGCATAGTTGCAATGGCAACGATTACAGCGTTTTTTTTTGATGTTATCGGCGAAACAGGAACCCCACAATATATAGCGCAAAAAGACACGATAACCTCTGAAGACGTCAATACTGCTTGGACGCTAAACCTCATCTTTAAAGCTGCTTGTTTTGTTTGCTTTATCTTGGCTATTCCGCTTATTTCTGCTTACTCCGAGAATGAATTGATAGAGCCTGTTCTTTATTGTATTTCTCTTGTTATTCCGTTAGGAGCATTAATTAGCCCCGGTCTTATTGTCCAAAGCCGAAACTTAAATTACAAACCCATAACCAAACTTTCAATAATAGAAAAACTCGTCAGTATCTGTGTCACTATTCCTTTAGCTATATTATTAGAAAGCTACTGGGCAATGGTCATAGGTATGATTGCCTCATATGCCCTTAAATTTTTCATCTCATATCTTGTCGCCCCATGGTCAGTGCGCCTTTGTTTTCAAAATATTAAAGCTCAATGGAAATTTTCCAAATGGGTATTAGGCCAGGGTATTATCGGTTTTTCACGCTCTGAAGCGGATTCTTTCCTAACAACGCGACTATTTGGTATTGATATTCTCGGTGGGTTTAATTTGATGAAAAATATATCAACGCTACCTGCGAATGAGATAATAAGGCCAATCGTTAACCCCTTGCTGCCAGCCTTTTCTAGACTTAAAAACGAGCCCGAAAGGCTTGCTTATCAGTTTACAAACTGCCTCGTTATAATCATGCTTATGTCATCGGTAATAGTCGGGTATATTTACTTTTTTCATGACATCTTGATCCGGCTGGCATTCGATGAGAAATGGTGGGGGTTTTCGCCTCTATTGGGTACGCTTTCTCTAATCATTGTAACATTCTCAATATCTGAAGTCGTTGTGAGGCTGCTTTTATCTAAGGGTCTGACAAAAGTGAGTTTTGTATTCAGTACCATTACGTTGGCTGTACTTTTATTGGCGTTATTGGGTGTTGAATATTCTTCTATTGTTGATTTTGCAAAAGCACGGGTGGCTATTGCTTATTTAAGCTGCCTGGTACTGCTTGGATACGCATACTACCTACTTAAAACGTCTGGGCTGTTTTTTATTGTGTCCTCTTCAATAATTTCTTTGTGTGCATTTATTGCAGGGATAATTACACGCGAGCTTATTGACGCGGTTTCCTTAAATATTGTCTTAGAATTTTTCGGCTCGGGCATACTCTACGTTGTTATCTATATAGCGCTTTTACTCCTCGTACTCGTAGCCCTTTGGAAGATTCCTTCGGTTCAACAAAGAGTTCTATATCTAATCTCTCTTTTTCAACAACTAATAAAAAAGGAGAAGGTTTCTCACGATTGAAATTACGTCTTATTTTTCCATTCAAATGAATCTCGCTTTGGCTTCTTGCCGAGAAAATCTGTCATTTTTTTATAGGCTGTTTCGTCTGCGGTGTTTAGCACCAAAAAATCGTCGGCTCTATTCTTAAAATGCGCTTTAGCTGCTTCAATGTGTTCTTCATATACTTTTTTGTACTTTTGAGGTTCATAACTTACCTCACCAAATACACATTTATTAAAGTCAGAGCCATAGTTTTTATATACTGCTTTTGCTTTATTAATGTTTTCTTCATTTAATGCTTCGCCATTTGTCCACACTTTTTTGTGGAAGTTAAGCAATGAAAGAAACCATTGGTCAGAATCATTTCTAACTGACAGAATAAATTTGCTACCTTTAAAGTTAGAATCTAGCACTTTGTAAACACCGGGAATAGAAAAAGGTACGTCCTGAAAAGCCTCACCTTCACAACAATAATCCAACAGTGGCTTGTAGTTATTTTGCATCACATCTTTTAATAGGCGCTCAGCCGAAGCTTGATCACCAAGGATATAACCCAATTCTCCAAGCGCAGCTTGAATCGATGTTGTTCCCGTTTTATTAAATCCTATAACGAAGACTTTTTGCTTGTTTCTAAAGCGAACAATTAACCTCTTAACCTTTTTAAGAATCCACTTAGCAATATTAGTAAAAATAATAGCAACCTCCACTTTGGTTATTTAAAAAAGCGATCTACTTCATCTAAAAATAACTTAACGTTATTAAAAGACTGTTCATCCTCTTGTCTCAATTTGTTTTTCAAGTCTGATACTGTGCCCCTAGCCCATGCAAGCTCTTCTTCATTAAAACCAAAAGCTATACCGTAATGTTGCTCTTCACGAGGGTACCAAGCAAGCTTTGACACATTTTTTGCAGGAACCACGATAGACTCACAACCGCAAAGCGCAGCAAACGTTGAATATGCCGTGTAATCGTCATAAGAAATAAAGCGTTCACTTCGCCTAAATATTTTTGATATTTCATCGTGGGATAACCCATCAACTTGGATTGAATCTGCTGGATGTACTTTCTCTTTAAACCCGCCCTTTCTAACCAAATGACACGTTCCCTTTTTAGGCGGTAAATTTTCGTCGTTATATTTATCGAGGGGGTAATATACGATACGCAATTCATTTTCAGACATTGTTGAATAGCAGTATTCAAATGGTTTTATATTTGATGCATAACGAAAGTATAATTCGCCTCTGCCAAAGTGAAATGCATTTAAGATGTGCCCCGGTTGATGCAAAAACCATCGAACCACATGCTTTGCTCTTAGCGGATTTCCAAACGCCATTTCTGAGTAAACCACGATTGAATCGTCATCGATAGAAGCACGGTAATCAACAGGCGTATCCCAATCAGTGTTACATTTAAGCTTAACCAGCCTTCGTTTTACGATGTTACTTAGAAGACTTTTACAACTAACTATAAACGCTTTTAAACTATAGAACTCAAATCGCTCGAATTTTCTTGGCGTTAAAAAAGCCCGGTGTGTATCTGTTTGGTTAATAAGATGGCATAGCCGGTGAAGGACCACTGCGCCGCCACTATTTTCGTCAAAATCTGGGGCATAGATGTATATCTTTTTCAATTATTGAGCCTCTAAATTAATTGACAATTTTCACAACTTCACTGGCGATGAACGAAACAACATCAACACCCAACGAACCGTAAAAAGGTAAACAGAGGACTTCTTTAGCCGCTTGCTCTGCCACCGGTAAGTTAGATGATTCAGCGCTTTTTAAATTCTTATAGCAAGGGTAGCTACTTATCAGCGGGTAGAAATATTTTCTACTAAAAATGTTGAGTGTTTTTAGTTGTTCGTATACATAATCACGATTTATGCCATTGTCTTTTGCTTTAATTCTAATGCAAAAATACTGTTCACTATTTACTACGTTATCGCCAGGATCAATCACGACAATATTTTCATTAGGGCTAAATATTTCTTTGTAGACGGCTCTTAACTGTGCTCTTTTCGCTCTTTCTTCTTCCACAAGTGGTAAAACGGTTCGTCCCAAGGACGCCTGCACTTCACTCATTTTCCCATTTATACCAGGTAAAATAACCTCTTCTTCATTCTTAATACCGAAGTTTTTTAAATATTCTATCCGTTGCTTTAAATTGCCGTCATTGTAAACTAGTGCGCCTCCCTCTCCGGTATGAAATAACTTGGTAGGATGAAAGCTAAACATAGATATATCACCGAATGAAGCGATAGGATGGTCGCCTATCTGGGTGCCAAATGCGTGAGCTGCATCATAAATCACCCTTAGACCATGACGATCGGCAATTTGTTGGATTTCTTTAACATGGCAAGGTACGCCATAGACATGAACCCCTAATATTGCAGACGTCTTTGATGTAATTAAAGACTCAATTTTCATCGGATCTATCGTTAACCTATGCTCATCTAAATCACAAAATACAGGAGTAATATTATTCCACTGGAGAGCATGGGTTGTGGCTGGGAACGAGAATGGTGTAGTTATCACTTCACCTTGCAATCTCAAACTTTGTATAGCGGTAAGTAGCGCGATAGTTCCATTATTAAATAGTGATATATTTGGGGCCCGCATATGCGCTTGTAATTCTTTTTCTAAAAGCTGGTGCTGCTTGCCTCCATTTGATAACCATTGACTCTCCCACACATCTTCAAGGTTACCAACGTAATCCTTTAATCTTGGAAATAGCGGCCTAGTTACTTGTATTGGTTTGCTGAATTTCTTCATAACATCTACTCTTTTTAATTCCTAAACAATCAAATAGATTGATGGCGGTAACTTCGCCAATAAAATTGGATATATAGCAACTGACGGTTATTTTCTAATACGCTTTTCCCTAATAGTTTTGGTGATTTAGGTAGCGAATTACGAGGTTAAATTATCACTGTCAGATTGCGCATTTTTATACAATAGCATTCGGTTTACGTTTAATATAGCGTCGGCCTATTAAACGTAACCAATGAGTTATCTGAAGAGGTGTGATAAGAGCTAGCCATACTTCGACTTTGCGTAATGCGCCGTCATCGGAAATACCTATACTTACGTTAAGATAGGCTATAGTTTTAAAAATAGGTAAAAATATTGAGATAGCGTCTTAATTTTTTAACAAAAGCGCCGCTATTGGATGGTCAAATTAAATGTTTCACTGACTCAAGTCAATACGCTGTTTGCGTTTCGTTGAATCCGAGTAAAACGCCTATTTAATCGCTTCTAGACATTTTTTACCTAAAAAGCGATGCCAATTTTGCTTGACCGTTATATCTGAGACTAAGTAGACTGATTCATCGCTACACCTCATCACAGTGAAGAAGTGAATTTAAAATTATGGAGTCAGTAAGCGTAATTATACCTTGCTTTAATAGTCAATCTACCATTGGCGATGCTATTCAGTCGGTGATCAATCAGACTTATCCAGTCCATGAAATTATTGTCGTCGATGACGGCTCAACCGACAATTCCGCTCAATTTGTGTCAGAACACTTCCCTATGGTTACGCTTATTAAACAAGTCAATATGGGCGTATCAAAAGCACGAAATGTAGGTATACAAAGTGCTACAGGGAAATGGGTCGCTTTTGTAGATGCTGATGACATTTGGTTACCCGAAAAATTGCACCTTCAATTTGAAGAGTTGAAAGGCTGTAAATGGTCTCATACAAACTCCTATTATTTTGGCTTCAACCAGTCTGGCAATACAAAAAGAAGTGACTTGTCTTCGTTAAAAGGGGGCAAGATATTTGACGCCTTATTGACAGAGAATTTTTTAGGAACCTCTACAATATTAGTTCAGCGTGATGTGCTTTTAAAAAGCGGCGGGTTTGATGAGAATATGCGCGCCCTAGAAGACTGGAAGTTATGGTTGGATATTGCAGCTGACTTCCCCATCTCGTATATATCCGCCCCCCTTGTAAAGTACCGAGTAACACCAGGCTCAGCGTCAAGAAATGCGCGAGAGGTTTATCCTTACCACCGTCAACTTATTAATTATGCAGTCACAAAGATTAAGGGAGAGTATCTACGCCAATTTATGCTAAAAAGAAAAGCGTTAAGTAAATCTAATCTAATTTGTTCTTATATTGCCGAAGACGGAAATGATTATAACTACGCCATAACCTGTGCTTTGAGAAGCCTTTACTTCCAACCACTAAAAATAGGTTTATATAAGCGCCTTATATCGCTTCTATTGTTAAGGATAACAAGGTAAATCTCTGCTTATTACTTTAAAGATAGCAGAGGTGGTGTAGGTGGCGATCTAAATGCGCATAATCTACGCCACTTCTTTGATTTCGATAAGTGTAGCAAAGCCTCTTATACTCTTGTAGGAATAGGAACCTTAATAAATAACCGCCTTCCATTAAGCAGAGAGTTTATTTTCTTTACTACTGGATATGGGTATCAAAAACCACCCAATTTCAACGATACACGTGTTAGCGCTATTGGCTTAAGAGGCCCTATGACACTGGCTAAACTACGTCCCTTTTTACAAGAAAACGAGAGTAATATACCGTTGATAGATGGGGCATATTTAACGCCGGATTTAATACCTAAAAATGCTACCCCAGAGCCTAACAGAGTAGGCTTGATTCCCCATGTCGATAGTATGCAAATTGGTAGATGGGAAGAAATAGCAAAGCGAGGCCAGTTTCGCTTAATTGACCCTAGATGGGAACCTTCAAAATTTATCGGCGCCTTAACATCCTGTAGCACTGTAATAACCGAAGCCATGCACGGTGCTATTTTAGCAGATGCCTATCGCGTTCCTTGGGCAGGTTTCGCTGCGCACAGTCATATCAATACTGATAAGTGGCATGATTGGTCTGAGAGTCTATCAATTCCCCTTCACATAAGTAGCGTCCCCCCTGTATTTAAAGGTGATAAAGGACTGCCATTGATGTCAAGGGTCAAGAATATTACTAAGCGTATGGCTTAGAAAACAAACCTATACAATAATAGTTGGATATTACCACGAGTTGCACGTTCAAATAATGAAGATATGGAAAGAACCCTTGTTGAACTTAAACAAATTGCTGCCAGAGAGAAATATCAACTATCAGACTATGCTATAGTTCAAGAAAAATTAGCGCAACTTAGGGCTCGCATTGACGAGTTTAATGCAAGCAAAGGCTAACTAACACCGCTCGGTAGCGTTTTGATTAAGATTATCTAGGTAGTAGGTACAAACAGCAATGTTAACCATAGCAACATTTTTTATCACGCAACTGTATTGTTTATTTCGTGGAATTTTTCACACCCCTGCACTTCTCTTTGTTGGCTACATTGTAATCTATTTTATGTATCACGAGCAGCGATGGTGGTCGAGTTCAATTCCATCTATCGGTTATTCATTTTTTTTCTCGTTGGTGATAATAATTTGCGCACTAATTCCTAAGAATCGAACACCTACATCAATTTTCCAACTAACACCTTTAAAATGGTTTCTCGCTGTCCTTGCTTACTTTGCAGTCGTGCAATTTTGGGCGGTTCTACCAGCGGCTCATAGTTATGCTTTAGAGAATTTTATAAAAGTGAGTGTAGTTTTTTTAGCGGCATTTAAGCTGTGTAAATCCCCGAGTGACCTCGATAAGTACCTACTCGCATTTACGGCTGGTTGCGCCTATATCGGCTTTTATGTTATGGAAACAGGTCGAAATGGTATGGGTAGGGTGGAAGGCGTAGGTACGGTGGACTCGCCAGATGTAAATGATATGGCAGCGGTACTCGCGGTTGGTGCCATCTTTTGCTTGCACTACTTTTGGCATGCTAAGAACAACAAGCAACGAATACTTATATTAGCGGCTGGGGGACTTATCGTTAATGCTTTAGTGCTAATGAATAGTCGAGGTTCCTTTGTGGGTGTTGTAGCAGGATCCTGTTTTTATCTTATCGGGGTTATGGCACCGAAAGTTTCAATGAAATATAAAAAAACCAAGGTAACTGGCTTAATCCTTTTTGGTTTGATAGGGCTAGTTAGCGTACTAGATGAACAAGCTATTAACCGCTTTTTATCAATAAAATCCACCACCACTCTCACAGAAGAGCAAGAATCAGGTTCTACCCGGGTTTTCTTTTGGTTAGCCGCCGCTGATATGGCTCAAGACTATCCACTAGGTGCGGGCACTTATTCGTTTAACCTATTATCCCCTCAATACATTCCTGAGTCTATCGCAACAGGAGAAACGCGAAATAGAGCCGTGCACTCTATTTGGTTTCAATCACTGGCTGAAGTTGGCTATATCGGTAGTTTCTTTTTTGTCATGATGCTTATTTCTGCCTACATACTTACCCGTAATATAAAAAAACAAGCGCTGATAGATCAGGATGTTAATATTTATTTTGTAGGAAATGCTCTTCAGGCGGCCTGTGTTAGTTACTTAGCTGCCGCGACATTCTTAGACAGATTTAGAGCAGTTGCACTTTACATGTTATTGATCTTCGTATGTTGCGCCTACAATGTATATGTGATTAGAAAAGACACCGCAGAGGTATCTAACAAGACTGTTTAAAACCGTAACTGTACTGTTTGTTGTAGTGCTTTTTTCGTTTATCCTTCATTACCGTTGTGATGTTCCACTTTGGATAGGTTTATGATTAACTCAATAGATACGTTTAAAGTGTTTCTGCTACTGACTTGTTTAGCGGTTACGTTTTTCTGCGAAGGCTCAGTAACCACTTACCGTGTGAGTTCAGTCAAAGAACTTAAAGAAGCCGTTCATCAAATCAACCTTCTGCCTACCTCACTGCCCGTAGAAGTCATACTAGCAGATGGCGATTATGAGAATGCCACTAATATTCGTATCACTCATGCCAACACTACATTACGCTCTCAAGCAAATGATCCAGAAAAAGTATTTTTAAGCGGCTCAGGGATGCAAAACGCCCCCTACGTGGAGGTTATTTTTGACATAAGTGACGTGGTCAACCAAAATTGACCAACCCAGTTAAGCTACTTTTTTCAATTTCTTCATGTCCGCCTCATATTGATTTGGACTTCTGTAATCTAGATACGAATGCAACCGTTCAGGATTATAAAATGTTGTGATGTATCGCAGCATATCTTGCTGTGCTTCATAACGAGTTTGGTATTGCTTCCAATGCACCAGTTCTTGCTTCAAGCTACCGAAGAAACTCTCAACAACACTATTATCCCAACAATCACCTTTTCGACTCATACTGCCAACAAATTGGTGTCCTTTAAGCAAGCGCCGATAGTCTGCACTCGCATATTGGCTGCCGCGATCTGAATGGACAACCAATCCGGCTTTTGGATTCCGCTGCCATATCGCCATCGTTAGCGCATCACATACTAATTTAGCTTTCATTCTTGAACCCATACTCCAGCCAACGACTTTCCTTGAGTAAAGATCAATAACAACGGCCAAATATAACCAGCCTTCTTGTGTCCAGATATAAGTAATATCCTGCACATAAGCTAGATTGGGTGCATCAACATCAAATTGTCTGTCGAGCACATTGTCAAATATTGGTAACGTGTGGTTGCTGTTTGTCGTGACCTTATATTTTTTCTTGTAGCGAACTTGCACGCCTGCTTCTTTCATCAGTCGGCGTGTAAGACGCCTACCAATAGGATAGCCCAAACAATTCAGTGCTTTTTGCATCCGTCGACTGCCATAACTATGCTCACTGGCTTTGGCAATCTTGTGCATCCATTCTACTATTTCTTTTCGCTTGTCATCATCCGTTGTAGGTTGATGTTGAGTTTTCATATATCTATAAAACCCATTGCGCTTTACGCCTAGTAACCGGCACAACCGATCAACAGGATAGGTATTCTTTCGCTCGGCGATAAACGCGTATTTCACTTCATTTCTTTGGCGAAGAATACAGATGCTTCCTTTAGGATGCGTTTGTCCATTTCAAGCTGTTTCACCTGTGCTTTCAGCTTTCTGATTTCTGCCTGCTCTGGCGTCAGTTTACCGTTTCCTCTGAACGCATGGCCGTCATCATCTTGTTGAAACTCTTTGACCCAGCGGCCAATGATTTGCTGACTCACATCCAACATTTTTGCGACTTCAGAGCGCGTGTGACCTTGGTCTAGCACCAGGCTCACAGCATCCAGTTTAAATTCTTTCGTATACCGCTTTCTTCCGGCCATTTACTTTCTCCAGCTAAAGTTCAATTATATCCTTAAC